>PPFU01000214.1_pt1 | contig 31008 bp, 10 predicted proteins | sample 1535991 | NCBI WGS metagenome assembly PPFU01 (sample SAMN04901290, study PRJNA319586) | Hypolithon metagenome, whole genome shotgun sequencing project. | isolation source: Antarctic Hypolithon | place: Antarctica: Miers Valley | collected 2014
TCCTCCACCATCGGATCGCGCAGCGGCTGCACGGTAAATTCTTTGGCGTCGTTGCCGGCTGCCGCACGCACGGCGGCGACCCGTTGTTCGGGTGCGATGGTCGGTACCGGGTTCGGTGCCGGGAGCGGTGCGGGCGTCGCGCAGGCGGCCAGGCATCCCAGCAGCGACCAGCCCATCAACCGCAGTTCGAATTCTCTCTTCATCATTCTTCTGGCAGCGGCGGCGGTGGCGGCGCATCCTGCGGCCGCGGCACCTGCGTGGCCGGATCGCGCGGCGCTTCGTTGCGGTCGCCCCAACCGAACCATTCGCGCCAGCCGCCGGATTCCCGCTGCTGCTGGTTATCGTTATAAGGATCGGGATCGGCGTACACGCACGGCTGGTGCGGCGGCGCGAAACCGGCCACGAAGGCGAAGCGCCGCGCGCCGGGACAACCCGCGTCGGTTGCGTTGGACTGCGCTACCCAGTGCCATTCGATGCCCTTGTCGCCAACCGTCAGCGGCGCGCTCGGCAGCCGGGAGAAAATGCCGGACCACACCCGCATCGCGCCGGTCGCGCCGTACAAACCGGTGTTCTTGTTCTGGTCGTTGCCGACCCAGACCACGGCGAGATGATCGCCGGTCCAGCCTGCAAACCAGCTGTCTCGACTATCGTTGCTGGTGCCGGTCTTGCCTGCTGCCTGTAGTTTCCCAAGGCCCTGCGAAACGAGCGACCGCCCCGTGCCCGACGTGACCGCGTGTTGCAACGCCGCCGTCACCAACCGCGCCGCAACGGCATCGCCGTCCTGCGCAGCCGCTGGCACCTTGTCGTAGCGATTGAGCGCGCGGCCGTTCGGGTCGAGCACGCCGCGCACCGCATGCAGCGGCTGGATTTCGCCGCCGCTGGCGAGGAACTGGTACAGCTGCGCCATCGCATACGGACTCTGATCGACGGAACCCAGGATCAACGATGGATTGGCGGTAGCGGCAATACCAGCGAGCGTGCGGATCAGACCGGCCAGGCGCTCCGGGCCGACCTCCATGCCGACGCGCACCGTGGCCTGGTTGTACGACTGGGCCAGCGCGTCGATCATGCGCACGGTGCCGTGGCTGCGGCCATCGGAATTGCCGGGATTCCAGCGCCTGTTCCGATCCAGGTTGACGGTGACGGGCGCATCGTTGACCCAGCTCGCGAGGGAATACTTTCCTGGCTGCGCGAGCGCGAGCAGGTATACGAACGGCTTGAGCAGCGAACCGACAGGACGCTGCGCCTCCACTGCGCGATTGAACCCCGGATTGGACACATCCTTGCTGCCGACCACGGCGATGACTTCGCCGTTGTCCACATCGGTCATCACCAGCCCGGCCTGGAGTTCGGGGCCGCGTTTGCGGTACAGCGACTTCAGAGTCTTGGTGACGGCGCCTTCCGCGTACGCCTGCGCCGCCGGCGACATGCCGGTCATCACGCTCAGGCCAGCGCCCTGCAATGCATCGGTCGGGTAATCCCGGGCCAGTTGCCGGCGGACCAGATCGACGTAGGCCGGGAAGCGGTTCGGCGCGGCGCCGCCCGGTGTCCTGGTCACGCCCAGCGGCGCGGCGAGCGCGCGTTTCAGCTCGGCGTCGTTGATCAATTTCGTCTCGTGCATTTCGCCGAGCACGAAATCGCGGCGTGCCTTGGCGCGTTCAGGATTGCGGCGCGGATCGTAAAGCGACGGCCCACGGACGATGCCGATGAGCAGCGCGATCTGTTCGGTGCTGAGGTCGCGCAGGTCGCGCCCGAACCAGAATTCCGACGCGGCCGCGACGCCGTGGATGGCCTGCGCGCCGCGCTGGCCGAGGTACACCTGGTTGAAATACGCCTCGAGGATCGTGCGCTTGTCGTAGCGCATCTCGATCAGCATCGCGTACAGGATCTCGTTGAACTTGCGCTTGAACGTCTGTTCCCTGCCGATGCCGAGCAGGCCACTGCGTGCCAATTGCTGGGTCAACGTGCTGGCGCCCTGCTTGGCCTGGCCGGATTTGACGTTGACGAACAACGCGCGCGCCATGCCGCTGAGGTCGATGCCGTGGTGACGCTTGAAATCGCGGTCTTCCACCGCCTGCAATCCAGTGACGAGTTGATCCGGCACTTCGTCCAGGCTCACCAGCCGGCGTTCTTCCTGTTTCTGGCCGTACAGCGTCGCTATGCGCGCGGCGTCGAGTTTGGCGGCGCGCATCGACTGCTTGCGCGCTGCATCTCGCACCGACGCGACGCGTCCGCCGGAGAGCGTCACCTCGATCCGGCGCGGACCGACCGGTCCATCGATGTCGTTGAAACCGCGACTGGCGATGAGGAAACGCCCGCCGTCGCGCGTGTAACTTCCGGGGCGCACGCCCGCACCGTCGTCGCGGTAAGCGGCCGCATCCAGTTCCGTTTTCAGGGTCTGCACGTCCATCGCCATGGCCGGCTGCAGCAGCAGCGGGCGCGCGTAGACGCGGGTCGGCAACTGCCATTGCAACTGCCCGAAACGCTGCCCGACCTGGTGGTTGAGGTAGAGCATGTACGGAATCAGGAAACCCAGCCCCAGGCCGGCGATCGCCAGACCCCAGGTGAGCAACCGGCGACGCCAGTCGGGTGCATCGCTGTCGTCGTCGTCGTACTCGTCTTCGTCGTATTCGATGCGGGCCATAAACCTTCAATCGCGCCTGCAGGCAGGCACACGTGGATGCGACAATGCGCGCAATGCGGAGTCTAGCGTAGCGGTCCAGAACGCACGTTCCCGCAGACCCGACCAGTCAGCCGGAGTTCCGCAAGCATGTCGTTTTCGATGGCCGATGCGCGGTTTTTGTTCGATCGCTGCATGGGCCTGATCCGACGCGGCCTGCTGAGCCTGCGCACGCGCGGTCCGCGCGCGAGCTGGGAGCGGATGCGGGCGCAACTGCAGCGCGCCACGCCGGGACAGCGCGCGGCCTTGTATTTTCCCGCCGAAGCCGAGTTCGCGCCGTTCTCCATCCCATGCACGGATACGCCGGTCGCGAGCATCGTCATCCCGGTCTTCAACCAGTTCGCGCACACGCTGCATTGCCTGCGCGCGTTGGCGGAACATCCGCCTGCGGCCGCGTGCGAGATCATCGTGGTCGATGACGGCTCGAGCGATGCGACGGCCGATAGCCTCCCGCAGATCGCAGGTGTGCGTTACCACCGACGCGGCGCCAACGGCGGCTTCATCGCCGCCTGCAACGATGGCGCGGCGCTGGCGCGTGGCGAGATCGTCGTCTTCCTCAACAACGACACCGTGCCGCAACCCGGCTGGCTGGACGCCTTGCTGCGCACCTTCGACGAGCACCCGCTCGCGGGGCTCGTTGGCGCGCAGTTGCTCTATCCGGACGGACGCCTGCAGGAGGCCGGAGGCGTTGTCTTCCGCGATGGCTCTGGCTGGAACTACGGCAAATTCGGTTCCCGCGACGATCCGCGCCATGCGTACCTGCGCCATGCCGATTACTGCTCAGGCGCGGCGATCGCGATTCCGAAAAAACTGTTCGATGCGCTCGGCGGATTCGATGCGCGCTATGCGCCGGCGTATTACGAAGACACCGACCTCGCTTTTGCGGTGCGCGCGGCGGGTCAACGCGTGATCTATCAACCCGATGCGCGCGTCGTCCATGTCGAAGGCGCGACGGCGGGCAGCGATACCGGGACTGGCGTCAAGGCGTACCAAGTCCGCAATCGGGCAATTTTCGCGGGAAAATGGGCTTTGGCATTGCAGTTGCAGCCTGCGCCGGGACGGGTGCCGACGCCCGCCGCGCTGCACGCGAAGCAGCGTCAGATCCTGATCATCGACGCGCTGACGCCGCAACCCGATCACGATTCGGGATCGCTGCGCCTGGTCAACCTGATGCGACTGCTGCGCGAGGAAGGCGCGCACGTGGTGTTCCTGCCGTCCAACCGGCGGCACGCCGGCGCGTACACCGAAGCGCTGCAACAACTCGGTGTCGAAGCCTGGCATGCGCCGCATGCCGCGCGTCCGCCGGCCTGGCTGCGCGAGCACGGCGCGCGCTTCGACACGATCATGATCTGCCGGCATTACATCGCCAGCCAGTTCCTGGGCCTGCTGCGCACGCATGCACCGCAGGCGAAAATCGTCTTCGACACGGTCGACCTGCATTACCTGCGCGAACAGCGCGGCGCCGAGCTTGCCGGTGATGCGGCCCTGCAACGCGGCGCGATGAAGACGCGCGCGCGCGAACTTGATGTCATTGCGCGATCGGATGTCACGCTGGTCGTCAGCGAAACGGAGCATGCCCTGCTGGCGCGCGATGCAATGGCGGCGAAGGTTGAAGTGTTGTCGAACCTTCACCAGCTCGCCGGACCCGGGCAGACATTCGCGCAGCGCGAGGATCTGGTGTTCGTCGGCGGCTTCCGGCATCCGCCGAACGTGGATGCGGTGTGCTGGTTCGTGGAAAACGTGTTCCCCATGATTCGGGACCAGCTGCCGGAGGTGAAATTCCATTGCATCGGCCACCACGCGCCGCCCGAGGTCATGGCGCTGGCCGCGCATGCAGGCGTGATCGTGCACGGCCATGTCGCCGACATCGCGCCATACATGGACGGTGCGCGAATCGCGATCGCGCCGCTGCGCTATGGCGCCGGCGTCAAGGGCAAGATCAACATGAGCATGGCGCATGGGCAGCCGGTGGTGGCGACGTCATGCGCGGTGGAAGGGATGCACCTGCACGATGGGCATGACGTGCTGGTGGGCGATACGGCCGACGCGTTCGCGGGTGCGGTGGTGCGGTTGTATCGGGACGAGGCGTTGTGGCAGATGTTGGCGCGCAACGGCTTGGAGAACGTCGCGAATCATTTTTCCCTGCATTCGGCGCGCGAAGTCGTACGCCGGGTGTTTTTGTAAAGGCAGGCCTGTGGATCTCGCGACCCGGCTTGCTTCCCTCTCATGCCGGGAGAAGATGTCGCGACAGCGACAGGCCGCCGCGCAGCAAGTGCCCTGGGGCATGAGAGTGCTTCCGATCAGCTCGCCCTGCCCGTAAATCCACCGTCGGCTCTGGCAAGCAAGCGTCAAAGACGTTACCTACCCGCAACCGGAACCGAAGCCCTCATCCGTCCCCCAGATTGAACAAAAGGCCTGCGAGTTCGCATGGGCTCTATTCTCCCGATGGCAAAAGGAACGGCAAAAACCGCTACGGCGCATCTCCGCTGCCCGACGCCGTCCTCACGCGCTCACCGAATTCCGCGAGTCCCTGCGCCTGCGGATCCAGCGCCTCCGCACTCGCCAACGCCTGTGCTGCAAATGCAATTTCACCGGCGCCAAGGCGCTCCGCGCCGACCGCGATCCAGCGCTGCGCAAGCCTCCGCCTGCCGTCGGTGATGCGTTTGTCCGCCGGCGCGAGCTGTTGCCAGGCATCCAGGCACACGCTGGCGCGGCGCAGGCGGTTGCCGCGTAGTTCGTCTTCGTAGCAACGGCGTGCGGCAGGCAACACGCGCGCCGCGGCGCGTTTGACATCGGCATCGGCGGGTGCGAGCGATTGCGCGGCGCGGAGTTTGTCGTAAGCGCTTTCACCGGGTGGCGTGAGCCAGTCGCCGCGCGCTTCGGCGTCGGCGGCTTCGGCCAGCAGGCGAGCGACGCGTTGTTGCTGGCCGCGCGTCGGCAACGGAGCCTCGGTACGCGATTGCAGGCGGCGCACACGCTGCAGACGAGTCTGAGCGGTGCGCACGGCTGCGGATTGCGGATTGATTTCGCGTGCGTGCCGCAAAGCGGCTTCGGCTTCTTCCAGACGGAAATCCGAGGCCATACGCTCGGCCCGTCGGGCGTAATGCACGGCGGTGCGTTCGATACCGGCCTGCGCATCGGCATCATCCGGTAACGCCTGCAACACTGCGCGCCAGGCGTCGAGCGCTACTTGCGGATGGTTACGTTGCAAGGCCCGTGTCGCGCGACGTTTTTCCTGCTCCGCCGCGCGCGCGAGTTGCGCCTGCGCCTCCGGCAAATCGACATGACCCAAGTCGTATCCGCGCGCGGCTGTCAGGATTGCCGCGGCTTCGGCCAGCTTGCCTTGCTGCAACGCTTTTCGGATCTGCTGCAGCAGATCCGCCAGCGCATCTTCGCGCCCTTCCAGTGCGCGGCCATGGTCAGGCTCCAGCGCGATGATGCGCCGGTACAGCGGCAATGCCGCGTCGTCGGCACCATCGAGCCTGCCGGCGCGATGCGCAGCGGTCGCGGTCGCCAACAGGTTCTCGATGTCGGCATGTTCGGCTTCGCGCTTGCGCAGCGCGGTGGCGATGGCGTCGGTCTTGACCCGTGGCGCGGACAGTTCGCGTGCGAGTTGCAATGCGCCGTGCGCTTCGGCAAAGCGATTGCGCGTCACCGAAGCGCGCGCCTGCACCATTGCGGCTTCAGCCACTCGCATCAGGCCGTGGATGGCTTCGTTGCGATCCGGGTCCAGCGCGAGCGCGGCTTCGTAGAGTTCGCGCGCGCCGCTGCCGTCGGGTGCAGTCAAGCGGCCCTGCGCCATCGCCTGCGCCGCCTGCTGCTGCAGCGCCTGGATGCGGTTTTCGGGATAGATGCGGTCGGCGAGCGGTTGGCGGAACACCACCAGCAACACGACCAGCGCCGCGATGGCGATGCCGGCCCACAGCGGCCAGCGCAAGTGGAAAAACGCTTGTGGTTTACGCGGATTCGTGGGTTTGCGGAAATCGACCCCTTCCAACCAGCCGAAGCCGGGCTCGATCCGCTGCTTGGCATCGCGTGGGTCGCTCACGCGGTGAAGCATAGGCAATGCGGATGAGTCAGGCGTGAGCAGAGACGCTTTCCTCTCCGGGAGAAGATGTCGGTAGCGACACACGCCCGCGTGGCAAGTGCCCTTGGGGCATGAGGGCGAGAATGACCTGCGGCGCTCGGTCACCCGGCGCGTCGCGCTTCATGCACGCCCGCTACCGCCGCCAGCTTGCCCAGCAGCGCCGAGAGCTGCCCGAAATCGCCTACGCGCAAGCGCAGCTTGAAGCGGATCCGCCCGCTCCTGCGGTCTACATCGCTGGCGATGCCGCCAATGTGCGCGTCTTGCTGTGCGATGAGGTTGGTGATTTCCTTGAGCAGCCACTTGCGGTCCAGCGCGACGATGAGCACATCGACGTCGTAGCCGCCGCCGGCCCTGCCCCACTCCACCGGCAGCACGCGTTGCGGTTGCGCGGCGGCCAGGCGCGCGAACGCGGCGCAGGTGTCCCGGTGCACCGACACGCCCCGTCCGCGCGTGAGATAGCCGACGATGGGCTCACCGGGCACCGGCTGGCAGCAGCGCGCCAGCTGCATCAGCAGGTTGCCGACGCCCTGCACCGTGAAGCTGGCCTTTGCGGGCTTCGGTGCTTTTCCACGCGCGGGAACGGGTAACGCCGCCTGCGACGGCGATGCCGCGGTGCGTTCGTGCTCGTGCAGCGCGCGGCCGACCTGGTGCGGCCCGACGTCGCCCAGCGCCACATGCACGTGCAGTTCGTCGACGCTGTCCGAATTGAACTTCGCCAGTACCGGCGACAGGTCGGCGTTGTGCAGGCCCAGACGCTTCAGTTCGCGCTCGAGCATCTCGCGCCCGGCCTGCACGTTGCGCGTGCGGTCGAGTTTGTGGAACCAGTTGCGGACCTTTTCGCGCGAGCGCGGACTCGCCAGGAAACCGTTGGACGCGATCAGCCAGTCGCGGCGCGGCTCGCCGATTTTCGCGGTGAGGATCTCCACGCGGTTGCCGCTGCGCAGCTTGTAATCGAGCGGCACGATGCGGCCATCGACCTTCGCGCCGCGGCAGCGATGCCCGACCTCGGTGTGCACGTGGTAGGCGAAATCCAGCGGCGTCGCGCCTTGCGCGAGATCGATCACTTCGCCCTTGGGCGTGAGCGCATAAATGCGATCTTCGACCAACTCGGTGTCCAGCGCACCCGACAGGTCCTGGGCATCGCGCGTGCCGTCGGCATTCGCGTCGAGCAGCCGCCGCATCCACGCGATCTTGCGATCCTGCGACGCATTGCCGCCGGCGCTGCCCTCCTTGCCCCTCCCCTCCCTGCCCATACCTTCCTTGTAACGCCAGTGAGCGGCCACGCCGAGTTCGGCCTGCGCATGCATCTCGTGGGTGCGGATCTGCACTTCCAGCGTCTTGCCTTCGGGGCCGGACACGGCGGTATGCAGCGAGCGGTAATCGTTGCGCTTGGGCCGCGCGATGTAGTCGTCGAACTCGCTCGGGATCGGCACCCACAGCGCGTGCACCACGCCAAGTGCGGTGTAGCACGCAGGGATGTCGTCGACCAGCACGCGCACCGCGCGCAGGTCGTAGAGTTCTCCGAAGGGCACGTCCTTCTTCTGCATCTTCTTCCAGATGCTGTAGATGTGCTTGGGCCGGCCGGCGACATCGGCCACGACGCCCTGCGCCAGCAACGCGTCATGCAGGTTCGCCTTGACCTGTTCGATGTAGCGTTCGCGGCCAGCGCGTTTTTCGTCGAGCAGGCGCGCGATGCGCTGGAAGGTGTCGGGTTCGAGATAGCGGAACGCGAGGTCTTCCAGTTCCCATTTCAGTTGCCAGATGCCGAGGCGGTTGGCGAGTGGCGCATGGATGTCGCGCGCCAGCTGCGCCAGGCCCCGGCGGTGCGCCTCCGGCGCCTTGCCGGCGGCACGCATGCGTGCAAGATGTCGCGCCAGCAGGATCGGTACAACACGCAGGTCGCGCACGATCGCCAGCAGCAACCGGCGCAGCCCTTCCGCATTGGCGGACCCGGTGCGCTCACCATGCAGCGCCCACACCTGCGAAGCCGCTTTCTGCCCTTCGAGCAGGCCGTGTATGCCGGGGAAGTCCTGCTTCAACCGCGGCGCGAGTGCGGCCTGCAATGCGGGAAACGTGTGGATGAACGTGGCGGCGACGACTTCGCTGTCGGCGCCGAGTTGGGCGAGGGAATCGAGGGTGTCGTGCAGCGATCGCAGCTCGTCTTCCGAGTCGAACGCCGTCGCGTGCGCGACCGCATCCGCGAGCGCCGACTGCAGGGCGGCCGGCATCGCCTCGGCCGCTGGACGTTGAAGGATGGCGAGCAGGTCGGTGGAAAGGATGGTGGGCACGTGGTGATGTTCGCTTCGATGGTCCACACACTAGCGTCCAGCGCGCGCATGGAATAGCCCGCACTGTTGCAATCGCCGCAGGGTGTGCACGTCGTGTGCCTACCCTGCACCATTTTTACAGGAGCGCCTCTCAGCGCGATGGGGCTTTATCGGTAACGCACCGTCGCGCCTGAGAGGCGCTCCTACGGCGTTTCACTGCGCAGTGTCGTTAACCGCGCCGCCAGCCGCTTCGGCGACACGCCGCTGCGGGCGCCCAGTTCCTGCGCAAACAAGGAAACGCGCAGCTCTTCCAGATCCCAGCGCAATGCCTGCCATTCCGCGGTGTTCTCGACATCGTCGAGTTGCCGCAACGCGTCCGCAAACGGTTTGATCTCCAGCATCCGCGCCTGGTCCTTCACCGGATCGCGCAGCGCGCGCTCGCCACGCAACGCCAGTGCCTTGAGGTAACGGGGGTAATCGTCGAGCACCTCGGCGGGCACGTCGCGCAGGAAACCCGGCGGCGTCAGTTCCGCAAGTTGCATGCGCATGTCGTCGAGGTTGCCGCTCGCCCAGCCGATCAATGGAGAATCGAGTCGGGCGCGCACGTCGGCGACCAGGCCGAGGATGACTTCCGCCCTGCCCAGGCGCTGCATCGCTTCGCCGAACAGTTGCCTGCCGGTGTCATCGCGGCGCTCGGCGAACGCCTTGCCGTCGCGGACATCGGCGAGGCCGTCGGTGGTCAGCGCATCGAATGCGCCATCGACCAGATCGGCGCGCAGGCAGTCGGCATCCTTGCCTGCGATGGCCTGCTTGCGCGGCGCGGCCGATTCGATCGCGGCGTGTAGCAACGCGGTCTTCGGCTGGATCGGCAACTGCTTGCGCGCCTGCTTGAGCTTGTCGGCGAGCGCGATGCGCAGCAGGCGGCGCACGCCGAGGGGATGGCGGCGGCGCGCTTCGTCGCGATCGGCATACACCGTGAGCGTGACGCTTTCGCCGGCGTCGTCCAGTGCGGGATACGCGGCAACGCCACCCGCGCCCGACACGGAGACAGGAATTGGCTGCTCCGGAAATGCGGTCAATCCGGTCGCCGCAAGGTCGCCCGCCGCGCGTTCGGCAAATGCTTCGGCCGCGAGCGCGCCGAAGCGTTCGCGCAGGTCGGCAAGATCTCGCGATTCGGCCAGTACGGTCCTGCCGTCGCGATCCAGCAGGCGCAGGTTCGCGCGCAGGTGCGGTTCGATGGCATCGACCTCGAATTCAGTAGCGGACAGCGCGACGCCGGTCGCCTTGTTCAGGAATCGCGCGAGCACGCTTTCCAGCGCGTCTGCCTGCGGCTGCGCGGCAGCCTCGGCGAACGCGTGCGCTGCGGCGAACGCGCGCGCGAAATCCGGCGCGGGCACGAAATTGCGGCGCAATGCCTTCGGCAGGGCCTTGATCAACGCCGTGGCTTTGTCCTGCACGAAACCCGGTGCGAGCCACGACAGTCGCGCGGCATCCAGCGCGTTGAGCAGGTGCAGCGGCACGACCACGGTCATGCCATCGTCCACCGCACCCGGTTCGAAGCGGTAACGCACCGCGAGCCGCGCGTCGCCGAGTGGCAGGTAGGCAGGAAAACGTGCGGCATCGCCACTATCGACGACCAGCAAATCCTCGCGCGTCCATTCCAGGGTTTTCTTCTCCGCTGGCGACGATTTTCCGAACCACGCGTCCAGCGCCTGCGTGTTGTGGACGTGCGGCGGCAGGCGGTCCAGGTACCACTGCGCTTGCCAGTCCTCATCGACGACAAGACCGGTACGGCGCTGTTTCGCTTCTTCATCCTTCGCTTTTTCAAGCGTCGCCAGGTTGCGCGCCACGAACAGGCTGCGCGTGTTGATCTCGCCGGTGAGCAACGCATCGCGCACGAAGACGTGACGGCTTTCCTGCGGAAACAGCCCGCCGTAATGGATGGGACGCTTCGGCGCCAGCACCAGGCCGAACAGGCTGATCTGTTCGCTGCCGATGACGCGACCCTGCGAACGCGACCAGCGCGGATCGTGCTGCCGGCGCGCCAGCAGGTGCGGGAGCTCGGCGATGGCCCAGTCGGGTTCGATGGCGGCGTTGGTCAGCCCCCACACCTTTTCCGTATCCAGCAGCGTCGCCGACAAGACCCAGGTGGGCGGTTTTTTGGCCAGCGCAGACCCCGGGAACAGCTGGAATTTGCGGCCGCGGGGGCCGTCGTAGCCGCGATCGGCGCATTGGCCTAAGTGGGTGGGCAGGCCGGTGAGCAGGGCGCGGTGGAGGTTCGCGTAATGGGAACGCTGTTCTTCAACGGGTGTTGCGAAGGTTGGCTGTTGCTCGTCATTCCCGCGAAGGCGGGCGCGATTCACGACCGCCGAAGGCTGGTCATCCGGCGACGCTCCACTTTTGACAACAAGGTCACTGGATCCCCGCCTTCGCGGGGATGACGAAGTCGACGCGTGGCCGATATCGGCAACTTGAGGATACGCATTGGCAACCAGAGTTCGACTGTTCTGCCACCCCAGCTCCTCGCATTGCAACTTCAACTGGCGATGCAGTTCGCGCCATTCGCGCAGTCGGAGGAACCCCAGGAAATGCTTCTCGGCCCACGTGCGCAATTTCGATTGCGTGAGTTCCTCATGCGCGACGCGATACGCCTCCCACAACTTGAGGATGCCGACGAATTCCGATTTGGCATCGGCGAACTCGGCATGCGCGTTGTCGGCCGCGGCGCGCTGGTCGGACGGGCGTTCTCGCGGGTCCTGGATGCCGAGGAAGCTGGCGATGGCCAGCATCTCGTGCAGGCAGCCACGCGCGTGCGCGGCGACCAGCATGCGCGACAGTTTCACGTCGACCGGCAGGCGCGACATCGTGCGCCCGATGGCAGTCAGATTGCGATCGCCATCGACGGCGCCGAGTTCGCCGAGTTGCTGCCAGCCATCGGCGACCGCACGCGGATCCGGCGGCTCGAGGAATGGAAACGCTTCGATGCTGCCGAGCTCCAGTGACAACATCCGCAGGATCACGCCAGCGAGCGCCGCACGGCGGATTTCCGGATCGGTGTACAGCGGCCGCGACAGGAAATCGGCTTCTGCATACAACCGATAACAGATGCCGGCCGAGATTCGCCCGCAACGGCCCTGGCGCTGGTTGGCGCTGGCCTGGCTGATCGGCTCGATGTGCAGTCGGTCGAGTTTCTGCCGCGGGCTGTAGCGCTTGATGCGCGCGTAGCCGGGATCGACGACATAGCGGATGCGCGGCACGGTGAGCGAGGTTTCGGCGACGTTGGTCGCCAGCACGATGCGGCGCTTCGGGCCAGGATTGAACACGCGATCCTGGTCGCGCGCCGACAGCCGCGCGTACAGCGGCACGATTTCGGTGTGCCGATATTTACGCCGTTCAAGCGCCAGGTGCGCTTCGCGGATCTCGCGTTCGCCCGGCAGGAACACCAGCGCATCGCCGAGCCCACGCCCGTCGGGAGTGCCCTCGCGGGTGAGTTCATCGCATGCGGCGACAATGCCGTCGAGCACGCTGCGCTCGCCCTGCATATCGTCCTGGCCCTCGAGAGGGCGGTAGCGGGTCTCGACCGGATAACCGCGGCCTTCGACATCCACCACTGGCGCATTGTCGAAATGCTCCGCGAACCGGGCCGTGTCGATCGTGGCCGAAGTCACGATGATTTTCAGGTCGCTGCGTTTGCGCAGCAGCTGCTTGAGATAGCCCAGCAGGAAGTCGATATTGAGGCTGCGCTCGTGCGCCTCGTCGATGATCAGCGTGTCGTACGCCGACAGCCAGCGATCGGACTGGATTTCGGCGAGCAGGATGCCGTCGGTCATGAACTTGACCACAGTGTCGTCGCCGACGTTGTCGTTGAAGCGCACCTGGTAGCCGACCAGGCCGCCGAGCGGCACCTGCAACTCCTCGGCAACACGCCGCGCGACCGTGCGCGCGGCGATGCGCCGCGGTTGCGTGCAACCGATCATGCCGGCGGCGCCGCGTCCGGCGGCCAGGCACAGCTTCGGCAACTGCGTGGTCTTGCCCGAGCCGGTTTCGCCGGCGATGACAACGACCGGATATTTGCGGATCAGCTCGACGATGCGGTCGCTTTCGGCGGCGATCGGCAGGTTCGGATCGGCCACGGCGCGCGGCAACGAGGCGGCGCGCGTCTCGCGCGTGCTCACCGAACGCGTCAACGCCGTCGCGAATGCCGCTTGCGCGGCGGCGTCGTTTGGCTTGCCCTGCCAGCGTGACCACAGCCCATGCAGGCGGCCACGGTCGCGCGTCAGCGCGCCATCGATGGCGCGCCGCGCCTGCCGCAGCGCTTGCTTGTGATCGGCCTCGATAGCGTGCATCGATCGTTTCGACAGTCCGAATTCATTTCACATGAACAGGGGCCCAGCTTATCGTGTCGTCATCCCCCAACCGGAGCGACACCATGCCCAAGACCGCGAAGAAAACAACCACATCGGCGCGCACGCCTGCGAAAGCAGCCGCAGGCAGCGCGCCCGGCATCGATATCGGGATCAAGACCGCCGATCGCAAGCACATCGCAGATGGGCTCTCGGGCTTTCTTGCCGACAGCTACACGCTGTACCTGAAGACCCACAACTTCCACTGGAACGTCACCGGGCCGATGTTCAACGCGCTTCACAACATGTTCGAGGCGCAGTACACCGAGCAGTGGACCGCGCTGGACGAGATCGCCGAGCGCATCCGCGCACTGGGATTCAATGCGCCGGGCTCCTACGCGGAATTCACGCGTTTGTCGTCGATCACCGAGGAAGCGGGACTGACCGATACCGCCGACTGGCGCGAGATGGTGAGGCAGCTGGTGGTGGGCAACGAAGCCGTCTGCCGCACCGCGCGCAAGGTGCTGGACATCGCCGACGATGCGGATGACGCACCCACCGAAGACCTGCTGACGCAGCGGCTGCAGACACATGAGAAGTATGCGTGGATGTTGCGGTCGTTGCTTCAATAAAGGGTTTGTAGGAGCGCCCCATGGGCGAGATGGGGCTTTCACCGGTCACGCCCAATCGCGCCCATGGGGGCTCCTACAAGGACATCCTGTTTGCGTGAGGGATGAACGCCCCTCCCCACATCGACGGCGGACATCCGTTCCATCGCCTTATCCGTTTGCTACGGAAAATCCCTACACGCCGAAGCGTAATCCCCGCATCGCAGCACTTGACGCCCTTGCTACCCTTGCTGCATGTCCGCCGCCCTGACCAAACTCAAAGACGTCTTCGGCTTCGACGCGTTCCGGGGCGCGCAGGGCGAGATCATCGATCACGTCGCGCAGGGCAACGACGCATTGGTGCTGATGCCGACCGGCGCCGGCAAGTCGCTGTGCTACCAGGTGCCAGCGCTGTTGCGCGACGGCGTCGGCATCGTGGTCTCGCCGCTGATCGCGCTGATGCAGGACCAGGTGGAAGCGTTGCGGCAGCTCGGCGTGCGCGCGGAGTTCCTCAATTCATCGCTCGATTCGCAATCCGCCACGCGCGTGGAGAATGCGCTTCTCGCCGGCGAACTGGATCTGCTGTACGTGGCGCCGGAGCGTTTGCTGACGCCGCGGTTCCTGTCGTTGCTCGACCGCAGCCGGATCGCGCTGTTCGCCATCGATGAAGCGCATTGCGTGTCGCAGTGGGGCCACGATTTCCGCCGCGAATACCGCGAGCTGACGATCCTGCACGAGCGCTGGCCCGACATCCCGCGCATCGCGCTGACCGCAACCGCCGATGCGCCGACGCAAGCCGAGATCGCCGAGCGCCTGCAACTGGAGGACGCACGGCGCTTCGTCAGCTCCTTCGACCGGCCCAATATCCGTTACACCGTCGTGCAGAAGGACAACAGCACGCGGCAGCTGCGCGATTTCCTGAGCGAGCGGCGCGGGCAGGCCGGCATCGTCTATTGCCTGTCGCGGCGCAAAGTGGACAAGACTGCCGAAGCCTTGTGCGAACTCGGGCACACCGCCCTCCCCTATCACGCAGGCCTGGATGCGGAGTTGCGCGCCGCCAACCAGCGTCGTTTCCTGCACGAGGACGGCGTGGTGATGGTCGCGACTATCGCGTTCGGCATGGGCATCGACAAGCCCGACGTACGCTTCGTCGCCCATGTGGACCTGCCGAAATCGCTGGAAGGCTACTACCAGGAAACCGGACGCGCGGGCCGAGACGGCGAGCACGCCGACGCGTGGTTATGCCAAGGTCTTGGCGACGTCGTGCTGCTGCGGCAGATGATCGAAAACTCCGAGGCCGGCGAGGAACGCAAGCAACTCGAACGGCGCAAGCTCGACGCACTGGTCGCGTTCTGCGAGTCGATGCGTTGCCGCCGGCAGGTGCTGCTGGCGAACTTTGGCGAGGAGTACATCGGCAATGGCATCGGCGCCAATGGCGTCTGGCACCCCTGCGGCAACTGCGACAACTGCCTGCAACCGTCCGAAACCTGGGATGCGACCGTCGCTGCCCAGAAGGCATTGAGCACGGTGTATCGCAGCGGCCAGCGCTTCGGTGTCGCGCACCTGATCGACATCCTGCGCGGCAGCGACAACGAGCGCATCCGCCAGTTCGGCCACGACGCGCTGAGCACGTTCGGCGTCGGCAAGGACCTCGATGCACGCGCATGGCGCAGCGTGTTCCGGCAACTGGTCGCGGCCGGGGTGCTGGATGTGGATGTGGAAGGCTTCGGCGGATTGCGTTTGTCGTCGTCCAGCCGTGCAGTGCTGCGCGGCGAGCAGCCGATCCTGCTGCGCAAGGAATTGCCGTTGAAACGCGGCCGCGACCGCGGCGAGCGCGGTGGACGTGGCGGTCGCGCCGCCAGCGTCATGCAAGCCGAACACCAGTCACTGTTCGATGCGTTGCGCGACCTGCGCGCGCGGCTGGCACGCGAGCAGAACGTGCCGGCGTACGTGATCTTCCACGACAGCACCTTGCGCAACATCGCCGAGGTTCGTCCGTCCTCGCTGGACGCGCTGGCGGGCGTCGGCGGCATCGGTGGAACGAAGTTGGCGAGGTATGGCGAGCAGGTGCTGGAGATGATTCGCGAGGCGTCGTAGGGTGGGCCCTACGACCCTGATTTTGTCGGAGCGCACCTGGACGCGACAAGGCGTGACCGTAGAGCCAATCGCGTCCATGCTCTTGAACAGAATAGGGGCTGCTACAACACCGTGCAGGCGAGCTTGATGGTGATGCTGCCGTTTGCGGGCAGCGATGGGATCAGCACGCCGCCCGGTGCCTGCAGGTTGACGACCGACAGTTCTCCCGCACCCGTGCCCACCACGGGACACGTCGCGCCGCCCGTCGCCGAGCATGCGGGTGCGCTCAGCACGCACGAACCCAGTCCGGTCGGCGCCGGATCGCGTACCACCGCGTTGGTTGCCGCATCGGGACCGCTGTTGCTCACGACGATGTCGTAGGTGGTCTGCGCCCCCGAGGTAACTGTGTCGTCAGCTTGATCGACCGGGCCGGCGGCGGGCGTGTTCGTCTTGGTGATCCGCAGGTCGGCGCTGCGCGGCGTGTTGGTGATGAGGCAGTCGAGGTCGTCGCCGGCGGTGGGCGAGAACTCCGGCCACTGCTGCCGCGCTCCCACGGGCGTGCCGGCGCCGCCCGGCAGCACCGTAGGCGAACCCGTCGTGGCGTTGCTGCAGGTAAGCAGCGTGCGGTAGTTCACCGGCAACTGGTCGGCGCCGGTGCCATTGGCCTTGACCGCCTCGTCGAACTGCAGCGTCGCGCCCCTAGGCAGCACGACCAGGGCAGTGCTGGCTGTCGCTGGCGCGGCGCTGCCGGTGGTGGTCGCCGATGCCGTTGCCGTGCCGCCCGACAGCAGCCGCACCTGCACCTGGTCGCTGGCGATGGCACGCGCGTCGAGTTGCTTGCGTAGCGTCGCCCACACCGGCGTCGGCGTGTTGCGGCAGGCGCTGGCGTTGAACGTGGGGTTGTTGCCGGCCGTGCCTTGCAGCGTTGCGGTCGCCGTGTTGTGCAGACCCGCGCCAGGTGCGCTGGGCGAGGCGCAGGCGTCGTTGCCCGGCGTACCGCCGCGATTGATGTTGATGCGCACGGTAAGCACGTAGGTGTCGGTGGCGCCCGCGGCCAGCGTCGCCCACTGCGCCTGCAGGGTCCACGGCCCGCTGCCCGTCAACGCCGTCGACGCTCCGCCGTTACGGGTGAAGCTGGCCGAGACGATGTTGACGTCCGGGTCTAGTCCGGGCGTGTCGACCAGACTGTAGCTCGCCGAGACCGTTGTCGCCGGATTGCTCACCAGCACGGTGTAGACGACGTCCGATTGCGTTGGCTGGCCCACCCCAGGTACCGGCGCCGCGGCGTTTTTGCTGAGCGTGACCGCAGCATCGTCGTCGATGATGGTATAGGTCCATGCAATCTGCGCGGTGCCGCCGCAGTTGGTGTTGGAACGCAGCAGGAACGGCGGCGGCGACCCCGTTGGCGGCTGGATCTGCAGCACGATGGTCTCGTTGTCCTCGACCAGCGCATCCTGGATAACGACGATTGGCAGCGGGAACAGGCTCGCGGCGCTCACGCCGTCGTACACGCCGGCCGGGACGTTGACCGTGATCGTGCTGCTGTTATCGGGCGTGGTGTAGTCGGCGCCGAGTGTGGCGGTGCCGCCGGTGACAAGGACTGTGACGCTGAAGGCGGCGAACGCGGTGCCATTGACCCGCAACGTCGGGACGTTGCTGGTCGCGCTTTCCGGCGTCGAACTGCTGGGCTGCACGAACTCGACAAACGGCGCCAATCCAATCTGGATATTGTCGAGCAGGTTGCCCGAAGTAGTGCCGCCGATCGCCTCGAAGCCGAGGTTGCTGCCGCCGGTGGCGCCCGCATAGGCGAAGCTGCCGCGATACTCGACCCAGGTCGCGTTGCCAGGTACGTTGGTCGCGGACGTGAGCGTGCCTTGGGTGACGACCGGCGCATCGAACGCGCCGTTGTTGGTGGTCGCTACTCGCACCACGGTGGCAGTCGCCCCGATCTTCATCTCCGCTTGGTCGCGCACGGTGGCGCTGCCGCGACCGCGGTGATTGAAGCGCCAGTCGATGCGCTCGCCGTTCACCAGGCAGACGTTCTGGAAGATGCGCGAGGCGACGTCGGCATTAAGCTCGGCGATCTGGACGCCGTCCGGCGCGTTGACGACGCCGCCGGAGGCGTTGTCGCGCGGCGTGCGCCACAGTTCGATGATCGGCGCGGTCTGCGCGAAGCCGTCGGGCACCACGCAACCGCCGACGTTCTGGGTGACGGCGGGAGGATGCGTGGTGACATAACCTGGCACTTGCGCATCAGCGATGTAGACGCGGCAGCCCGGCGTCTGCAGCGCCGGCTGTTCGAAGCTGGCGTTGACGAAGCTGCGCTGTACCTGTGCCAGCACAGAGCCGGACACGCAGATCGCCAGCAACGGCAACACCAGCCGGCATGCGAGGCGGAAGCGGGATGACCTGCGCTCGACTGTCATGCTCATGTCCATCAGTAGCTGCCCACCAGATTGAGGAAATACCCGCGATGGTCGTAATCGAAGTTGGTCAGGTCATCGCTGAAGTCGGTGAAGTTGTAGCCGATGCCGACGCGGAAGTGCTTGCTGATGTCGCAGTCGATGCCGAGCAGGAACCCCTGGCGAGCGCCGCCATCGTCGACACCGAGCCAGCGGTACTCAGCGAGCGTGTGCCACTTGTCTCCGAACTCGTAGCGCACCTGCGCCGCCGCGAACGTCGCGGTCGCGTCGGCCCATTGGCCGCCGAGCCGCCCGATGCGCACCTCGCCTTCGCGCTGCATCAGCTTGCCGGCGAATTCCCACTGGTTGTCGGGGTTGTAGATGCCTTCCATCGACAGCACCTGGCTGCGCTGGTCGTAGAAGGCGACGGAGTCCCCGGACTGCGGCAATGACGACACGTCGTACAGATAGGTGTACTTGCCGAGCAGCACCCAGCGCGTCGTATCCCACGGCCGCCAGGCGAAACCGACGTTGCCTTCCACAAACTTCGCGCCCGCCGCGGCCAGCAGCGCGTCCTCGGTCTCGGAATAATTGAAGCGCGCGGCAATTCGGAAACTCTCGTTGACCTTGTGCAGGAAACGATTTGTGGTCACCCATTGCTCGCGACGCTCTGCGCCGGTGTCCTCGCGCCACTCCAGCTTGCTCTGCCACTGCGTCTGCTGCGACGTGCGCCCGCCGTTCAAGCTGATCGCGCGGCGATCGACCTGGCCGGTGTTGTTGTCGAGCGCGGCGGCCTGCAGCGTGAAGCCGAGGTTCCAGCCCTCACCCGGATAGAAATCCATGCCAAAGGTGTGCGCGAGACCGGATTCATTGGGCGCTTTCAGGAACTGGCTTTCGTTGAACAGGTTGACCTGGTTCGACAAGCGCCAGCGCTGGCCCAGCGTCCAACCGGAATTCAACAGGTTGTTGAACAACTGGTCGTAGTCGGTAGTGTCGGTGGAATAGGTGTAGCTGCCGTAGACGGTGTGCTCGGGGCTGAGGCGATATTCCGCATTGACCTGCGCCGCGTCGCCGCGATCGCCGTGCGTCACTTCGGCGCCGACCGACGACAGGTCGCCAAACAGGTATTTCGCGCCGAGCGAGATCGCATCGTTGTCGGCATAGCGGCCATCGTCATCATCGACCGTGAGTTGCGCGGTGGCGAACAGCTCTACCGACGAGCCGACGCGCTGCATGTACTTGAACGCGGCCAACGTACCGGAAACATCACCGAACACGCGATCCTGATCGACGCGTCGCAATTCCCCGCTCATCGTCGCGAAATCGGTGATGCGCCATTCGCCGGTAATCTGCGCTTGCGTCAGCGACTCTGCGCCACGCTCGGCACGGCTGTAGCGCGAATACAGCTTGAACGTCGGCGTCACCAGGCCCAGCAGTTCGGCGCCGTGTTCCTCGATGTCGAAGCCGTTGTCAAAGCGCGTCACCGAGAAACCGGCATCCACGTTGCGCCACCAGGCGCCAGCTGACCAGTCGAGTCTGGTCCAGCCGAGCTCCTTGAAGTTGATGCGCGCTTCGGCGGCATTGGCATCGCCTTCGCGCGCGCCGAGACCGGAATTGATTTCGCTGAAACTCAAACCGCCGTTGTTGGAAAAGAACACCGGGGCGCTGGTGGCTTCCGAGCGTGCGGTTTCCAGCTTGAGATACGTACCGCGACCTGCTTGCAGCGTAAGGTCGGCGCCACGCAGTTCGTAATCGTCGCCCGCGCGGTTTTCATCGACGTACGTGGCGCCAACCGCGACGTGATCGCCGAACCAGTGCTTGCCGCGGAAGCCGGCAGCGAGGTCGTCGGGATCGAATCCGGTGGGCACGTATTCGTAATCGGCCAGCAGCGTCTGCGAGAAGCCGTCCAGCGGCGTGTCGCGGGTCAGCGTCGGGATGTTCTCGCGCGTGACCTGCGACAGTGGCCGCGTCAGCAGGATGCGGCCCTGCAGTTCGTCGATTTCGTAATCGGCGCCGCGCAGCAGTTCGATGCGATTCTCGACGCGGCCGGTGGTGCCGTCGCGCACTTCCAGCACGAGGCGATCCGATCCCGGCAACACGTCGGTGTGTTTCAGGTAATACAGGCTGCCGCCGGTGCCGATGAATTCGCTGTGGCCGGGCGCGGTCTGCGCCTCGGAACCGAATGCGCGAAACTCCGTGCCCGGCGCGCCGAGCAGCGTGCTGCGTTGCGAACGCCAGTTGACCGCCGCGCCGTACAGCGCACGCGTGTACTGGCCGTATTCGGTGCCGGTGATACCGGTGTTGTAGTTGCCCCACAAGGCCTGGTTCTGGTCCCACTCGACGCGGACGTACAGGCGGCCCTGCGTGTCGACGTCGCGATAGGTGACGGAGTCGTCGCCGTACACGGGGTAATACAAATCCGGATCGAGGCGGCGGAAGATGTCCTGCGGATCGGCGTCCCAGAAGCCGTTGAACAGCTCCTCGATTTCGCGTTCCTGCGTGTCGGCCTGCGCGGTGACCAGGTATTTGCCCTTGATCTTGCCCTTGAGATAGAACGCGAGGCGACCTTCGACCAGGAAGCTGTCGTCGAAGCGGTCATCGGGCGCGAGCGGCTGTACGGAACCCGACACGCTGTTGTCAGACACGGTGACATCGGCCAGCGCCACTACGAACAGATAACGGCCGCTGACATCGATGCCGAGCGTGTGCGTGAGCACCTGTTTTTCGGGGCCGGTCAGGACCAACTCGAAATTGTGCTGGCCAACGGGCACCAGATATTCGGCGACGAGCTTGCGCTGCAGGTCGACCGGATGGTTCTGGCCGTTGATGGTGACCGCGTAACCGTCCGGCACGTTGCGGCCCTGGATGCGGATGCGGGATCCGTAGATCGCGATGTTCTGTTGGCGCAGGCTGTTCTCGCCAAAGACGCCCTCGATCAGGCTGCGCTGCTCAACTTCTTCCGCCGAGAACGCGGTGCCGAATTGTTTCTCGACCGAATTGCGCAGCAGTTCCGCGCCGCGTTCGGCGTCTTCCGGCTTGACCAGTTGCATGCGCCGCGGGAAGGTTTCGTCGAAGGTCTTGTCGTCCGCCCAGGCGCGCACGATGTAGAGCAGTTCGTCGCCGGCGCGCAGTTCAAGACCGGCCGGCAATGCGCCGTCCCATTCGGTTTCGCTGACCGCGCCGATCGGCAACGGTACGGTGGCGATGGGCGCGACCAGGTCGGTATCGGTGGCGCGATAGACCAGCACCTCGGCGCGTCTGATGAAGGCCGAATAGTTGCTGTACACGTAGAAGCGCACTGGCTTGACGACGCGACTGCCATCGAACGGCAGCAGCGACGGCGCCGACACGTTGAGCTGGGGCTGGCCGAGGCTGGGATCTTCCGTCGCCCACACCACGCCGCCGCCAGGCAGCTGCACCGACCATTTGCCGATCGCGATCGCTTTGCCGGGCTGTTCGGCCTCCACGGTGACGCGACGGTCGGGTTGCAGCGTTTGCGAAGACGACTGCGTTGTGGTGCCATCGGTCACCGGCTGGCGTTCGCCGCGCGTGCGCACGCGCATCAGCACGTCGCCGTTGCTCGTGCAACCATCGTCAGCACAGAGCAAGGTAACGTCGTCCTGGGCATCGTTCTGTTTGACCTGCTGCGCCTGCGCCAGCGTGGGCGACGATGCAAAGCCCGCCAGCACGCCGATTAGCGTGCACCCTAGGAACTTCATTTTCAGGCTCATCGCGGCTCCCCCGACTCGTTCGAGCCGACAGGAGCGGTCGGGTTGTCGCTGACTTCCACCTGCAACTTGCTGCGCGCAGATGGACTGAGTCGGGCGGCAATCGCGTCGTAGACCGCCTGGGCGCGCCGCAAGCCGAGCGCGACGTTGTACGCATCCGAGCCGCGCTTGTCGGCGTGTCCAACGACCCCGATCACGCCGCCGTCGAGCGTCTCGATGTCGGCCGCCACCTTGTCGATGACCGGGCCGTACTGCGGCTTGATGTCGGACGTATCGGTGTCGAACAGCACCGTGCCTAGGACCGGCAAGCTACCGATCGAGACCAGCGTGCTGGCCGGATTCGCGAGATCGGTGCGCAGACTGATCGTCAGTCCTGCCGCCTGTGCGGGAGTCAGTCGTTTCAGCAACACAGCCTGCACCGCCTTGGCGCGGTCGTAGGCCAATGCCTGCGTTTCGCCGTTCGCCGCGATGACGACGTCACCGCTTTCATGGCTGCGCACCTGCTCCGCCATCTTGTCGATGACCGGCAGGTATTCGCTGCGGATCTCAGCACTTTCCGTGTTGAACAACACCGCGCCGAGTTCCAATTCAACGTCTTGCCGACCGCCCTGGATGTCGCCCGGCGGCAGCTTGACGCCGAAGTCAAAGCGCACCGGGATTCCGGGCGTGATGCGGCGCACCAGCGGGTTGTCGGTGGTGAGCGTGCTGCCCGGCGGCAAGGTCGACGGATCGACCTTGAGGATGAAGTTGCGTCCGCGTTCCCACGGCCCGCCCGCCACGCCCGCAAGGTGGTAGCGGCCGTATTGATCGGTTTCGATCAGCAGGCCTTCCACCGACGCGATGCGCACGCCGGGAATGCCGGGCTCGCCCACGTCCTGTTTGCCGTCGCCATCGCCATCGTCGAACACCGTGCCGACCAGCAGCGATTCATCCAGCATCGGGTCCCCGACCAGTTGCACGTCGGCCGTGGCGATATTCGATACCGTCGCGCCGCCGTCCTGCACGTACGCGCTGTTGGTATGCGTGCCGGGCCGCACGCCTGCGCCCACCCGCAACAGGTAAGTCACAGTCGCGCGTTCGCCCGCATCGACATCGATCTGGTCGACGCGGATCGGATAGGTGCCGACCAGGCGGCCTGCGTTGTCGGCATCGGCCACGGTCAGCGAGTTGTCGACATAGGTAAAGCCCGCGGGCGGGGTATCGATGACGGTCGCGTCAACGACATCCACTGTCCCAGTGTTTTCAATCTGCAGCGTGTAACGCACCAGGTCGCCGATGCTCACGTCGCGCGGCGCGGCGGTCTTGACCACGCGCAGCGTCGCCGGATCGCCCTGCACCGCGACCGTCGCAACGCTCGTCGCGCTGACGGTGACAGGCCCGCCGCCACTGCTGGCCTGCGCGGACGCGGTCACGGCGTTGTCGAGCGTACCGCCCGCGTTGGCTTCGGCGACCGTGATCGTGTGCGTGTAACTGGCGCACGTGGCGGTCGCGCCCGGCGGCAACGTGGTCGGCGTGCAGTTCAAGCTAACCGGCGCGCCGCCCTCGAAGCGGTCGACGACGGTCAGACCGGTGAGCGTGACGTTGCCGGTGTTGCGCACTACAACTGCGTATGTAATCACGTCGCCCGCATCGCCGAAGCCGGGGGTACCGTTGTCGGTGGTCAGGGTGGCCGTCTTGGTGACGGCGATTGCAGGCGCCGCGATGGCTGATGCGATTTCCGTGTCGGTCGCCGGCGGCAGCGTGCCCGCGGTGGGCGTGGCGGTCGCGGTCGCGATGTTGACGACGGTGCCGGAGTCCAGATCGGCCTGAGTGACGACATAACTCGCGGTGCAGGTCGTGCTCTCGCCGGGCGCCAGCGTGGTGACCGGGCACGTTACCGTGGCGATCCGGTCGTCGGTGACGACCAGTCCGTTGATGCTGACGTTGCCGATGTTCGTGACGACGTAGGTGTAGTCGATCACGTCGCCGACGCTGTCGTACGGATTGCCCGACACCGCGGTCTTGAGCAGCGTGATCGCCGGCGCGGGCGTCGCGGCAGTCGGCGTGGTTTCGGTATCGCTGCCGGTGGGATCGGGGATCGTGCCCGGCGCATCGCCGCTCGCAGTCGCGGTATTGATCACGTTGCCAGCAGCGGCATCGGCGGCCGTGATGACGTAGGTATTGCCGGTTGCGTTGCAGGAGGCGGTCGCGCCCGGCGCCAGGGTCGGGATCGAGCAGACCAGGCCCGGCAGCAGCGGATCGGTGATCGTGACCGGCGCCAGCGTCACCGTGCCGGTGTTGGTCGCCGAAAACGCATACGTGATCGTGTCGCCGGCATCGCCGAGCACCGTATTGCCGTTGGTGTCGGCAACAGTGGCGGTCTTATTCAACGTGAGCGAGGCGACCGGGGTTACGGCGGTCGGCGTGGTTTCCGTATCGCTGGCAGTCGGGTCCGGGATCGTGCCGGGCGCGTCGCCGGTCGCGGTCGCGGTGTTTGCGCGCGAACCTGCAGCAACGTCTGCGGCAGTAATGACGTACGTATTGCCGGTGGCCGCACACGATGCCGTTGCGCCCGGCGCGAGTGTCGGGATCGAACAGACCAGGCCCGGCAACAACGGATCGGTGATCGTAACCGGCGCCAGCGTTACCGTACCGGTGTTGGTGGCCGAGAACGCATACGTGATGGTGTCGCCGGCATCGCCGAGCACGGTATTGCCGTTGGTGTCGGCAACAGTGGCGGTCTTGTTCAATGTCAGCGAAGCGACTGGGGTTCCGGCGGTCGGCGTGGTTTCCGTATCGCTAGCAGTTGGGTCCGGGATCGTGCCGGGCGCGTCGCCGGTCGCCGTTGCGGTGTTGGCGCGCGAACCTGCGGCGACATCGGCTGCGGTGATGACATAGGTGTTACCGGTTGCGGCACACGAAGCGGTAGCGCCCGGCGCGAGTGTCGGGATCGAGCAGACGAGGCCCGGCAACAAGGGATCCGTCACGGTGACAGGAGCGAGCGTCACCGTGCCGATGTTGGTGGCGGAGAACGCGTAAGTGATCGTGTCGCCGGCGTCGCCGATGATCGTGTTGCCATTGGTGTCGGCAACGACCGCCGTCTTGTTCAACGTCAGTGATGCAACCGGTGTCGCAGCGGTCGGCGCGGTTGCTGTATCAGATGCCGTCGGATCGGGTATCGTTCCCGGCGCGTCGCCAGTGGCGGTCGCGGTGTTCGCGCGCGAACCTGCAGCCACGTCGGCGGCAGTGATGACGTACGTATTGCCAGTGGGGGCACACGATGCTGTTTCGCCCGGCGCGAGCGTCGGGATCGAACAGACCAGGCCCGGCAGCAGCGGATCGGTCACCGTGACCGGCGCCAGCGTCACCGTACCGGTGTTGGTCGCGGAGAATGCATAGGTGATCGTGTCGCCGGCATCGCCGATCACGGTGTTGCCGTTGGTGTCGGCAACCGAGGCAATCTTGTCAAGCGTCAGGCTGGCCGTGCCGGTCACCGGCGTATCGGTCGTGCTGCTGCAACGCCCGGCCGCAGGGCAGGTGGCATCGCCGCCGCCGCTGACGGTAGCGGAATTGGTCAGCGTGGTTCCCGCCGTGCTGGCCTGCGGCGTTACCGGGATGACGAAGCTCGCGGTCGCGTTGACCGCCAGTCCCGCCGGGATGGTGCACACCACTGTCTGGCTGCCGGCCGGGTTGAGCACGCAACCCGCAGGCAGCGTGCCGATGGTCAGGCCGGTTGGGATCACATCAGTGATGGTGGCTGGCGCAGTCGTCGCCGTGGTACCTGTGTTCTGGACCGACAACGTGTAACTGGCCGGCACTCCGACAGTGAACACGGGTGCGCTTGCGGTCTTGGTCAACGTGAGTTGCGGGGCATCGACGGTGGTCGTCGTGCTGCTGCAGCTGACGGTAGCGTTGCTGGTGCACGCCGGACCGGGCGGCGTCGACGGGTTGCCGCTGCCGCTGGTGGAGGTCGCGGCGTAGTTGGTAATGCTGCCCGGGGTCGACGGCGCGGTGGCCGTCAAGGTGACGATCGCGGTGCCGCCGTTCGCGGGAATGGCCGTGCCGATGGAACAAGTCAACAGTGCCCCGGCAACATTGAGGTTGCTGCAGGTTGCGCCGGTGGCCGCGGTCGCGATCACACCCGCGGGCAACTGGTCCTGCACGATCACCGGCGTGCCGGTGGCGGTACCGCCGGTATTGGTGAGCGTCAGTGTGTACGCATAGCTGGCGCCAACGACGACCGTCGCAGGGCCGGTCTTGACGACCGACACCAAAGGCCCGATCGGGGTGGTTTCGCTACAGTCGTTGCCAGCCACGGCGCAGTCGACGCCATCGACCGCCACCGCGTTGGCGATCTGCAGCACACCCGCAGGCAGCGGCTGGTCGACCTGCACGAAGAAATCGAGCGTGGCATTGCCACCTACCGGGATGTTCACCGCCGCCGTATTGGGGCAGTTGCTGCCGGCGCAGGTGAAGTCGTTGCCGGCGACGACCACTGTCGTGTTCGCCGGCAGTGTCTCGACGATGTCGCCCGGAAATAGTGTTGCCGCCAGCGTGCCCCCGACGTGTTCGATGCGGATCGCATAGCCCAGCACGTCGCCCGGCCGGACCGGTGCGCCTGCCGTGTAGGGCGCCCCATTGACTGAGGCCAGCGTCTTCTGGACCTGGAGCTGCGCGGGCTGGCCGGTCGCGGGGAATGCGCAGGACGCGAGGTCGCGCGACTGATTGGCCGCCGTGCTGGCGACGTTGGCCAGGTTGCCGGTGGACAGGTCGAGCGCGTAATAGCGGCTCGGACTGGAATTGTTGGCGAAGTACAGGCGTGCATCGCTGCCGAATGCCAGGCCCGCCCACTGGATGGTGCTGGGCGAACCATTGAGCAGTGGACGCTGCTGGCGGACCGCGACCGGCGACGCAACGCTGACGTCGATGGTGTAGAGGTCCACGCCAGCGGCGAGCCAGCCCTGGCCGGCGGCATCGAACGCGAGGTCGCCGGAACTCGCGCTGGTGGGCGCGAAGTCGTAGGTCAAGGTGCCGAATGGCGCCATCGAATACGAATACGTGCCTGTGGACTGGACGCGCCAGACTGCGGGCGACGCGGTGCCGGCGATCAGGTAACCGATGCCCGCGGGCGACATCGCCGCGCGGGGAAAGTCGGGGGTGGTCGTGGGCCCGGCGGCCACATACCAGCCACCGTTGCCCGCGTCATAGGCATAGAGCGTGCTCTGGCCGCCGACATGACTGACGAACAGCAGCCGGTTGCGCACCGGATCGACCATCAACGCGTTGAGGTTGTTCGGCACGGCGAGGTTGAGCTCGGGCACAAGCACGTCGGTACCGGCGCCGATGGTATAGCGGTAGAACGCGCCCGCATTTGCGCTCTGGGTAATGTTGAACATCGAGTTGACGGCGCAGAAATTGACCACCGGTACGGCGGGGGTGACCGTGGTCGGCGCACTCGCGCAGCTGGTGACGACATCGCTGGTGCAGCCGGGGCCCGGCGGTGTGGCAGGATTGCCGCTGCCGTTTGTCGCGGTTGCGGCGTAGTTGACGATGCTGCCGCCGGTCGCTGGTGCGGTCACGGTGAGCATCACCACTGCGTTGCCGCCGGCCGCGATCGGGCCTGGAACCGTGCAGGTCAGCAACGCGCCCGCTGGACTGGGCAGCGCACCGCATGTCGCCCCGGTCACGGCCGTAGCCACCACGCCTGCGGGCAACTGGTCCTGGACGACGACAATGGCGCCGGTCGCGGTCTGCCCGCTGTTGGTCAGCGTCAACGTGTAGCTGTAGCTGGCGCCCGCCAGCACTGTCGCGGGGCCGGTCTTCACGACGGATAAGTTCGCTGGCGTGTTGACCGGCGTATCGATCGTGGGGTTGCAACGCGGTTGCGTTGCGCCCGCGGCCGGACAGGTCGCATCGCCGCCGCCACTGGCACGCGCGCTGTTGGTAACCGTGGTGGTGCCGAGACTGGCTTGCGGCGTGACCGGGATGACGAAACTTGCCGTCGCACTCACTGCCAGGCCCGCCGCGACGGTGCACACCACGGTCTGGCTGGCGGGTGGATTGAGTACGCAACCGGCGGGCAACGTGCCGATGGTCAGGCCGGTGGGAATGGTGTCGGTGATGGTGGTCACGGCCGTGGTCGCCGTGGTGCCGGTATTGGTGAGCGTGAGCGTGTAGTTCGCTGTCACGCCGACCGTGAACGGCGACGGGCTGGCGGTCTTGATCAAGGTCAGCTGCGGCGCGACGATGGTGTCGCTGTCGGTCGCGCTGTTGTTGCCGGGCGTGGGATCGGAGACGCCGGCCGGGGCGGAGACGTTGGCGGTATTGACCGCGTTCTGCGCGAAGGCGGACGTGCCGACGATCGAAAGCAGGCCCGCCACCGCAAGCACGCGCATGCGCTGGCGTACCGTCATCAAGACGCTACCGATCATTCCCAACACGTGTGCCACTCCCCTGTCCCCTTCCCCGGTGCCGATGCGTGACTTGCGCACGCTTGGCGCGCGAACCATGTCACACAAGGAACGTGCCAGCCAGCATGGTTACCAATATTCAACAGATATGTATACTTTCGGTCACATGCTACCGAAAATAACCTGACGACACGTGTCCAATACGGGCCGGTATGGTCAAAAGGTGCGGGCCTCGGGCTGGATTTGGATGGCTCGCAACTGCTGGTTCTTCAAACCATCAAGCGGGGAGTTGTGGTTTTCCGTGTCTTGAAACCGGGTAGTCCACCGTCTCACCACTGGCGACGGTCCGCTCCCACACTGCGTGCGCCGGCTGAATATCAGCCTGAAAGGGCATTCAGGCCGGCGGCTCCACCCGGCGGGATAATTTCCAGATGCCTTCGCAATCATCAATCCAGCAGGACTCGCCTCGGCACGATGGGCCGTTGCACGCCTTCCATCCGGCCGTCGCCGCATGGTTTTCGAGCGCGTTTCCCGCCCCCACCGAAGCACAGGTGCTGGCGTGGCCGGCGATCCGGTCCGGGCGCAACACGCTGGTCGCCGCGCCGACCGGATCTGGCAAGACGCTGACCGCGTTCATGTCGGCGATCGATGGCCTCATACGCCAGGGCTTGCACCAGCCGTTGCCCGACGAAACCACCGTCGTCTACGTGTCGCCGCTGAAGGCGCTGTCCAACGACATCCATCTGAACCTGGAAGCGCCGCTTACCGGCATCCGCGCGGAGCTCGCGAAACAGGGCCTGCCCGATGTCGACATCCGCACCGCGGTGCGCACGGGTGATACGCCGCAGGCCGAGCGCGCGCGCATGTGGCGCAAGCCGCCGCAGATCCTCGTCACCACGCCGGAATCGCTGTACGTGCTGCTGGGTTCGGACTCCGGACGCGGCATGCTGGCCACCGCGCGCACCGTAATCGTCGATGAGATCCATGCCGTTGCCGCCAGCAAACGCGGCAGTCATCTGTCGCTGACGCTGGAACGCCTGGAAGCCTTGTGCGGGCGGCGACTGACGCGCATCGGCTTGTCGGCGACGCAGAAACCGATCATCGAAGTCGCGCGATTCCTGGTCGGCGCCGCGGCGGTCGCCAGCGACGGCACGCCCGATTGCGAGATCGTCGACATCGGTTACGCCAAACGCCGCGACCTTGCTCTCGAACTGCCACCGGTGCCGCTGCAGGCTGTGATGTCGAACGAACAGTGGGACCTGGTGTACGCACGCCTCGCTGAACTCATCGAGAGACACCGCACCACGCTGGTGTTCGTCAACACGCGGCGCATGGCCGAACGCGCTGCGCGGCATCTTGCGGAAAAACTCGGCAAGGAACACGTCGCCGCGCACCACGGCAGCCTGTCGAAGGAACTGCGGCTGGACGCCGAGCAACGCTTGAAGAACGGACAACTCAAGGTACTGGTCGCCACCGCTTCGCTCGAACTCGGCATCGACATCGGCGACGTCGATCTCGTCTGCCAGCTCGGCTCGCCACGTTCGATCGCCGCGTTCCTGCAACGCGTCGGGCGTTCCGGCCATGAGGTCGGCGGATTGCCGAAGGGTCGACTGTTTCCATCGTCGCGCGACGATCTGGTCGAATGCGCCGCGCTGCTCGACTGCGTGCGCCGCGGCGAACTTGATGCGCTGGTGATTCCCCGCGCGCCGCTGGATGTGCTGGCGCAACAGATCGTGGCCGAAGTTGCCGCGACCGACTGGGACGAGGACGCACTGTACGACTGGCTGTGCCGCGCCTGGCCGTACGCGCAACTGGCGCGCAAGGATTACGACGCGGTCGTGCGCATGCTCGCCGACGGTTTCACCACGCGCCGCGGTCCGCGCGCCGGCTACCTGCATCGCGACGCGGTGCATCGCCGCCTGCGCGGGCGCAACAACGCACGCATGACCGCTGTGATGTCGGGCGGCACCATTCCGGACATGGCCGACTACAGCGTCGTGCTCGAGCCGCAGGCGATCAGCATCGGCAACGTCAACGAGGATTTCGCGGTCGAAAGTCTCGCCGGCGACGTGTTCCAGCTCGGTAACACCAGCTATCGCATCCTGCGCGTCGAACCCGGCCGTGTGCGCGTCGAAGATGCGCACGGCGCCGCGCCGAGCATTCCGTTCTGGCTGGGCGAGGCGCCAGGCCGCACTGCCGAGTTATCGATGGGAGTGTCGCGGTTGCGTGCTGAATACGCAGCGTGGTTTGAAGCGGGCGCGGACACGGCGTTGGCCTGGCTTGTCGACGAGATCGGCCTTGCGCCGGACGCGGCACGGCAACTGCATGATTACTTCGCGCGCCAGCAGACGGCGCTCGGGGTGCTGCCGACGCAGGACACCATCGCCATCGAGCGTTTCTTCGACGAATCCGGCGGCACGCAACTCGT
>PPFU01005799.1_pt1 | contig 30959 bp, 32 predicted proteins | sample 1535991 | NCBI WGS metagenome assembly PPFU01 (sample SAMN04901290, study PRJNA319586) | Hypolithon metagenome, whole genome shotgun sequencing project. | isolation source: Antarctic Hypolithon | place: Antarctica: Miers Valley | collected 2014
GCCGCAAGAAGGCGACGACGAAGCGCCGTCGCCGGAACCCCGAAGGCGTCGCTTCGACGGCAGCCCCGCGGGTCGCGAACCCGAAGCGCCGCAAGAAGGCGACGACGAAGCGCCGTCGCCGGAACCCCGAAGGCGTTGCCGCGACCGCAGCACCGCGCGTGGCGAACCCCAAGCGTCGCAAGGCTCGCAAGGGTCGCAAGAAAAACATGAGCACCTCGACGGCCGCGTGCGCGGTCGGGGCCTCGGCGCACAAGAGCAGGAGCGCGGCTGCACGTCAGTGCGGCACGACGTTCAAGCCGGCAGCGGAGAAGTTCGCGAGCACGGGGGGCAAGGCAGCCGCGATGTCGCCGAACTCGCCGATCGGCAAGAGCAAGCGTCGCGGTCGCAAGCGCAACGCGAGCATGGAGATGGCGCCGATCCGCTCGCGTACCGCACCCGTTGCAAACCCGCGTGACGACTGGGGCTACGATCCCGCGCCGCGTGAACGCAACGCCAACCCCGACGACAATCGGGCCGAGCGCATGCGTCTCGAGTCGCTGCGTCGCAATCCGGAGCAGCAGACACGCGTCGGTCGACGGATCGCGAACTTCTGAGGCGAGGATGCCGAGTCACACAAGCCGCCTCCCCCGCCGACGACGACCCCTTCGTCGTCGGACCAACCCCAACCGTCGCGCTGCGCTCATCGCCGCCGCGTCGGTCACCGCCGCGGGCCTTGTCGGCTACGGCGGGTACCGCTTGAGCAAGGCACTGCGTGGCGGACCGCGTCCACTGCCCGGCTCGACACAGGGCGGGGGCGGACCGGGGCCGCTGCCCGGCTCGACGCAGGGTGGGGGTGGATCGGTGCAGTGTGATCTCGGCCCGAACTACCCCGGGTTCGTGAGCGACGGAACAGGCGCATGCTCGCCGACCGCCGCCACGCCCCCGGGGATCTACGTCGACAGCACGTGCCAGGACTTCACGTTCGTCGCCGGCGACGATGGCGATCAGGTCGCCCGCTTCGAGTCGATGATCGAGACGGCACGCGTCGCGAGCCTGCAACCCGAGGCGCAGAGCGCCGATCCGACCAAGGTGGTGACGCAGTTCCTCGCGATGACCTGGCCCCAGTGCACGTGGCCACCCACCGCGAATGCGACGCCCCGGATCGCGCAACTCTTCGTAGTGCTCTCGCTGCTCGTCGGTCGGCTCATCATCAAGAACGGCGGTCGCGTGCTGGGCACGAGTGCGGCCGATCTCGTCGACGAGCAGGTCGCCGAGCGTCTCGGCGAGTTGGGCTTGCCAGAGTACGAGCCCGACGTCGTACCGGAGATCAAGCTGCCGATCGTCCCCATCATCGTCTACCCCTACTTCCCGCCGAAGCCTCCAGGGCCCGACATCGACGAGCCCGATCCCGAAGGCGGCAAGATTGAGCTGCCCCCGGGTGGGCAACAGATCCCGAGCCAGCAGGGCGACAAAGGCCCGCCTGACTGCAGCGTGCTGGCGCAGATCCGAACGATCACGCGCGCGCTACAACCCGCCAACTTCGCGACGGAGCGCGACGAGACATTCAAGATCTGGACGCCGACCTCCGACCAATGCAGCGAGTACGTCGTCGCGTTCGGCGTGTGCCTGGTCCCGGTCGCGATCAGCTTCGGATTCCTCGACCCGTACGTGAGCGACAACAAGCCTGCCGATGTCGGTGCGGTGCTCTTTCGGCTGCGCCAAGCGGACGGAAGTGACATCGACTGGGCAGACTTTGAGACACCTGTGGTCTACAAGGCGCAGTTCAAAACGACGGTGAGAGTCGCCGCCAACGGCAACATCTCGCTCGTCGGAGTCCCAGGTGCACAACTCTCCTCGATCGAGAACTCCGATCTCGATCCATGCTCGAACAAAACTCCGCGCTGGCCAGTGCCTTCGGCCACCTTCTTCCAAGCACAGGCCACCGATGGCGGCTGGAAGAACTGGAGAGCGGTGCCGCGCTTCGACGTCAAGACGCAGGGCAAGAACCTGATGCTGCGCGTGCGCTACTCGGGTCTTCCTCGCTTCGCGCGATGGGACGACAACACGCAGTCGATCGGCGGGATCGGGTTCAACGCCCTACTCGACGCTCTCGGCCCGCCGCAAGGCCAGGGTGAGGGGATCGCACGACTCGACTCGAAGACACCGCTGTCTCTGACCGTGAAGGTGTGGAGCGGAGGCAAGGAGTGATCCCATGCCGATGACGATCACCCAAGCTCTCGTGCGCGATCATCGGGCGGCCACCGCCGACCTAACTCGCGCACTGAACAACCCCCGCATGATGGCGACCCTCTATCCGAAGATCGCCGACGGGATCCGCCGCCACAGCGGCGCCGAAGAGGCGACGCTGTACGCCGCGCTCGACCAGATCCCTGGAGACCATCGCACCGTGGTCGCGCTCGAGGACGGACACAAGCAGATCGGCGCGCTGCTCAACGCGCTCGACTCCATGTCGTACGGCGATCCGGCGTTCCTGTCGAACCTTCGCCGTGTCCAGCAGTTGCTGGCCGGTCACGTCGCGTTCGAGGAATCGAACGTGTTCCCGTACACGCAACGAGTGCTGCCTATGGCGCGCCAGATCGCGCTCGGTCAGCGCTACAATCTGCGGATGGGGAGCAGCGCACCCAAGCGCAACATCTCGATCCTCGTGCCCGCGGTCGCGCGAGCGCGCACGCCCAACCCTTGCGGATGTTCGGACACCACGGCGGCGCGTCGGAACCCTCGGCGTCGCCGGTGGTACCACCACATGCTCGGCGGACTCGGAACGATGCTGAGGTAATCCCATGGTGCTCTCCGCCGAAGCACAGCGCGAGTGGCAGAACACCGCGAGCGCAGTGGGGATGGGCATGGGCGTTGCGAGCCTCGGCTTCGGCGTCTCGCAGATCACGAAGCGTCCGGAGATCGCATTCGCCTCGCTCGCCTTCAGTGCCGTGCTGACCTACGCGCTGTGGAGGCGTCGGTGAAGCGCCGCGCGCGACGGAGTCGCAATCCGCTCACCCGCGCAGAGGAACGGATCCTCGATTCCGCTCGTGAACAGGCGACGCGCAAGCGCAGCGGTTACGTCGTCAGCACGATCGACAACTACGTCAACGGCGACGACGCGGCCGATCTCCAAGAGCGGTACACGCCGGGCGATTACTTCGCGAAGGCAGCCGACGAAGCGTGGGAGTTCGACGACGTAATCTTCGACTCCGAAGTGGAGGCCGCCAACGCCTACGAGATCCTTCGGATGACGGCGCTGAAGCTCGGCGGAGATCCGCTCTACGGACGCAAGCGCAATTCTTTGGCCTGTCGCCTCGAGCGTAACGCCCGAGATGCGGTGCGCCTCCACGCTTCCGATCGCCGCTGGAAGCAGATGATCCCCGGCGGTACGAAGCGGGCACCGGCGAGCTTCGATCGGCAGGCCCTCGTGCGCGGCACGACGGTCGAGCTCGAGCACACGACAGATCCGCTCGTGGCGCTCGAGATCGCCATGGATCACCTCGACGAGGATCCGCACCACTACGACGAGTGTCCAAGCCGGACCCGACGCCCCAACCCGGATCCTGCAGCATGCGCGTTGGGGAAGTGGGCGTGGGATCGCGATCCGGCTCCGTGTGGACGCAACACCCCGAGCCCGTCGCAGGCCGGGCGGGATCTGGCCAAGAAGCGCTGGACGCTTCCGGAACGCGAGCGGCGACTCGCTGCCCGGATCCTCGTGTAACCGCTGGTAGGGTGTGAGCCGTGGTCATCTTCGCCATCGACAAGGACGATCAGAACGAGTCCCTCATGGATCCGTGGAGCTTCGTCCACGGCACGAGCGGGCTGGCGTTCGGTCTCACTGGGATCAACTTCTGGACGTCGATCTCCGCCGCGGTGATCTACGACGTGCTCGAGCAGATCGCCGAGCGCAACCCGATCGGGCAGAAGCTGTTCGCGACGTCAGGGCCCGAGAGCTTCGGCAACGTCATCGTGGATCTCCTGCTGTTTGCCGGAGGTTGGTGGCTCGGTGCGCGCTACAACGCCACCGGCGACGGCGTCGGTCGCAAGCGCAACGGATCCCGCACTTCTCGCAATCGCAACTGCGGCCGTCTGCTACGCAGCTCGAAGCGACGCAGCCCTCGCGGCGAACGACTGCGGCGCGGCAGTCCGTTCGTGTCGCGCCGCGATGCGATGGCCGGTTCGATCGTGCCTTGAGGTAGGTAACCGATGCCCAGCGACGCCTACGCGCAGACCGTGTTCTGGAGCCGACAGTTCTCAGAGCACCTCGAGTTCCTCGCGATGCTCCTGACCGATCAGGACGCGAAGCACGGCGCCGAGATCCTCAAGCCCGAATACGACCAGGCTCGCAAGGTGGCACTTGCCGACCCCGGACGCGCTCCCGAGTTGATCCGTGACGCGCACGATCGCGTGCGCGCGTACCAGGGCGAGATCCTCGAGCGGCTGGCTAGCGGCCAGTTCCTCGGCTGGGCGTTCCCACTGTTCGTCGATCACGTCACCCGCGAGATGGATCTGTATGCGCACCTCGTGTACGGCGGACCCGAACCCGAAGGTGGTGTGAACGGCGAGGTGAAGCGGCTCGGCGCCGAGCATGCGCAGTTCGCCGCTCACCTGCTCGATCCGAGCGAGACCGATCTATCCCGGCAAGCGAGCGCGGCCGCGTACGCCCTGTACGCACTGGTCGACAACAACAGCCGGATCGCGAACGAAGCCGCTGCTCGCGCGCAGCGGTTGCTCGTTACGTTCCTGGACAAGAACGAGATCGGCACGCCGCGCGGGGCGCTGTCGATCATCCCGCTCTCGCTCGCCGAGCACGTGAAGCGCGAGCAGTGGTACTTCGCGAACACGCTCGATCGTTCGTAGAATAGGGTTCCTGAGCGGCGCAGCGGCGCGGTGGTAGGGTCTGCCGATGGCGACCAGGGTGATCTCGGGCTCAGCGTGCATCGGTCCCAATTGCCCGAACACAACGCAGGTCTCTGGTGATGGGCCGCCCGGTCCGCAGGGATCCGCTGGCCCCGCTGGCCCCGCTGGTCCTCCGGGCAACGAACTGTGGACAAGCATCGACGACTTCGGTGCATCGCGGAACCCGCTCGTCGACTCGACTGCCGCGATCCAGTCGGCGCTCAACGCCGCTTCGGCCAGCGGAGGCGGATGGGTGCTGGTGCCCAACGTCAACCTCGGCGCGGGCGAGGGTTACGGCGTCTACTCGACGGTCACGATCCCACCGAACGTCGCACTGTTCGGCACCGACGGAGCTGACGGCAACGCAGCGCTGATCCGCTCGTTCGTGGCCGCGAACGACGTCGTGTTCCAGTTCGCCGCGGGCCTCAACCGCTCAGCGATCGAAGGCCTGCAGATCCTCGGACAGTCCGGCGCGCCCGCGGGGATCGCCGTGTCGTTCACGGGATCGCAGTACAACTACGCCAAGAACTTGCAGATCTGGTACCACCAGATCGGGATCGATCTCAGCGACGGCGTCACGCCCTTCTCCGCGTACAACGTCATCGAGCAGTGCGAGATCAATCTCTCGACGCTCTTCGGGATCCGGGCCTATCAGAGTGCGAACAGCAACGCGATCATCGGCGGACGCGTGTTCTTCACGCGCAACGCGGGTAACACCGCCGTCGCCCTCGGGATCGACTCCGCACGGGCTCTTTCGATCTCCGGCGGACTCGCGCTCGAGGACTACAACGTCGGGCTGCAGATCGGCGGCGCGCCGTCGTTCAGCATGACCGGATGCTGGTTCGAGAAGGGCGCGACGATTCCGCTGGGCGCTGACTTCGACGTGCTGTCGACGTTCGCGGAGTCGCCCTTCTTCGAGGGCGGGATCCTCTTCGACGGCAACCACTACGTGGATCAGTGGCCGCTGGACACTGGGATCTTGTCCGTAAAGCAATGGGGTGCGCTCGGCAACGGTGTCGACAACGACACCGCCAAGATCCAGGCATGCATCGACGCAGCGATCGCGCGGGGACCCGGTACAGCCGTGTTCTTCCCGAGCGGCACGTACATCTCGGGCAACCTGAACATCAACAATGCGACCGACCTGCGCGTCTATGGCAACGATGCGACGCTCGAGTGGACGGGAGCCGTAGTTGCGCCGAACCGGATCGGCCTGCGACTGCTGGGCACGTGCACTCGCGTCCAGATCGAGCATTTGCGAATGGTCGGCGATGGACTCGTGGCCAGCCGCCACGTCGGCGTGTACTCGAGCTCGGGCAGCTTCCTGCAGTCGTGTTCGATCTCCTACTGCTCGATCTCCGAGGTGACGCTGGGGATCTCGATGGACATGACGTCGGCTGGCAGCTACGCACGCGGATGCGTCGTCGAGCACAACGTCATCGAGCATGTCGTCGGTATCGAGGCTGGGTTCGGATACGGGATCCACTTCGCCGACGGCTCCGGTCAGCCAGCCGGCCACAGCGTCTTGTACAACGAGATCCACCGCGCGCAGCGCCACAGCATCTACATGGCGCTCGGATCGACCGTGCTCGTGCACGGGAACAAGATCTTTGACCACCGCGACGAGCTCGACGACGGAGCTGTCCGCTATGCGGTGAATCTGTCTCGCACGCGGTTCTTCGTCGTCACCAACAACCAGATCATTCGCAGCCACAACACCTCGGTCGGGATCGCCGCGGACGCAGGAGGGATCGCCGAACACGTCATCTTCGCGAACAACGAGATCATCCTTCCGTTCGTGAACCCGCTCTTTCCCGTGCCGTGCATGGAGGTCGGACTCGACATCGATACCAACGGGCAGGCCAACGACGTCCTCATCGAGGGCAACAAGATCGTCACCGACGGGACCGTCGACGTCGACGCCCTGCGCCTCAACTGGGGACGTAGGATCGTCGTGCGTGGCAACTCGATCGAGATGACCAACGCCAACGCTTCGACGTACGGCATGAACCTGCGCGGGGTCGGTGAGGGTGTCGGCACGACGGATTTCTCCGACGACTGGACGATCCAAGACAATAGCTTTCGGATCCTGGACGGCGCGCTCGCGCCGACCGGCGCCGGGATCCGGCTGTCGCCCCCTTACCTCGACAGCGGGATCCGCACGACCCTTGGCGGTAGCTACGGAGGCGGTCGCAATAGGTTCGTCGCGCTGGCCGAGTACAGCCTGGCCGCGACGCTCACCAACCCAAACGTCTACGCGTGGGAGGGCCAGCAACTCTCGTGGTCGACCGCAACGGGCCCGGCGACGAATCCAACGCGAGCCGCCAACGCGACGAGTGAGAGCGTCGACAACCGTACCGGGATCGTGTTGGAGAACACCGGCGCCACGAGCCTTTCGACGCTCACCGGAGGCTTCGAGGGGAAGGAGATCACGCTCTGGTTCGCCAATGGCAACACGACGCTCGTGCACAACGCCGGTGGCAGCAATGCGATGCAGCTGATCCCGGCCGTGAACTGGACGCCGCCGACGGGCGCATCGATCCGGCTCAAGCTGATCCGAGGACAGTGGCGCGAGCTCGCCCGCTTCGGCAACCCTGATCAAGTTGCTGCGTTCACAGCACTCGGCTCGGTCACGTTCCCGACGCCTGGCACAGGGATCTTCCTCGGCGACGGATCGACAGCAGGCAACATCTTCATCGAAGGACGCAAGGCCGACGCGAACGCTCTTACGTGGCTGCAGCTGAGGAACGGTACGGCGGCGGCTGGCCTTCGCTGGCTCGTGCAGTTCGCCTCGGACGAAAACGTCAGCTTCCAACGCTACGACAACGCTGGCGCGTTCGTCGACACGCCGATGACGTGGAACTGGACGACCGGCGTCGTCGCGTTCAACCAGATCAGCTCACCGCTGATCAGCGGCAACATGCAGATGGTCACCGCGGGCCAGCTGTTCATCTTCGGCGACGGAGCGACATCAGGCAACGTCGGGATCGAGTACCGCAAGGCGGACGCCAACAACCTCAGCTATGAGACGTGGCGAGTAGGAACCGCCGCGGCAGGCCTGCGTGCGATCTGGCAGTGGGACACCGCGGAGAACTGGAACTTCCTCGTCGCCGACGACGCAGGCTCGCTGCTCGCGATCACGCCCCTGCAGATCAGCCGCAACGCCGTGAACGGGCGCACAGGCGTTCGTGTCGCCCGGCTCTACGCCGACCGCGGCACCACGCTCGTCAACGGCGACTGGGCTTTGTCAGCCGGGTGGGGCAACGCAGCGACAGCTGTCGTATCAACACTGGCCAAGGGGCAGCGAGGCGAGGTCACGTTCACGAGCGCGGGCACCGGCCAAGCCGCCAACCCCACCGCGACGCTGACCTTTCCCGAGGGCACGTGGACCAGTGCGCCGGAACCGATCGTCGTGCGCAACGGTGGCACCGGCACCGGGATCACGGGTTTCACGTTCGCATGCACGGCCACGACGCTCGTGATCACCGCGGTCGGCACGCCCGTCGCAGGCGAGACGTACATCGTCCGTTGGATGCTCATGGGCTAGAGCGAACGCCGTCGACGACGACGCGGATTCTTGCTCGGTCGTCTACGTGCGATCGCGTAGCCGGCCACGCCTCCGACGCCCGCCGCGAGTGCGAGTGCGAGTGCCAGCCCGAGCCGTACGCGCGTGCGCTCGGTGGGGTTCGCCCACAGCACGAACGCGCCCGCAGGCACTTCGTTGGCGTTGGGCAACCGTCGCGTCACAACTCGCATGATAGGCCTCCGGTCAACGCGAGCGCGCGCTTGGTTCTGGCGATCTGCCGGAACATCTCGCGGTGTCCGAGCGCGCCCGAGAGCATGCCGGTCTTCGCGAGCTTCGTGCGGCAGCTGACGCCGTCGAGCACGACCACGACCGTCTTGCCAGCGTTGCGCTCGATGACATCGTTGATCGCGGTCTCGATGCTGTAGCCCTGCCAGCATGTCGTCGGCAGATCGTCGAGCACCCACCTGCGCAGGATCCGTTGGCCGGTGATCAGATCGGAAAAGACGTGCAACGAGTTTACGAGCGCGCCGCGATCGCACAGGCCCGCGACTTGGTCGTATCCGAGGGCCGAGGCCTTCGCCATGCGGCGCACGTGCGACGGTTGGAGATCCACGAGATCGGCGTCGAAGAACGCGACACGATCGTCGTCGTCCACTGCACGCACCGCCTCGTAGGCGAACAGCATCGCGCCACCCTTGCCCAGGTTGCGTGACGGACTCACCACCGCTGCGCCAGCTCGACTCGCGACGGAGGCGGTGTCGTCAGTGCTGCCGTCGTCGACCACGACCACGTCGCGAAAGACGCCGGACGCCCGCAGAACGCCCACGATGAGGCCGACGGTCGCGGATTCGTTGTAGGCGGGCACGATGGCGTACACGGCGGCAAGCCTACCAGTTGGTGGTAGGGTGGAGCCGCAGGAGTCTCCCATGGATCTCGACCACTACCGACGCTCGCGGCTGCAACGCAAACGCCCGATCCTGCGCTCCCAGCAGAACCCTGTCAGCGTCGCGTCGGGCGGGGCGACGATCGGATCGGCGGGCGCGCCCTCGAGCGCGCCGTCTCAGCAGTCGAGCTACCAGGGCGATCGCTACTACTACAACTACTACCCGTACCGCGGCTGGAATTACCCCTGGTGGTACTACGGCTACGGCTACAACCCGTACGCGTACAGCTGGGGTTGGCCGATGGGCTTCGGCTTCGTGCCGCCGTACCAGCCGTACTACTACGGCTACGATCCGTACTACGGATGGGCGCGACCTCGGTCCTATCCGGTCGGCGCTGTCGTCTGAGTCTGAGTCTGCTTCGGCGTGATCGCGGACTGCTTCCGACGCTCGACCTCGTCGAGCAGATCTGCGAGCGCCGCGTTGCGACTGCGAAGGCCGACACGTTCGACGACGTGGCCAGCTTGCTTGCTGTCTTCGACGCCGACGGTCTGCCGCCAGCACCACGACGCTCGATAGCGGTTGTAGTTGATCGCGAATCCATCCGGCTGTTGCTTCATGAGAATGCTTCCTGCGCCCAGCGAACCACTTTGGCCGTTGGACCATGACGGTGTCTTGCGGTTCACGATGGAACCTCGATCCACTCGACGAGAGGCGTGATGCGGGCGACCTCGAGCAGCACAGTGCGACCAGACTTCACGAGCTGCGCTCGCTGACCTGGTTGCACGGGCGGCACTGCAGCGCGGGCGACCTCTTCCAGCTCTTCGACGCTCGACACCACGAACCTCGGGACCAGCATGCGCAATCGTAGTCGCCCTGAGCGTGCGATCGTGATTGTGCTGTGACGACGTGACAAGCGCCAGCGTCGATCGGGGTGACGTGGACACGCGAGCATGCGCGTGAGCGCAACGATCGACAGCGATCGCGTCGGACACCGTCACATCGCGAAGCGCGAATGGACACCGTCGGTGTCAATCGCGATTTCTTGCGGCCCCGCCGGTGGTTGGACGGCTCTGGTTTCGACACCGCGGGTTGACTGCTGGGCACCCGTGGTGTCTACGGATCCAATCTTCGGCACCGCTGGTCGGTACGCGTCTTGCCAAACACCGGATCTCCCGGTAGACGTGGATCCGTGCCGGAGACGACGTGGCGGTTCGAGTGCGGCGATGGCCCCGAGGGCCTTCTCGCCCTCGGCGAGGTTGACCACGTGATCTGCGACCCGCCGTTCTCGACCCGCGTCGATGCCAACAGCGCCGCGGAGCGCGTGCGAGATCCCGGGGACTTCCCATTCGCCCCCATGACCACCGAGTTGCTCTCGCGGTCGGCTCGGGCAATCGCGGCGGTCACCCGGCGCTGGGCCCTGGTGTTCACGGACTACGAGGAAGGCGTGTATCTCTGGCGCGCGGCGCTCGAGGACGCCGGGATGAAATTCTGGCAGACGGGGCACTGGCGAAAGACCAACCCGAAGCCGCAGATGACCGGTCGCGGACCCGGGCAGCCGAACGAGGCGATCGTGATCTGCCACAGCGCGCACGTCGAGCAGCGCTGGAACGGCGGTGGCAAGGCGGCCGAGTGGACGGTGCCTTCGCCGCGCGACAAGGTGCACCCGACGCAGAAGCCCGCGCTCTTGCTCGCGCAACTCGTCACCGACTTCACCGATCCCGGCGAACTCGTCGTCGACATCTTCGGCGGCTCGGCGTCGACCGGGGTGGCTGCGGTGGGAGCTGGACGGCGCTTCGTCGGCTTCGAGCAATCACCGGAGTTGCACGAGATCGGCCTGAAGAATCTCGCGGTGCCGCTGTTCGACACGACGCCGACGCAAACGCCCATGTTCGAGATGCCGCTCGTCAAGGGCGTGGCTCAACGCGGTCGCATGGCGCTCGATCAGACGGTGCTCGATACGCTCAAGTGCCTCGGCAGAGAAGGCGCCAGCCTGTCCGATGTGCTCGTTGCACTTCCCGACGCGACCGAGCGCGAGATCCAACGCAGCCTCGAGCGCCTGATCCGACGTGAGCTTGTTTGCCGCGTCGGCAAGTCGAAGTCGACTCGCTACCTCACCGTGAAGCACAGAGATACCGCCGCGATCACTGCGGCAGCCGGAGAACCATGACACCCGAGAAGCGCCGCGAACTCCAAGCACGAGCCCAGTCCATCGCACCCCCTGCCGTAGCACCGCCGCAGATGGCACAGCAGTTTCAGACGATGCCCGATGGCACCCCAGTCGCATCGAGCGTGAAGATCAAGAGCTACGGCCACAAGGAGGCCAACGTCCAGGCGATCCACCCGTCGATGGCCGCGGCGTTGCCGGCCGGCCAAGCCAACGGCGTACGCGTCCGCGGGGCGCAGGTGGTCGAAGGCGCGCAGACAGGAGCATCGGTGACGATGCAGGGCGCCCAGCGTCAATCCGGCGTTCGCGGAGCTCGCATGATCGAGACCAGCGTCGCTCCATCCGCTCCGCCTCCGCCGTACAGCGGGCGGATCCCGCTGCCGCAGCCTGCATCCATGCCGAACACCCCATGGATGGGCCAGCCTCCCTCGAGCGCTGAGGTGACCGCCGCCCCCAAGCCGATCGTGAACCTCACCGTCATCCTGGCGCAGCGCAGCCGCCCACACTTCCTCGAGCGGCAGCGTCGCGCCATCGATGCGTCGACCGTGCGCCCGGCGGCGATCGAGTGCCACATCAATCCAGTCGGCGTGCAACTCAACGATCGGCTGCTCCAAGGGATCCCGACGCAGCGCGAGAGCGTCGACAAGGGTCCGTGGATGCGCTGGCGCATGGCCCAGGAGACCGTCACGAAGTACGTCCTCGTCATCGACGACGACTGCATCCCCGGAATGAACTGGATGCGCGCGGCACTCGAGCGACTCGAGCGGGCCGAGTCGCTCGGCGAGAAGATCGTCGTATGCGCGGCCGGGCTCGTCTACGTCTCCGACGATGTCGACGACGCGTACCCGCTTGGACCCGAAGGCCCGCGCCTTACCGAGGAAGTCGCGGACGGCGGCCGCGGCGCGTGGCTTTTGCCGCGCGATCTGCTGAGCGACATCCTCGACTTCCCTCGTGATCTGTTCTCGACGCCCAGCGCCGGTCGGGTCGCGGTGCCGCTTCTCATCGCTGCCGCGCTGCAGGAGAACGGCTACCGCCAGATCGTTCTTCCCTATTCGCCGGCGGAGAAGAGCGGCTGGGGCATGCTCGACGCGCCCACGTACGAAGGATCGACCTCGCACATGATCGACGTGCAGGCGAAGGCCGGAGCGGACTACCCGGCGAGTTGGTATCGCCAGGACGTGTACGCGAAGCTCCGCGCGACCGGATGGGAGCCCATGTGCGTGGTCGGCTCAGCTGAGACCGCGCAACTATCGGCTGACGAGTTCGGGACGGCTCCTTCGATCGCTGGGCCCGCGCCGGCTCCGATGCCGAGCAAGGCCACCGCGAAGGCCGAGTCGCAGGCATCCGCGGAGTGAAGCGGCAGTGCCAGGCGCTGCGTAAGGACTTCAACGTCCGATGCAAGAACGCGGGCTGGATCGCCCGCGGTGATCACTGGGTCTGCGGGCAGCACAAGTACGGCCCGCAGACCTACGTCGCAAAACCTGGGAAGCTCGACGCATGCAACGGATCTTCGTCCGCGGACCCCGCTTCAACAAACCGATCCGATCCATCCGAGCGCTGACGGGAACGCGGAAGATCCACCGCGCCCCGTCGACGCCCGCGGTTACGCTGCCCAACGGATCGCTCTCGTCCGTGGTGCCGGCCGCGGTCGTCCGCGGCGGCTGCTGAGCTCGCCTGAAGACGCCCGCCGTGCGCGGGCGATGAAGGAAGATCCATGTTCACGCGCTCCTTCACCGGCGATCTCGACGCGCTGCTCGAAGCGCCCGAGCCGATCTGTCTGGTGCGCTTCGGCGATGGCGAGATCGCGCTCATCGACGGGATCGATCACCAGAGCGCAGACGCGTGGCGGACGAAGGGTCCAGCGTGGATCCGCGGCGACGTGATCCGATCGCTGCGCAACGATGCGCCCGGATGGTGCGTCGGGTTGCCCGCGCCTTGCTGCCTGAAGAACGGCGTGCGGATCCACCCCGCCATTCGGATCCCGCAAGAGCGCGTGACGTTCTCGACGTTGTTCCTGCACGCGAACCTGCGCTCGTTCCCCCGAGTGATCACGCGCTTCGCCGATGCGATCACGGTGGGCTCGTGGTTCGGCGACATCCGTGTGCCCGCCGACGGTGTCACCGTTCCATGGGACATCGATGCGTGCGTCGCCGAGATCATCGCGGCTGATCGCGACGTCCTGCTCGCGGCGGGTCCGTGCAGCAACGTGATCGCCCTGCGCTACTGGGAGCGAGTGCCAGAGTCGGACAAGCACTTCGTGCTCGACGTCGGATCGGCTCTCGACGTCGCGCATGGGCGCACGACCCGGCACTTCCACACCGCCATGGCCGACCACTTCTGCAAGTGGGGTCTACCCGGATCGCTCACGGATCCCCGCGCTCGACTCCAGCGCGTCGTCGCGAGGCCGACCCAGGATCTCGCGCCTGCATCCCGACGGGAGGCGACGCCCGACACGACCATCGCGCAGCGACCCGAACGCGAGCCTATGCCACGTGCGGCGCCCAAGCTCGAGCAGCGGATCGCCATGCCGAAGGCGGAGATCCGCATGCCCGCGTTGCGCCTCACTGCCCCGCGTTCGATCCCGACGGAAGCGCCCACCGCCGACCCGGCGCCGTCGCCCAGGCGAGATCCGCAGTCGGAGGCAAAGTCGCCCACGGCGGCCCGCGGCGTCACCCGCCCCAGCAGATCCGCCCGACCGCCCGACCGTGCGAAGCCTATCGCCCGAACTGCGCCGCGCCGCGCTGAGGTGGCCGAGATCCATCGCGCCGAAACGCGATCGTCTCCGGCTGTCGTTGTCACCCCTGAACCGACGGAGGCACCACGTGTCGCTGAGGTGGTGCGTCCCGGACGATCACGCGCCGCCGATCCAACGACCACGGAGAAGGTGGATCCGCGGAGCGGTCCTCGGCGACGGACGACGCTTCGCCCCAAGGTGAACCCGCCAAAAGCCAGTGCCGAGGCGACGATCCGCACGAGTGCCGCCCTCGAGTCGAAGACTGCGACGGTTCGCCCACGGGTTGGCAGTCGCGCAACCGCATCGATCCAGGCGCGCACTGAGGCGAAGGCACTGGCCACGGTGCGAACTCCAGCGCGATCGGAGTCGAGCGCTCGAGAGACCAAGACCAAGACCAAGCAGAAGCCGCTGGTGATCGTGCGCGACCGTGATCTACGTCTCGCACCCGTGGCGGTCGTCGCGGACACGATCGTGCCCAGCCGGGCGAGCCGCCCGTCGATGGCAGTCGTAGAATCGCGTCCATCCGGAGGTGTTCGTCGCCCTTTGGAGCTGCACGCTCGGACAAAGCCAACCACGATGGAATCGCCGCATCGCGAGCAGGTCATTGCCACGACGCCGATCCGTATGCAGTCCCGCGCTGCGATCCATGTCGTCGATCCGTACTCGGTGAAGGGTGATGCGATCGCAGTGGTGGTCACCAAGCGCCCATGGCTCGCCGGCTACGTCGGTCGCATGCTCGCGTGGCAATCGCTGTGCCCGAGCCAGATCGTGATCTGCTCGGCGGGTCACGATTACGACACGTCGCCGATCAAGAACGCGTTGCCTGACGTGCCCGTGGTGTTCGTGCGTGGCGGCCAAGCAGCAAGCCTTGGCGAACTCCGCAACACCGCCATGGAAGCGGCGAGCTCGCTGTCGTCGACGGCGATCCTCTGTACGATCGACGACGACGACTGTTACGGCGTCCACTACCTCGCCGGGATCGTCGACGCGTGGCAGCGTCACCCCATTGCGCTGGTGGTCGGGCTCGGATCGTTCGAGACGCGCGCCGTCGATGCCCCGCCATCCGAGGCGCTCATCCAGCGCTATCGCGCGCGCGCGGGCTTGCGCGCTTCCGTGGGCGGCGCGACGATCTCGATCCCTTCCAAGGTGTGGCGCGAGCGAGAAGATCTTCGCTACCCGGCTGTTGCATGCGGCGAGGACATCGAGTTGCTGAAGATCGCGCAGCAAGAGAACCGAGTTGTCGGCGCCTACTTCGGGGATTTCGTCGCCCTGCGGTACTCTGATCCCGCGCACGCGCACACGTCCGCCAACCAGGGCCTGCCAGGAACTGCTCGATGAAACGCATGGTGCAGTTCCCCCGCCGCGGGCGTACGACGCTCGTCGTCGAGACCCGGCGCCCGAGATCGGGTGTCCGACAGCAGACTCCGCAGCGCGTCCCCCCATTGCCGACCTTTGATCTCGCCGGCCAGGCCGCCATGACGTCGGCGCTGCTCGAGGCATTGGCGTCTCTCGAGATCGATGGGCCGCTGATCGCGGTCGTGGTGCCCGTGCTGCGAAGGCCGCACCGTGTGGCGCCACTGGTCGAGTCGTTCCGCGCGGCGACGCATGAGCAAGACGCCAGGATCTACTTCGTGGCCCAGTCGAGCGATCTCGCCGAGGTCGAAGCGATCCGTGCAGTGGGCCTCGAGCCGCTGCTCGTCAGCGATGGCGACCAGAGTTGGTCCCGCAAGATCAACCGTGGCTACGAGCGCACGAGCGAACCGTGGCTCTTGCTCGGCGCCGACGATCTGCGCTTCCACTCGGGTTGGATCGACAAGGTGCGATCGCAGTTGAGCACGTGCCCGGGTGTGATCGGGACCAACGATCTCGGCAGCCCCGACACCGCCTCCGGCACCCGCTCGACCCACCCACTGGTGCGCCGGCTCTACGCCAAGATCTGCGGCACGCTCGACGAGCGCGACAAGATCGTGCACGAGGGCTACCACCACAACTTCCCCGACACCGAACTCGTCATGACCGCGCGATGCCGCGGCCTGTACGCCCACAACGCCGCGTGCGTCGTCGAGCACCTGCATCCGCTGTGGGGCAAGGGAGTTCAAGACGACGTGTACAAGCTCGGCATGAGCCGCTGGCACGCCGATCAGGCCCTCTTCGTCCAGCGTTGCAATCGCTTCGGGATCCGTTGATGCCAGTCCGGATCATTCGTCAGGGACTCGCTCGCTCTGTGGTTCCGCGCGCCTCGTCGCGCGCTGCCACTCCGCCACGCGCATACCATCCCGGACCGAAGATCGCGGCGCAGGACTCCGATCCGTCAGTGCTGTTTTCGGTTCTCATTCCCACTGTGCCCGGACGCGAATCGAAGCTCGCGCGACTACTCGTCTCCCTCGAGAGCCAGGTCGCAGCGCATCCCAACGTCGAATTGCTCGTCTTGCGGGATGCCAGGCGCATGACGATCGGCGACAAGCGCAACCGTATGGTCGCGATCGCTCGCGGCGAGTACGTTGCGTTCGTCGACGATGACGATGCGGTAGCCCATGATTACGTCGCGGCGATCACGGCACGTTTGCCGGAGAAGCCGGACGTGCTGTGCTTCGAGGTGACGGTCAATGGCTACGGCCCGACTAAACCATGTCACTACGGTCTGAAGCTGCCCAACGCCGACCTTGGCCACGCGTACCACCGCAAGCCGAACCACATCATGGTGTGGCGCCGCGCTCTCGCCGTATCGGTACCGTTCCCGGCGATCCGCGTGGGCGAGGACACAGCATGGGCGGACCAGATCTGCTCTGTCGCGACGACCGAGATCCGGATCGATCGCGCGCTGTACAGCTACGATTACGATCCGTCGGACAACTCGACGACCCCGAGGACTACATGAAGATATGGGATGCTCTCGACCTCGCTGGTCGTTACGTGTCGTCGGATCTCTCGCTGCTCGGGCAGAACCTCGTGTTGTGCGGCGTGAAGAACGAGCGCGAGAAGCCATACTATGAGCACGTAATGGAGAACGGCGGTCGCGTCACGATCATCGAGCCGTTCGATGGCAACGCGGAGGCGTGCCGACTGATCTACCCCGGCGCCCAGGTCGTGCTCGACACCGCCGAGAACTTCGCGGTGCACAGCAACCTCGAGTGCTCCCGGTTCTCGTGCGTGCTGTGGATCCAAGGGCCCGAGCACGTCGACAAGCGTACAGCCTTACTCACGCTGAGTCTGTTTCGCACGATGGCCACCGTCGTCGTCGCCGAGTGTCCGCACGGGATCTACGAACAGGGCGAGTGCGAGGGCAACCCGTACGAGGCGCACCGATCGACACTGTACCCGTCCGACTTCGATGCTGCGTGGGAGATCTACGTCGGAACCGACGAGCATCCGTGCGAGACCGCGAACGCCGTGCGCCATATGATGGTCGTCTTCGACGATCGCAAGACCGTCACGTCGTCATGAACGGGACGTGGATCCACTTGCGAACCAGAGCTTCGCGGTAGCGCGCGTAGTTCGGCATCCATTCGGGTGGCCGATCAAGGACGCCGATATGGTCCGCGACGAGATGCGGTACTCGCGAAGTGATCCCGCGAGCTGAGGCTTGGAGGCAGAGATCCTCGACGCAGCAGTGGAAGTCGTCGAACACGACGCCATCGAAGCGAAGATCGTACCGCTTCGCGAAGAAGACCGAACACGAATCCAGGGTCGAGACGACTCCCCCGCCAGCACGGCCCCATACGTACTGCCCACCGATGCTGCGACCGACGATCCCGACGATGTCGCCGTCCATGGCGGACCCGGCAAACCCCTCGAGCGTCCCCGGGGCAAAGCTGGTGTCGGCGTGGACGATCCCGACGACGTCCTCGGGTGCCTCGGCAAAGAACGGGTTGGCGATCGTCGCGTAGCCTCCGTGCCGCTTACCCGGGTTGCTCACCATCACAAGGCGAGCCTCTTCAGCCGCGTGAGGCGAGCGCTCGCTGAACTGCTCGATCTCGGTGTCGGATTTGCCGAGCACGATCACAGCGATCGATGGCTTCCGTGTCACGACGACCACTGCGCCCAGTCGAGGTTCGCGAGTTCGACGACCTGGTCTGGGGTGATCGGACGCATCCACGCGCTCCGGTTGGCCACCATATCCGCGTACGTCAACGCGTCCATGCTCCGTCCGATCGTGATCGGTGCCGAGTTCGTTGCCTTGCGCAAGATCCCGACGCCGAAGTCGAAGTCACCGACGAAGGACTCGAGATCGAGACGCTCTCTCGTTTTGGCGTACGCGCGCCAAGCGGTGTAGCAGAACGCGACGCTCTCGTACTCCGGCGTAGGAGGCATGCAGTCGTGCATGACGATCACGCCTCCGGGCCTGAGCAGCTTGAGCGAGTTGCAGATGTCACGAAACACCTGGTCGTGATGGTGGTTGCCGTCGATGAAGATCACGTCGAATGGCTCCACGGCCATCGAGAAGAACTCGTCGCTCGTCATCCGTAGCGTGCCACCCGTCGCCGGATCGACGCCGACCTTCACCAGCGCCTCGATCCTGCTGAAGGTGATGTCGGCCTGGCAGCCGATCTCGAGGTAGCGCTCATAGCCGCGCGCCTCGATGAGGGTGTTGATCACGGCCGTGCGATCCATGGCGGACGAGCGTACCGCACCTACCACCGATGCAGATACCCCCACCCGAGCGAGATCAGTCGTGGCCGGGCACCCAGTCGGGGACATCGGGGGACTCGATCCCGAACTCGATGTCCGAGATCTCAGGGTCGCCAATGATCACGCCTTCGCCCTCGTCGAAGTGCAGGAGCAGACGCGTGCCAGTTGCCCAGTCGCCGTCGAGTACGACCGGTGCGTCGAAGTTGCCGGAGTACAGCGGCGCTTCGGTGATCCGCAGATCGTCGATCGCGACGGAGTCTAGCGTGTACAGCGGAGCCTCGTTGGCCACGCTTCCGATCGTCATGATCACGGGTACCAGAGCGATCTCCGGCGAGACGTCAGCGATTTCAACTGCGACTCCGTCGACGTGGATGAACGCGCGATCGAACTCCTTGGTCGCGGCGACGTGATGCCAGCCGACGCCGATGTCTGAGACTGAAGGTCCGATGACGATCTGGTTGTCACCCGACTCGTTGAAGAACGAGAACACCAGAGCGTTCCACTTCGGGTGCAGATACAACGACCATCCGGCATCGAAGGCCTCGGTCTGCGCGTCGAAGATCGCGCCGGTCGCCGCGGTGTCGCTGATCTCGATCCACGCCTCTACGGTGAAGTCAGTTGCGACCCATCCGTAGCCTCCGCCGCTATTGGTCTTGCGTGCGACGGTCGATCCGTCGAAGCGCAGCGCGAAGTCGGTGATGGGCTCGCCGGTGGTCGCGTCGCCGGTCTCCTCGTCGCTGCCCGATGAGTCGTCGTCCGACTCGCTCTCGTCGTCGCCACCGCTCGTGGAGTCGGGGCCGTCATCGTCGGCGGTCGGCGCGGAATCGGCGGAATCGGCAGAATCGGGACCGTCGTCCCCAGAGTCGCTCGAGTCGCTCGATCCGCTCTCGCCACCCCCTTCGGTGACCATCGGGCAGGCGGGCAGCAGTAGGCACAGAACGAACGGAAGTAGATCGGATCTCATGGCGGACCTTTCTTGTGGCGCAGCTCGTCGCCGCACGCGGTTGTGGTGGTACGGGCAACCCGCACCGGTGGGACAGACGTGAGCCTACGTCGGATCATTCCAAGCCATGGCGGCGAGTGCCAGATCCCGTGATCGAAGGCGACTACGTAAAAGTGAAACGCCGGCATTGCGCCGCCAGATCGCCGCCGATCCACGCGATCGACGGGCCTCGGTGGTAGGGTCGCGCCGTGACAGGCCGCACGCGAAACCCGCAGGCCCGCAGGGAATGGTCCGACTCCCTCACGGGCGCGCGCACGCGCGCCGCAGCGCCGGGCGCCCGGCCCTCAGGACGGCTGGTGACGCGAGTGCGACCGTCGCCCGAGCGCGGACTCGAGACAGTCGTCGTCGACGCTGAAGATCTGGCGCCCGAGCGGGACACGTTCGGGATCGATCCATCCGCTACCGACACACTACGGAAGGCGGCCGGTCGCGAGGCGACTCGCCGCGGAGGTGGGGGCAAGCCGCTCGCGCGCGATGCCGATCTCGACCTCGGGCGCGCGGGCGCGTCGACGACGTTCGCGTCACCGAAGGCGGCCGCCGATCTGTTCATGCGCAACAACACGGCGATCTTCGATCAGCACCTGTTCGAGAGCGCCGATCTGTTCGACGCGACGAAAGACGCGATGGACGGGATCGAGGTGCGCTCGGGCAAGCGCTTCGTACGGCTGTCCCGCACTCCGCGAGGCGAAGAGATCCTCTCGAGCGGCACCGGCGGATCGATCGCGCGTGACATGCTCGCGTACCTGTTCGGACAAGCCGGACGCCACCGACGCTGGCGCGACGTCTCGTGGTCGCTCGTCGACAGCTACGTCAGTCGGATCACGGACGTCATGCAGGACGAGGCGCAGCGGCAGGGCGAAGTGGCGCCCGCGGGCGGCGTCCAGTGGTACCCGTTGTCCTCGGGCGTGTACTCGCCCGAGGAGGTGGTCGCGCTCGCAGTCGATGAACTCGGCGAGGCCAAGGCCCGCAAGCTCGCCGCTTGGCTCAACAGCCAGTCGCTCTACGACATGGCCGATCGGCTCGACGACGTGCTGCACCCGCCGAAGGGATCGTCAGGCAAGGGCGCGCGCCGGGCGAAGAAGTGCCTCGGCAAGGCCGAGCGCGCAGTGGTGCGCCGCCGCGTCGCGCTCCTGCGCCGCTGGGCCGCGTTCCCCGACGAGGTGCCCGTGTGGGCCTGCGTCGCCAACCGCGAGACCGAGAGCACCGCGGTGCCGGTCTGCATGTATCCGAGCCTCGAGAGCGAAGTGCGACGCACGATGGCGGCGTGCGACGTGCCTTACGATCCGAACTGGCCGCTGGCCGAGCACGACGTGCGTTGCGCTCGAGGCGATGCTGACGAGAGCGGCCTGCCGCCAGCGCCGTGCCCCGAAGACGAGCGCGACGCATACGTGCCCGATGACGAGATGCCGTGGGAGAACCCGACGCGCCGGGTGACCAAGCTCGCGGAAGGCGTGTACGAGTACAACGGCCATCGCATCGAGATCGCTCGCGGTCGCGGGAGTCGCAAGCACTGGACCTCTACCGTCACGACCCCGTCGGGAGAGACTTGGAAGGCGAACGACGTAGCGGGAACGCGCGATCAGATCGCGATGCAGGCGGCACGGTACATCGACATCGCGTCAGAGATCGACACGTTCAGCGCTGCGAACCCCGACGATGACGACTTCGACGACGAGGACTTGTCCGACGCGCCGGAGAGCTATCGGGCGTTCAGCGAGTGGATCAGGGCGGGTAATCGACGCAAGGTGGAGTTCGTCGCCGAGCACCGCGAGATCTTCAAGCGAGATGGGATCGTCGCGATCCTGGGCTACGGGAAGTACACGCTCGCGCTCACGCGCGGCACGACGTCGCCGTTCAGGGTCACCGACTTCAAGGATGACGAGCCCGTCGGACACAGCGAGCACGACACCCTCGACGAGGCCCTCGTGCGGCTTTGGCAGGACGCCTCGAGCGACTACGCGAAACGTCCTCCGCGACCCGAGCCGAGCGCGAAGAACCCGACGAGCGGACGCGTCGCTCGAGCATCCCGTCGGATCGCCAACATCTGATACGCTCGATGCTGTCGGAAGAGTCCGGACCAGCCGTCCGTGTCCGGCGGTAGCAAAACAACGACGGCAGCGTGCGACGGATGCTTTCGCCGGGCGCACGCGGCGACACCGAACGCGAGGCAGCGCAATCCTCGAGGGCGGTCGGTCGCCTTGCGACCCGTGAGTCAGTGCTTCGCGACCGGAGCGTGCGCGCAGGACGGATCGGCGTGCGGCACGATGACACTTGTCAACTCGTCGTCCTTGTCCAAGTAGCGCGCGAGATCGCCGACCTTGGGATCCTTGAAAACGAACCCGTCGACGATCTGTCCGAGCGAGTGACCACCGATCTGCATCGCGGCTCGGAGCATCGACTCGGCGGCCTTCAGATCGCCAGCTTCCAGCGAGGCGCGACCGGCCTTGATCGCGGAGAGCAGCGTGCACGCCATGACGCGGTAGTCGTCGGCGTCCGCCAACCTCGGCTTGCCGCAGTCGGGATCGCCGCAGTCGCACCGCCACATGAAGGCGATCTGGTAGTGATGGGTCACTCCCGACAGGAATTCATCGCTGTGATCGTCACGTGTCACTTTGACCTCCGTCCGATCGGGATCCTCACCCGATCGTTCAATTGCCGTTGGCGCTTGTCGCACTCTTCGCAGTGCTGAAGGCCTAGCACGCGCGCGATGGGCCGCGCGATCACCTCGATGACGTCGCCGAGTCCCACGGTGCGGCGCTGGGGAGGCGGCGGCGGGGTGCGTTCGAGCATCTTGGCCATTGGATCAGAGCCTACCGGAGCCGCGTGCCGCCAGCACTCAGGGGCTCTGGTAGGGTCCGGCCGTGCCAACACCGCCGCCGTTCCCCATGCGGCCCCTGGGCCTCGAGTACGTCGTACTGCGCAACCTCGACGGGGTCACTCCCGCGCCTGCCTTCGGCGTGCCGCCCGCGGCCGAGGACTACGACCCCGAGACCCAGATGATCCGGCGCACCGTCGATCGGCTGGGCCTCATCGATCTCACCGGCTTGCCCGGCGGCTCGGGCCAACTTTCCGATCGGCTCGTGAAGTGGATCATCATCCTCGGGCCGAACCCGCCCTACGCCACCGATAACGTCTCGGTATCCTTCGACGGACTCATCGCGCGGACCGACGTCGAGATCCCCGCAGGCGAACTCGGGATCTACTCGCGTCGCTGCATCCTCGTCCCACAGACCGCCCAACTTCGTCTCAACGGCATGGCCGGTGAGACCGGCGATCCGGTGATCGTGCGCATGGGCGTGTGGATGCCACAGACGCGCCTCGAGCTCGCCGAGATGTACCAGGCGTGCTGCTGCACCGCCGCCGCGGTGGACGGACTCGGCGATCCCTTCTTCTTCGTGTCGCTGCCGCTCGCGGCGTGAGGAGCTGAACGTGATCAACGACTCGCAGATCGAAGGAGCGCTGCACAACTTCACCGTGCAGTGGAACGTCGGCGAAAGCCTCGACGGCACCACCATCGCCGAAGGCCTGATCCAAGAAGGCGGGATCCTGGTCGATCAGAAGGGCCAGCAGGACGAAGAGGGCACCTTCATCATCGACAACGGAGGTGACGCCGGGATCTTCGACGTCGACGCGTTCGGAAAAGATGGATCGTACGGTGAGCGCTACCTTCGATGGATCCGCGTCGAGTCCGGCGCGGGCGCCTTGCCGCCCACGTTCCAGATCTTCATCGTCTTCCGCCATCCCACCAACGGCTCGTACGTCCGGATCCAGGAGATCACTCGTAGCTTCGTGTTCGCGGGTGACACCGTCTTCTACCTCGGTGAGATATTCCACCTGCCGCAAGGCACCGCGATCCAGATCGTTGCACCAGGGCTTGGCCCTGCTCCTGTCGGGATCCCGCACCGGGTGAAGCTCAGCGTCGTCGCGGGCACGAGTTCGCTCGAGGATGCCGATCTGCACCGCGCGATGTGCTGCAACTCCGCGAGCGAGGGCGGCGACGTCGGCCCTCCAGGGCCCGCCGGCCCAGCCGGACCCGAAGGCCCCGAAGGCCCACCGGGCCCAGCGGGCACGAGCGCGTCGCTCGACTTCCTCTCGTTCTCGTCGCAGTCGCTTCCGATCGTCAGCACAAACTTCGGCCACTACTTCACGTGGTCAGGGTCGTACGATCCCATCGCACCGACGGACAGTTCGGACGCGATCATTGCAGTGGTTGCCGAAGAGGATCTCGTGACGCTTCCGGGTGCGGTGAAGCTGTCGATCCGGGCGGGGGTGATCACGTCGCTCGTGATCCGCACCGAGACACCGTTCATCGCCACCTTCTTCGTCGAACTCAGTGTCGGAGCCGGCGCCTACGTTCGCACGGTCGTCGCAGCCGCCGTTGTGCTCGCGGCGAACACCAATATCAACGTGCCGCTTGCGCAGGTTCCCTTCGCGGCCAACACACGCATCAGATTCGGTTTCACGTCGACGACCAACGCGGCCGCGTCCAACGTGAACGCCGAGCTGGAGATCGCGACTCCGATCGTATGAACAAGTTGTTCTGGACAGGACTAGTGCTCGAGGTGGCGGCCATGAGCTATCTCGGCTGGCAGTACGCGGCGGCGCGCGAGCGCACATGGGCGCGTCGTCCCAAGCAGATCGTGAAGCGATGACATGGGCCGCTGGCGAGATCTCAGCGTCACCCAGCGCGCGAGCGTGATCCTGGCGGGCGAGCTGCTCGCGATCGCCGGCGGCGCGTGGGCGATGCAGAGATCCGCACGCCTCGGCTATCTCTTCCCCCACTTTCCGAGGATCCGCTTCGATCTGCCGGGGTTCGACTCCGAAAACGCCGACGAGCCCGAGCCGGAGGGCTTGGTCTACGACAACGAGCCACCGTGCCGCTCTGCACCGGTGTCGTACGGGTTGCAGGGGACAGAGTTCTGCTTGCCGCCGGCGGATCTCGAGCCTGTTCCCAAGACGAGCGTGGCGTTTGCAAGCGGCGGAGAGCGTCCCGTGTGGCCGCTCGTCACGAATGACGACGACAAGCTGCAGGTGAGCTACGAGGACGTTCGCGGCCTGTGGCACGGACGCTGGGGTCGGCACATGGGCGCGAAGCGCAAGAGCACGGATCCGGATACAGGCGCGACCTACCAGCGCGTGCACGTCGGCGTCGATCTCTTCGCTGATCCGGGCGACGTCGTGATGACCCCCGAGTCCGGTGAAGTGATCGCTGCACTGCCGTTCTACAAGGGCACCGGAGCGGTGTACGTGCTCACCGACTCCGGGATCGTCGTCAACCTCGGCGAGATCGCGCTGGGATCGTGGAAGGACTTCGGGATCGGCAGCGGTGTCGATCTGGGAACGCGCGTACTTGCCGGCCAACCCGTGGCTCGCGTGGGCAAGAGCGACGATGGATCTCACATGCTGCACGTCGAAACCTACGCAGCCGACGTGACGACCGACGAGATCCGTCAGGGTCGCCTGCGGTGGATCGCCGGCAACGATCCTCCCGCTAAGCTTCTCGATCCCACCCGCTACCTGGTGCGCGCCCAGCGGGCGTACTACGAATCCAAGGAGGCCTAAGACGTGGCGACGATCACCTACCCCGCAATCGATCTCGGCGCACCCAAGCGCGCGCCCAACGGGACACGCAACGGGCGTCGTCGGAACTCGTCGGGTCCTGACCGTGCCGGACTCGCAGCTGCGCTCGCAGGCATGGGCGTCATGGCCCTCGCGGGCGCCGCGGCCACGGTGTGGAAGCGACCCGAGTTGGCGCTCGGCGGACTGGTGGTGGGTGCGCTCGCAGCAGGGCTCGTCTTCGAGCGCGGGACGGCGGCACGGTAGACTAGCCGTGAGATCGTGAGCATCGACAACTACATCGAATGCGGGCAGAGGACCGCTGCGTGGATGAGAGAGCAGTCGGCGACTCTGCATGAGGCGGGGCTCGACGATCTGGCACGCGCCATGGTGCAGCGTGCCGACGAACTCGAGACTGGCGCCTCGTGGGCCCTCGCCGTGCCGTCGGACGACAGTCGGCCAGGATCGGGGTGGGTCGACGAATTGGTCGATCAGATCAAGCTGCCGTGGGTCATGCCCACGCGCTCGCAGATCGTCTGGCTGTTGCACTGGGCGAGGCGAGCTCGCACGGTCGTGCGACACCTTGCTGGCGTCGCCGAGGCGTACAACGAGCCCGCCACGAAGGTGGCATCCGCCCAGCGCCTGCTCGACGAGATCGACGCTGGGCCGCCTCCGCTCGGCGGGAGACCGCCGAAGCGACCGTAACCGCGCTCCCGCCCATCATGGGCGGCAAGTGTGGTTGGCTCCGGCGCGTGGGCAGACGGCGCCGACCTTGGTACTGGCCTCCGACGTGGCCATGGTGGAGCAGCGGAGGAGGGCGCGCCATTCGCAGCGACTCAACGCCACAGGGCCTACCTCCCGCTCCGCCGGCGCCACCGCTGGTCCCGACGCGGACGCTCGAGATCACCGTGCAGCCCTCGAGCTTCGTCGAGGACGATCGCTCGGCCTACGACGGTGCGATCGGCGGGACGATGGCAGGCAGCTTCGTCGCGATCCCCGGACTCAACGGCGCACCCGATCGCGTGTTCTGGTGGTCGCAGAGTGACGGGGCGACGCAGCAAGGCACTGATCCGACGGACTGGTACTCGCAGCTGGCGGGCTTCAACAGCATTCAGATCCCGCTCGCTGGCGGACTCGTGACCGCGCAAGCCGTCGCGCTCACACTCGAGACTGCGCTCGCAGCCTTCCCGCAGTACACGGTCACCGATCTCGGATCCTCACCCACTGCCGCATGGCGTCTGCGCGTGACGGGCGTCGACGTCGATAGCCTGGGATCGTTCACCGGCAGCGACTACGCGAGCCGTGGCCAAGCGGGGATCTGGGGGATCCACGTCAACACGATCCTCGGTACCGGCTCCGATGGCCAGGGTCCGGTCTCGAACTGCAACGCGCAGTACGCCCAGGCCCCCGCACTCGGATCCACACGGGTACGCGCGATGGACGTGTACATCGGATCTGCCCACGCTGCCGGATCTCAGTTCCGCCTCGCGCTGTACGAAGGTGGCAACACGCTCTCGCCGGTGGGCGCGACGCTGCTGTACGACTTCGGGCAGATCTCAGGGACGGCCACGAACCAGTGGGTCCGGATCTACGTGCCGATCGGCGTGTCGGTCACGCCCGCGAATGCGTCGAACCTGTGGATGACCGTGAAGAATGACGGAGGAGCGACCGATATCGCCGGCTTCTTCACCGGATCGCCGTGGAATGGCAACCTCCTCGATCAGGACTTCTGGCAGTCATCGTCCATGAGCAACGATCCGACGGTGCCGTTCGAGGCAGCGTTCTCCGCTGGAGGCGGCCACGGATCGACTTTCATCCTCGGACTGCGGATCATCTACGACTCCGCGCCCTACGTTGCTGACGGATCGCTGCTGCGACGCTTCGGCACGCACGAGCCCGTCAGCGAGGCACCGAACGGTGCGAGCATCGACAGCCAGCTCATCATGAGCGGCACACCTCCGCAGATCCTCGGCCTCGAGATCGACGAGATCTGGATGCCCTACGGCGACGTGCATACGGTCCTGGATCAGTTCCGCATGGGAGCCGCGCAAGGCGGCGCGGCGCTCGACGATCCCACAGGCGCAACACGGACCGCCGATCTGGGCCAGACATCGGGCGTCGTCGTCAACGACTTCGCCGTCGTCGCTGCACCCGGTCCAGGAGTGAGCGCCATCGCCGTCGATCCGACGCAGATCTTCTCGTGGTGGACCAAGAACGACAACACGGCAGTAGGAGCCAGCGAGATCGCGTTCATCTCCTCGGGCGGCGTCAGCACGATCAGTCCGCCCGACAACCCGATGGACTGGCCCGTCAACGGCGCCGGCACCAACCCCGAGTACGAGATGTTCCCGCCGCAGATCGTGTCCGATCCGACGCTACCGTTCGAGGCCGCCGTCGTGACCAGCGGCGTGCCGCCGGATCTGCGGCCGACGAACTACCCGTGGGCCGCGCTCATTTTCCGCGTCAACGGCATCGACCTTGTCGCGAGTTGAGCCAACGCCGCGTCTGTGGTGAAGTGGTCACCATGCCGCGCCGCAGACGTCGCCGGATCGTCCGCTACAGCGCCACTGCGGTCGCGATGGTCGCGCTGGCGATCCTGGCCTACATCGTCGTGCGTCGCTGGGGCGCAGGCGCCAAGACGCGCGCGCAGGCAGATTCGAACCCGTCCCGACGCGCCGTTGCCGAGCCGATGCTTCGGATCGACAACGGCCTGCTCGAGATCGGTGATTACGACGCGTGGTTCGACGTGCTTCCTCGAGCGATCCGCCTCGCGTTGCGCCGCGGGCAGACCGACGCCGAAGCGATCCTCGTCGAGGTCTTCTCGTCGATCCTGCCCGAGCAGCACTGGCCTCCGTTGACGGGCTCGCCTCACCGATGGCAGTGGCAGCAGATGGTCGCACGCACCGCTGAGATCCTCCGATTCGATCCGCAACCGACACCGACCCGAAGACGCTCCGAGTTGCGCGTCGTCGAGTCCTTCTCGAGCTAGTGCTTCTTCGCCCTGGCACGACGAGGACGCATCACGTAGCCCAGTCGCGCCGCGAGTTGGGCGAAACGATCGCGGGCGATCTCACCGGCAAGCTCGGCTGCCAGCAGAAACGCGAGATCATCTTCGGAGTCTTCTTCGAGATCCCCATCGACGTCCTCAGCCGTGGTGTCCTCGGCAGAGGCGTCGCCCCCCGACGTCAACGAGGGCAGGTAGGGATAGGGATACAGGGGCCACGTCCCACCACCACCACCACCACCACCGCCACGACGGCGAGGCGTCGGAACCGGAGGCGCGACATGCTGGGAGATCCCGACGCCGATGAATCGAGCAAGCGGCAGCGAACCTGCGAAGTTACCGAATGTGCCCGTCGTGACCGTACCGGCGGATGACCATACGGGCACGAGCAACGAGACAGCGAAGTCGCCGCCACGCGCGGAGGCGCCTTCAGCCTCGAGGATCGGAAGCAGCAATTCGCTGCTGAAGATCCCGAATAGTTCTCGGCTCCCCAGCGCGTTGAAGATCGGCAGGGGAAGATCGGAGTCGAACGCGCCTGGATGTTCCGCAGAGCCGGACGCTGCGAGCGTCGGCACCGGTAACGATCCGGTGAACGTGCCTTCGTGCTCTACGTCGCCGGACGCCTCGAGCATCGGCACCGGCAGAGATCCGGTGAGCGCACCCTCGTGCTTTGCCTCGGCGATCGCGTCGAGCGTCGGCACCGGTAGTGCCCCGGTGAGCGCACCTTCGTACTCGGCAGTGCCCGACGCCGCGAGCGTCGGCACGGACAACGAGCTGACGAAGGCACCGATCTCTTCGCGCTGACCCGACGCCGCGAGCGTCGGCACCAGAAGCGAGCCGGTGAACGTGCCTTCGTGCTCGACGTCACCGGCTGCTGCGAGCGTGGGCACCGGCAGCGTGCCAGCGAACGTCCCGACGTCCTCGCGCTGGCCGGATGCCTCGAGCGTGGGCAGCGGAAGCGCACCAGTGAACGTGCCATCCGCCGAGACGTCACCTGACGCCTCGAGCGTGGGCACCGGCAGCGTGCCGGCCAGCGTCCCAGTCCACTCGCGCTGTCCGGTCGCATCGAGCGTCGGAACGGGCAACGTGGCAGCGAGCGTGCCCCCGTGCTCGACGTCCCCTGATGCCGCGAGTGCCGGCACGGGCAACGTGCCGGTGAACGTGCCATCGCCCGTGACGCTCCCGGTCGCCGCAAGTGTCGGCACCAGCAGCGTTCCGTCGAGCGTCCCGGTCTCTTCGCGCTGGCCGGACGCCGCGAGCGTTGGAACCGGCAACGAGCCAGCGAGCGTGCCCCCGTGCTCGACGGAGCCGGACGCAGCGAGTGTCGGCACCGGCAGCGTGCCAGCGAAGATCCCGTCACGTTCGACGGCGCCTGCCATCGCCATCGTCGGAGTCGGAAGCAGGCCAGTGAACTGCGACTCGTGCTCGACCTCGCCATCCGCCTCGAACACGGGCGTCGGCAGATCTGCTGCGAGCATCGCCTCGTGCTCGACGGCGCCAGTGGCAGCAAGGGTAGGGATCGGTAGTGCGCTCGCGAACGCTCCGGTCTCCTCGCGTTGGCCGGACGCCGCGAGCGTCGGAACCGGCAACGAGCCAGCGAGAGCGCCCTCGTGCTCGGAGGATCCGGACGCCGCCAGCGTCGGTACCGGTAACGATCCGGTGAACGCACCCTCTTCTTCGCGCTGGCCAGACGCCGCCAGCGTCGGCAAGGGCAGCGTTCCAGCAAGCGTGCCGGTGATGACTGCGCTGACGGATCCCGCCGCATCGAGATCCGGCACCGGCAGCGCGCCGGCCAACGTGCCTTCGTGCTCGACGGCCCCGGACGCCGCGAGATCCGGCACCGGCAGCGCGCCAGCAAATGTCCCGCCCTGCTCGCGCTGGCCTGATGCTGCCATCGTGGGCACCGGCGGCGCGCCAGCGAACGTGCCCTCATGCTCGGCGTCGCCAGACGCTGCAAGTGTCGGAACCGGCGGAGATCCGGCGAATGTGCCTGTCTGCTCGCGTTGGCCCGACGCCTCGAGCGTGGGCACCGGCAGCGTGCCGGTCAGCGTCCCGATGTGCTCGGACGTGCCCGCCGCCGTCATCGTCGGTGCGGGCAGCGAGCCGGCGACTGTCCCTGTCTGCTCGCGCTGCCCCGCGGCCGACATTGTCGGCACCGGCAGCGTCCCGGCCAACGCGCCGGTGTGCTCGGAAAGACCCGATGCCGACATCGTCGGCACTGGAAGGTTCGATGTCAGTGTGCCGGCGCGCTCGGCAGTGCCCGATGCCGCCATCGTGGGCACCGGCAGGTCACCAGCAAGAGTTCCCGTCTCCTCGCGTTGTCCGGATGCCGCGAGCGTCGGCAGCAGCAGCGAACTCGCGAGGGCTGCCGTGTGCTCAGCAGTGCCCGCCGCAGCCATCGTCGGCACTGGCAGGTTCGATGCGAGCGTGCCGGTATGCTCGGACGTGCCCGATGCCGCCATCGTCGGCACCGGCAGCGTCCCGGTGAGCGTTCCGGCGTGCTCTGACAGGCCCGACGCGGCCATCGTCGGCACGGGCAGCGATCCGGTGAGGGTGCCGATCTCTTCGCGCTGCCCCGACG
>PPFU01016837.1_pt1 | contig 30597 bp, 18 predicted proteins | sample 1535991 | NCBI WGS metagenome assembly PPFU01 (sample SAMN04901290, study PRJNA319586) | Hypolithon metagenome, whole genome shotgun sequencing project. | isolation source: Antarctic Hypolithon | place: Antarctica: Miers Valley | collected 2014
AGACGCATTTCGTTGCACAGCCGGTATCTCATCACTGGTGTTTCATCATAAGCCCGCACCCTCCTTTGTTTGAGTGAGCATAAATACGCGCACGCTGTGGAACGACTGACCCGCATTTTTCTGCTGTTGCTGTTTGTGCTGCCCGCTAGCGTATGGGCGCAAGGGCAGCCTGCTCCGCTTTATGAAGTCAGGGCAACGTGGCTCACAACCGTTTGGCGGCTCGACTGGCCTCCTGCTGGCGGAAGCCAGGTGCAGGAGCAGCGATTGCGAGAGATTATCCGCAACATCAAAAATCTGGGCATGAACACGGTGATGTTTCAGGTTGTCTCTCACGGAGAGGCGATGTATCCGAGTGAGCGCCTGCCATGGTCGAACTGGCTGACCGGCACACCGGGCAAGGATCCCGGCTTCGACCCGCTCGCTGTAGCTATCGACGAGGCGCACCGGATTGGCATCGAGGTGCACGCCTGGATTAACGTGCACCATGTGGCCGCTGCCACTTCAAAAATCAGCCCGACCGCCGAGCCTGTACACGTGCGCTTTGCGCATCCAGAGTGGGTGGTCGAGCATACCGATGGGTCGTACTGGGGAAATCCGGCGGTGCCCGAGTTCCGAGCGTGGCAGGTGGGCAACGTGCTGGAAATGGTCCGCAACTATGACCTCGACGCGGTTCATTTCGACTACATGCGCTACCCGGGTAAAGCTGGGCTTGCAGGCGACGCGGAATACATGAAGCAATATCCCAACGGGGCAGGCACCCTGGCCCAGTGGCGGCGGACCAATGTCACCCTTTTCGTCCGTGATGTTTACAACGCGGTCAAAAACGAGAAGCCGTGGGTAAAGGTCGGCGCGGCCCCTATAGGAGCGTACAAATACTACTCTGGCGCTCCGCCTGCCAACTGGGGGTGGGACGATAACTACCAGGAAGCGCACGAGTGGCTGCGCGAGGGCAACATGGACTATGTATCGCCGCAGTTGTACTTCACTATCGGCAGCAGCCCGAATCCAGGCGTTTCCCATCCCTCTCCTGATCACGTACGGTGGGTGAAAGACTGGCTGGCTAGCGCGCACGACCGCCACGTCTACATCGGTCAAGGGACGTGGTTGGAGACGGCGGAAAAGAGATTCCCGGCGGGCGAGATTGCAAGCCAGATCAGCGTGGCGCGTAGTGAGCAGGCGCAGGGGCAGGTTCAATTCCGCTACTCGCACACGACGGGCGCGCCTTTCGGTGGGCAGTACGCGCAACCCTCGCTGCCGCCCCCCATGCCGTGGCTCATCAACGCGGCAGCGCCGAGCCGCCCGGATGAGGTAGCCATAGACTTTAACGCCGATTCCCGCACCATCACGCTGCGCTGGCAGCCGTCGCAGCCGGGTACAGCAGACCCGCTTAGGCGCTACGCCATCTTCCGCCGCGAAGGAGGGACGCCGAGCCTTGAACAGGCCGAAGACCTCGTGGCCTTTGTCGGTGCTCAGGACACAAGCTGGGTAGAAGTGTTTTCGCAGACGCCCGCAGCGCCGGTTGCGTACCGTGTGGTGGCGCAGAGCCTGCTCGGGTTTGTGTCGCAGGGGTCAGACGTAGTCAGCACGTCTGCCACAACGCTGAGCACGCACGAAGCGAGCAGGCAAGCAGGCTTGATACTCGAGGTGCCGCGCCCCAATCCGGCTGCGACGACGACAGAGATAGTTTTCACGCTCACAAGGCCAGGCAGCGTCGAGATGCACGTGTCAGACCTGCTCGGCCGGCTGGTGGCGACGCCCGTGTCCGGTTTTTACGCCGCAGGCGTTCACGAGGCCACAGTTGACGCGTCGGCACTCACGCCCGGTTTATACCTGATCGCGCTGACGACAGAGGCGGAAAGGGTGATTCAGCGGCTCGTAGTAGCACGGTAAGTACGCGAAAGGCGGCAACTACCGACCGAGACTTTCACGCAGAAACGCCTCGATGCCCCGAAGGTGCGCGTCGGCCAACTTGTCGATAAAGGCAGGGTCGCGCAGGGCGGCTTCCTGCTGCGGAAACATCATGAAAAGCGACTCGGTGAGCGTGGAGGGCATCCAGGTGGGGCGGACCAGGGCAAGGCTACGCGCCTTGGCACCCAGGTTGGGGAGGCCTGTCACCGGCGCGATCTCGGCGATCAGCGCCTCGGCCAACGGGCGCGAAAACGGGTGGAAATAGTATGTCTCCGACCCGTAATGCTCGAACGGGTTGACACCGTCGGGAAAGGCGTTGTTGTGGACGCTCACGAGCAAGTCGGCATTCCAGGCCACGGCAGAGTCCACGCGCGCCCACAACTCGGTAGCAGCCTGCGTATTGCTCACCATCGCGTCTGGCCCGGTGCGCGTCATCAGCACGGTCGCACCACGGGCGCGGAGTTTTCCGGCGAGGCGCAGGCTGATCTGCAGGTTGGCCTCAGCTTCCGTCAGCGCCGTCGGCCCGACAGCCCCGCCGGGCGGATGGCCTGCATCTACGAGGATGCGGATACCGGAAAGCGGGTTGTCGGCATGGATGCGGGGTGCCTTGCGCAGCCGCACGACGAGATTTCCATCCGCGTCGTAGAAGGCTTTAAAGCCCCATAGCGGCGCGGCAAGAGAAACAGTCAGCACGGAAGTGTCCGCCGTGGCGTGCGTATCCAGGCGAGAAAGCCACCCGACCTCGCCGCGCGTTGGCATCTGTGCAGGTGCGTAGACGGTAATCCGCACCTCATTGCGGGCCGGCATGATGAGAAAAGGTGCGAATCGAGACCCGATCACGACGTCGGTGAATGCTTCGGCGTCTACAATGCGGCCTGCACCTATGATGCTGTCAGGGGGCGTTGCAGCAAGTGTGTCATCAAACGCGATATAAGCGCCATTAATCCACGCTTCGGTATTCCTACTTAGTCTCACGCGGTATACGTAAGCACCGGCCAGCTTTCCGTCTACCACCAGCCGGGTGCGTGTGGGAAAAAACCAGCGTCGATCGGCTCCCGGAAACGGCGCAGCATCGGCGATCTGGGAGCCCGTCGCCAGGGTGTCTCGGCCCGTCACAACCCGGGCCGTGCGCGGTGCAAAAGCTTCAACCGCAGGCGCAGGCACAACCGGAACGCGGTACTGATACACGAGAGTGTCGCGCTGCCTGCCGGCGTGGGCGACGAGCCGGTAGGTGCCTGACACAGGCAGATAGGCCAGAAATCCGCCGTTAGGAGCCACAGGAACAGTCATTCCATTAATGGCGAGCTGCGCCTTTCCGGTACCTGTGTTGCCGAAGAGGAAGGTGGAATCTGCACCGGGCTTTGTCGCGCCCGCCGTTGGGTAGACGAGCGTGAGATCGAGCGCACCCGTTACCAGTGGTACAGGCGGCAGCGCGGGGATGGCTTCCGGGGCCCGAAGCGAGTGGCGCGGCGAGGAGCACGCGCCGGCGAAAAGCAAGAGCACGATAAGTGCCGCTGGGGTAGAGCTGTTCATAACAGGATCTGGCGAGCAAATGAGTGGCGCTCCAACACCCTTGGAGGCCGGTGAGGTGCACCGGGCCAATAGAGGATACCGTGCATCCAAAAGCGCCCACCGTTACGCCGCGAAATAATGCTCCAACTCGGGCAGGCTCTCAGACGACGTAGAAATGTCGCGCACGATCTGTCCCTCTTCAATCAGGAGAATGCGCGAGCAGACCTCTGTAACGTGGAGCAGGTCGTGTGACGAGACCAGCAGCGTGGTGCCAAAGTCGCGCGACTGTTGCTGGAGCACATGGCGCAGGCGAAGCTGCGAGCGCGGATCGAGGTTGGCAAACGGCTCGTCGAGCACAAGTAGCCGGGGTGCGCTCAGGAAAGCGGCGATAAGTCCCACTTTCTTCTGGTTTCCTGTGGAGAGGTCGCGGATGAGGGGCGCCTTGCGGGCCAGCACGGCGGGGTCCACGAGGTCGTGAAAGAAAGGCAGAAACGCCTCCACTTCGCTGGCAGAGCGTCCATAGAGGCCGCCGGTGAAGAGGAAAAACTCGAATGGTGTCAGAAAATCGAGGAGGTAGCCTGCATCGAGATACGAAGCCACATCGGTGCGCCAGGCAGACGTGCTCGAAACCGGCGCGCCCCCAATCCGCACCATGCCTGCATCGGGGCTGGTAAGGTCGAGCAGGAGGCGTAGAAAGGTGGTCTTGCCTGCGCCGTTGTTGCCCACGAGCCCGACGCACTCGCCTTCAGAGATGGCGAGGCTTTCGATGTGTAGCCTGAAGTGATCTCCAAACGTTTTGTCGAGACGCTCAATATCGATCTGCATAGAACATCAGGAAGATCGGATGCGGAAGGCGGTCGCCATGGCATGGCGGCTGTGTGAGAGGCGGCGCATAAGCGGGGCGGACCATACGAGCGTGAGCACAATGCCGCCAGCGCCCAGAACGGCCACCAGCAAATAGCTCTGCGCGGGCCACAACAGTACACAGAAGAGAGGGGGAAGGGCCAGCACTATCGTCCAGCCCATGTGACGCAGCGAGATGCCCTGGTAGTTGAAAAAGGAGCCACGCTGAAGCGCAATGCGCTCGCGGTTGCTCAGCGCGAGCCACAGCACGAAAGGCGCGCTGATGCCGGCGTTGTAGAGCGTCATAGCCGCGTGAAAACGAATAGCGGTGGGGGCGAGATACACGAAAAGCGGCAGGGCCACCAGAAACAGGACGCCGCACGAGATCTGAAGCAACAGCAGCTTGCTCCGCACCACGTCGCCCAGGTGCACGGGCCGCGCCAGCAGTCCGTCGAAATAGGCGCTTTCCCAGCCAAACATGAGGGGGCCGTAATTGAGTGCAAACATGCCCGACGTCAGAAAGCCGAGCACCATGGCCAGGAGCGCTGAAGGCGGGTGGGTACCATCGAGGAGGAAAAAGGTGTAGACCGTGGAAAACAGCAGCGCCACGAGCACAAACTGGCGCGGACGGCGGTGTCGGAAAATGAGCGCCATTTCGAGCCGCAGCAGGTTGTACACAGGGGTGCGCGGAGCAAAGACGAGCGAAAAGCCGGACCGGCGTGCGGCATGGCTTTCTGCCGTCAGCTTATGCTCCAGATACCGCGTAACCCCGAAAAAGGCGAGTGCCACAACGAGCAAGCAGACTCCCAACAGCACCATGTTGCCACCGGCCAGCGCGTTGAAAAGCATCCACCCCAGCAGCATAGTCCAGCCCGGCCCTATCCACGCGTCTAGTACGGCAAGCAAGGCAGCGGCCAGCACGATTGCGAAAAAGCGCATCGGCTTTTGTCCCAGTACGGTCCGGGCGAGCGTGTTGAGAACGTCGCTTAAGACGAGCACAGCCACGATGCCGAGCGTCCAGGTGAGGGCGCCCTGCATGCCGCCTACCCGCGACACCGAGCGGATGGCAAAAGGAATGGCAAAGCATAACGGCAGCGCATTGTGCAGGCTCAGCAGGCTGTTGAAGACAAAAAACCGGGCTACCGTAGACCGTGCCAGCGGCAGGGTGAGGTAGGGCTGCACGCCGCCGAGCGGAGCACGTTGCAGCATAAACCGCAGCACGAGCAGACTCAGCGCCACGCCGGGCACGTGGCTGTTGACAAAGCTCACCACGTCCACGCCGGGCCGCCACCCGTAGAGCATCACCTCGAGCGCCAGCCCCAGCGCCACCAGCGCCACCACGGCGTACGTCAGCATCAGCCCGCCCATCACCACGGCAAGCCAGAACAGACGCGGACGCGGAGCGCGCCAGCGACGTAGAAGCTGGTGGTGCAGCAGCGAAAAATAGGCAGCGCCCATCCGGTGTCAGGATTTGGCGGGGATGAGGTCCACGTTTCGCGTCTCTACGTTGGCGGCGGCCAGCGTCACCCGCATGGGGTCGCCAGGTTTGTATCGCTTGCCGCTGCTCTTGCCTACAAGGGCGTAGCTGCGCTCGTCGTACTCGAAAAAGTCGCGGCCTAACTCTCGCACGTGCACCAGTCCTTCGACCAGCACGTCCGAGATCTCGACGAAAAGGCCGAACTTGGCAACGCCGCTGATGACGCCGTCGAACGTCTCGCCGACGTGATCCTGTAAGTACTCGATCTGCTTGAGCTTGACCGACTCGCGCTCGGCTTCGGTGGCCGCTTTTTCGCGCTCGGAGAGGTGGGAGCCTGCTGCCTCCAGCTTTTCGATGCTGCCATCTGCTCCACCAGCGAGGTACTGCTTGGTAAGCCGGTGGACGATAAGGTCGGGGTAACGGCGAATGGGCGAGGTGAAGTGCGCGTAGTGCGAAAAACCCAGCCCGAAGTGCCCGGCATTGTGCGGGCTGTAGCGCGCTTTCGACATAGAACGGAGAGAGGCCGAGGTGATCACGATGCTCTCAGGCGTGCCCTGCACGGCGGTGAGGAGGTCGTTGAGGTCGGCAGACGACACTGTGCCGTTTTTGACCGGCAGCTTGTGCCCAAAGGGTCGCACATAGTCGGCCAGCGCCTGGATACGGTCGCCATCGGGCGGCTCGTGGATGCGGTAGAAAAACGGCCTGTTCTTGCTTTCCAGGGCAACGGCACGGTTGGCAAGAAGCATAAACTCCTCGACGAGGCGGTTGCTGGGCTTGCGCTCTTTGCGGTACACCCCGGTAGCGTGGCCGCCCTCGTTGAGCGCGATCCGGACTTCAGGAAGGTCGAAGTCGATAGAGCCTTCCGACATGCGCTTCTCGGTGAGAATGGCGGCAATCCGGCCTGCGCGCTGCACATCGGCGGCGTACGGATGCTCGACCTGCCCGTCAAGCAGCGCCTGGGCTTCTTCGTAGCTGAAGCGGTGGTGGGAGTGAATAACCGACTCGCCGATTTTCCAGCCTTTGAGCGTGCCATCGCGCCCGATGCGCATGATGCACGAATAGGTCAGCCGGTCTTCATGCGGAACGAGCGAGCACACCTGGTTTGACAACTTCTCGGGCAGCATGGGAATCACGCGGTCCACGAGATAGACGCTCGTGCCGCGCGCGTACGCCTCGGCATCGAGGGCTGTGTTCGGCGCCACGTAGTGGCTCACGTCGGCAATGTGCACGCCCACCTCGATGTCGCCGTTGACCAGTTCGGTGACGTGAATGGCGTCGTCGAAATCTTTGGCGTCGACCGGGTCGATGGTGAAGATGCGTGTTTCTCGCAGGTCGAGGCGGCGCGCAATCTCTGCGTCTGAGATCGCTTCGGAGAGCGATTCGGCTTCTTCCAGCACGTTTTCGGGAAAGTCGCTGCGCACGTCGAGCGAAAGCGCGAGCGCGAGAATGCGCACGGCAGGATCGTCGGACGGGCCGATAATGCTCAGAACGCGCCCGCTGGGCATGAGCTCGCCTTTCTCGAACTGGTCGAGCGAAACGACGACCTTGTCGCCGTCTCGGGCTTCGCCTATGTCGTCATTGCCCACGAACACGTCGTACTGAAACCGCGGCTCGTCGGCTTTGACGATGCCGGTGTTTCCGCGCAGCTTGAAGGTGCCCACGATCTGCGTGCGGCCGCGCTCCACGACGCGCACCACCTCGGCCTCGTCGCGGCCGTCGCCACGCGCGGGGCGCACAGCCGCCTCAACCGTGTCGCCATCGAGCGCATTGCCCATGGCATCCGACTTGACGAAGAGGTCTTCTTCGCGTCCTTCTACGAGTATAAAGCCGTAGCCCTGCGGGTGAATGGTGAGGCGGCCGGTAAGGCGCTGTGGCGTAGCCTGGTGGCCAAACTTGTTGCCCTGTCGGCTGATGCGGTTTTCGCGGGCAAGGTCGTTGATGACTTCCATGAAGCGCTTGAAGGCGCGGTTTTCCTGGATGCCGAGTTCACGCGCAATTTCTTTGGCGCGGTATGTTTTCTTGCCGTTGCTGCGCAAGAGGCGCAGGATGTCGGCAGCAATTTTGTCGTAGTCAGTCAAGCGAATGGGGAGTAGTGTTCAGGGGAGTTCGGCGGCGAGGCGGGTAAGCTTTGCATTGTGCCCGAGGAGGCGCATCCAGAAGGCGCGCCATGAGGTAAACTGTGTTTTATAGGAAAGGCCCGCGCCTGTCGATGAGGTGACCACGGGCTGAAGTACATCTTCCTGCTCACGTCGGTAAAATACTTCTACAGAGATGCTGGGCGTAAGCCGGACTTCGACCACAAATTCGCCTTGAAGTCCCTGCGCCTCTTCAACGGCATTGTCGGTGCGGAGCAGGCCGGCACCACGGATGACCAGCCGCTCGTCGAGCAGACGTAGGGCAACGCCGTAGGTAACGTCGAGGTCGCGTGCCCGTTCGCCTTGCAGGCCGAGGTTGAAATCCACTGCGGGCAGCACGGCAGCGAGATAGCGGTTGAGTTGTGACGCGACAAGCTGAGAAAGGCTGGCAAAGGCGAAGTAATTACCCGTAGAGGCCAGCGTACCGTTGCTCTCGGCGCTGGCATTGTCGCGTGTGGTGGTAAGCAGAAACGAGTTTGTGAGCAGGACACTGGTAGCATATTCGGCCTGACGGTCAGGCTGGTTAAGCACCTGCTCAATTTCCTGCAGGTCGGTGAGTGCCCGCCCGCGGTCGTTGCGGTCGAGTTCGAGGCGCAATCCGATGGCGAGCGAACTGAGCCGGTCCTGCACGGCGAGCCGGACGAAAAGGGGGACGAAAAGTGTGGCGGCGTTGGGGTAGGGCAATCCGGCAAGCGAGGCGCGCGTGGCATATTGCGCCTGCACGTCGAGGCGCGGGTCGAGTGGGTCGCCGTCCCACACGAGCGAGCCTGTACGGATGTCGAACCGGCGTACGAAAAGTTCACCCGCGGTGAAAAGGTAGTCGCCACCCGTAACATCGAGTGTACCGAAAAGCTGAAAATCACCATCACGCCTGACGAGTTGCACGCGTCCACTACCGACGGCGCGCATAATGTCGCCTGCGAGCGGATCGGTAACGAGGTTGACCGTGACGCCGGGCGGCGCGCGCAGATCCAGATCCATATCCAGGCCCGCGGTAAAGGTCCGCTCGGCCTCGACCTTCCCGATAACGCTCGTGCGGCGGGTAAGCTCCTGTACATCGGGTAGCCTGCCGGTAGAATCGGCAAAGATGATATACCCCGGGTCGGAAACCGCTGCGGTGCTCCTGATCGGGATAAATACCTGGCTGTTCTCGGTAAGCACGGCGTTTGTCGACCGCAGGCGCGCGCCGCTGAGGGGGCCGGTAAGACGGGCATCGCCCGAGGCATGCAGGATGCCGTAAAAGGCGAGGTCGGGAGAGTCGGCGACGTTGAGAAGGAGCAGTCTGTCGAGACTGGCGGTGACATCAAGCGAGAAAAAGCGGTAGTCGTTGAATAGCAGCGAACCGCGGACGGTGGCCCGGCCCGCACCCGTGTCGGTCACGGAGCCGTCGAGCACGTGGATGCCGGTGGCGTCTACGCGTGCGCTGGCGGATGCGGTGTAGGCGAGGTTGAACGCAGGTAGGATAAAGCGGGCTTCTCTGACTGATGCTGTCGCTTCAAATACCGGACGCCGCAGGGTGCCTGCAATACGCCCTGTCCCGTCGATCCGCCCTGCTGCCCCTTTTATGAGGTTAGGGAAGAGGATATCGAAGAAAAACGCGTCTGCCGTGGCATGGTGTAGCGTCAGGTTGAGGTTGCCTTCATCATGCTGACCGTCGCGGCGTCCAGGCAGCCGGAAGGTGCCGCCCAGCTGCAGCGTATTGGATCTGACATCAACCCCGGGTGGCGGCTCCGCTACCGGGCGCACGCCTACGTCCAGAGATACATCTGGAATGCCGGGGGTATAGTAACTGTCCATGTGCACGTCACCTACCACAAACCCACCCCACGTGAGAGCGGGTATATCGAGTGCGCCGGTAAGCTCGGGCTGTCCAAAGACGCCGGTGAGGGCGAGGTCTGCCGAGAGGTCACCCCCGAACTGGAAGCGTGGCCCCAACTGAGAGGTGACCGGAGCGAGGGGCAACCGTTGCACCCGCGCAAACAGCGTGTCGGACACGGCCGGGGAGAGGGCACCGCGCAAGGTGAGCGCTGCCGCGTCCGATCCGGGGGTATACATGGTAAAGCCAGGTACCGCAATACCATCCCGGTAGACCTGCACGATCTGGGCGGCAGGGGCCTGCAACTGGTACGGCCCGGCCTGAAAGTCGAGCGTGTCAACCGTAACGCGGATAACATCGGGGTTGAAGGCGGCGCGTGCGGCGAACCGGGTGGTGGTGTTCTGCCCCGACAGGCTCTGCAGCGACACCTGTGCCTGCCGGTCCTCCAGGCGGGTGCGGAGGGTGGCGTCTGGCAGGGCCAGCGCGCCGGCGCGCAGGGTGTCTGCGGAGAGATCGAGTGTGGCGGCGAGGTAGGTGTCTTTTCGAAGAGTCAGCGCGATACGGGCTTGGATGTCGCGGGAAGACGATTTCGAGAGGCGGGGGGCGTGCAGCATCGCCTCACCCGTTATTTCCAGCATGTCTTGCGTGCCACGCAGGTGCAGGTGGGCCGTCCCCGTACCCGTTTTCTCCAGTCCGGGCGCAAGGATGGCCAGCACGCGCTCGTCCTGAATCTCAACTGCAAGATCTGCTCTAAGCGGATCGAACAGCGTGGGCAGGGGAGGTGCGTCGAGGTCGGGGGGAAGCAGCAAAGCATCCCGGGAGGCAGGCGTGCGCTCCCTGATTGCCTCTGCGGCGACGGCTGTCCAGTGGCGGAGCGCGCGAAGCGGTTCTGCGGGATCGACTTGAGCAGTGAGGTCGGCGTGGGCGGCATCGCTGTCCATTTGAGCGCGCAGGTGCCCGTCCTGGTCCAGTTCTATGCTTGCGTCAAGGTGCTGAAGCGAAAGGCGGAGCGAGTCGCGGGCGAGCGTGAGCGGCGTGAGGGCAAGCGTGACGGTACCGCCGTAAAACGTTTCCGCGCTTTTTTTCAGATCGACGCGCGCATGGCCATCAAAGCGCGCGTCGAATGGGCTGTTGGGAGCGACGGCCCGCAGCGAGGTTCTGTTAGATTCTATGGCGCCGGCAATATGGTAAAGCGCAGGATCTGTCTGTATATCGAACTGCCACGTTCCCCCTCCCTGCTGTGCGACACCGTTGAGTGCAATAGCATCATCGGCCAGTGAGACTGTTGCAGCAAGAGAGTCTACCGCGCGTCCAAGTAGCCGCGACGGGCCGAGGTCGAGTGTGGTGTTGACGTAGATGGGTTGTCCTTTCCGCATGCGAAGCACGCCTTGCACCAGACCGCTGAGATCGGTGCCTGCCAGGCGCGGGTCGAGCCGCGCGACCAGGAGCCGCTGGAGCCTGGCATCCCCTTCCACACGCCAGCCGTCGAGGTGCGCAAGCCGAGCCGTTCCCGAGGCCTGACCAACAGCACCCGCGTATGCGTAGCGCACCTGCGAGGTCAGGGCACCTGCGGCGCTGTGCTCCAACGCTGCGCTGCCCGTGAGGCGCAGGCGCGACTGCTCACTGAGCGTCTGCACTATCTGCGGTGCTCCGGGCCACACAGCCAGAAGATCAGCACGGCGAAGTTCGGCATCCAGTATAACCTGTTCTGCTTGCAGCCTGGTTTCGGGCCATCGGAGGGTGCCCGAGGCGGTCAGCCTGCTCTCTCCGCGAGATAAAATGAAGCGGTCAAACTCGGCAGCGCCGGGCCAGACCAAGCCGTGCACCTCCACCGCGAGGGTCTGTTCAAGGGGCAGGCGTGGGAAAAACGCGTGTAGCTCGGAGAGATCGAGCTTTCCCGTCAGCTTAAAGGGGTTGTGCTCGCTGGGCGCCCACTGTGCCGCGCCGCGCACCGTCGAATTACCCACCTGTAGCGCGAAAGCGTCAAGTGTGTGGGTGGCACCCGCAATCTGCCAGTCGCCTGACATCTCGATTGGGAGCGCAGGGTTGCGCAGGTTGCCCTTGAACATGCCCAGTATTACGCGACGCCGTGGCCCGTTCATGGCGACTTCGGCGACGGCATCGAGGCTGTCGAGCTGCATTGAGGTGTAGTCCCACAGTAGTTGTTGACCCTCCGATGGGCGCGCGACGTCGAAGAGTACTGTACCGGCATGCACCCGAATGGCAGCAGAATTGAAGCGCCAGAGGCGATTATCACGGGCCGTGTCGGGCGGTGCGCGCATAAGCGTAGTTACATTCCAGCCTGCAGAATCGCGCCGCAGCAAGAGCGTCGGCCGGATAAGGTCGATGCTACGCAGCGTGAGCGTACGCGAAAAGAGGCTCCCGAAAGCGGGGCGGAAGATGACGCTGTCTGCTTCGAGCATGACCATGCCTGTGGCGTCGCGGACGGTAACTTTGCCTGCGTAGAGGGTCTGCGCAAGGTTGCCCGTCAGCCTTTCGATCTGCAGCGTGCCGTTAAACTGCTGGCTGAACGCTTGCTCCAAGCCCACCCGCACGCCCTGACGCCCTACCTCGGTGCGCGTCAGCACCACAAAGGCAAAGGCCAGCACTGCCAGCGCGCCCAAGAGCAGGCGGAGCGTCCAGTGCGGAAGGTGGAGCAAATGGCGCAAAGGGGGAGCGGCAGGCCGCGATAAGAAAACTAAAAGGAGGAGGAAAGTGTCGGCTTTCAGGCTGTGACGCGGCGCCCCAGCCCGGCGCAGATGGCGGCAGCGACCGCGTCTGACGGGATGTTACCCTGCACGTACGCATCGCCGATGCCGCGCAGCAACACAAAGCGCACGTTGCCCGCATGGGCCTTTTTATCGTGCTGCATTGCTTCGATGAGATCGCGCACAGATAGTAACTCGTTGGACTCCGGCACCGGCAGTTGCTCGATTACGCCCAGCAGCCGGCCTATGGGTAAGGCAGGGTGCAAGGTATGCGAAAGGTGGACAGCAGCGCGCATGCCCAGCGCGACGGCCTCGCCATGGGTGTACGTGCCGTACCCTGCAACGCGCTCGATAGCATGACCAAAAGTATGGCCAAAGTTGAGCAGCATGCGCAGACCAGCCTCGTGCTCGTCCTGGCTTACCACGTCGATCTTGATAGCAGCAGCGCGCTGGATAAACGGGGCTACCACTTTATTGGTACGCTCCAACACGTGTGGCATCTGCACTTCCAGCCAGCCAAAAAAGTCGGCATCACAGATGCAGGCATGCTTTACGGCCTCGGCAAGCCCGCTTGTCCACTCGCGCACGGTCAGCGTTGCAAGTACGGAGGAATCCACAAACACAAGCCGGGGTGCGTGGAAGGCGCCGATAAGGTTTTTCCCCATCCTGTGGTTGATGCCTGTCTTGCCGCCGATAGCGCTGTCTACCTGTGCCACCACGGTGGTGGGGATCTGTACGAAAGGCAACCCCCGCAGCAGCGTCGCGGCAGCATAGCCTGCCAGGTCGCCCACCACGCCGCCGCCCAGCGCGATTACCGGGGTAGACCGCTCGACGTTTTTGCTCAATGCCCACTCGTACAAAGCCTCCAGTTGCCGGGTCGATTTGCTCTTCTCGCCAGCGGGGATAGCTTCCACGTACGTGGTAAAGCCTGCCCACGCGAGCAGGGCTTCTACCCGGTCGCCGAGGTGCTCGGCCACGTTGAGGTCGGTCACAATCAGAACCGGCCCCGGCTTCAGTCCGGCATCTGCCAGCGCGTGCGCAAGAAAATCAAGACTATCGAAGACAATGGGATATGAAGAACCGTCGCCGCAGGCAACGGTTAGGGAGGCGCGTTTCATAGGCAAGCAAACAACATCGGCGTCATACGCGCCAAGGCCATGCAGGATCGCTTTACCATCCCGTCATTCATGCACGCTGTCGTCGCCGATGCTACGGGCGGGCCGGACGTGCTGCGCCTGGGCACAGTCCCCGTTCCAGCGGCCGGCCCGGGCGAGTTGCTGGTGCGGGTGTGGGCGACGGCACTCAACCGCGCTGACCTGCTCCAGCGGGCAGGTCACTACCCGCCGCCAGCGGGCGCATCGACCCTGCTGGGACTGGAGATGGCAGGAGAAGTAGTGGGGTGGGGCGCAGACGTGGCGGGCTGGCAGAAAGGCGAGCGGGTCTGCGCGCTGCTGCCCGGAGGCGGGTACGCCCAGTACGTAACAGTGCCCGAAACGCTCGCGCTGCAGATGCCTGAGGCGATGACGTATAGCGAGGCGGCAGCTATTCCCGAGACCTTCCTGACGGCTTTCCAGGCGCTCTACCTGCTGGCGGATCTTGAAAAAGAGGATCACGTGCTGCTCCACGCCGGAGCCAGTGGCGTGGGGACGGCCGTGATACAGCTTGCGCGGCAGCGGGGTGCCCATGTCCACGCGACGGCCTCGGCACCCAAGCATGCGGCCATCCGGCAGCTTGGTGCAGAGACGACTATAGACTACGAAAAAGAGGATTTTGCGGCGCGTATCGATGCGGTCACGGGCGGTCACGGCGCAGACGTGATCATTGATTTCATCGGCGCGTCGTATGCGCAGGCGCACGTGCGCTGCCTCGCCCTGGACGGGCGCTGGGTGGTACTGGCGACGATGGGGGGCGGAACTGTCGAGTCGTTTGATCTGCGGGGGCTTTTCGCCCAGCGCGGCGCGCTGATTACGTCCACGCTCAGAAACCGGTCGGCCCGGTACAAGGCGCACCTGACCGCCCGCTTCCGGGAAGAGGCATGGCCCGGTTTCGCCTCCGGCGCGCTCTTCCCGGTTGTAGACCGCGTGTACGACTGGAGAGACGTGCAGCAGGCGCACCAGCGTATGGAAGAACGTGCAAACGTGGGTAAGATCGTCCTAAAGGTGCGTTGAGGGTCTGTGGTGGGGCCCCAACACGGCTAATCGAGTGCCGCGACGCCGGGAAGGGTGTGCCCTTCGAGAAACTCGAGCATGGCACCGCCGCCTGTGGAGACGTGCGAGATGCGGTCTTCAAATCCGCTCTGGGTAATGGCTGCCACCGAATCGCCCCCGCCTACGACGGTGAGCGCGCCTTTTTCAGTGGCTTCTGCCAGCGCCTCTGCAATGCCGAAGGTGCCGCGTGCAAAGTTTGGCATTTCGAAAACCCCCATCGGGCCGTTCCAGACCACCGTCTGCGCGTTCAGCACGATGGTGCGGTAGTGAGCAAGTGTGTCCGGCCCGATGTCGAGTGCCATCTGACCTTCTGGGATGCCGCCTTCTACCACACGCTGCGGGGCGTCGTTATCGAACGCGGCGGCCACCAGGTGATCTACTGGGAGGAGGATGCGGCCTTCTGCTCGCTTGAAAAGTGATCGGGCCTCCTCCAGCTTGTCTTCTTCGTATTTCGAGCTTCCCACCTCGTGGCCGAGCGCTTTCAGAAACGTGTAGCTCATCGCCCCGCCGATGAGAAGGGTGTCCACCTTTTCAAGCAGCGCCTCGATAACGCCGATCTTGTCGGAGACCTTCGCGCCGCCCAGAATGGCGACGAATGGGTGCTCGGGGTTTTTGAGCAGTTTGCGGAGGTATTCCACCTCGCGCTGCATGAGCAGTCCAACCCCTGTAGTGCCTACAAAGCGGGTGACACCCTCGGTAGACGCATGGGCGCGGTGGGCCGAGCCAAAGGCGTCGTTGACGTACACGTCGGCAAGCGCGGCGAGGTCGCGCGCGAGGTTCTCGTCGTTTTTTGTCTCGCCAGCGAGAAAGCGCGTGTTTTCGAGCACGAGCACCCCTCCTTCCGGTAGCGCCGCTATCTGGTCTGCCACCGCCGGGCCTGTAGTTTCTGCTGAGAACGCGACAGGTGCGTTCAGCAGCGTAGCAAGGTGGTGGGCCACCGGCTGGAGGCTGAACTGAGGGTCGGGGCCGCCCTTTGGCCTGCCGAGATGGCTCATCAGAATCGTTTTGCCACCGGCCTCGCGGATAGCGTTGATGGTAGAGAGGGCGGCGCGCACGCGCGTATCGTCGCCAAGCACGGTCTCGCCGTTAGCGCCGGTATGGAGGGGCACGTTAAAATCGACGCGCACGAGTACGCGCTTACCCTTGAGGTCGAGGTCTGATAAGGTTTTCATGGAGATAAAAATCGGTAGGATGCCGAAGAGTCTAACAAAAAAACCCCACGGCGCGCAGCGCAGCGGGGCATTTTGTGGTAGAGCACCGAGGTCAGTAGGTATCGGCTACCGGCTCTTCCTCGATTTCGCCGCTAGCCTCCTCGTTTGGCTTGAAGGGATAGATCTCCTTGAGCAGCGCCTGCAGCTTGGTGCGTCCCCGGTTGATGCGGCTTTTGACCGTTCCCATGGGCAGACCTGTGATTTCGGCGATCTCTTCGTACGCCAGCTGCTGGATGTCTCGCAGCACCACGACCTCACGGAACGAATTGGGGATCTCGTGGAGCGCCTGCTGGATGTAGGCGTCCTGAATCATACTCTCGGCGTGCCGGTCGGGCAGGAACGTCTCGTCCGGGATTTCAAGTTCGTACTCTTCATTGTCACGATTGACAGACTGGAGCGAGTACATCCGGCGACGCTTCCGTTTGCGGTATTCGCTGCGGGCGAGGTTGCCTGCGATGGTGTACAGCCACGTCGAAAACTTGGCAATGCGCTGGTAGGAGTGGCGGTTGCGGTGGACGCGCAAAAAGGTCTCCTGCAACAAGTCCTCGCAGCGCTTTACATCGCCAAGAAAGCCGTAGAGGTAGCGCATCAGGCGCTCCGAGTAGCGGCCTACGAGCAGGTTGAAAGCCTCGACGGTCCCTGCCTGAAACTGCTCCATCAGGTCTTCGTCGCTCATCTGGTTGAGCAGGTGCTGGCGGGAGTTGGCCGGGCGGGAGAGGGGACGTCGGGCTATGGTTGCTGTTTCTATCATCAGGGAACGGAATCTGGAGTGAGCAAGAAAAGTCTGTCAGGGGCATCGACAAGACCTTAACGATGATACGTTTTTTTCCCTAATATCTGCCGTAACGATCAGGTAAGTGCCCGTGCTGCGAGTAGTTAAAGGCCGCTGCGCCTGCCGCCTGAGTTTCTCCACCACTTTACCCTTCTCCTGCCCATGACCCGGCTCTTTATTTTTCTGCTCGCTATCCTGCTGGTGCCTGTTGCATCCGGACAGTCCACCCCGAAAGTGGTGCTTGTCATCCACGGGGGAGCGGGCACCATCAGCCGCGAAAATATGAGTGCCGAGCGCGAAGCCGCGTACCGAGCCGCACTCGAAGCCGCGCTCCGCACAGGCTATGGTGTGCTCCAGAACGGCGGCAGCAGCCTCGACGCGGTAGTATCTACCATTCAGGTGATGGAGGCCTCGCCGCTGTTCAATTCGGGTGTCGGTGCAGTCCTCACCGATGCCGGCACGGCTGAACTCGACGCCTCTATTATGGACGGTAGCACGCAGGCAGCCGGTGCCGTTGCTGGCGTGATGACGGTCAAGTCACCCATCGCGCTGGCGCGGCGTGTCATGGAAGCATCCCCACACGTGATGATGATGGGAGAAGGCGCCCAGACGTTCGCGCAGCAGCAGGGCCTCGAAATGGTGGAGAACGACTACTTCATCCTCCCCGAGCGCCGCACGCAACTCCAGCGCATGATTGAGCGGCAGCGCGAGTCAGGAGAAGCGACATTAAAATCGTCTGATCCGTATGCGGTCGGCGGGGAGAAGTTTGGCACCGTTGGGGCCGTCGCGCTCGATGCGGTGGGCAACCTCGCTGCGGGCACCTCCACGGGCGGCATGATGGGCAAAAAATGGGGCCGCGTGGGCGATGCGCCCATTATCGGGGCAGGCACGTATGCCGACAACGAAACGGCGGGCATCTCGGCTACCGGGCACGGCGAGTACTTTATCCGCGGCGTGGTTGCGCATGACGTGGCGTCTATGATGCGCTACGGTGGACTGTCTGTAAAAGAAGCCGCCAACGCCGTCGTCATGGGACGGCTGACAGCCCTCGGCGGCACCGGCGGCATTATCGCGCTCGACCGTGAAGGGCGCGTGGCGATGCCGTTTAACACGTCTGGCATGTACCGGGGCTACATTGATGAGTCAGGCAACGTAACCGTCCACATCTACGCCGACGAGCACTAAGGCGTCTGGCAGCACATTTGAAGGGTACAACAGCAGGCTGCTCTCCCGGTGGCCTGCTGTTGTTTTTTTAACCCTTACCCGCCTAGCTGCCATGAAACGCTACGCCTTGCTACCCCTACTGGCCCTGTTGCCAATTGTCGCCGCGTGCGACACGACCACGGAAGAAGCCCGCGTGCGCTCGGTCAATTTCACCTTCTCGATGCGCAACGCAGACATCAACGGCAGCGTCGCCTCGGTGCAATACGACGTCCCCGAGATCAATGCGCGTGTAGCTGCTGGTGGTGCGATCCTCGCTTTCTTCCGCGAGCAAAATACCTGGACGGCGATGCCTTACACGTTTGCCTTCGAGAACCCGGATCTGCCGGCAGTCGACTATACCATCACGCTTGGCTATGCCTTTGAAGATCGTCTGTTCGAGGTGTTCTACGAGGCATCGACGCCGCAGGCACCCCTCGATAGTCAGCCCGACCGTACCATCAAGCTCGTCATCATCGACGCGGACGTGTACAGCAGCAAGAGCGGAATCGACCTGACAAACTGGAACCAGGTTAAAGAGGCGTACAACCTCATCGACTGATGGGCCATTCCACGAAAAAAAGGGCCGTCTCGCGATACGCAGGACGGCCCTTTTTGCATCAACAGGCCATGCTGGTTGGCAGCGCTATTCAAGATCAGTGTTGAGCCTGTAGCGCGCGATACGGTTGTTGCCGGTGTCAGCTATATACACCGTTCTACCGAAGTACGTAACGCCCTGCGGATCCTGGAAGCTCAAGAGGTCGCTTCCGGTACCACCGAACGAGACGTTTACAGGGAGCGGGTCGCGCGCACCGGGGGGCGGCGCAACGCCTTCGATGCCTGTAGGAGTAAACACGAACAGGCTGTCCTTGCCGCGGTCAATGACAAAAAGGTAGCCCGTGCCGTCGGCTGCATAGGCGAGTCCGGCGGGATCGTCGAAGCGGCCTTGCGTATAAATTGATGAACGCGCTGATTGCGCTGCGCCAAGCAAGGCGACATCGGGCTGGTAGAGCGTGCCGTCGGGCGTGTCAACCGCTCGAATGGAGAGTACCCCGAATGGGACATCGAAAGAGGAGCCACTGGGTGTGACGGGGTTAGGCGACTGCGCCACGAAAAAGTCGCGGCTGAACGGAAAAGAAGTACGCTGCGGCGGATGCACGAGCGTGAGCACCGCTGTTGGGTTGACGGCGCTGAGAAGGCTGGGGCGTGTGCCACTGAGCTGTGTGAGCGTGTTGTTGTTGACGCCGGTAGGGGTGAACTGCATCACCGCGTTGTACGGCACCCGCAGGCTGACCCCGGTGGGGCCTGAGCGGGCAACGTAAATGCTGTTGTCGCTCAGCACCGCCACGCTCGTAAAGCGCACCTGCTGATCTTCGGTAATGGGGTTGCGCAGGATGATCTGCCGTGCGCGGTCGTCGAAAGGATGCCAGATAATGTCTTCCAGCATTACGTTACCCGTAGACACACCCGAGAGACGGTACACGACAGGCAGCCGGTACGATGTGCCCTCGACGGTCGTGTCGCGGAGCGCAGTGACGTACACGTGAAAGCGCCGGTCCTGGATGACGCTGGAAGCCTCGCGGAGCGGTTGCCCCCCTACCTCGCCCACGAGCGACTGCGGCCGCCCGGCGCGGTCGAGCAGGTGCAGGCCGCGATTGTCGACCACATACACGAACCCATCGAAACCGACATATACATCACGGGGGGCGTCGAAGGCACCGCCGAAGCCACTATCGAAAAAAGGCTGGACGGGCACGTAGCCGACCTCATCCACAACCGTCGGGTCAATGCGGCCCTGATCGAAAATGGCGTCTGTGGTGTTGTCCTGCTTGGATCCGAAAACGTCGCAGCCGGAAAGCACCGTCGCGGTGAGAAAGAGGAGAGAGAGAAAGCGCACGGTGCGTTACAGCGAAAAGTTGAGCCCGAGGGCGTGGACGTTGCCCAGGCGTTCGAGTCGGGTGAAGCCGTAGTCTACCCGCGTGTGCGTGCCGAGCGCGTTTACGCGGACGCCGCCGCCGAACGAGGCCACGTATTCTTCGACGCCGAAGCGGTAGCCGCCGCGCAGCACGAGCAGGTCGTTAAACGTGTACTCGGCGCCCAGGCCGAGGCTTTCGGCGTTGTCGTTTGGCCGGTACAGCTGCGAGGAGAGGGTCAGGGCGTGCTCGGGCCGGTCGCGCAGCAGGTCGTAGGAAAGGCCCAGCAGGAATGTGGTCGGCAGGGTGACCGTCTCGAAATTCGACTCAGTCACGATGCCACCGGGCACGTTCGGGTCGCGCCGTTCGAGCGTGCCGGAGGGCTCGCCGTCGAGGCCGAAGTTGCGAATCGCGACGCCCATGCTGGCCCCTGTCGTGCCGATGCGGTAATGAATACCGAGGTCGAGTGCCGCCGTAGTGGTGGAGATCTCGGCAACGGTTTCGTGGACGGCTTTCACCGTCACCCCGTAGGCAAACAGGTTCGTCAGGCGCTGCGAGACCGTCACGCCCGCGGCGAGGTCGATAAACCGGAACGACTCGCCGGTGCCACCGGGCTGAAATTCCGTCGTCACGTCCATCTGGCCCGAGTCGAGTGTTTGCAGGCTCAGCCCAACCGCGAACGACCCGAGCGGCGCTACGGCGCTGATCTGGTTGGTGGTGAACAGGGCACCGTCGTAATAAGTCGCATGGGAGGCACCTACCTGGTAAGCGGGTCCGACTGCGGCCAGGGCCGGGTTCCAGAACAGGGTGCTGGCGTCGGTGCCATGTGTCACAACCGCTTCACCCAGCGCGATGCTGCGCGGGTCTGTCGCGATTTTCAGAAACTGGAAGCCGACCGTGCCTGCCCGGTCGCCTCCGAAGGACGGAAGCACCTGGGCCTGGAGCGGCAAAGCGGCCAGAAAGGCGAGTAGAAAGAGAAAGCGGGTACGCACGCGCGTGTTGATTACCTGGTTCATGCGGGGTACATCATCTCAGCAGATGGGTGGAGCCAGGAGGAAAAAAGCAAGATCAGAAGCGGTACGAGAGGCCGAGCAGCACATGGCGTTGCGGCAGGTAGCGCGCCGGGTTGAAAGGAGGCAGACCCTCGGTACGGGGATCCTCGTAGCGCGGGTCGCGCACGCCTTCGAGCACGTCGTAATCCGGGTTGCCCCGGAGTGCCACGAAATCAGTCTGACCAGAATCTACATCGGGATATGCCTTGCCGGTCACCGGGTTGATGATAACGCTGTTTTGCTGGTTGAACAGGTTGGTGATCTCCAGGCTCAGCACTAGGTCTTGCTTAACAACGCGGAAGTTGCGCTGCATGGAAAGGTCGACCCACCACCAGGGAGCCCCCACGCGGCTGTAACGCGCCGAGGGATCTTGCACCGTCCGGTAGATGGGGCGCCAGTCGGCTACGCCCGTAATGGGGTTGGTGGCCTGCCCGAAATATTCCACGGGCGTGTAGCGCTGCCCCGATCGGAGCGTGGACGATAGGTAGATGCGGTACCGGTTGAAGCCGGGGATGTCCCACAGCGGCGTCGGCTCGTCGCGGCTGAAGATGACGTAGGCCTTGAGGTCGAGCGGGCGATCCCAGGCGAGTGGCGTTTCGACGGTGTTGTCGAGGTTGCCACGCGCCAGGAAATCCACGAGGGCATCGTTGTTGGTGGACGAAAGACCCGTAGCTCGTGAGAATGAGCCCGAAACCTGGCCCTGGAAATGACGGCTTATCCTTTTCAGGTACGAGGCTTCAAGTCCGCGCACGCGGGCGAAATCACCGTTGACGCGGAAGGCACGTACCGTTTCACGGCCCCCTGCATCCCGAATTACGATGTCCTCGACGGTGATGAAGTCGAACTTGTCTCGCCAGAAGGCCGTCACGCTCAGCACGTCGTTGGTCGTGATCTGGTAGCGAAGGCCCAGTTCGTAGGAAATGTCGACCTCGGGGTCGAGGTCAGGATTTCCAAGGTCGGCGAAAAAGGAGCGGTCCTGGTAGAAAGGGTCGAGGCCGGTGTAGACGAACGTCGGATGCGGAAGCCGCGTCGAGTGGCCGTAGTTGAAAAAGAGCACCTGGTTGTCCCGGACGGGAAACGAGACGCGCAGCTTGGGCAGCAGCCGGTACTTGTAGCGCAGCCCGAGGACGGGCACGGTAGAGCTGCGGTAGCTCTCACGCACCGTCGGCAGGATGGGAGCGTCAGGGTTTTCGACGAGGTTATCCACGTAGCGTCCCGGTGCCCAGTACTCGAAACGAACCCCGACGTTGGCGATGAGTCCGTTGTAGCGGATCTGGCCGGTCGAGAACAGCGCACCACGTTGCGGCTGCACCTGCCAGATGTCGCTGCTGGAGCCCAGGCGGTTGGAGCGCGTCGTGTCACCGCCGGCGGTTATGATGGGCGCGCCCACCCAGGGCCGCACCACGTCGATCCACTGGTAGTCGTTTTGCTTGTGCTCGAAGCCGGTGTCGAGGCGGAAGCTGCGATCGGAGGAAAACAGCGTGTAGGTGCCTTTGAGCGTGATCTCCTCGGCGTAATGGTCGTGCCAGCGCGTGGCGATGCCGCCGTTATTGATAAAGCCGCTGCCGGGCAGGATAAAGAGCGCGTTCGGGTCGGGCGGGAGTCCGTCTGGGCCGACGAATACAGCGCCCGGATAGGTGGGGATGCTTTCGGGATTAAGTTCGGTATCGACAATATCGGGACGCCAGGGCCGCCCGTTGGCGTCAGAGCGGAGGCGGGTAAAAAGGCGGCTGGCCTGCACCTCGAAAAACGAGCGCAGCCCGAGCACCTGCGACCACCGGAGGTAGCCCAGGTTGGTGTCGTGCGTGAACGTGTTGGCGTTGTCGGGCTGGAGCACGAATGCGTACTGGAAGCCGGGCGCGATCACGGCGTCGTTGCCTGTGACCTGGAGCGAGCGCGTGTTCTGGTTGACTGAGAGCGAGCGCTGGTACGAGGCCTGCAGCTTGGTGCCCGGTCGCACGTCGTAGGTGAGCTTGCCCAGTCCGCTCCACCGGTTGGCCGCGCGCGGCATCCAGAAGGTGCCATCGAGGAGGCTTGAGCGCAGCTGATCAGGATTGGACGTTTCGCGCGTGAAGCCGTCCTCGAGCTGGGCCTGTCCGCTCGCGAAAAAGCGCAGCTTGCCTTTGACGATGGGGCCGCCCAGACTCATCTCGTACAGCTCTTCGCGGAAGTTGGAACTCCAGTCAGAGTTGAAGCCGAGGTGGTCGCGTTTGTGCGCGAATGAGCCTGAAAACGTGTCGCCGCCATCCTGCGTCTGCACGCGCACGACGCCGCTCGTCACGTCGCCCACGTCTGCGCCCACGCCGCCTGTCGTCACCTCGACTTCCGAAAAGGCGTTCGAGCCGAGATCGAGCCCGAAGCCCGTGCCGGAGAGTGGGTCTTTGGCCGACACGCCGTCAACGACGAAGCCGGTTTCGTTGGCGCGGCCGCCGCGGATGTACAGGCCCGTCGGGTCGGAGACGATGCCTGCCTGGTTGGCGATCACGCCTTGCACGGTGCGGACAGGGGCAGCCTCGATCTGCTCGCGCGAAATGGCCGTCTGGCTCTGCGCGCCTTCCACATCCACAAGCGGCCGGGTGCCAACCACTACGACCTCGTCCGAAGTCGAAAGCACCGCCTCGGCCAGCGTCACGTCGAGCGTGGTCGCCTGGTTGTTCTGCACCCGGATATCGGTGAACAGCTTGGTTTCGAAGCCGATGTAAGAGAACTGCACGTTGTAAGAACCAGCGCGCAGGTCGTCGATGCGGTAGCGGCCGTTGATGTCGGTGGCTGTGCCCTTGGCCGTGCCCGAGATGATGACGTTTACCCCGGTGAGGGGCTCACCCGCATCGTCGGTAACGGTACCGACAATGCGTCCTTGCGCGAATACGGGGAGCGCGCAAAGGCAAAAAAGCCCGGATAGCAGAAGAAAACGCAGATTCATCGTCCAAAGGTCAGGCTTTCGAGCATCAGGCGAACAGCGTTGCGCGCTGCCGCGGGGTCACCGTCGGTGCCAACGATAAGCGGCGCGCCGCTCTGCTCATCTACAAGCGGAAGCGTCATCAATCCTACCTGCGGCTGGTCGGATTCACCCAGCCGAATCGAAGCAACGACCGAGGGGCCAGGCCAGATGCCAGTGCGCCTGCCTACACGGGTCGAGTACTCAAAGTCGGCAGTATAAAGGGGCACCGTGCGCGCATCGTCTGCTTCATAAGGAAGCGTCGTGATGATAAACGCATTTGTCTTTAGCGGTGGCAGAGCGGTGCCCGTGCCTGGAAGTGGATTGCCAGGACGCACGGTGGCGTCGCGGGTCAGAATAAGCGACCTCAGCGAGTCTGGAATAGGGACGAGGCTCTCGATGGGCAGCAGGAAAAGTGCTGGATTATCGAGGTTCTCCTGGAAGTCCGTGGCAGGCGGAAGCGTGATGGGAGAATGAACCATCATTTTGCCGCCTGCAGCGAAAAACTTATCGAGTGCCGGGACGGCAAAGGGGAGGCTGTTGCGCGAGGCGCTGTTGGTACTCGCCGTTGAAACCCAGTACAGGTCTGAGAAGAGCGCAAAGGTCTCACGCAGAAACGGCTCCTGCCCGGGCCCCAGCAACGGGGACCGACTCAGGCTGCCACTCGAACCGGTGCCGTAAGGAAGGGCAACGTTCCACACATCGGGCTGGTAGCCGAGGTGTTCTTGCAGTAACTGCAGGTGCCAGGCCAGAACCGTCGGGTGGGTGCTTTTGCGGTAATCGTTGACGACGAGCACCCGCGATTTTGGCTTTTTGACATACCACGAGCTCGTCTGCCCGCGCGCGGGATACCGCTGTAGGGTGCTCGTGGTGTCCGTCTGGTCAACCGCGCGGGCGTACAGGATATTTTGGGCATCGAGCTTTAGACCGGGTACGCGGAACGGCGTTGACTGAAAGCCTCTACCTGTAAACACGCGCGCTTCAGCGGTCATCTGGGATGGATTGTCGCGGTCTATTTCGCCGATGAGCGTCACGAATTCGGTTTCCGCTGGGAGAGAAACAAACGAGGTAGAGTCGTTCAGCGCGATCTCGATGCGCGCAAGGTTGCCACGCCCTTCCGGATCGTCTGCGCGGAAAGCAAAAGAGACAACGGTAAAAGTCGTTTCCGGCGGGGCTTCGAACAGGTCGAAGGATAGGCTCGGGGGGCTGTTGCGCACCGGAAAAATGGTGCGCGCAGGCGAGGGATCTGTAGCACCGTCATTGTCGATAGCGCGCACCTCGACGGTGACGTTAGCCGTGCGCTGCCCACGTTCTATGGGTAATAGCATGAGCGAATCGTTGCGCGTCGTGCGCATCCAGCCCTCTTCGGGTGCGGGCGTCGTGCCGGCAGTAAACGAGCGCACCTCGAACGCCACGACAAAGCCGTCGGGGTCAGTGCCTGTCCACGAGACGAGCACGCTACTGGCAAGGCGGTTAGCGTCGCCGATATTGTCCACGAGCGACGAATCGCGCACGCTCAGCGCCGTGGTAGGCGGGAGGTTGCCCGTAGGTATACCGGAGATGCCTGCATCGCACGCGGCCAGCGTGAAGAGTGCAGCCAGCAGAATAAATGAGGAGAGACGAGACATAAACGTAAAAAACCTCGGGGGCCACACGGCCCCCGAGGGTGCGGTCATCACCTTAGCGGAGCACCACGAGCGCAGCGGTGGCTGTGTCGCTACCTGCAGTGATGCGGTAGATATACAGACCGGCGCTCAGGCCGTTGGTGTCGAACGAGACCTCTTGCTTGCCGGCAGGACGCGCGCGGTCGAGAACGCGGGCAACGCGGCGTCCGAGCGTATCGAACACGTCGAGCGTGACCGGGCCGGCTGTTTCGAGCGAGAACGGAATCGTGGTACGGTCAAGGGCCGGGTTGGGATAGTTCTGGCCCAGGGCAAAGCCTTCCGGCAACTCGCCCGGCAGTGCGGCAACTGCTAGTACGAGGTCGCTTTCTACCTGCGGCAGCAGCTTCCAGTTGCCGAAGCTGAAGGACCAGACGCCCTGGATATAGTCATACCTGCTGCCGACTGAGAGCGTGCCGTTGAAGCTGCTCGCAATACCTCTCGACTGATCGTCGGCGCGAACCGCAGCGGTAGTGCCGACAGTCTGGAAAGACCATTCGCCAAAATTAGAAGGCGCATCGGGGTTGACGTTGGTGATCTCGACGTTGTTGAACCGCAGCAGCATGCCTTCATGCGCCTCTGCTGTCGGTACGTCTTGCATAGCGTCCGTGGTGACTTCTACGTACGGGTATGGCGCCCCCCTTGCTGACACCACACTGAAGGTGATGTTCTTGAGCTGCGTTACATCGAAGCGTTCTTCAACTTCTCCGCCCGTGATTCGGATGGTTGCGCCGGGTGAGAGGGCGCGGATGTCCGGGTTTGGCGCAAGGAATAGACCCGACCATGGCCCGGTGCCATCCTGCACAACGTAGAGGCCGGTGGAATCGGCGTTGGTTTGAAGCGTTACATTGAGATCGAGAAGGCCTTCTGCAGCGTCAAATACAACCCCGGCGATAGGACTCATGCCTGCGCCTCCGGTCGCGGTCGTCTGGATGTCGGCAATCTTGTCTACCATCGTAAGCACGCGGAAGGTTGTTGACTGCGACTCGCTGCTTCCGCCTGCGTTATCAGTGGCACGGACCAGGTATTCGACAAACGCACCCTCGGTAAGCGCTGAAGCAGGGATGGTGCCGGTGTACTGCGTACCGCTAACAAGCGTCATCGGGTACGACGTCTTTGCCGCCCCCGGCGCGCCTGCAAGCAGTTCTACCATGCTCAGCGTGCGCTCCTCCCCAGCCGTTGCCTCGGCAGTGATAGAAAAATCCGCGTTTGCGCTGACAAGAGAAGTGGGGCGAGACGGATTGGCTACAACAGGAGGACCGCCGGGAAGTACTTCCAGATCTGCGTCCTCGAAGGGCGCTATTACAAGTTGCATGTTCGGGTTAAAAAACCTCTCCCCGTCAAAGTCAGCGTAGATAGTGAAGCCCTGAATGTTAACCTGTGAGCCTTCAGCAGGTGGCACAAAGGGCTCTGTGCGCACATTGAAGCCGAGTCCAGTATACCCATCACTACCTATGCGGTCGTTGCGGTAGCGAAGTGAGACGTCGGTAAAGGCCAGCGTGCGGTCACTTTTCGCGAAGTACATGTTGAAGCGGCCTGTGCGGCTACCGGTACCCTCGGAAACAGACGCCACCGTGACGTTTTCGACACGCACATACTCTTGTGCATACCTGTCATAGTTGGCAAAGTTGATAGTAGACTGAGCGTTCGTCGTGGTCGTGTCAGGAACGCCTCCGCCATTGAGGTCGCCAATCGTCACGGGAATTGGATCGAGAAGGCGTGAGGGAAGATTTAGCGACCGGTAATCGGTGGTCACCAATTCTACACTCGTCGGGCTGATCTGTGGGACGCCGCTGAAGTATGCAATAGCACCGGTGATAGTTATGACAGCGCCAGGAGCCAGGTTGCGCAGACCGGATGTCTGGTAGTCTCCATCAACAACCTGAGCGCCATAGCCGGCAAGCCCATCGGGATCACTGACCGCAGCGGTGTCGCGTACGAAAACGTGAACGCGGCCAGGGGCAGCACCATCGTTTGCACTGGCAAGACCTGAGTTGAGCGGGTCAGACATCAACACCGCCGTAAAACGAACGGTTGTGTCGGCAAACGGACTGCGCGTGAGCCGCTGGAAATCGTTGCGGGTAAGGTCCGCGCCGAGCGCCTCAGCTTTGGCGAGGCTGTCCGGATTGACGGCAAAGATCTGCTTGAGATTTGCACTTACCTGCGCCTGCACCGCGAAGGGCAGCAGCAGAAAGGTGAGTAAAGCGGTAACGCGGTAAAGCATGGAGGTGTGGGTTGGGTTGTTGAAAAGCTACTTTATAATGACAAATCGGCCTGTCTGCGTTTTACCGCTGTCGAGGTCGCGAACGGAATACAGGTAGAGGCCGGTTGCCAGGTTCAGGTTGTTGGCCGAAAGCAGATCCCAGGCGTGCTCGCCACCTGCCACTACGCGGCCCGCGCTCGAAAACGTGTCGTACCAGCGGGTGTCGCCTGCATACGACTCCGCGTCGTGATTAAAAGTGTCCACCACCTCGCCTGCCGTCGAGTAGATGCGCACCTCGGAGCGGGGAGGGAGGTTGTAGAAGTAAAGCTTGCGCGTGCGGTTGTTGTCGCCGTCCCACGCCGCATTGACGCGGTACGGGTTGGGATACACGCCGACGGGCGCATCGGTTTGTGCGGGCGTGCCTGGAAAGACGCGTACCGAGCTTGCCACCCGCGAAGATTCGAACGAGGGCAGCCCGGACTCGGCATCGCCTACATCAAAGGCGGTAACAGCAAAAGCATACTGCCAGCCGGAAAGCAGGCCCGTCACGTCGAGTTTGTAGTCGTACCGGGTGGTGTCGCCGGGAAACGTGACCGGCGTGGCGAGCCGGATCGCGTCGAAGCCATTGTTGAAGCCTGTTGCGTTGCCGGGGCGGTCGTACTGCGCCAGCAGCGTCGTCTGGCCGATCACATCGCCGGTGCGGTCAGCGCCGAGGTTGGACCGGTAGATGCGGTAGCCTTCAAAGTCGGGCTGACCGGTGACAGGGTCGAGCGAGGTTTCCGCCTCGGCATCCCAGTACAGCGTGGCCCTGCCTTCGCCAAGTTCCACGTGCACGCGCGGCGCGCGCGGCGGCTCGGGGATGAGAAAACGGTCGAGCACGCCGTTGCCGTTGGCATCTTCGCCCGGGTCGAGCACGCCGTTGTAGTTGAAGTCCTCGCCGGCAAACGTGCGCCGCGCCCACTCAATGTTGGCCACGAGTAGGCTGCGGCTCGCCGGGGTGTCGATGGCTTTGCCTGGTTGCCCCTGAAAGTCATCCGGCTTGCGTGCGGCTACAAAGGCAAACGTGACCGCCAGCGTGTCGCCCGCCCCGACGCGCCGAAACGGGCCGGCGGCGGTCATGCCGAGCCAGTTGCCCTGATCGGTCTGGCCGCCGGTACGAAGCGTCTCCCGGAACTGGTTCTGTGCAGTCTGAAAAGCAGCATCGCTCCCAAAGTTGGCGCGGTTGGGGTATGGTGTGCCCATGCGGCGGTAGCGCTCCAGGTCGTTGTCGGGCCGGGCGAGATCAGGATCGGTGACGCCGCTGAAAAGCCACCAGCGGGGTGTGACGCGCGGCGCGGGAAGGCCCTGCGCCAGGTATCGGTCGGCCACGTTGGGATGGAAAAACTGCGTTTGTCCTGTAGCCGGATTCAGCCACTCGGCGCCCAGAAAGGCGATAGAGCCGTACGTGTTGATGGTCTGCTCCTGTCCACCCGCGTTAAACGCGTAAGAAGTCTGGAGCGAGTCGAGGTAACCCAGCCCGCCTTTGTTGAAAAAGGCCGACCCGGCGTCTGTCGTCGTGTTCACGTTGCGCACGACGAGGTCATGATACAGGCCCACGTACACGCTGTCGAGCGGGGCGCCGCTCACGTTGACGATGTTGAACGTGACGATGACAAAAGACTCGGCAAACGGGAAGTTATAGGCGTACGATATCTGCGCAACCGACACGCCGAGCCGCTCGGCGAAGTCGGCGATAGGGGTGATAGTGCCCGGCACGAAGCGGGTGGTGTCTACATATGCCGTTAGCAGGTCCTGGTGCGAAACGGCGTTGGGCGTGAAAAACGGCGACTGCGGCAGGGAAGAGCGCTGCGTGAACGGGGCTACCTGTGCAAACTCATACCCGGTGGCACCTGCGCGGTACCCGCCACTTGACGTAATAGCGCCGCTGCGCACCGTCACGAGCCCGTCGTTGCGCACGGCACCGATCCACAGGCCCGCTTCAAAAAGATGCTCTACACCCGAATTCAGCGGGTACTCGAAAGAGGGTGCACCGGTCGGGTTGTTGCGCACATTCGAGCGGCCAATGAACCCGGCGTTTGTCAGCGTCAGCCCCACGTTGCCCACGTCGACAGTCGCCTCTTCGAAAGGCACCTGTGCAGCACCGGGGCGCGGGCAAAACGTGCAGAAGAGGAAAGCCGTAAAAAGGAGCAGCCGCATACGAGACAGAAAAGGCAGGGCGTGTACAGACTGTCAAAATAACGGATCAAGCACAGGTATGCGTGATGAGGGAATTAAGTTTACCCTTCTCCCTGTGTCGTACTGATTATGCTGCTCTCTATTCACGTGATCTCTCAGCAAACCTTTTCGCGCACCCTGCTGATGCTGGTGCTGTGCGTCGTAGCCTGCCGCACCGAGCCTGAACCGGCAGACGCGTTTTACACGTTCCGCGTGCCTACCACCGACGGCATCGGGAAAGTGTACATGGGACGCGAAATATCGCGGGTGCTGGGCCACGAGGGAGCCGACTGGCTTGAACGCGCCAGCCGCTCGGCAACTGAATTCCCCGACCGGGTAATCGGCGCGCTCCGCCTCGATTCAGCTTCAACCGTTGCCGATATAGGGGCAGGTACAGGCTATTTCACCTTCCGCCTCGCCGACCGGGTTCCGCAGGGACAGGTGCTCTCTGTAGATATCCAGCCTGAGATGCTCGGCATTATCAACATGCGCAGAGATTCGCTGGGCGTCACGAACGTGGTGCCGGTACAGGGTACAGAGCAAAACCCCAACCTGCCGGCGGGAAGCGTTGACGTGGCGCTGATCGTGGATGCGTACCACGAGTTTTCCTTTCCCCGCGAGATGGGTGAGGCGATAGCCGCGGCGCTACGACCCGGGGGGCGGCTGGTGATAGTCGAGTATCGCGGCGAGGACGCGACGCTGCCCATCAAACCGCTGCACAAGATGACCGAGGCGCAGGTGCGCCGCGAGATGGAGGCCGTCGGGCTGCGCTTCCGCGAAAACGTGGCCGTGCTGCCGCAGCAGCATCTGCTGGTGTTCGAAAAGCC
>PPFU01006586.1_pt1 | contig 30554 bp, 21 predicted proteins | sample 1535991 | NCBI WGS metagenome assembly PPFU01 (sample SAMN04901290, study PRJNA319586) | Hypolithon metagenome, whole genome shotgun sequencing project. | isolation source: Antarctic Hypolithon | place: Antarctica: Miers Valley | collected 2014
CGCGGGACGATCCGCGAGGTCGAGGGTTCGATCGTCACCGCGCGCGACGCCTCGCAGGGGCACGCCGCGACCGCCGAGGAGGTGGCCGCGTCGACCGAGGAAACCTCGGCGTCGAGCCAGGAAGTGAGCGCGACGGCCGAGGTGCTGCTCACCGCGGCGGGGCGGATGCGGAGCCTGGTGGGGGAGTTCCGGACGGCGGAGTGAGGCCAGCCTGCCTCACGCGTCAGCGCGAGGCAGGCGCAAGACGCGGCTATGTGCCTGTCGACTCCACGATCTGGATGCCGCGCTTCGCCAGCTCGCTCACGTAGCGCTCGCCCGGCACGCACTCGTCAGGCGTGTGCACGCCAGCCGGTGTGATCGCACCCGTCGCCTGCAACTGACCGGTGATCGAGAGCGTGAAGCCGGTGGTGCGCATCATCGCCGTGATTCCATGCTCGTCATCCGAGCGGTCTACGAGCTCGAAGCTGTGCGTCGTCGCGGCGCCGTCCTTCTCACCCGTGACGATCACACGGAGCGCCACCAGGTCCGGCTTGTTGAGCCGCAGACGCGGCCCCATCGCCGCCACGGCCACGTCGCGCGGGATGACCGGCATCCCCTTCACCTCCACCGGCTCCAGCTCGAACAGGCCGAGGTCGCGGATCGCGCGCACCAGGTCGGCGTGGCCGGGATAGCGGAGCGTCTTGTACTCCAGCGTTGGGATCTGCCCCTGGTAGCGCTGTCCCATCGACGACAACCCGCCGGCGGTGTGGAACGCCTCGAGCATGCCGACCGGCTCATCGAAGGCGATCGGCTCCACCTCGCTCAGCGCATCGACTTCCACGAGGCGACCGTCGCGGACGATCTGCGAGCGCGTCGTGTAGTAGTCCAACACGCCTTCGAGCGAGTACGCGATCTGATACTTGAGCGGCCCCTCGGGCTCCTGCGGCAGCCCGCCCACATAGATGCGCACCGAGGTCGTACGATCCAGCCGGGAGATGCCGAGTTGCGCCAGCACGTTGACCATGCCCGGCGCGAGCCCCGTGTCGGGCACGATGGTGATCCCTTTCGCGCGCGCCTCCGCGTCCAGCCCGCGCTGCTGATCCACGATCGCGGTGTTTCCACCGAGATCCGTGAAGTGGACCCCAGCCTCGACGGCGCACTGCGCGAGTCCGAAATTGAAGTAGTACGGAATCGCGCTCATCACGGCGTCGCACTCGCGCATCAACGCGAGCAGCGCGTCGCGGTCCCGTACGTCGAGCGGCGTCGGGATCAGCCGCTGGCCGGAGAACGGCGCGAGAAAGGGCGGAAGTCGGTCCGTGTGAAGGTCCGCAAGACGCACCTGCGTCACGGCGGGGTTCTGGAGGAGATCGTACGCACACGCACAGCCCTGCAGGCCGGCGCCAAGAACGAGCATTCGCATGAGAGGTCCTCATTGGGTTCGAGCCACGTGCCGGGTCAAGCTAGGTATGGGCGAGGACCGGGGCCAGTCGCAGAGCGAAGCCGTCCCGGCGCGCGGGCGCGAGCGCGGTCGGCGCGAACGATGCAACAGCGACGACGCAACTGCGACAGCGTCCTCCGTCCTCCGTCCTCCGCGCCTGAACCCGCCCCCGATGTCCGACCCGACGATCGACCCGAAATCACGCCTTCTCGAGCGACCCAACGAGATTCGCCGCCTGCTCGAGGAGAGCCGGCGTGTCGCCGTCCTCGGCATCAAGACCGCCGAGTCGGGGCAGCCCGCCTATTATGTGCCGCAGTATGCGCAGCGGGCTGGCTACGAGATCGTCCCGGTGCCGGTCTACTACCCCGACGTGACGGAGATCCTCGGCCAGCGGGTCTATCGCACCGTCGCCGAGATACCCGGTGACGTCGACATCGTCAACGTCTTCCGCCGTCCGAAGGACATCCCCGCGCATGTCGATGACATTCTCGCCGCGAAGCCGCGAGCCGTCTGGTTCCAACTCGGCATCCGCAACGATGCCGCCGCCGACACCTTGGCGCGTGCCGGCATCGAGGTGGTGCAGGACCGCTGTCTGCTCGTGGAGTTGCAGATGATCGGCCGTTAGCCGCACCACGCGCGACACGATAAAGGGGGATGCGAGCCAGGCTCGCATCCCCCCTCTCATCATAGACAGCGATCTCGAAGCTCGGAACGCTCGGAGATGCCCCCTGCGGCCGTTCTCCGCGCACTCTGCGATCTCCGCGATTGGAGTGGTTCGCCACTCACTGCAGTGACGGTCCGTGCTGTCCTCGGTTAGCGCCCAGCCTCACGACGCGCGCGCTCGCGATAGGCCTCGCTCGCGTAGATCGCCACCTCGACGCGCCGGTTCTCCGCGCGCCCTGACTCGGTGTCGTTCGGCGCGATCGGCTCGCGCATCCCGAGTCCCGCGGTGGTAAGCCTGGTGCTCGGCACACCCATCTCGCTCAGCGCACGGGCGGCCGCCGCGGCACGGCGTTCGGACAGCGTCTGGTTGTAGCTCTCGTTCCCGACGGCATCCGTGTGTCCCGCCAGGAGGACACGAGTGTCCGGATACTTGTCCAGACTGTTCGCGAGATTCCGGAGGTTCTCACGTGCGGCCGACTTCACGACGTCCGAGTCGAAATCATAGAGAAGTCCGCTGTCGAAGGTCACCACGATCCCTTCCTCGACGCGCGTCACGGTTGCGCCCGGAATGTTCTGCTGCAGCTCCTTGGCCTGCTGGTCCATCTGGTGGCCGATGATCGCGCCGGCGGCACCACCAACCACAGCGCCGATAATTGCGCCACGGGCCGTGGAGCCCGTCTGTTTCCCGATAACGCCGCCAATGGCACCGCCGGTCGCACCGCCGATGATCGCGCCCTGATCGCGGTTATTGAGCGATGCACACGCCGTCAGCGGACCGACGGATAGAACAGCGACCGCAGCCAGTGCGGTGGAACGACGAACAAAGCTGGACATGAGAGAGCTCCTGCGTTCGAGATCACGATGTACGGGCATTCCGCACGGTTCTACACGGTGCTATAAGGCAGGAGCGGTGCCAGACCCCCTGGAGCGTGAGGAAGCTCACGCTTGCACAGATCTCGTGTCGGACGGCGACGCCGCAGATCATAGGAGGCAGCGTCTACCGAACGACGACCGTGCCGAGCACCCGCACCGCCGGATCGGCGACGATGCGCGACGGGCGGGCCGCGACGTCCTCCACCACGATGCTGGATTCGGCGCTCGCCGGAATGTCTACCCGAACTCGGCGTGCCGTTCCGTCGGGCGCGACGAGATCGAGATCGAGTGGAACGCGATACGAGCCGAATCGTCCGCCCTGCCGCACCTTCAGCGTCAGGCGCCGTGACGCGCGATCGTGGCGCCACTCGATCGTGAGCTCGGCGAAGCCGGGCCGCCGCAGCCATTGATCGAAGAACCATCCGAGCTGCTCCCCCGATTCCGCTTCCATCGCCGCCTGCAGGTCGTCGGTGAGCGCAGTGCCGTGGACGTGGGCGGCATAGTAGCGGCGGACGCCGCGGAAGAAGGCCGAGTCGCCCACGACGGCGCGCAGCATGTGCAGCGTGAAGCCGCCCTTCTGGTAGCTGTTCGCGTTGAGCAGCTCGAGATAGACGCGCTGCGTGGTGTCGAGGACGGGTCGTTCGGCAACCACCGCCGCACCCAGCACCTGACGACGGATCCCCTCCATGCCGGCGCGGAACGCCGAGTCGCTGATGTCGTGCTCCGTCCAGAGCTGCGCGAAGTAGGTCGCGAACCCTTCCGAAAGCCAGAGATGACCCCACTCGCGCTCCGTAACCGCGTTGCCGAACCACTGATGCGCCGTCTCGTGCGCGACGAGTCCGATGCCAAGGGAGCGCTGGCGGAACGCGCGATCGCTGTAGAAGATCGCCGACGCATTTTCCATCCCGCCGAAGCGGGTCGTCGTCTGCAGATGCGCGAGCTTCTCATAGGGATAGGGCGCGACCAGGCGGCTAAAGTACGCCACCATGTCGCCGGCGCGGGCGAACGGACCGGGCGCAAAGTCCCGAACTTCCGCTGCAAGATAGACAGCCTGCGGCACGCATCCCGGCGACTCGGCGAGCCCGCATGCCGTGCGGCCGAGGTCCACGAACGCCAGCGGGGCCGCCGCGATCACCATCAGATACGTGGGGAGCGGACGCGTGGTGCTCCAGATCGTACGCGTCCTGCCTGACGAATCACCCCCCAGCGGCGTCTCCTCGGCCAGCGTGCCGTTCGAGACCACTCGCAGCGCATCTGGCGCGTCCACGATCCAGCGCACCGTCGCCTTATCCGACGGGTGATCGACCGTCGGCAGCCAGTGACGCCCACGATCCGGAAAGTTGTCGCCGAACGCCTGCCAACGCCCCTCCGGATCGCGTGAGATCACCAGCCCGTCGGTCGGCGACCCGGCATAGGTCACCCCGATCGCGAGCGAGTCCGAGCTACCGGGTGGCAGCGGAATGTGGATGCGAGCCGAGTCTCGCCGCGCGTTCACCGGCGCCCCGCTAACCGTTACGCGACTCACGTCGAGTGCGAGCAGGTCCAGTCGCAGGGTGTCGACCGCGGCGGTGCGGCGGACGTGCACCGTCGCGAGCCCCTCGATGCGCGACCCGGTGTCGGGGAGCGTGAGCGCGAACTCGTAGTGCAGCACGTCGATCCCCGGCTGGTACGAGGGGGCGACGGACCCTGCCGGCCCGACGACCTGCGCGAGTGCGGCCGACGGTGCGAGCAGCAGCAGCCCGGCGACGGCCGCACTGCTCAGGCCGCGATGCACACCGCGAAAGGACGACGCGGCGGGGGTGTGGACGACGGGCATGGCGGCAACGGGCTTCGTCGCGCGCGAACCCGCCGGCCGGCGCTGCTCAGTCGCGCAACTCGTAGACGGCCACGCGGAACGGAACCTCGTTCTCGCCGGCCTGGGAATCGGGAACCAGGGCGAGGATATAGCGGCCGGTCCGGGTCGCAGCCAGAGCGATGCCGGGACCCACGATGCGGGCTCGCTCACCACCCGCTCGCGGCCCACGAATCCGGATCCACCCGTCGCGACTATCCACGGCGCCCCCTTCGATCGCGTGCGATCGCGGCGACCGATCGAGGGGAATGGAAATGTCGAGGACGGGCCCCGCCGTCCAGTTGGCTCCGCTGGCCGGGACCGCCGAGCTGGCGAGCTCCCCCCGCGCGAGCCCGTTCCGCGGATCGACGTTCAACCATCGCCGCGGCGCGGCGTCATCGCGGACCGTCGCCGGCCCGGAGCCGACGCCCAGCATCTCGCCGTTCCGGACCCACCGTACACGCCAGCCACCAGGGTACGGCAACCGCCGCGCCTCGTCGCCGAACCGACCGGCGCTACTCGGCGGCACGCTGTCCAGGGCGACGACCACCGGCTGCGCGAAGCCGTACGCCACGTTCATCGTGCTCGCCTGGAAGGCGTTGCGCCGGATGACGGTCGCCGCAAACTGCGTGTAGTAGCCGATGCGGAACCACTCGCTCGCGGGCACGGAGTCACGCGTCGTCGAGGTGACCAGATACGCCTTGCCGAAGGCGAGCTTCTTCCAGTCCGCCGAAACAGCGACATCCCAAACGCTGTCCTCGCGCACGAGATATCGGCCGCGTTCGTTTGCGATCAACAGTCCGTCCGGCAGCGGCTCATTCTCGATGGCCGCCGGATCGTTGACCACCACCATGGTGGTGCGATCGGGGGAGAGTGCCCAGCGCGAGCGCCGGAAGTGGCCCTGATCGCCCACGAGCGTCGGGTGCATTTCGACCGCGCGAGCGACGACGGTGGCCGAATCCGACCCCAGCGTGGCGTGCAGCCCGCTCGCGCGCAGCCCATCAGCGAGGAGCACGGCGATGTTCCGGCTCAGCCCGGGTTCAAGTACGACGCGCCACGGCGGGAGGGAATCCGTGGTCACGCGCGAGAGCGCGCCGCGCCAACCATGACCGGTCAGCGAATCCAGGAGCGCGCGCGCCATGGCCGAATCGGGGTAGGCGCCGGCAACGGCGTAGATCGTCGGCCGGCGCGCGTTCGGATCAAACGTTGCCGCGGGCTCCGTGGAGACCGGACGCGGAGACGTGGCGCTGCCGCCAGTCTCGATGAAATCCGGTGGCTCGCGGTCGGCGCAGGCGAGTGTACTCGCCGCGAACGCGAGCGCCGCGAGGCGCTGAATCGTCGTCACGAAATCTCCTGAGAGCAGTAGTACCAGCGGGGCACCTGCTCCCGCGTCGTGGCACCCCATACACCAGCGGTGCACATCGGACGCCACACTGAACGCCCTGAATGAGGACGCCGGAGCTGCCGCGAGGGCACGAGATCTGCCCGGCGGCGTTGCGATGGCAGCGTCGACGTCGCGCGCCCTACACCATCACGCGATTCCGCCCGGCAGCCTTCGCCCGGTAAAGGGCCGCGTCGGCAGCCGTGCACAGCCCTTCGAGATCGTGGACGTCCGGCGCCGGGTAGGAGGCCAGTCCGATGCTCGCCGTGATCGCGAACGAGTCGGCGCCAGCAAGCTCGAATCGTTCCGCCGCCACGAGTTCCAGAATACGCTCGGCGAACACCATTGCGCCGTCACCGGCGGTCTCCGGCAGCACGATCACGAACTCTTCCCCGCCGAAGCGGGCTACGAAGTCCGAGCTCCTGGCCTCGGTGGCGAGGATCTTCGCCACCTTGCGCAGGACCTCGTCGCCGACGATATGGCCGTGCGTGTCGTTGACGTCCTTGAAGTGGTCGAGATCCACCATGAGGATCGTCAGAACCGACCCGTACCGGTGGGCGCGATCCATCTCGGTCGCCAGCCGGTCGACCAGCGCGCGGCGGTTCAACACGAGTGTCAGCGGATCGGTCAGGGCGAGCGCTTCGAGCCGCGCGTTGTCGGCCCGCGTCATCTCGAGCAGATGCGCCCGCTGGATCGCAGCCACCGCCGCATGAATCACTGCCTCCGCGAACGCGGCGTCGTCGCGCGTGAGGGGCGTATCGCCGACTGTTCGGCGGAGGAAGAAGACGCCTGCCTGACGCTGATCGAGTTCGAAGGGGAGCGCGATCACCGAGCCGACGCTGACTTCGGTCCCCTCGTCCTCCCAGAGCTGCTTCACGCCGGCGTGCAACGGGCTGCGCGAGATGTCCTCCACCAGCACGGCGCGACCATGCTGGAGCGCCGTACGGATCTCGGGGTAACGCGCCAGCTCGATCTCTCGATCGCGCATTCCTGGATTCTCGAACGCCGTGGCGACGCGTCCGGTAGCGTCGCCGGGCCGCGCGAGAATCACCGAGCAGTGCGAGAGCTCGAGTGCACGCGCCACCCGCCGCGCCAGTAGGTGGAAGATCTCCTCCGCCGAGACTTCGCCGGTGACCTCGTGCACGATGTCGACGAGCTTGCGGCGCGTGTCCGCCTCACGCCGAACCCGTGCGAGCTCCTCCTCCGCCAACTGCAGGGCAGTGCGCGCGTCGAGGAGCATCCGCCGCACGCGGAGCTGCGCTTCGATCCGGGCCAGCAGTTCGCGCACGCGGAATGGCTTCCGCACGAAGTCAGACGCGCCCAGCCCCAGCGTGCGGACCGCCGCGTCCTCCCGCGGCTGATCCGCCACGACCAGCACCGGCATCTCACGCCAGCGTGGCTCCCGCTTGATCCGCTCGAGCAGGGTGAAGGCGTCCGCGTCCTCGATGGCGTCGAGGATCAGGAGGTCGGGGGGGTGCTGCTCCAGCTGACTGAACAGCGTCTCCGAATCGGCGGCCGCCGACACCTCGTAGCCGTGCTCGCGCAGCACCCAGAGCACCGTCTGGACCACTGCGGCATCATCGTCCGCGACGAGGATCCTGGCTCTGGACGTGGTCACCCGCTCGTCAGCCAGCGCCGAGGAGGGAGTGCAACCCGGGCCATTCGATGTTGCCGCCGCTGAGCACCGCTACCGTGGGTCCAACGCCCCGGACGCGGCCGTCGAGCAGCGCGGCCACCGTGATGGCGCCGCTCGGCTCCGCTACCAGCTTCATCCGGTCGAGCAGGAAGCGCACGCCGCACCGGATAATCCCATCCGGAACCGTGACCACGTCGTCCAGATACGCTTCGTGGTGTGCGAAGTTGGCCGTGCCGATGCGGATGGCGAGAAGGCCATCGGCGATGCCGCCGGTCTGCTCCAGCGTCACCGGGGAGCCTGCCGCGCGGGCGCGCGTAAGTTTGTCGGCCGTCTCCGGCTCGACCCCAACCACTCGCGTTCCGGGACTGAGCAACTTGACGGCGGCGGCGACGCCCGCGCTCAGCCCGCCGCCGCCGACCGGCACGAGCACGGTGCCCACCTCCGGCAGGTCGTCGACGATTTCCAGTCCCGCGGTGCCCTGCCCGGTGATGATGGTTGCATCGTCGTACGGCGGGACCAGCGTCGCGCCGTCAGCGGCGGCGATCTCTCGAGCGCGCGACATGCGGTCCTCGGTCGTGGTGCCCGCGAGCTCGATTCGGGCGCCGGCGCGTTCGGCGCCGCCGCGTTTCGCCGGACTCACCGTCGTGGGCATGACGACGGTACACGGCACACCGAAGATCCGCGCCGCGAGCGCCACCGCCTGTGCATGATTGCCCGAGGAAGGAGCGATCACGCCACGCGCGCGCACCTCGGGGTCCATCTGCGCGAGGTAGGTGTAGGCGCCCCGAAACTTGAACGCTCCACCGCGCTGCAGCATTTCCGGCTTCAGAAACACCGGGACGCCATGGTCGGCGCTAAGCGGTTCACAGGCGAGCAACGGCGTTCGAACCGCGACGCCCTGGAGCAGCGACGCGGCATGCCGGATCTGCGCGAGGGTGACGAGTGCGGCGGTAGACACGGGGTCGGGAGAGCAGTGGCCTTCATCTGCGGCGAGCAGCAAGCGACGAACAACGGGCCGGCGCCATTCCGCGCGCAGGCCGCATCGCGGCCAGCCCACGGAGGCGTCGGGTCGCCGCATCCGTCTGGAAGGTAGCGTTCGGACCGACAAGGGGCGCGGCACACAAGCCTACCCGTCCGATACAATCCGGCATTGTCCCCGCAACGCGACCGCCAGACTTGTACAGCGCTTCGTTAGATGGCGTGGTGCCGGTAATATGACGCGAAGCGGCCCGGAGCGCACTGGCTCCGAACCGCATCGGGGGTAGGTGGTGGGACGCGGGGCGCGGCTATTGGTCCGGGTCGCCCGCCTCGAGTGTTTCCAGATCGGCATCGTCGCCGTCGAGGTCGTCGTCACCGCCGAGCGCATCGTCCTTGTCCTCCGGCACGACGCGCGCGACACCCATGACGGTGTCCCCGTTGTCCAACTGGACGAGCTTCACGCCCTGCGCATTTCGCCCCGTCACGCGAATCTGTGCGGCCGAGGAACGGATGATCACGCCCGCCTTCGTGATGAGCATGATCTCGTCTTCCGGGAGCACCTCCATCAGCGCCACGACATCACCCGTTTTCTCGGTGCGGTTGAGCGTGATGATGCCCTTGCCGCCGCGCCGCTGCACGCGGTAGTCCTCGATGGACGAGCACTTGCCGAGGCCATTCTCCGCCACGACCATCAGCGTCGCCTCACGCCGCACGACCACCATGCCGACCACCTCGTCGCGCGGACGCAGTTCGATTCCCTTGACGCCCGTCGTGTCGCGTCCCATCTGCCGCACGTCGCTCTCATGGAAGCGGAGCGAGAGCCCGTGCCGCGTCGCCAGCACCACGTCGTTCGTGCCCGTGGTCATCTGCACGTCGATCAGCTCGTCCTTGTCTTCGATCTTGATCGCCTTGATGCCGTTCGAGCGTGGATTGGCATACTGCGACAGCGCCGTCTTCTTGACGGTGCCCTGTCGCGTGCAGAAGAGCAGGTACTGATCGTCCGGGAACTCGCGGATGGGCAGTAGGGCCTTGATGCGCGTATCCGGCGTGACGTTGATCAGGTTGACGATCGGCTTGCCGCGCGCCGATCGGCCTGCCTGCGGAATCTCGTGCACCTTGAGCCAGAACACGCGGCCATCCTCGGTGAAGACGAGGATGTAATCGTGCGTGGAGCCGACAAAGAGATGCTCGATGAAGTCGGTATCCTTGAGATCCTGCGCATTCAGTCCGCGCCCGCCACGCCGCTGCCGGCGATAGGTCGTGACGGCCGTTCGCTTGATGTAGCCGGAGTGGGAGATGGTCACGACCATGTCCTCTTCGGCGATCAGATCCTCGATCGTGAACTCGCCCTGATCGCTGGTGATCTCCGTGCGCCGCTCGTCGGAGTAGCGTTCGGCGATTGTTTCCAGCTCACCGCGAATAATCGACAGGCGACGCTCGCGGCTCGCGAGAATGTCCCGCATGTCGGCGATGAAGGCCCGCACCTCGGTGAGCTCCTCCTCCAGCTTCTCGATCTCGAGACCGGTGAGCTTGGCGAGGCGCATGTTGAGAATCGCTTCTGCCTGACGCTCGCTGAGCGAGAAGCGCGTCTGCAACTGCGCGCTGGCCGTCGGGGTATCGTCGGCCGCGCGGATCAGCTTGATCACCTCGTCGATGTTATCGACGGCGATCTTGAGCCCCTCGAGGATGTGTTCCCGCTCGAGTGCCTTGTCGAGATCGAACTGCGTCCGCCGAACGACGACCTCGTGGCGATGCTTGAGGTAGTGCTCCAGCGTGTCGCGGATCGGCATGATCTTCGGCACCAGCTGCCCAGTGCCCGGATCGGGGACGAGCGCCAGCAGAATCACGCCGAAGGTGGACTGCATCTGCGTGTGCTTGTACAGCTGATTGAGCACCACGCGCGGAATGGCGTCGCGCTTCAACTCGACGACGAGGCGCATCCCGTCCTTGTCGGACTCGTTGCGCAGATCGCTGATGCCGGTGAGCTTGGCGTCCTTGACGAGATCGCGGATCTGCACCATCAGCGTCGCGCTGTTGACCTGGTACGGAATCTCCGTGATCACGATCGAGGCGCGGCCTGACGACTCCTTCTCTTCGATGACCGCGCGTGCGCGCATCACGATGCGACCGCGTCCGGTCTCCTGATAATCCTTGATCCCCTCGCGGCCATAGATGAAGCCACCGGTCGGGAAGTCCGGGCCCTTGATGTACTGGCGAATTTCGGCGTGCGAGAGATCCGGGTTCTCGATCAGTGCGATGAGCGCCCGCGTGACCTCACGCAGATTGTGCGGCGGGATGTTCGTCGCCATCCCGACCGCGATGCCTGACGATCCGTTCACCAGCAGGTTCGGGAATGCCGCCGGCAGTACGCTCGGTTCCGTAAGCCGGTCGTCGAAGTTGGGGATGTAGTTGACCGTCCCCTTGTCGATGTCGGCGAGCAGCTCGGTCGCGATCCGCGTCAGGCGCGACTCCGTGTACCGGTAGGCCGCCGCACGATCTCCTTCCACGGACCCGAAGTTCCCCTGCCCATCCACCAGCGGGTAGCGCAGCGCGAACGGCTGCACCATGCGCACGAGCGCGTCGTAGACGGAGGAGTCACCGTGTGGGTGATAGTTACCGAGCACCGCACCGACCACCGTTGCCGACTTCTTGTACGCGCGCCCAGGCACCAGTCCGAGGTCGTTCATCATCGCGTACAGCACGCGACGGTGCACCGGCTTGAGGCCGTCGCGCACGTCGGGCAACGCGCGCGAGACGATGACGCTCATCGAGTAGTTGATGAACGATTCCTTGATCTCTTCGTCAATGAGCCGCGGCATGATACGCTCGCGGTTGATCGGACCTGTCATGTAGCGGCCGGAAAGGGTCGGCGGCGCGCGCAACCAGACCGGTCACACGGCGCACGGCGGTACTGCGGCTGAATCCCTGAATTTAACCCACGGACAGGCCGAACGCAATCGTGCTCGCGTTCCGTAACTCGTTGTTACGCAAAGCGTTGTAGATCGATGACCCGCGTGGGTCAGCTACCGCGTCCAGAGGTACGCCACGTGCTCCCTCGGAGCTCCGATCAAGGCCTCAATCGCAGAGGCTCGCAGAGACACCACACAAGTGCAAGACTCCCAGGCAGCGAGCGGGACGAAGTCGGAGAGCGTCGGCCGAAACGGGCGCGAGGGAGGAGCGCACCGCAGGTAGCGGACTAGCGCGCCGCGGCGGCAGCGATTCTCCCGGGGTAGTCCCATACCCCGACCGTGCCGCCCGAGGGTCCGACCGCCGCGATGCTCTGCGAGCCTCTGTGTACTCTGCGCTCTCTCCGATTGCGGCAGTTCCCCGGCACGCCGAGCAGCCCGTCAGAACTCGGCCAGGATCCCCACCACCAGCTGGCCGTCGTAGTTCGATCGCGCCCCGCGCGCGAGCGCGCCGCTGTCGTAGCTGTCGGAGTAGGTGAGCTGCAGGCGGAGGATCTCAGTCATCTTGAGCCCTACGCTGCTTGCCGACCGGAACAGGTAGGCGTCCAGTTCCGCGACCTCCGGCTGGTAGAACGACTCATGCGAGACCGACACCCGTTCGTTGAACTTGTGCCGGGCGCGGAAGCGCGACGAGTAGCGGGCAAGCCGTTCCTGCTCGCGCACGTTGGCGGGCGTGAGCTGAACGCTGCGTTCACCGAGCAGCGCGAGGCTGAGGCTGACCTCCGTCTCACTGCTGCGGACGAAGGTGTACTTCGCGCCGGCGCCACCGCTGTATCGCTCCGGGATCCGACGCTCAAAACTCGACTCGAACGTGCCGAGGAAGAAGGGGGATACCGTACTGTACGGGCGGAGATCGGCGTTGAGCGCGGCGAGCCACCGGCGTTGCGCGACCACACTCACCCCGTCCGCGCTGGACTCGCCATAGGTAAAGCGCACGTCGGCGCCGGCCTCGAGCGTGCTGTCGCCATACGTGAGGCGGCTGCGCGTGGTGAAGATCGTCTGCGGATTGTTCCCCACGAACAGGCTGCCCTGTAGCTCCAGCGCCCGCTTCCATGGTGAGGGCGGCGCGTCCTGCGCCGCGGCTCGCCGCGCCGGGAGCAGGAACAGCACGACCGCCAGCGCAGCCATGCCCAGGGTACGTGCTGTCGTCACTGACGAGATGCGTCCGATCCTGCCGCCGGGACGCAGGACGCGTCGTGCGGTCGCACCGCTCACGCGTGCGGCTCCGGACGCTCCGGCAGCAAGGGCGCTCCGCCGTTGGCGGATACCGCGGGCACTCCGCTCGGCGCGGTGTCGGGCGCGCCGCGTTGCCGCTTCGCCGCCGCGCGTGCCTCACGCTCCGTCTCGCGCCGCAACCGCGCCTGGCGCGACTGCTCGGCGAAACGGGCCTCCTGCACCGCGACCTCGGCCGCGTCCTGCGCTTCGGCTTCGGCTGCATCGCGTGCGATCGCGTCCTTCTCGGCGCGATAGCGGACATGCCAGCCGCGCGTGACCTCGCCCGCCAACTCGCGATTGCCGAGGCCGAAGGAGAGCGCGAGCGCCAGCGCGACCGCACCGAAGAGGATCGCGAACGCCGTGGTGACGATGTTCGCCGCCACGCCGAGCTGCTGGAGCGACATGAAGATCGCGATCACGATGACGGCGCCACGCCCCACACGCGCCAGCGTCGGGCCACCCTCGAGCGCACCGGCCGAGGCCATGATGACGCCGCCTACGAACTCACCCAGCACTATTCCGACGATCACGATCACGATGGCCGTGATCACCTGCGGAATAAAGCTCACCAGCTGCGAGAAGACGTCGGCGAGGGCTTCGAGGCCGAGGGCGTTCGTCGCGATGAGCAGGACGACGAACATCACGAACCAGAAGAGCAGGTTCGAGACGACGCGGACGGGATTGAGATGGGAGCCGGATCGCTCGACCGCCTGCATCACGCCGCCCCGCTCGAGCACCTGCGTCAGGTGGACACGACGCAGTACACGCTCGGAGCCGCGCTGCACGAGTCGCGCAAGCAGATAGCCGGCGAATAGGATGACCAGCGCGCCCAGAAACGGCGGAATTACCGCCGCGAGCTGGGCAAAGCTCAGCTGGAGGCGCTCGAAAAAGGTCACGGCGACAGGCGGGGCAGAGGACGAGCGATCAGGCTGGGCGCTACGCCCCGCAATATAATCGCTCGGTCCCGCGGAGGCTCAGCGCCCCCTCCCTGCCTGGCCCACGTCAGAAGTTGAACACGAACCCAACGAAGGGCACCCCGGGAAAGATCGTGCCCCCGCCCCCACCGACGAAGTTGATAAATGCGAGATCGACGGCGATGCGTTCTCCCATGAACCGGGCGCCATACGAAACCAGCGCCCCGTCGCCGATCGCCCGGAACACGTAGTTCTCCGATACCAGGGAGACGCGGCGACTCACCCGCGTCTGGCCGCCGAGCATGATCACCGGGCTCGACTCCACATCGTCGCCCGCGAAGCCCCAGCCCAGCCCGAGCGTCACGTTGCGGTCACGCGAACCCAGCGTCCCGACGCCGTAGAGCACGCCGAACCGCTCGCTGGTGTCGCCCGCGTCATTGAAGGGGGCCGCCGCAATCAGCGCGCCGGCCGCGAGCTGCACGTTCTCGCGCTGCACGAAGCCGACCTTGGGTGTCACGTAATAGACCTGCTCCCCTAAGGAGAGCCCCGGAACCAGCGAGACCCCCCCGCCGATCGTCACCCGGTCCGTGATGCCATACGCGACACCCGGCAGAACGACATAGTACGCCGAGAAATAGCCATCTCCGCGTGGCAGCATGCGCGCAGTCGGCGCGAACAGCAGGCGCGTGTCGTTGGGATTCAGGAACCAGTACTGCCCGTCGCGAACGTCGCCGGGGGCGACGATGCGCACCTCCTCGACATCCGCGAACGCGAAGGTCACGGTGCCGACGTTCGCCGCAAACTGAACCGAATCACCAACGATGGCGATCGTACGGCCGATCAGCGTGGTGCCGTTGCGGAGCACCACGAGCTGCGACAGGCTGTCGGCCGGGGGTGGGGCAAGCGCGGCGCGGCGTTCCTCGGGCGTGCGCGCCCTCCGCGCTTGGGCGGACGCCGTTGTCGCCCATACGAGCATCAGTCCAATCGCGAGGAGTAATGCCCTTCCCAATCCACCGAGCGAACGGCTCGAGCTCTGAGCACTGCACGACGTGACGGACATCAGGAGACCCCCTTGGGCCGGATTGTCGAGAAACGGTAGCTCGCCCCCCCCACGGGCAGAATCGAGGAGATGCCGGCGCAAGCGGGAAAATTACGCGCCCGCACGTAGCGACGGTCCCGGATGCCGCGCTCAGTGCCCGTCATGCGAATTTGCTGACGTCCCCGTTTCGGTGACACCCTTCCAGATTGCGGACGGCGCGTCGGACGGATGGTTGCCAAGTTGCGCCAGCGTCGCAGCGTCGTACAGGCGGCCATTGGCCATCACGTAGCGGATGCCGGTGGTATGTCGGATGTTCGCCAGCGGGTCGGCGTCGAGGACGATCAGGTCTGCAAGCTTGCCAACCTCGAGTGACCCCAGGTCGGCGTCGAGGCCGAGGTACTCGGCGCCGTGGGCCGTGGCGGCGCGCAGCGCCTCGAAGTTGGACATCCCACCCTGCTGCAGCATCCACGTCTCCCAATGTGCGCCCAGCCCCTGCATCTGGCCATGGGCGCCCATCTGCACATGGACGCCGCGATCGAGGAGCGCCTTGGCGGCGCGCGAGACGTGCACGTAGGTGTAATCCTCCGGCGCCGCGGCGATGCGCCGCCGCGCCCGGCCGTCGAGAACCGCATCAGGGACAAAGCGGCGCAGCCGTTCGTTCTTCCAGACCTCGCTCTCCTGATACCAGTAGTGCTCCCCGCTCAAGCCACCAAAATTGACCACCAGTGTCGGGGTGTACCACGTCTTCGACGCGGCCATCGTCGAGAGGACGTCGTTGAACAGCGGGTAGACCGGGATGTTATGCTCGATCCCCGTATGGCCATCGAGCACATGGGTCATGTTGAAGTAGAAGGTGCTGCCCCCCTCTGGCACGACCATCATGTCCAGCGATCGCGCGGCTTCCACGATCTGTTGACGGGCATCGCGTCGCGGCTGGTTGTAGCTCTTGACGGTGAAGGCGCCTACAGCCTTCATGCGGCGCAGATGGGTGAGCGCCTCCTCGTATGACGTCGTCACCGCCTTCGCTCCCCCCTCTGCGCCGTACAGAATGGTGCCGGTGGAAAAGAGGCGCGGCCCGACGACTTCCCCCGCTTTGATCAGCTCGGATGCGCTGAACACCATGTCGGTGGAATTGGACGGATCGTGGAGCGTCGTGACGCCGAAGGCGAGATTGGCGAGGAAGCCCCAGTGCGTCTGCGGCATGATGCCGTTGGAGCCGATCCCGCCGTGCGCGTGCACGTCGATCAATCCCGGCATGATGAACTTGCCCGCCACATCCACCCGATGCGCACCGGCCGGGACCGTCACCGCCGACGACGGACCGATGGCGGTAATGCGGTTGCCCTCGACGATGACGGTGGCGTCGCGAATCACCTCGGTGCCGTTCATCGTGATCGCAGTGGCTCCGGTGAGTGCCAGCACGCCCGTGGGCTGGTCGAAGGCAGCACGCACACCGATGAACCGCCCGGATGCTTCCGGCTCGCGACGCAACGCACTGGTATCGGCCGCCTCGCTCGAGAACGTCTGCGCGAGATCACGGTGGTAGAGCTCCGCGCCGAGCGACCAGTAGAGGCGCTGCCCGTCTCCGGACCAGTGGAGATACGTGCCCGCATCACGCGAGAGCCGCCGCGCGGGGAACTCGCCCGTCGAGGGGCTGAGCGGCACCGCGGCGCCCGTGAGTGGCATCGCGGCCACATACGCGTTGAAGCGCTCGACCCACGCGACGTAACTCTCGTCAGGCGACGGCACGAACTGGCTGCCATTCTCCGCGGTGACATGCACACGGCGCTCGCCCCCATTGAGATCCACGCTGACCAGTGCTGCGCGTTCGCCTTCGGTGCCGGTAAGGAAGATGCGGGTTCCGGTGCGGGAGTAGCGGGGATCGCTCCCTGCGGTGGTCACCAGACGCGCAGCACCGCCAGCCGCGGGCGCGACATACACGCCCGGATCTCGCGCGTACAACGACCCGCGGTAGCCATCACCGCCAACGCGACGGTACACCACCTGGCGACCGTCGGGCGAAAAACGTGGTTCGATATAGTGCCCGGGCTCGGTAGTGACCTTCCCTCCGGCCGTGCCGTCCAGACGAACGGTTCGGATCGCGCCGAGCGAGTCGTCACTCCAGGTCGCGTAGACGAGGGAGCGACCGTCGGACGACCAGGACGGGTACAGCTCGAAGTCACGCGTCTGACGTGTCACCCGGCGCGGCGCACCGTCAGGCAGGTCGCGCACATACACCTTGCCGAGGGCGGTGTACGCCACCCGGCGCTCGTCAGGCGACACCTGCACCCAGCGCAGCATCTTCACGTCGAAGGTGTCCGGCGCGACGTTCTGCCGGAAGCGCACGGCGTCGGTGATCGTCTGCGTCACCTGTGCACGGAACGGGATGCTCGTCGCCGCCCCGCTGGCAACGTCCACGCGCCACAACTTGCCCTGGGCGCCGATGACGATCGCCTTCGCGTCAGGCGTCCACGCATAGCCCGAGTAGGTTCCGAAGATCGCCCACGCTTCCTGCTGATCGTGATCGAGCCCGTTCCAGATCGCGCGCTCCTTTCCACTGTCCATGTCCTGCACGAACAAGACGCTCGTCGTGTCGACACGTCGGATAAACGCGAGCGAGTGACCGTCGGGCGAGGGCTGCGGGCGCAGCGCGCTCCCGCCGCCGCGGAGCCAGGTCGTCCGGCGACCGGTCTCGCGATCGAGCCGCTGCACGACATAGATGCCCGCGTGTGGATCGCGATTGTACTGGAAGTTGTTTCCCGGAGATACATCTTCGCTGAAGTACACGTACCGACCGTCTGGTGACACTGCCGGCTCGGTTGCGTTCTGCTCGAAGTTGCGACGATCGGTGAGCTTGATGCCGCTCCCGTTGCCATCCAGATGGTACAGCCACATCTCGCCGGCACCGAGCGAGCGCGTGTTGCGGAAGTGCTTGCGCGCCACGAGGTACCGACCGTCGGGGGTCCATGCGGGGTTCGAGACCTGCCGTTCGCGCTCACGCGAGTGCTGCGTGAGGTCGCCGCCGGCGAGATCCATCGTCCAGATGTTCTCGATCCCGTCGCGATCGCTGGTGAACGCGATACGCTGCCCATCGGGCGAGAAGCGGGGCATGGTCTCATACGCCGCCCCGCCTCGAATGAGCGTGGCGTCGCCGCCGCCGATCGGCATGGTGTAGATGTCGCCGAGCAGATCGAAGGCGAGCAGCCGTCCGTCTGGAGAGATGTCCACGGACATCCACGTTCCTTCCGTGGTCGTGAACGAGACGTCGCGCGCGGTGGCGCGTCGGGCGTTCACGTCCCACTTGGCAGGGGGTTGGGCCAGCGAGGGGGCTGTACCCAGCGATAGCGCGGCCGCGACGACGGCGGCGGGAATGGCGACGATTCTGAGCAGTGAAGTCATGCGTGCAAGATCGTCACAAACAGTCGAGTCGGCCAGCGGTCGGGGCTCGCCTCCCTTCCGGACGCCGAGCGGCCGCCTCCCCCGAGTGCCAGACAAATCGCTGGCGACCGCTCATCAGTCCTCGTCCGGTTGCCCCTGCCCTCACGACACGGTACTACGGATCAGGCCGTCACGTCGAGCACAAGTTCCCCATCGCCTCGTACCGGCGGATGAGCGGTCCGACGCTCCTCAGGCGCTCCTCAGGTGCGGGTGCCGCGCCTGACGTCGAAGATTACCGATCGGTGGCACCCTGCGCATAACAGCCACTCCCGTCGGCGAGCATAGCCGAGTCCGAAGGAGCCACCACCGATCGGGCGGCGCGTCATCGTGCCGCCGCAGGCCGGACAGGCGGGGAGCGTCCCGGCGATGAGCGCGTCATGCAGGACTCGCTGCTGCTCGGATGTATAAAGCGCACGCGGGCCACGCGGCGGTGATGGCGCGCCGCCCTCGGCATCCCCGGGCTCGTGAGGCTCCGCGTCCGTCGTATCGTCGTCGCCGGGTGGTGTCGTCATCGGGCGTTCATCGTCGGGCCTCACGCGATCTGCAGCACGATCTTTCCGAACTGCCCTCCCGCCGCCAGCCGCTCGAACGCCTCACGACCCCGCTCCAGCGGGTAGACGGCGTCGATCGGCGGCTGCAGCCGCCCGGCCGCAAGCTCGGCCGTCACCGCCTCGAATTCGGCGTCGTTGCCCATCGTCGATCCGAGGATATTCCACTGATACCAGAAGAGGCGGCGAATATCCATCTGGAGATTCGGCCCCGAGGTCCCGCCGCACGTCACCAGCCGGCCGCCGCGCGTCAGCGCCTGGAGCGAGCGTGACCAGGTGGCCTCGCCCACGCTGTCAACGACCACATCAACCCCGCGCCGGCCGGTGCGGGAGCGGATTTCGCGCGCCACATCGTGCGTCGCGTGATTGAGCGTCTCGTCGGCGCCCAGTTCGCGGGCGCGCGCGAGCTTCTCGTCGCTGGAGCTCGTCACCCAGACGTGGGCGCCGCGCTGCTTGCAGATCTGCAGCGCCGCCAGCGCGACGCCGCCGCCGATCCCCCAGATGAGGACCTGCTCGCCGGGTTGGACCGCCGCACGAGAGACGATCATACGCCAGGCGGTGAGCGTCGCCAGCGGAAAGGCCGCCGCCACCGCGGCGGGGATCGACGGCGGAATGGCCCGCACGTTCGTTTCCGGCAGCACGACGAACTCCGCGAACGTTCCGGGCACGTGCTCGCCGAGCAACTTGAAGTTCGGGCAGAGCGGCTGCTGCCCGGCGAGACACCACTCGCAGGTGCGGTCGCTGAGCCCCGGATTGACGATCACGGTGTCGCCCGGCGCGACGCGCGTGACGGCGGGACCCACGCTTTCCACCACGCCAGTCGCATCGGCGCCGAGCACCCAATTCGGCGTGATGGTGACGCCGGGCAGCCCGGGAAGCACGAAGAGATCGAGGTGGTTGAGCGCCGCGGCCGTGACCCGGATGCGCACGTCATGCGCATCGCGGAGTTCGGGCGTGGCGACGTCATCCCGGAATTCGATCTGTTCGAGTCCGCCATGGGCGGAGATGGTCAGAGCTCGCACATCTCTGGATCGGAGGGTCGGAAGAGTCTGGGGGCCGCACTCAGGCGGAATCTATCGCTGGTCAGTCGTGCGGCCGGATGCCCGCTCACCCTGGGCTCGATCGCCAGGGCACGATGTCTCGCCGGGGGGGGGGAGTTCCGTAGGCGATCGACGGTTCTTCCTGGCTGGTGAACTCCGTGTCATGCTGGTGCCGAAATCGAAGCGGGAAACTGCATGCGTCGGAGCAGTTCGTCTCTCGCGTTCAACCATGCTGGCCCGGCGAACCTGTGCGCCTTTCGCCGCGGAGTGTAAAGGCGCGTACGACTCCCTTCGCGTCCTCCGCGGTCGATCATGCGAGGCGAGCTTCCGCATGCCCAATCACCCGGCGCATCCTCGGGAGTGCACGACGCGCCGAACCGCGCCCGTCGGTCCCCGAATCCACGAGGGCGCCTTATATTCGGACGCATTGCTCGACCTCAGGCTTTCGTTGTGCCCGTTCGTGGCGAGTCGCCGCGGCGGCGCACCTGTGCCCGCGCATCCTCGCTCTGGAATCCACGCATGATCTCGATCAAAGTCCCCCCTCTCGGTGAATCGATCGTCGAAGCCACGGTGAGCCGGTGGCTCAAGCAGGAGGGGGAGGCGGTGGCGTCGGGCGAGACGATCGTCGAGCTTGAGACGGACAAGATCACGGTGGAGGTACCGGCGCTGAAGGCGGGCGTGCTCGTCAAGCATCTGAAGAGCGAAGGCGACGTCGTGCAGGTCGACGAGGCGCTGGGCGAGCTGGATGAGAGCGGTGCGGGCGCAGCGACGGCCGGGGGTGGGAACGGGGCCTCGTCCGGCGCGGCGGCCTCCTCGGGTGCGAGTTCGGGGGGCGCCCCCCCCGCTGCAGAAAATACCACGGCCGCCGAGCGGCCTGCGGCGCAGACGAGCGCCAGCGGAACCGGATCCACGCCCGCGCAGTCCGGTGACGTGAAATCCTCGCCCGCCGCACGTCGGCTGGCCACCGAGCAGGGTGTCGACCTCGCCCAGGTTGCCGGCACGGGCCGCGGCGGCGTCGTCAGCAAGCCGGATGTCGTCGAGCACGCGAAGGGCGGCGGTCAGACACCAGCGAAGCCCGCTGCGCCCTCGTCCGCTCCTGCGGCGCGCCCCGCCGCCGCCCCGGTCGCCCGAACGGGTGAGCGGGAGTCGCGCGAGAAGATGACGACGCGCCGCAAGCGGATCGCGGAGAATCTGCTGCAGTCGCAGCGGGCCACGGCGACCCTGACGACGTTCAACGAGATCGACATGAGCGGCATCTCGTCGCTCCGCGAGCGCATCAAGGCGCGCGTGGAGAAGGAGCAGGGCGTCCGCCTCTCCTTCATGCCCTTCTTCGTGAAGGCGGCGTGCATGGCGCTCGAGTCGTATCCGCTCGTGAATGCCCAGATCGACGAGGATCACATCGTCTACAAGCATTACGTGAACATGGGCATCGCCGTCGCGTCCGAGCAGGGCCTCGTGGTCCCGAACATCAAGGATGCGGACCGGAAGGGGCTGCTCGACATCTCGCGGGACATGGGTGACGTCGCCAAGCGGGCGCGCGACAGCAAGCTGACGATGGACGACCTGGTCGGTGGAACATTCACGATCACGAACGGCGGCGTGTTCGGGTCGCTCATCTCGACGCCGATCATCAACTTCCCGCAGGTCGCCATTCTGGGGTTGCACAAGATCCAGGAGCGCCCGGTCGCGATCGATGGCAAGGTCGAGATCCGGCCCATGATGTACGTGGCACTCTCCTACGACCACCGGGTGATCGACGGGCAGCAGGCCGTGCTCTTTCTCGTGCGGATCAAGGAACTGTTGGAAGATCCCGCCACGATGCTGATCGGCTAGCGCTCGCGTCTGACGACTTAGCGCCTTGCGCGCCTCTCGCGTCGGCGCGAGGGATGGTCCAGCGATATTGACCGCGGAGGACGCGGAGGACGCGGAGGAACGCGGAGGACGCGGAGGAACGCGGAGGACGCCGTGCGGTCGGGGGGCCTCGGCTGGCTGGCGAGTGATGGGCTCCGTCGCGCCTGACGCGTTCCTGGGAAGGGCACCACGTACGGGCATCGGTGCTCCATCCTGCGCACGCCGGATCATGAGGAGTTGTTGCCGTTCCCTCTTCAGTTCTCAAGGCATCCGGCGTATGAGCGGGCATGCCTGACGGAACGAGCTTCCGTCGCGGGAGCCGTCCTCCGCGGTTGATCGAGCGAGGCTCCAACGCACCGACACAGCCAGCCGGCCACGCAGCCCAACATCGGCCGGCAGTCCTCTGCGCGACTCCGCGCCCTCTGCGATCTCTGCGAACGGCGCTGTTCAACTACCCAACTGGACCACGGGCCCCCACATCGTCGCGTGCCCTCCAATACGGAGGGAGGGACGGTCCAGCATGGGGCGCAGGTCGCAGTCGTGGCCGCGAAGCATCCGCGCGGAGCCGAGACACAATCCGGACACGCCCGTCGCAAACCTTTTGCCCGCGGTGCGCATCTTATCTCTACAGAACGGTGCGGCGGCGCACCGTTCAACACACCCGGCTGCTGCGGCCGTACGACATGGTCGTCGCAGAGGGAGACGCAGATGGAGACGCAGATGGAGATGATGATGCTACTCGACGGACTTACCACACGTCAGGCGCTCACGCGCGACGTTGACACCTTGAGCGCCGCCCCACACCGGGGCCGTATCGCGCTCGTCCTCGATCTTCCCGCCAGCTGGACCGGTACGCTGTCGCCCACGGGCGATGCCGCCCCGACTCACTTCGTGCTGCACCGCGACCCGTCGGCCGATGGCGCCTGGATGCGCTTCGAGGCAGACGGCACGGGGCTCGCCGCCGTGCGCCTGCTCGAGGCGAGCGGGACCGCCGTGGTCGCGCTCATTGGGCCATATCGCGATCCCGCGACCGGCGTGTCGCTGCACACCCTCATGGAGGGGCGCATCAGCGCGTCGGGGTTCCTCGGGACCTTCCGGACACTCCGCGCCGATCGGGCGAATACCGTGACCGGCGTGTTCACCGCCGAGGCACGCGAGGCCGCCGCGTAGGCAGAGCGCCTTACCATATCGCGTGTCGCGCCCGCCACCGCCCCCGTCCACGCGACGGGCGCGATGGCGTCGCACGCCCGCGCCCACCCCCCAACGTGGCCGGCGCTGGCCGCGCCCGCGCGCTTCCGACGGTTCATGTTACCTTGCGTGCCGATACCTCTCCTCTCACCCCATCGGCACTCATGGCACAGCAACCGGTTCCGGCCGACGTCGCCATCATCGGCGGCGGCCCGGGCGGCTACGTGGCCGCGATCCGCGCCGCGCAACTCGGCCTGAACGTCGTCTGCGTTGAAATCGACCGAACGCTCGGCGGCACTTGCGTCAACGTCGGCTGCATTCCGTCCAAGGCGCTGCTGCAGAGCTCGGAGCATTTCGACTTTTTGCAGCATCACGCGGCCGAACACGGCATCAGCGCCGACAACGTCCGCTTCGACCTCGGCCAGATGCAGAAGCGGAAGGACGACGTCGTCGCCCAGAATACCAAGGGCGTCGAATTCCTCTTCAAGAAGAACAAGATCACCTGGGCGAAGGGGCGAGGCGCGCTCAAGCCGGACAACATCGTCGAGGTGACCAGCGCCGACGGTGCGGTCACGTCCTACAAGGCGGCGCACGTCATCATCGCGACGGGCTCCGTGCCGATCGAGCTTCCGTTTCTCCCGTTCGACGAAAAGCGCGTCCTTTCGAACGTGGGCGCACTCGCGCTGTCGGCTGTGCCGAAGCGGCTCATCGTCATCGGTGGCGGCGTTATCGGACTCGAGCTGGGCTCCGTCTGGCGCAGGCTGGGCTCAGACGTCACGGTGGTCGAACTAGCCCCGACGATCCTCCCCGGCCAGGACGCCGACGTGATCAAGGAAGCCGACCGCATCTTCCGAAAGCAGGGGCTCACGCTCCGCGTCGGCACGCGCGTCACCGGCGCCGACCTCTCCGGCGAGCTGGTGAAGATCCACGTCGACGTGAACGGAAAGGCCGAGACGCTGGAAGCGGAGTGCGTGCTCGTCTCGGTCGGGCGCAAGCCGAACTACGGCGGACTCGATCTCGCGGCGTTGGGGATCGAAACGGGGAAGCGCGGCGAGATCCTCGCCGACGCCCAACTGCGCACGACGGCGAAGAACGTCTTCGCGATCGGTGACGTGATCGGCGGAAAACTCCTGGCGCACAAGGCGGAGGAGGAGGGCGTCATCGCGGCGGAAGTGATCGCCGGCAAGCCGGTCGAGATGCACTACCGGTCGATGCCGTCGGTGGTCTACACCTGGCCGGAGATCGCATCTGTCGGCCTGGCTGAACACGAGGTGAAGGAGAGCGGCCGCGCCTACAAGGTCGGCAAGTTCCCCTTCTCCGCCAACGGCCGCGCGCGCACAATGGGCGAGACGTCGGGCTTCGTGAAGTTCATCGCCGACGCCGAGACGGATGAACTGATCGGCGCGCACATGATCGGCGCGAACGTCAGCGATCTGGCCGCCGAGGTGGTGCTCGCGTTCGAGTATCGCGGCTCGGCGGAGGACATCGGGATCACCGTGCACTCGCACCCGACACTGTCGGAGACGGTGAAGGAAGCGGCGCTGGCGGTGAGTGGGTCGGCGATTCACATGTGACGACCGGCGTCCCGCCGCGGGGAATGACAGAGCGCCCGATGCGAAATCGCACCGGGCGCTCTGTTGTATTCAGGAGCGACGCGACGAGTTACCGCGCGCGCATCAGTGCGCCGAGCACGGCGCCGAGGCCAACCAGACCAGAGGCGTAGACCATCGCCTTCAGTGCAGTGGTTCTGACGGTGCGACGCCAGACGGGCACGTCCATCGTCAACTCGGTGGACGGAATGCGTGGCACGCCGGCCGGCAGCGATTGCATGATTCGGCCTTCGATATACGCCGGAGTGCGCGTATCGCGACGGCGGGATGCTTCCAGATTCACCTGGCGCCAGAGGTCGACATTCTTCGTGTCGGCCAGTCGCGCCTCGTCTTCTGCCATGTCGCCATCGAGCCAGGCGTGGATGGCTGCCTGCCGCTTGGCTGCCGCGAGTGGAACCTCACGGTCGCTGGGGCGTCGGTCAGCGCCGGGCACCCACTCGTGCCCACCACTCAGATCGCGGTTCCCTTTCGGGCTATTCAGATCGTCGAGCATCAGGCGTATTTCTCCTCTAGCAATCCCTGGAGCGCCTCACGCGCGCGGTGTACGCGCATCTTCAGAGCCCCTACGGTGGTTCCGAGCAGGTCAGCCATCTCCTCGTATGACCGTCCCTCCACGTGCTTCATGATGAACGCTTCCCGCAGCGAGGGCGCGAGTTGCGCCAGGGCACGGTCCAGATCATCACGCAGCTGCGACCGATCGAGATCTTCATCGGGCGTCGCATATCCCGACGGCTGATCGTCCTCTTCGTAACTGAGGTGCGTCCGCCGGATGTTCTTCAGCCAGTCCTTGCAAGCATTGGCCACAATCCGGAACACCCAGGCATCGAACCGCCCGCGCACTTCGCCGAGATGTTCGTACGCCTTGATGAACGACGATTGGAGGATGTCCTCCGCAACATCGGGACTGCCTGTCATACCCAGCGCGTGGCGATAGAGCGCATCGCCGTACCGCCGAATCAGCGAAGAGAACGCCTCGCGGTCGCCCGCAATGACCCGCGCGATGATCTCCTGATCGATTGCCGCCTGGTCGACCGCGGGCTCCTCAGCCTGCGGCGTCACGGCGCGAGACATGTGCGCCACGCCGAGCGGTGTTCGATCCCACCCCCGACCGCGAGATGGACAATTGACCTGTTACGCATGTGAGACGATCCGAGGAGAGTGGCGTCACACGGAAGCCCGACGCCGGAGGAGGTTCGGGCAGAAGGCCGGAATGCCAACAATATTTCGACCGGTAGTCGTCCGCGTAAGACGTCACGGCCGATTCCCAGCCGGGAAGCCGCGTTCGGCGACGGCCTAAACATACCCGATCGTCGGCAATCTGGCGCGTTCCGCGTCGTCCTGCTGCGTGCGCCCTCACATTAGGGCGGCCGCGCGGGCCACCCTTCAGTACGCGAGTCCCACGCGGCGGCTCGAACCGAGGCGCGCGAACCTCCGCGAGCAGGAAGTCCGCCAGATCGCTCGATGGCGATCCGCCGCCCCCGAGGTAGCATCAGATCGGGCAGCGTCCGGTACACGCCCGCGCGGTCGCCGGGCACGATGTCGCCGGGACAGACCATGGTCCAAGCGAGCGGGGTGTCGCGCACGATCTCCAGCCGCGCCGGTGTTCGGCCGACACGGCGCGAAGAATGGCCGGGAAGGTCGGCTGCTCCTGGCGCAGACCGCTGCCCGGCAAGTCGAGGATCCCCCCCGGCCACGACGACGAGCCGGCCACCGGGTGAGCCGCGCATCCTCGATGTCGGCCAGTGCCTCCGGGCGACGGGCGAGCGCACGCACCCGCATGCCATCCGTCAGAGCGTACTCGACGACGCTCAGCGTCCTGTGCGTCCAGTGGCGCCAAGGACGCTGAGCGTGCGGGATGGGACATGCCCGGGTGTGTCAGTCATGGGATCGATGCAGGCGTTTGGTGAAGCATTCGGGGCCGGCGCGCGAGAGGGTCGAACCGCCTCGGGAAGCTCTGCAGAAGTCTGGCGGCTCGCGCTTCATGGGCTTGCATGGTGAGGACAAGGCGGGCGGCGGAGGCGCACCGGGAGGTACGGCGACACCGCCCAACGCGGGCATCGCCGCGCAACCCCAAGAAGCCCTTCGGGTTGCGGTGGTTCGGGGCCATCGGCGGCGTTGCGGGCCCTGCGCCGTAGCGACGGCGACGGCTCGGTCCCGCGCGTACCTGCTGACACCCAAAGCACCCGCCACGCGACCGTCGGCCTTGTGCAGAGCTTCCCTACGCATCGAACGCGTTCCATCCCCTCGCGCGGACCGCGGCGCCCTGTTCGTCGAGCGCCGGAGGCGGACGACGTACGGTGCCGGGCGTTGCGGGCGGCATCCCGGTGAGGGGCGAGCCTCCAGCCTCCCGCACGGCGTCCACGACCGGGCGCACGACGCCGGCCGGTACGCCCGATCCGGCGAGCCGCTGCAGCCATTCTCCCGCGGTGCGCTCCACCAGTCGTTCGGCCAGTGCCGCGACGAGCGCGGCGCGGGCCCGAACTCGGCCAGCGTTCGTTCGATACTCCGCCGCCGACGCGAGCTCCGGCAGGTCGAGCGCTCGGGCGCAGGCGAGCCACTGCGGATCGCTCCCCACAGCGATCACGATCGGGCGGTCGGCGGTCTCGAACAGTTGATAGGGAACGAGGTTCGGGTGTGCATTCCCCCACCGCGCCGCGTCGCCACCGCTTACCAGCACGTTCTGCGCGACGTTCACCAGCGCGGCGGTCGCGCTCCCCGCGAGCGTGATGCCGATCCGGCGCGCGGAGGCCGACAGCACGCTGCCACGCGCCACCCCGGCGAGCATGGCCAGGATAGCCGCGGCCGCATCCTTTCCGGCGATCACGTCGGCGAGCGCGATGCCGACCTTCATCGGCGCTCCGCCGGGTTCACCGGTGATCGCCATCCATCCGGACTCGGCCTGCACGACGAAGTCGTAGCCGGGCCGGGCGCTGTCGGCGCCGAATCCGGTGATACTGCACCAGATCAGCCGCGGGTTGGCGGCGAGCAGCGCCGCCGGATCGATGCCGTGGCGCTCGAGCGTGCCGGGCCGGAAGTTGTCGACCACCACGTCCGCGCCGGCGATGAGCGCGCCGAGGAGGGCGCGATCGGCGGCGAACGCCAGGTCGGCCGCGAGGGACAGCTTGTTCCGGTTGACGCTCAGGTAGTACGCGCTGCGCCCGGCCTCGTCGAAGGGTGGGCCCCAGCCACGGGTCTCGTCGCCGGTCCCGGGTCGTTCCACCTTCAGGGCGTCCGCGCCGAGATCCGCGAGCATCATGGTGCAGAGCGGGCCGGCAAGGACGCGGGAAAGATCCAGCACGCGCACTCCGGCCAGTGGGAGTTCTGACACCCGCCTCCTATATATGATGCGATGATGGCGGGCTGATGGCGCCCGCCGCACAGCGACGCCGCCGCCATCCCGCTGGACGAGGCTGCCTTACGCTTGCGTAGATTGTGCAAAATCATATACTTGCACCCGGCCGAGCCGGACCCGGCTGGTCGCATCGGGTTCGCAGGCTGTGCTGGAGTGGCAACGCAGTACGTCAGCGACCCTCGGTCGAATCCGTAGACCTGATCTAGCCGAACCTCCGAGCGTCATCAACTTTCTCGAGGAGCGGCTCCCGCGCCCTGCCGGGAGCACGAACCGCATGCCGGATTCCCAGCACGACGCCGACGCGACCCCGCCCGAAGTGGGCGCGACCGACGACGCGGCCACCTCCCCCGCGGACACTTCCCCCGCGGCGACCGAGACGGTCGCTCCGGTTCGCCGCGGGCACCGCGGCACCGACATCCGCGACGTGGTCGCCGAGATGACGGCGCGGGCGCATGAGATCTCGCTCGAATCGGGGACCAAGATGGCCACCGCGCTTCGGGACGTGATCAACGCCGCCGCCGGGCTTGCGGGCTTTGCCGTCGAGAGTGCCCGCGACCTGGTCACGTACATGGTACGCCGCGGCCAGATGACGCAACATGAGGCCGATGTTCTCATGCGCGCGGCTGAGGAGGCGCACACCTCGCGCGAAGCGGACCGCGCGCACGCCGCCGAGCTGGTCGAGGCGGACCGCGTGGAGGCGGCGGCAATCGCTGAGACCGCCCGCGCGGACGCGGCCGCCGAATCGGAACGCGTTCAGGCGGTGGAGGCAGCCGAGGTGGCGCGTGTCGCCGCGGTCGAGGAGGCGGCAGCGGCCGCGGCTCGAGCGGCCCTCCCACCTGCGGAGGAGGAACCCCAGGTCGAAGAGCCCGAGACCCCTGAGTCCGAGGCGGAAACGCCGGCTACCGCCCGCAAGGGAGGGAAGGGGGCTGGGGCAGCGAAGGTGGAGAAGGCAGCGTCGGGCGCTGGAACGGCTGCCGCTCCGAAGCGCACATCCGGCAAGAGCACGTCCGCGAAGCGCCCGCCGGCGGCTGAGGAGCCCACTCCCGCGAAGAAGATGGCGCGAAGCGGCTCCGGAAAAAGCACCACGAAAGCCTCCGACGCTCCGAAAGCAGCAAAGGCTACCAAGACCGCCGCGGCCAAGGCCCCGGCGAAGAGCGCCGCGAAAAAGAAGAAGAGCTAGCGGCGTTCGCGGCGGCGGCTGCCCGCCGTCGTCAGGCGCCGACGCGAAAGCCGGGAATCTCTGACAGGAACTGCCGCACGTCCTCCGTTCCCGGTACCGAGAACTCGGCGTCGGTGGCGCCCTGGGCCGCGGGTGCGACGCGCACCGTGATCGCCTCCGGCATCCAGGCGCGGAGGGCGCGGAAACCGTCCTCGTCGGTCCGGTCGTCGCCGATGAAGATCGCCGCTCCATCGCGGGCGCCGAGCTCCTGTGCGAGCGCGACGATGGCCGTGCCCTTGTCTACCTGTGCAGGCGGGCGGACCTCGTAGACCATCTTGCCGTCGTGGACCAGGAGCCCGGCAGCGTCGGCCACCCGCCCGACTTCCTCGCGCACGCCGGCCGCCGCACCGGGAGCGGCCTGGCGAACATGGATGCTGAGCGTCCAGCGCTTGTTCTCCACCAGCACGCCAGGCAGCTGGCCGACGCTCGCCTCGAGCGTCCGTGCCGCGTCCGCCATGGCGGTTTCGAACGGGGCGATGAGCGGATTGATGGTCGTCCGTCCGTCAGGGGCGATCGTCTCACACCCGTGATTCCCGATCGCCCACGCCTCCGCCACATTCACCATGCGCCGGGCGTCCGCGGCGCCCCGCCCGGAGACGAGTGCGACGTGCACGTCTGGCAGCCCGGCGAGCCAAGAAATGGCCAAGCGTGTCGCCTCGGGCACGGCGGCCGCATCCGGCGTGGGGGCGATCGGCGCCAGCGTGCCGTCGACATCCAGCAGGATGACGAGCGGCGATGCGGTGAGCCGCGGCGAGAGCTCGGATGGAATGGGGAGTAGCGGCTGCGTCATCGGTCGTGAACGGCGTCGGAAGCAGGGGGCGAGTGTGGCGGCGCGAGCACAGCTGGCGACTCGGGCGACTCGCCCCGCAGGCGCATCAACTCGTCCGCCTTCTCGAGAATCGAGTCCAGCCAGTCGAAGATGGTGGTATCGCGAAGCTGGGCGCGCATCATCCGCATGCGCCGGGTTCGCTCGTCCGGGTGCATCTCGAGTGCTGCACGGATACCCGCGACGAAGCCGTCCACATTGAACGGATTGATCAGCAGCGCGCCCTCCATGCCTTCGGCGGCGCCGGTGAACTTGCTCAGCACCAGCACGCCGCGCTCCTCGACCTGGCAGGCGATGAACTCCTTGGCCACGAGGTTCATCCCGTCCTGCAGCGAGCTCACCATGCACAGATCGGCGGCGCGATAGATCGTCGCGAGGAGTTCGGCGCTGACGTTGTCGTGGATGAGCTGGATCGGCGTCCAGTCCGCGGTGGCGAATCGCTCGTTGATCTCGTGAACCGTTGAGATCACGTCGGCTTCGAGGCGCTTGTACGCCTCGAGATCGCTGCGGGAGGGCGTGGCCACCAGAATGACCGTGAAGCGCTCGCGCAGCTCGGGCGACTCCTCCCA
>PPFU01002515.1_pt1 | contig 30524 bp, 30 predicted proteins | sample 1535991 | NCBI WGS metagenome assembly PPFU01 (sample SAMN04901290, study PRJNA319586) | Hypolithon metagenome, whole genome shotgun sequencing project. | isolation source: Antarctic Hypolithon | place: Antarctica: Miers Valley | collected 2014
ACGCGCGTGCTCGAGTACCAGGACACGCAGGCGATTACAGCTCCCGGCCAGCGTTTCCTGCGCCTTCAGGCGACGCAGCCAGCGGCGGATTGACGCGTCCTTATTTAGCGACGCGCGCGGCGAGTTCGCGTATGCACCACGGCGAATGATTCGCAACGCCTTCGTCCTCGGAGCCGGCCTCGGCACCCGCCTGCGCAGCCTCACCCAACGCCGGCCGAAGCCGCTCATCCCGATCTGCCAGAAACCGCTCATCACCTTCGCGTTCGATCATCTCATTCAGAACGGGATTGAGCGCTTCGTCGTCAACACGCACCACCGGGCGCAGGTCTATACGACGATTTTTCCCGACGGCACCTACCGCGGAGTGCCGATCACTTTTCGCCACGAGGAAGACCTGCTCGAGACCGGCGGCGGCATCAAAAACGTCGAGCGGCAGATGGGGAGCGAGCCTTTCATTGTCTATAATGGCGACATCCTCACCGATCTCCCCATCGAGCGCGCGGTCGAGCGGCATCGCGCGGCGGGGAACGAAGTGACGATGATCCTGCGCTCGAAAGACGGGCCGCTCCAGGTGTCGCTCGACGAGGCGAGCGGGCGCGTCGTCGATATCGCGCAGCGCATCGGCGTGGGCGTGCCGTCGAAGTATCTCTTCACCGGCGTCTATATTGTGGAGCCGTCGTTCTTTTTGAAAATCCCGCCGAAGACGAAAATCTCCGTCATCCCGATCTTCCTCGTGATGATCCAGCAGGCGGCGAAGGTCGGCGGCATCGTGCTCGACGAGGGCCACTGGTGGGATCTCGGCACCCGCACGCAATACCTCGATGTGCATCGGTTTTTCTCGAACCCGGATTTCGACATCGGCATTGAGCGCGAGAATGGCTGGCCGGAGTGGCGGCACCCGGAGGCGAGCGTCGCGGCCGATGCGGAGATCACCGGCGCGACCGTCGTGGGAGCCGGCGCGGAGATTGGCGCGGGCGCTCGCCTGCATGATTGCGTCGTGTGGGCGGGTGGGAAAGTCGAGGCGGACAGCGATTTGAAAAACTGCATCGTCACCGGTCGCGGCCGGGCTTCCGGCACACACGCGAACCTCGATTTTTGAAATGCAGCCCGCCGACCTCATCGAGCAGACGCTCACCCGTTTTCCCTACTTGGACCGCGCCGCGCTCACTATCACCCCGGTGTTGAAGGGCGGCTCGGATCGCAAGTATTTCCGCATTCGCAGCGAGGATGGCACCGCGCTCATCGCGGTCGTGTACGGCGACGGACGCGAGGAGAACCGGCACTACGTTGCCATCGCGCGCTACCTCGCCGGGCTCGGCGTGCGCGTTCCTGAGATCCATTTTCACGACGAGGAGGCTCGACTCATCTGGATGGAAGATCTCGGGGAAGCCGACCTCTGGGCGCATCGGGACGAGCCGTGGCCAGTGCGTCTGACATTGTACCAGCGGGCCTTGGATCAAATCGCACGGCTGCACGACACGGCAGATGTCGAGGAAGCCGTCGCCGCTCTGCCGCTCCAGATTGAGTTCAACGAAGAGCTATATCGCTGGGAGCAGGAGTATTTTTTCGAGCACTGCCTCGGACGCGTGCTCGGACTTGAGGATACCTGTGACCGCGCGCCGCTGATCGGGATCGCCGCCCGGCTGGCTGCGCTCCCGCGGGTGCTGGTGCATCGTGATTGCCAGTCGCAGAACATCCTAATCCGCGACGGCGAGGCGCATCTCATCGACTTCCAAGGGCTGCGGCCGGGCGTGCGGCAGTACGATCTCGCGTCGCTGCTCTACGACCCCTACGTCACACTCACGCCGCCCGAGCGTGCGGAGCTGCTCGCGCACTATCGCGCGCCGGATGCGGATTTTCTCGAAGTGCTCGACCTCTGCGCGGCGCAGCGGCTGATGCAGGCGCTCGGCGCGTATGGCTACCTCGGCCATGTGCGCGAGCTGCCGCATTTCCTCGAGCACGTCGCGCCGGCGCTGGCTTCGCTGAAAGAAGTCGTCGCGCGCGTGCCCGAGCTGCGCGGACTCGCGCGGCTGCTGGAGAGCGCGCGATGAATCGCTGGCTCGCGTTCGCACTTTTGCTCCCAGCCACCCTGCTGGCGCAGATACCAGACCCGAAGCCCGCGGCCACCCCGGCGTCGCAGATCGCGGTGGAGAGAACCGTCGCCGACGAGCAAATCGAGCAGCGGCTGCGCGCGGTCGTTTCCACCATCGAGGATCTGAAAAACGTGACCGTCGAAGTCGAGGCGGGCGTGGTGCAGCTGCGCGGGACCGCCCTGCGGGCCAGGGCGCGGGAGAAGGTCGAGCAGCTCGCCAGCCGCTTCGAAGGCGTCGTCTATGTCGAGAACAAGATCGAGGACGAGACCGCAGTTGATTCGCGCATCGCACCGGCTGTGCAAAAGATGCGCGACTACCTCCGCGGTGCCATCCGACTCGGGCCGGTCATCGGCGTCGCGCTCGTCGTCGTGTTCCTTTTCTGGGGCATCGGCCGCATCCTCAAGATTTGGGACGCGCCCTACAACCGGCTCGGCATCAAGCCGCTCGTGCGGGAACTGATCCAGCGCCTACTCGGCGCGGTCGTGCTCCTGCTCGGGATCGTCATCGCGCTCGACATCCTCGACGCCACGGCGACGGCGAGCGCGCTCCTCGGCATGGCTGGCCTCGCCGGGCTCGCCATTGGCTTCGCGTTTCGCGACATCGTCGAGAACTACCTCGCCGGCGTCATCCTCAGTTTCCGCCATCCTTTTTCCATCGGGGATCATCTGCTCATCGAGTCGCGCGAGGGGCGCGTCCTGCGGCTGACCGCACGCGAGATGGTCCTGATGACGCTGGACGGGAATCACCTCAGCATCCCGAACGCGACGGTCTTCAAGAGCATCGTCTGCAATTACACGCGGAACCCGCGCCGGCGGTTCGACTTCGCTGTCGGCGTGAGCACCGAGGAGGATCTCGCCGAGGTTCAGGCGCTCGGGAAGCGGACGCTGCTCGCCATGAAGGGCGTGATGGAGGACCCCGCGCCGTTCGTACGCGTCGAGGAGCTGGGCGAGTCGAGCGTGACGGTGAAGTTCTACGGCTGGGTCGATCAGCGCGAGGCGGACTTTTTGAAAGTGCGGAGCGAGGCCGTGCGGATCGTCAAGGCTGCCCTCGACGAGGCGGACGTTGAGATGCCCGAGCCGATCCACCGCGTGCTGATGCGCGAGATGCCCAAGCCCGAGCCGGAGGAAAAGCCACGCGTCTCGGTCGAGCAGTCCGCAGCCGAGGCGAACGTGGAGGTCGATGCCACGCTCGACACACAGATGCGCGAGGACCTCGCCGCGTCGGGCGAGGAGAACTTCCTGGAGCGGTAGGCAGCGGCTGGGGCGGGGCTTCTTCAGGAGCCGCGTCGGCGAGGATCGAGAGCTTCAGTCGCGTTGTGGAGCCGCCCCGCGGGGGTCCGCGAAACGCTATCACCGCAGGCCAGGCGGCCGCCCGTTTCCGCACCGCGCTCCCATCTAGAGCGCTGGCTCGGCGGCCTCGAGCGGACTGGCACTGGCCGGCACCGACTCGAAGCTCTCGACCACTTTCTGCAGCTCATCCTTTTTCGACGCGAACTGCGACTTCAACGTCCACGCAAGGATCTGATGAAACGCCGCTCCGTCGTCCACGGTCGTATGCAGGTAGATCACTTTGATGCCATCGATCTCCCCGCCGATCTCGTACTGCACTGCCGGATGCTGCCCGATGGTAAGGTCCCGCTTTTCGCTCACCGTGGGCTCGGTGAGATTCCCGACGAGACTCTCGCGCGTGAGATCAGAATGCCCTTGCAACCCGATATCCGCGAAGTCCTCCTGGCTCTCGCGGAGCACCACGACGAACACCGAGCGCGCAGTATGGGCGAGCTGCAAGTCGGCCTCGGCGTTCAGGTTGTCCATCGCGCGCCACGTCCCCGGCGCGGTCACTTTCAGTGTGCCATCGGGAGAGGTGATCACATGGGGTTTCGCGGCCTGCTCGGTTTTTTTCCGGACGGTATTGAAAACGGGAACCGCCAGCGCGATGAGGGCCGCGGCGATGACGAGGAGCCCCAGACATCCGCCTCCGAGACCGATCCAGAGGGCCTTGCTGCGTTTCTTTGGAGGCGGAGGAAAAGGCGGCGGTGTATCAGGCATAGGGCTATTTAACCTTCACGTTGCGGCGCATGAAAGTCGGGACGTCGAGGTCCTGGCCATCGACGATGGTCGGTTCGCTCTTCTCGAAACGGCCGCGGGTGACGGGCTCGAACTGGAGGGTCTCCTGGGTTTCGTGGGCCTTCGGTTTGGGCTTGGGTGCGGGTTTGGCGGCTTCCAGTGGCGCGGGAGGGGCGGGTTGGTTGGCTGGACCGGGGGCTGGCGGCGCGGGTTCGCCAGACTGGTCCAGCACATCTGACTCGTCAGAGTTTTCGACCGCTTCCGGCACCTCCACCGGCGGTGGCTCCGGCAGCCTCGCCGGGCGCTCGCGAGGGGCGGGCTCGCGCGCGGGCGCTTCCCCCACGCCCACGCTGCTAATGATCGTCACGCTCATCCGCTCCCCGAGCTTCGGATCGACCGCCGCGCCGAAGAGCACGCGTGTCTCGTCATTCAGATGCCGGCCCAGCGCGTCCATCAGGATCTGCACCTCACTCAAAGTCATGCTCGGGCCACCGGCGATGTTCACTAGCACGTTCCCGGCTTCATTTAGCATCCGCCCTCGATCCATCAGCGGGCTTTTGAGCGCGCGCTCCAGTGCCTCGTGCGCGCGGTTGTCGCTCGTGCTTTCACCATGGGCGAAAAGGCAGCGCGGATCGTGATTGCGCAGCGCGCTGGAAAGATCGTCGAACCCGATATGGATGAGACCGGGCCGCTGGAACAAATCGCAAACCGCCCGCACGCTCTGGCTGATCGTCTGGTCGCACGTCGCGAACGCCTCATGAATCCCCGCCTTCGGCGAGACCGCATCGCCGAGCCGGTCGTTCTCGAAACAGATGACCGCATTCGCCTGCTCGTGGAGCGACGCCAGCGCCTCGGTCGCCTGGAAGCCGCGCCGTTTCCCCTCGAAAGTAAAAGGCATCGTGGCAAAAGCGACGACGAGCGACTGCTGCTGCCGCGCGATGTGCGCCACGATCGGGGCCGCGCCGGAGCCCGTGCCGCCGCCGAGTCCGACGCAGATGAACACCATCCCCGCCCCCTCCAGCGCCTGCCGGATTTCGTCGATCCCCTCCTCCGCCGCCGCCGCGCCGACCTCCGGGTCGCCCCCCGCGCCGAGCCCGCGCGTCACCGAGCGCCCAAGCTGCACCTTTTCATTGGCGACGGATTGCGTGAGCGATTGCGCGTCGGTGTTGATGGCGATGAGGTCGGCATTCTGCACGCCATCGAGCACGAGCCGGTCGAGCGCGTTCGAGCCTGCCCCGCCGATGCCGACGATTTTGATGCGGACGGGATCGGGAGTGGTTTGGTCGCGGGTGTGCTCGATCATTTGCGGAGGTTGAGAGTTCGGTAGTCAGCGGCTTCGCCGACGGGTTTTGGGTAGGCGGTGTGACAGGATCTCCATCAGCTTCAAAAGAACATCCGCAACGCCCCAAAAAACCTGCTCCGCAACCGACTGAAAAACCCGGTCGGCCGGTCGCTGTGCACCGTCTGCGCATACTTGATCAGCCCGATGGCCGTCGCAAATTGGGGGTTCTCGAAGGCCGACGTGAGCCCCGACATCTTCTGCGCGGCGGTGAGTTGCACCGGCATTTCGAAAATCTCCTGCGCCAGATTCGCGATCCCTTTCAACTGACTGCAGCCACCCGTGAGCAGGATGCCGGAGCCGAGAAAATCGAGGTAGTTCTGCTGGTCGAGTTCGGCTTTCAACAACTCGAAAATCTCCCGCGCCCGCATGTGTATGATCGTGTTCAACGTCTCCCGCTCGATCTCTTTCCCGGCAAAACCGACCTCGTCTTTCAACACCACGACTTCACCCGGGAAAGCGTTCCCAAGGTCGCAGGTGCCTTCGCTGATCTTGAGCTTCTCCGCGCGCGCCATCGGGATGCGCAGGCCCATCGAGATGTCGTTCGTGATGTGATCGCCGCCAATCGCCAGCACGCCGCTTTGCTTCACCGCGCCCTCGACATAGACGATGAAATCCGTGGTGCCGCCGCCAATGTCGATCATCAGCGCGCCGAGGTTTTTTTGATCCACGGTGAGGACGACCTGAGCCGTGGCGAGCGCGTTGAAAATGACGTCCTCGACCTCGAGCGGGATTTCTTTCACGCAACGCACGGTGTTTTGAATCCGCGTGAGCAGGCCGTGGACGATGTGAAAATCGGCCTCGAGCTTGTGCCCGGTCATGCCGATGGGGTTGAGGATGCCGTCCTGCCCATCGACGTGATAGTGCTGGAGGATGTCGTGAATGAAGGCGTTCTGCGCGGGGATGCTCACCTCGCGCGCGCTCTTGCGAACGGCCTCGAAATCGGCCGGCTCGATCTCTTCCTGCTCGTCGGGGATGGTGATGGAGCCGCGGTTGTTGAAGCTCTCGACGTGCGCGCCGCTGATGCCGACAAAGACGCTCTCGATCATCACGTCGCTCTTTTCCTCGGCATCGAGCAGCGCGTCGCGGAGGCAGGCGCTCGCGGTTTCGAAATCGACGATCTCCCCCTTTCGCACGCCCCGCGAGGGCGCCTGGCCGACGCCGAGCACGCGGATGCTGCCGTCGCGCATCGACTCGCCGACGACGACGCACATCTTCGACGTGCCGATCTCGAGGCCGACGAGGATGTTGTCCTTACCCATTGAACGGCTTCGTGCGGGGATTCACCGGGATGGCGCGGCGCACGGGCATCTCGCGCGGCTTCGGCTTCACGACCGGCTCGGCGCGCTTCACCGGCAGGGGCGGCTTCGTGGTTGCGCCGGCATCTCGCAGCAGCGCGGTGGGTGCGTCGGCGGGGCTCTGCGGCACGACGAACGTGACCGGGATGTTGCGCTCGACCATCAGGTTAACGGTCTGGATTTCCTGACGCCGATCCGCGACGGCGTCGAAAAGCTGGCTGAGCCGGTCGAGCTGATCGTCGAGCCGGTCGAGCTGGAAGGTGATGCGGGAGCGGTTCCGGTCGGTGAGGATGAGGCAGTAGCCTTTGCTAACGTCGATGCTCTGCGGGTGAAGCCACGCCTCGTCGGTGCTCCGGCGCAGCAGATCGACGGCGGCTTTCACCTCGGGCAACGGCGCGGGCTGGCCGGGCGTGAGTTGGCGGGTATCGACGCCGGCGATGATGGGCAGATGCAGGTACTCGGTGCGGTTGCGGTCGGCGTCGATGATCGTGGAGCGGGCGTCGATGAGGTAGGCCCCGGCGGGCGCGCCGCCCTCGCCGGTCTCGCGGTCGGCGATCCAGGCGATCGGCTTCCGCTCGGCGACGCGGATGGCGATTTTGTCGGGCAGGGTGCGCTCGATCTCGACGTTTTCGACGGCGGGGAGGGCGAGCAGTTTCTCCCGCGCGGACGCGAGGCTGATTGTGAAAATGTTCGCGCCTTCGCGGATGCCGGCGCTCTGGAGGATGCGCTGGCGGTCGAGGGAGCCGTCGGTTTTTACGGTCACGGCGGCGAGTTCGTATTTGGGGTTTTCCCACAGGAACCGCCGCAATCCTTCGTGCGCGCCATACCAGACACCGCCGATGAGGGCGCTGAAGAGGATGAATTTGCAGACGAAAGAAATGGCGCGGCTGTTGCGCTGCTGGGCGGCTTTGCGCGAGCGGACTTTCACGTCGAGCAAATGCTGCTGCTTGCGCTGGCGTCCGCTGGAGACGCGGCGGTTCTTGGCTGGCTTTTTTGGATCGCGAATCATGTCAATGAGCTCGGTCGAAGCGGGCGTGGGAAAGTTCGATGATGCGTGCGCAGAGCTCGGGGTAGCTGATGCCGGCGGCGGCGGCGGCTTCAGGGAGCAGGCTCGACTCGGTCATGCCGGGGATGGTGTTGATTTCCAACACGACCGGCTCGCCGCTCTCGGGCAGGACGAAATCGACGCGCGAATAGGTTTCCAAGCCGAGCGCGCGGTGGGCATCGAGGGCGATCTGCTGGATGTGGCGGGCGCGGTCGGGATCGAGAGGCGCGGGGCAAATGTGCTTTGCCCCGCCGGTGTTGCCGCCTTTCGGATCGAGGAACGGATATTTCGTCGCGAAATCGTAGAAGCCAGTGGTGGGGATGATCTGGATGATCGGCAGCGCCTCGCCGCCCAGGATGCCGACGGTTAGCTCGGCTCCGGCGACGAACTGCTCGACGAGGAGCGGTTCGTAGCGGGCGGCTTCGCGGAGCGCGGCCTCAGCTTCTCCGGCGGTCTTCACGATATAGACGCCGACGCTGGAACCTTCGCGCGGAGCTTTCAGGACATAAGGGATCGGGAGCGAGGGGTGCCCGCCCCGACCGAGGACTTCGTAAGGTGCGGTCGGAACTCCGGCGGCGTCGAAAGCGCGCTTGGAGTCGATTTTGTCGAAGGCGAGTTCGCTGCCGCGGACGCCTTCGCCGGTGTAGCGGATGCCGCGCTCGTCGAGGATGCGCTGAAGTTGGCCGTCCTCGCCGAAGGTGCCGTGGATGACGTTGAAAGCGATGTCGATGCCGTCGGGCAGCGAGAAGTCGGTGCCGTCCACCTCGACCTCGGTGACAGTTGCGCCGAGTTCGCGCAGGGCTTTGGCGACGCCGTGGCCGGAGGCGAGCGAAACTTCGCGTTCGGAGCCGGGGCCACCCATGAGAACTGCAATGTTTTTTCCGGTCAGCATGCGGGGTTTTCTATAGCAACTTTTGTTAGGCCGCGCACCTTGCAAAATGCGGTGACGGCGGCATGAGCGGCTTCATTTGCGGGCGTGGCCACGAAGTCGGCTTCGGCATCGTAAAGCCGCACGCTCCCCTCCCCCATCGCGGCCTGGATTTCCTCCGCCAGCGCGAGATCGCGGGCGAGCGTTTCCGTCTGCTCATGGATATTCCCCGCGCCGAGACTGAGCACCATGTCCCCCGCCTGGAGCCGCTGTCCGATGCGGCGCGCGATATTTTCGCGAGCCGGCTCGAAGAAGGCAGCTGGATGTCCGCTCTCCGCCACCGCATCGACGATGAGCTGGCCGGTGACGCCGGGGATCGGCGTCTCGCTCGCAGGGTAAATGTCGGCGACGTAAAGTTCCGTGGCGTCGGCAAACGCTGTGGCAAACAAGTCCCGGAGCCGCTGCGTGCGCGTGTAGCGATGCGGCTGGAACATGACGAGCAGCCGGTGATCGCCGCCATCGCGCGCGGTGGCGAGCGTCGCGGCGATCTCGCTCGGATGATGCGCGTAATCATCGACGACGAGGAATTTGTCGCTCCGGTAGGTGATCTGGAAACGGCGTTTCGCGCCGCGGAAAGTGTCGAGCGCGCCGCGGATCGCGTCGAAACTCACGCCGAGTTCGGTGGCGAGCGCGATGACACAGAGGGCGTTGGAGACGTTGTGGCGGCCCGGGACGTTTAGCGTGACGCGTCCGAGTTTTTCGCCGTCGCGAAAAACGTCGAAATGAGACTGGAAGTTGCGCGATTCAAGATTGCGATACTGGTAGCGCGCATCTGCGCTCGCCCCGCAGGAGATTGCCCCGGGATGCCCTGCGCAGAGCCGCGCCCCATGCGGGTCGTCCGCGCAGAAAACGACCATGTCGCGCGTCTGCTCGAGCACCTGCTGAAATACCGCCTCAATGGCCGCAAGATCGTCGTAGTGGTCGAGATGCTCCTCCTCGATGTTCAGGATGATCGCGTGCTCGGGATGATAAAGCACCACGGTGCCATCGCTCTCGTCGCCCTCGACCACGAAATGCTCACCGTCGGCATCCCAGTGGGCGTTCGTTCCGAGGATGGGAATTTCCGCCCCGACATAGTGCGACGGTTTCAATCCGCCGCCGCGCAGGACGTGCGCCGCCATCGCGGATGTCGTCGTTTTCCCGTGCATGCCGGCAACGAGGATGCCCTTTTTGCAATGCATGATCGCCGCGAGCGCATCGGCCCTGCGCACCATGCTTTTCCCCGTCCGGATCGCCTCGTCGTAGCCGACATTTCCCGGGCGTATGGCGGAGGAAAAGATCACGAGATCCGCATCCGCGACCGACTCGGCCGTGTGCGGTGTGTGGAATTCGAGCCCGAGCTTTTGCAGCCGCTCGACTTCGACGGTGGAGACTTTGTCCGAGCCGCTGACGTGGTGCCCGAGCGCCATGAGCAGCCCTGCAAGCCCGCTCATCCCCGAGCCGGCGACGCCGATGAGGTGGATGCGCAATTCGCCCCCGACAAGGATGTCCGCAAGGATTTGGCCGGTGTCCATGGCTTAGAGGAGGGGGATTGCCAGCGAGAGGATGCGCGAGTAGCGTCCGATTCGTATGGACGCTGTAGCCGAACGATTGGATGCCGGGTTGAGTTCATGGCAACCCGCAGTTTCGCAAGTGGTTCGTGCGCGTGTGGCAGAGATCATCGAACTCGCGGAAGATGATTTGCTCGACATCATGCGCTCCCGCGAGGCGGAGCAGGAAATTCTGGATATGATCGATGAGCCCCCATCCCGGTGAGGTCTGGATCGCCGACTTGGGGATAGCGGCGAAGACGCGACCTGTGGTGGTTGTTTCCCGGCACGACCCAGACGCGCCGCGCGCGACTTTCCTGTATGTCCCGTTGACCACGCAGCGGCGTGGAGGGCGATACGAGGTTGAAATCGGTAGGTTGCCCTTCCTGCAACTGGAAGGGGTCGCGAATCTGCAGGGCTTGTCCTCCCTCTCATACCGTCGGCTGGAGCGGCGGTTGGGGCGTTTGCCCGATGAACTTCTACAGCGGATACAGGATGCGCTGCTATATGCCGTGGCTCTCGCGGACTAGATACGGCGGACGATTGGTAGTGAATCGGCAACTGGCTCACAAATACTTTTCCATGGTGGCGACGACCTGGCGGGCGGCGTCGCGGGGGGCGAGGGAGCGGGCGCTCCGCTGCATCGCGTCGAAGCGCGCGGGGGCGAGCATCTCGCGCAATGCCGCGGCGAGGGTTTCGCCGGTCGTCTGCGATTGATCTAATACGCTCGCCGCACCGGAGCGAACGAAAATCTCGGCATTGAGCGCCTGGTGATTTTCCGCGGCGTGCGGGTAGGGAATGAGCACGCTTGGGAGGGCGAAATGCGACAGCTCAGTGAGGCTCGCGGCACCGGAACGCGCGATGGCGGCATCGGCGGCGGCGTAGGCGGCATCCATGCGATGACAAAACGGCGCGACATGCGCGGGGATGCCGGCGCGGCGGTAGTTGTCGGTCATGAGCTGGTCGTCCTGCGGGCCGGTGAGGTGGATGATTTGCAGGTCGAGTTCCTTAATCGCGGTGCAGGCTCGGGCGAGCGCTTCGTTGATGCCGTGCGCGCCCTGGCTGCCGCCCATCACGAGCAGCGTGCGCTTTCCCGCCTCCAGCCCGAAGTGCGCGAGCGCCTCCGCCCGCGGCATCCGGTCGACGAGTGAGCGGCGGATCGGCGTGCCGGTCACCTCGCAGCGGGCGTTCGGAAAATGTTTCGTGCACTCGGAAAAACCGAGCAGCACGGCGGTGACGAGGCGTGCGTTGAGGCGATTGGCTTTGCCCGGGATGGCGTTCGACTCGTGGACGAAGGTCGGGATCTTCCGCAGCCGCCCGGCGAGGATCGGCGCGGTCGAGGTGAAGCCGCCCATGCCCAGCACTGCGTCAGGCTGGAACTCGCGATAGAGCGCGCGGCAGGGACTGAGGCTGTTGTTGAACCGCCAGAGGAAGCCGAGGATCGCGGGCGAAAGGAGCCGCGGCATGCCGATGCTCGGGAGTTTCTCAAAACGCAAGTCGTCGTGGCCTTGCGTCGCCAGCGCATCGACTTCTTTTTCCGAGATGAAAACGAGCACATCGTCCCCGCGCTCGCGCAGCACCTCGGCGACAGCAAGAGCCGGGAAGAGATGACCGCCGGTGCCGCCGCCTGCGATGGCGACTTTCATATTCTCGGGGTCGAGCGCACGCGCATTTTCACGGGCATCCGGCTCCCGCGTCCGACATCAGGGCGGCCCTGGAGGAAAATATTCACGAGGATGCCGATGCCTAACAAACAGAACACGAGGTTCGATCCACCGTAGCTAATGAAGGGGAGCGGCAAACCTTTGTTGGGCAGTAACGAGGTGGTGACGCCGATGTTCACGGCAGCTTGGAGCGCAATCATCGTGACGATGCCGAAGCCGAACAGCATGCCAAACCGGTCGCGGGCCTGCATGGAGATGAGCGCGCCGCAGAGGATGATCACGAGATAGCCGAAGATGATGAGAAGCGTGATGCGCAGGCCGAGTTCCTCGCCGATGACGGGGAAAATGAAGTCGGTGTGCGCGAAGGGGAGGTAGGACATTTTTTGGCGTCCCATGCCGAGACCGAGGCCCTCGACGCCGCCGGAGCCTAGCGCGATGAGGCCCTGCTGCGCCTGGTAGGCATCGGCGGGATATTTTTCGGGATAGAGGAAGGCGAGGAATCGACCCATGCGCTCGGGCATTTTCGTGACGGCAAAGGCGAGCGCGCCCATGCCGGCGGCGGCGAGGGAGCCGATGTAGAAGAGGTTCGTGCCGGCGACGAACATGACGACGAAGGTCGTCGCGCCGATGAGGGCGGTGGTCCCTAGGTCGGCTTCGGGCGCAATGAGGGCCATGAGAATGCCTGTGCCGGCGAGCGGGGCGGCAAAGCCTTTGATGAAACCTTTGGCATCGGGAGCCATGCGGGAGAACCAGTGCGCGAGGAAAAGGACGGCGGCAAACTTGCCGAGTTCGGAAGGCTGGAAGGTGATGATCCTGAAGTTCACCCAGCGCCAGGCGCCGTTGATTTTCATTCCGATGGGCGGGATGAAACATAACACCAGCAGCGCGATGGCGAGGCCGAACCAGAGCCACCAGGTCTTTTGCCAAAGATGGTAGTCGATGCGGGAGGCGACGATGCAGACGACGATGCCGATGCCGAGCCAGATGGACTGCCGGCGCAGGAAAAAGGCGGGGTCGCCCTTGCTGTCCTGCGCGAAGGCGGCGGTGGAAAAGAGCATGACGATCCCGAGCGCGAGCATGCCGAGCACGGCCGCGAGGAGGAAATAGACGCTCTTGCGGTGCATCAGATTGGGGAACCCGCTACCCAGACGCTGGCGCGTCGCTCGATGATGTGGACGCGACCGTCATTTCTTCGCGGGGACTTTTAGTTTCGCCCCGATCTGGAGTTTTCGAGGGTCGTCGATGTCGTTGAGCTTCAACAACTCGTTATAGTTCACGCCGAGATGACGCGCGATGCCCACGGGGTTGTCGCCTTTCTTTACCTCATAAAGTTGATCCGAAGCAGCAACGGAAGTCGTGGGTTTCGACACGGCGGGTTTTGGCTTTTCCACTGGAATCGGAGCGGTCGAGCGCTCGGGGATCATCAGGCTCTGGCCGATCTGGATCGCGGCGACGTTTTGCAGGCCGTTCGCACGCTCGAGGTCGGCGACGGTGACGTTGTGCGAGGTGGCGATGCGCGTGAGCGTGTCGCCGGCGCGGACCAGATAGATGTTCCCGGCAGGCGCGGGCGCGGTTTCCGGGGCCGCTTCGGGCGGTACTTCGGCGGGGGCGGTAATTTCGGTCGGCGCGGTGCCGGCATAGGTGGCTTTGCGCTCCTTGATGCTCTTGAAGGCATAGATGCCGCCGACGGCGACGATGTGCAGGACGAGGACGACGATGAACGCGCTCGAAAGTTTCATATTCGGCGCGTCGTCGTAGTCCTCCTTGCTCACTGCGCGGCCGGTCGCGGCGTGCAGCTTCTTTTTCGGCATGAGGAATTGGGGTTTCTTCATCTTCATAATGCGTTGGTGATTTCTCGGAACTGGCGGCCGCGGTCGGCGTAATCTTTGAACATGTCGAAGCTCGATGTCCCAGGGGAGAAAAGGACGACATCGCCGGGCTGCGCTTTCTCCCGTGCAGTCTCGACCGCTTCTTGCAGGGAAAGGGCGCGCTGACACTCAATTCGCCCGCTCCAGCACTCGCCGATGCGCCCGGCCATCTCGCCAATGAGCACGACGGCGCGCGCTTTCTCCGCGACCAAATCTGTTATGGAATCGAACTGGAAGCCCTTGTCCTTGCCACCGGCTATTAGAACAACAGGCCGTGTCTCGGAGGCGAGCGCTTTTTCGAGCGCATCGAGGTTTGTTGCCTTGGAGTCATTGACATAGGCGACGCCATCCAACTCGCGGACGAGTTCACAGCGGTGCGGCTTTGCGGCGTAGGAGCAGAGCGCGGGCACCATCTGCGCGGGGAGGAGGCCGTGGCAAAGGCCGACGGCGAGCGCGGCCATGAGGTTCTCGGCGTTGTGCGCACCGCGCAGCTTCGCGTCGGACATCTTCAGCGCGGGCTCGCCCTGGAAGTGAATGACGCCGTCGCGCAGGTCGAAGTCCCCGCCCATCTCGTAGGCGGAAAATGTGAGAATCCGAGAGACGAGTCCAGGCAGGCCGGGCAGATCTTTGAGGTTTACCACGACGAAATCCTCGGCGGTCTGGTTTTCGAAAAGCCTTAGCTTCGCGGCACGGTATTCTTCGACGCTTGTGTAACGGTCGAGGTGATCGGGAGCGAAGTTGAGCCAGACGGCAACATGCGGGCGGAAGGTGCGGATGCGCTCGAGCTGAAAGGAACTAACCTCGAGAGTGACGACGTCGAGATCGGGGCATTTGCGCAGGATGCCGGCAAATGAGGGGCCGATGTTTCCAGCGGCGAGGGTGCGGACCCCGCAGTCGTTGAGCATGCTGGCGACAAGCTCAGTGGTCGTTGTTTTTCCGTTGGTGCCGGTGATGGCGATGACGGGGCAGGGGCAGAGTTCCCACGACATTTCCAGCTCGCCGATCATCTCGATGCGACGGCTGATGAAGTTCTGGACGAGCGGCGTGGCGGGATCGATGCCGGGACTCAGGATGGCGCGGTCGCATCTGCCAGACCAGCGGTCGGCGTCGCGTCCGGTGACGGTGGTGATGCCGGCGCGGCGGAATTTCTCCAGCTTCGCGGCGAGGCGCGCGGGCTCAGCGGTGTCCAGCGCGATCACGTGCGCACCCTCCTCCGCGAGCAGGTGAGCGGCGGCTTCGCCGCTCTCACCCATGCCCAGCACTGCGATGTGTTTTTCATGATAGTGCGAGGTCACCGGAGCTTGAGCGTGGCGAGGCCGAGGAAGGCGAAGATGATCGACATGATCCAGAAACGGACGATGACGGTGTTTTCCTTCCAGCCTTTGAGTTCGAAATGATGGTGGATGGGCGACATCGCGAAGATGCGCTTGCCGGTGAGTTTGAAGCTGGCGACCTGCAAAATAACGGACATCGCTTCGATGACGAAGACGCCGCCGACGACGAGGAGCAACAGTTCCTGCTTGCAGCAAATCGCGACGACGCCGAGCACGCCGCCGATGGCGAGGGAGCCGGTGTCGCCCATGAAAACTTTCGCGGGATGGCAGTTGAACCAAAGAAACCCCATGCCGGCGCCGACGAGGGCCATGCACAAAACTGCCAGCTCTCCGGCAAAGGGATAGAATGGAATTTGTAAGTAAGTGGAGATTTTGATGTTCCCGGCGACGTAGGCGAGGACGGCGTAGGCGGAGGCGGCGGTGATGGTGCAGCCGGTTGCGAGGCCGTCGAGGCCATCGGTCAGATTCACGGCGTTCGAGGTGCCGACGATGATGCCGCCAAAGAAGAAGAAGGTAAGGAAGCTCAAGTTCCAGATGACCGGCTCCTTGAAGAAGGGCAGGTAGAGCATGCGCGCCTGGACCTCGAACTTGGGATCCCAAAGGAAGAAGGCGGTGACGATGGCGGCGAGGGCGAACTGGGCGACGAGCTTCACGCGGCCGCTGACGCCGGCGGAATGCTTTTTTGTTACCTTCGCGTAATCGTCGGCAAAGCCGAGCGCCCCGAGCCAGACGATCGTGAGCAGGGCGAGCCAGATGGCGTGATTATCGGGGCGCGCCCAGATGATGGTGGAGACAATGACGGCACCCAACAGAAGCACGCCGCCCATCGTGGGTGTGCCCACCTTGCCGCCGTGCAACTCGGCGAGCTTGTGGACTTCCTCTTTCGTCCGAATCGGCTGGCCGATCTTGAGCGAGATGAGGCGGCGGATGACGACGTTGCCGAACATGAGACATAACAAAAACGAGGTCACGGCGGCACCGACGGCGCGGAAGGTGATGTATTTGAAAACGTTTAGCGCGCTGAGCTCGCTGTGCTCGCTGAGGAGATGGAGGTAATACATCATGACGCGAACTCCTCGATGATGTGCTCCATGCGGGCGGAGCGGCTGCCTTTCACCAAAACGATGTCGCCAGGGCGGGCGAGATCGCGCAGGAGGGAGGTGGCTTCGGTGTTGTCGGCGACTTGGTGAGTCGCGGGGATGCCGGGGGCATCCACGGCGATGATGATGCAAATGCGCTCACTGACGGCGTCCTCACCCACTTGCCGATGGCCGGCACCGGATTGGCTGCCGAGCTCGCCCATTTTTCCGAGGACGGCGATGCGGCGGCCTGCGCAGGGCATCGCGCCCAGGGTGCGGAGGGCGGCGCGGACGGAATCGGGGTTCGCGTTGTAGGTGTCGTCGAGGAAGCGGATGCCGCGGATGGTGCGGGATCCGAGTCGGCCTTTGGTGAGGGTGACTTTTTCGAGCGCGGCGGCGCAGTCGGCGAGTGGGACATCGAGGAGACGACCGGCGGCGACGGCGAGCAGGGCGTTTTGAATCATGTGGGAGCCGGCGACGTTGAGGCGGGCCTCGGCGGTCTCATGTCCGGCGTGGATGGTGAAGCTGGTGCCATCGGCGTCATTGCGGAGGTTGCCGGCCTTGAGGTCGCCGCGGCCGATGCCGGCGGTGATGATCCCGCCGCGAGTTCGCGCGGCGATCGAGTCGGTGTAGTCGTCCTCGGCATTGAGGACGACGTAGCCGTCGGCGCGGATGGCTTCGGCGAGCGCGCCTTTTTCCTGCGCGATGGCGTCGCGGGTGCCCATGAACTCGATGTGGGCGACGCCGACGTTCGTGATGATGGCGATGCGGGGGCGGGCCATGGCGGCGAGCGGGGCGATCTCGCCCGGGTGGTTCATGCCGATCTCGAAAACGCCAGCGGTGTGCTCTGCGCTGGCGCGCAGCAGAGTGAGCGGCAGGCCGATGTGGTTGTTGAAATTGCCGTCGGTCTTGATGACGCGATGCTTCGCGGAAAGGACGGCGGCTGTGAAATCCTTGGTGCTGGTCTTGCCGTTGCTGCCGGTGATCGCGACGACTTGGAGCGGAAGCGTGGCGCGGTAGGCGGCAGCGATTTTTTGGAGCGCTTGGAGGGTGTTGGTGACGCGGATGAATGCGCGGGATGGCGCGGGAGCTTCGTGGTCGATGAACACGGCAGCCGCGCCTTTTTCGTAAGCCTGATCAACGAATGCGTGCCCGTCGAAATTCTCGCCGCGCAGGGCGAGGAAAAGGTCGCCCTTTGCTAGCTTTCGCGAGTCGGTGCAGATGTTTGTTATGTCTGCATCGGTGCCAACGAGTTCGCCGTCGGCCCATTGGGCAATCTGGGAAAGTAAGGTCGCGTCCATGAGCTAGCGATTCATTTCGACCGGAGTCATGGCGAGGGCTTCCTGGGCGACGGCGACATCGCTGAAGGGGATCGTGTGGTCGGCGAACTCCTGATAGGTCTCGTGGCCTTTGCCGGCGATGAGGATGATGTCGCGCGGCTGGGCCATGGCGATGGCGCGATGGATGGCTTCTCGCCGATCGACGATGGTCTCGCAATTCCCGGTGCGCACGCCTTTCAAAATGTCGGCGATGATGGCCTCGGGCTCTTCCTTGCGCGGGTTGTCGGAGGTGATGATGGCGTGGTCGGCGTGCTGATCAACGGCGGCACCCATGAGCAGGCGCTTGGCACGGTCGCGGCTGCCACCGCAGCCGAAGACGACGATGAGGCGGCTGGGGGAAAGCTCGCGCAGGGTGCGCATAACGTTGAGCAGGGCGTCGTCGGTGTGGGCGTAATCGACGAAGACTTTGAACTGGCGCTTCACCGGGACTTCCTCGAGGCGACCGGGGACGCATGGGGCGGTGGCGAGGGCGAGCACGGCGGCGCGGGTGTCGATGCCGAGGGCGCGCGCGGCTCCGAGGGCGGCTAATGAATTATAGACGTTGAACCGGCCGATGAGCGGGAGGCGGACGAGGTAGCTCTTTCCGCCGGCGTCGAGTTGATAGGAGGTGCCGGCGAAATCGACGCGGAGGTTGCTGGCTTTCAAGTCGGCTTTGATCCCGACGCCGAATGTGGTGACGGCAAGATCTTTCGCTAGTTGATTGGCCAGTTTGGCCCCGTGCCGGTCGTCGATGTTCACCACCGCGGTGCCGTTCTTTTTCAACTGCCCGAGCAGGCCGGTGAAGAGGCGCGACTTGGCCTCGAAATAGGCGTCCATCGTCTTGTGATAGTCGAGATGGTCTTGGGTCAGGTTTGTAAAGACTGCGGCGTCAAACTCGATGTTCCGCACGCGCTCCTGCATGAGGGCGTGGGAGGAGACTTCCATGGCGGCGGCTTTGCAGCCGGCGGAGCGGATCTGGTAGAGGATATCCTGGAGGTCGAGGGACTCGGGGGTGGTGCGCGCGGCGGGGAGGATGCGGTCGCCGATCTCGTAACGGACGGTGCCGATGAGGCCGCAGCGGAGGCTGGCGGTGTCGCAGAGGTGTTTGAGGAGGAATGCGACGGTCGTTTTGCCGTTGGTGCCGGTGATGCCGGCGATTTTCAACGCGTGCGACGGGTGGCGGTAGAACTCGGCGGCGAGATCGGCGAGGGCGATGCGGGCGTTCTCGACGACGATGCGGGTGGCTTTGCTCTGATGCTCGCGCTCTTCGCTGATCACGGCCACGGCTCCCTGGGCGACGGCCTGGTCGATGAAGCGGCGGCCGTCGGCGACTTCGCCGCGCATGGCGATGAAAAGGGAGCCGGGTTTGACGAGGCGGGAGTCGTAGCAGATGGATGTGACGTCGCGGTCGAGGGTGCCCTCGACCTGCGTGGTCTTTAGGTGGGAAAGGAGTGCCTTTAGTTGCATGGGACCTCCGGGTAGCGCGGCTGGCTCGGGCGCTGTTTTTGGCAGCTCGCCGAAAACTCGTGGACTGACTTTACTGCGACATTCAAAGGAATTTGCTGATCAAAAGTTACTTTGTGCGGTGGGAAAGTTTGTTTAGGAGCGGTCGGCGAGCCGCCGACCGCGGCACCCGAGCCGGGTGCGCTCCCCGGACGCTTGTGCAGAATTGAGGCGGCAGGGCGCATCGCTTAGTCGCGTTCGGGGCGGGTCGAGGAGCCGGCTTTTGCGACCATGAGGTCGGGGCTCGGGGGGAGGTTCAGGTAGCGGGCCGCGCGCTCGGCGATGCGGGAGAAGATCGGCGCGGCGACGAGGCCGCCGTAGTTGAGGCCGGCTTTGGTGGTCGCGTCGTCGATCATGACGATGCCAACGAATTCGGGGTTTTCGGCGGGCATGAAGCCGAGGAAGGAGACGACATATTTGTCGTGAACGTAGGTGTGGGTTTTCGGATCGAGTTTCTGCGCGGTGCCGGTTTTCCCCGCGACCTGATAGCCGGGAACGGCGGCCAGGGCGGCGGTGCCACGCTTGCTGACGACCTCGACGAGCATCGCCCGCACCTTGTCGGTCACGGCCTCCGTGACGACGCGGCGGACTTCCACTGGCGGGTAATCGGCGATGACGGCACCTTCGTCGTTCGTCACACGGCTGACGATCTGCGGCATCATGAGCTTGCCGCCATTGGCGATCACGGACATGGCGCTGACCATCTGCAGCGCGGTGACGCCGACTTCATGGCCCATCGGCATGCGGGTGATGGAAATTTTGCTCCAGCGATGCGGCGGATGGATGATCCCGGGGATCTCGCCGGGTAGCTCGATGCCGGTGCGGTCGCCGAAGCCAAACCGGCGGAGATACTCGTAGAATCGCAGGTCGCCGAGCTGCAACGCGAGCTTGGCGGCGAGGACGTTGCTCGATTTAACAATGCCGTCGTGAACGCTCATCATGCCATAGGGATGGTGGTCGCGCAGGGGGATGCCAGCGTACATGAAGCGCCCGTTTTCACAAAAAATCTGCGTCTCGGGATTGACGATGCGCTCGTTCAGTGCGGCGGCGACGGTAGCGATTTTGAAGGTCGATCCGGGCTCGAGCATGTCGATGACGGCGCGATTTTTCATCGCCTGCTTGTCATCGGAGATGGCGTTCGCGTCGAAATTCGGGCGGTTCGACATGGCGAGGATTTCCCCGGTCTGCGGGCGCATGAGGATCACGGTGGCGGACTTCGGCTTCAGCGTGCGCATCGCGATGTCGAGTTCGTTCTCGACGATGTTTTGCAAACCCATGTCGATGGTGAGCCGGACGTGCGAACCGTCGATGGGGCGGTTCTCGAGCCCGCGGTAGGGGACGATCTCCTGCCCGGTGCGATCGTGCTCGATGAAGCGCCAGCCGTTGCGTCCGCGCAGGTATTTCTCCTGCGTTTTTTCGATGCCCTGCACGCCGGAGTGGGTGTGGTCGGTGAAGCCGAGGACGTGGGAGAGCATCGGGCCATTCGGGTAGAGGCGGGAGGCGTCCTGCTCGAAAAAGATGCCCTTGAGTTTAGCGTTGCGGAGGTCGTTCCAGAGCGGCGTGGTGACAGGCTCGGGCACGCCTCGCTTGATGACGACGTAGCGGCGGTTGGTCGTCAGCTTTTCCGCGAGTTCCTTCGGATCGAGGCCGAGCGGTTTGGCGAGCACGCTGGCCAGAGCTTTCGGGTCGGGGATCAAGGCACCGTCGGCGACGACGGATTTTACGGATTCGTTCTCGGCGAGGATCTCGCCGTGAATGTCGGTGATGAGGCCGCGGCGGGCAGGGAGTTCCTGGCGGAGGACGTGTTTCTGCGCGGCAACGGTGGCGAACTCACCGCGCCGGGTGACCTGGAGATCGACGAGGCGGAAGGAATAGACGGTGAAACATGCGGCCAGCCCGCAGCAGGCGATCAGCGCTCGCGTTCTGGCGTTCCACTTCATCGATCGAAGGAGGAGTTGGAAACGGGGCGCAGTTCGTCGCGGGCGGGAGCGCTCACGCGGACGATGCGGTCGTCCGCGATGTCGATCATCTGGATGAAGCCGCTCTGCCGGTGGCTCTCGAGCACGGCGTGCGAGGAGAGAATGGACGCGCGGGCTCGCAGATCGCGATTGGCGGCCTCGAGCTGCTTCAGCTCGGTTTCGAGGGCGTTGATGGTGCGCCCGGTGAGGTGCTGCTGGTTTTTGAAATAGACATAACAAAGCCCCGCGATGACGAGAAAGGCGGCGGCGACGATCCACTTGGCCAGGAGGGCGACGGAGACAGTTTCGGTGTGTTTGCGATGGTTCGACATAACAGTGTTTTGTTAGTTGGAAATGCGTTCGGCGATGCGGAGGCGGGCGCTGCGGGAACGCGGGTTGCGCTCCTGCTCGGCGGGGGTTGGGGAAATGGATTTGTTCGATAGCAGGCGATACTTGCGATCCGGGTTCGGACGCGCGGCGGGCCACTCGGGGCGGTCGATGGTCTCGGCGCTGCGTGTTTTGAGGAAAGTTTTGACGATCCGATCCTCGAGGCTGTGGAAGGTGATGACGGCGAGGCGTCCGCTGGGGCGGAGGCGCGCGGTGAGGACTTCCAAACCCTCTTCGAGAGACTCGAGTTCGCGGTTCACCGCGATGCGGAGGGCCTGGAAAACCCGGGTCGCGGGGTGGGCGCGGCCGCGGCGCGGGATGACGGCTTCGACGGCTTGCGCGAGGTCGAGCGTGGTGACGAACGGCTTTTTCAGCCGCTCCCGGACGAGGCGCGCGGCGACCCGGCGGGCGGCTCGCTCTTCGCCGAACTTGTGGAAGATGCGCTCGAGCTGCTCGCCGGTGGCGTTGTTCACGAGGTCGGCGGCGGTGAGGGGCGCACCGGGGTTCATCCGCATGTCGAGCGGGCCGTCGTGCTGGAAGCTGAAGCCGCGCTCGGGCGTGTCGAGCTGCCAGGAGGAGACGCCAAGGTCGAGCAGCGCGCCGTCGATGAAGTCGATCCCGAGCCGGTCGAGCACGGCGGCGGCGTCGGAGAAATTCGCGTGCGCCGTGATGAGCCGGTCGCCGGCCCCGGCGCATCGGTTTTTCGCGAATGCGAGGGCCTGCGGATCCTGATCCAGACCAATGACGCGCGCCCCGGCCGCGAACAGCGCCTCGGTGTGGCCGCCGCCGCCGAGGGTGCCGTCGAGGATGATTTTGCCAGGCGCGGGCTCGAGGGCGCGCAGCGTCTCGGACAGCAAAACCGGCTCGTGATAACGCTCGTGGCTCATCGTGGTGAGGACTCCCGTGAAGATGTGGCGCAGCGCGCCGGGGTGGAGGTGGAGGGCGGGTCTCATAGGCCTTTTGCCCGGTAGGTGCTCATGTAGCCGGCGTTGCGCGAGGCGAAGAACTCCTCCCAGCGCTCCGGCACCCAGAGCTCGAAGCGGTCACGGGAGCCGATGAGGGTCACGTCGCGTTCGAGGCCGATCTGGCGACAAAGTTCCACCGGGAGCACGAGGCGGCCCTGCTTGTCGGTGGGGCAGTCGTGGCAGGTGGAGGAAATGATGGTCGCAAACTCGCGCTGCTCCGCGGGGGAAAAAGTGGCGTCGCCAGTGCCGTTCTCGAAAATCGTGTCGAACTTCTCGGGATAGGTGACGACGAGGCGGGCGCGGGTGACGGGGTCGGGAAAGATGACGAACAGCTCGGCATCGACCTCTTTGCGCCGCCAAGCGGAGGGGATGGTGATGCGGTTTTTCGAATCGAGGGAGTGGTCGAAACGGCCCCGGAACGTCAGCGATGTGGCGACGGTTGGGGTTTCCATTGGAGGTGAGATGCGGGATGTCGTGGTATCTCGTGGCACGACGCCCCACTTTCTCCCACCCGCTGGGATGATTCGTCAATTGTTTTTGCGAAATTTTTGCGCTCCGGCTTCGCTCTTAGTGGCGGACCGCAAGCGGAGCCCGACAGGCGAACTTTCCCCTCAGAGAAGCTCGAGCTGCTCCTCGGGCTCTTCCTCGGCCCGCGCCGCGGCATCGGGCAGTGTAATCGGCAGGCCGAGCTGCGCGCCGAGACGCTGGCAGGTGAGCGGAGAGAAGCCCTCGAAATGATTGTTCACAAACACGTAGATGACGCCGTTCTCTTCCGCGTGCCGCTGGATTTTCACGGCCCAACTGTCGAGCGAGCTGTCGCGCGGCCAGAGGATGTGTCCGTAGCGATGGACGCGGGTGCCGTCGCCGCGATATTTCGTGCCGAGATCGCCGAGGAGCCGGACGTAGAGGAAATCCGCCGTCTGCGGCGACGGCTCGAAGGCCCCGCGATCCTGCGCCGCGAGCGCCGTGGTATCGCTCCAGACCCAGCAGACGCCGTGCTCTTCGAGCAGCCGGATGATGCGCGGGAGATGCCATCCCTCGTCTCTGAACTCGATGGCGAACCGGCAGTCGCGCGGCAGTCCCATGACGAACTCCCGCAGCGCCTGCTCGTCGTTTTTCGGAGAAAAAGAAGGCGGCAACTGCACGAGCACGCACCCGAGCCGGGAGCGCAGCGGAGCCATCGCGGCGAGAAACTCGCGCACGGCCTCGCGGCTGTCGCGCAGGCGCGCGTCGTGGGTGATGGCGCGCGGGAGCTTGCAGGTGAAGCTGAAGCCGGGCGGCACGGCCTCGAGCCAGTGGGCGGTGGTCTGCGGCTTCGGGGCGGCGTAAAACGTGGAATCGATCTCCACGGCGGGGAGGTGGCGCGCGTAGTGAGCGAGCCATTGGTTCGCCGGGAGATCGGGCGGGTAGAAGACGCCGCGCCAGTCGTCGAAATTCCACGCGCAGGTGCCGAGCTTGATTTTAGAGGGATCGCCAGCGGTCACAGTTCACCCGCGGAATCGCATCTGGCGCTGCTCCGAGCCGCCCGCCCGAGCGTGCGCGAATGATCGCGCAAGATGTCACAACAAATAGTTTGCCCGCCTCGGGACTTGCTGCTTCCCTGCTCGCCCGCCGAAAAACGGCGTCGCAGTTCCAAGACAAACACACACGCATGGGTTCACTGAAAAAGAGGCGAAAAGCCAAAATCGCAAAGCACAAGCGACGGAAACGGATGAAGGAAAACCGTCACAAGAAGCGTTTGCGGTATAAGAGCTAGTCGCTAACTGTAGCTCCATGCACTTCATCCCGGCCGGCTCGCTCACTTGGCGGCGAGCTGCCGTGTCCGCTCTCGCGCTCGCTGCCGGGAGCGCGTCGCTTTTCTCCCCGCTCCCGCGCGCCCACGCCGCGTCGAATGAGCCGGAGGGGTATGGGACCGACGCGTTCGCCGATGTCTATCGCGAGCCGGCGGCTGATCTGCTGCTGGATGAAAAAGCGCAGCGGAAGGCCGATGCCCTCGCGGAGTTCGTCCAGGGCTTTCTCGCCGAGAGCAACTCCGACTCCGACGAGGCGCTCGCGCACTACCGGCGCGCCCTCGCGCTCGATCCGGCCTACTCCGCCCTCGCCATCAAAGTCGCCTACGATCTCGCGCAGCGTGGCGAGGTTTCCGAGGGGATCAGCCTCATCAAGGACGCGATTCACGAGTCGCCGCGGCAGGCGGAGCCTTACATCCACCTCGCGCAGATTTACGCGCGGTATTTGAGGAAAACCGATGTCGCCATCCGGTATGCGAGCCAGGCCCTGGCGCTCGCGCCGGATGATTTCCAGTCCTACCAGGCGCTCTACGAACTCCAGATCGCGGACGGCAACGAAAAAAAAGCCCGTGAGATCCTCGCCCAGGCGGCGAACTCCAAGAGCGAAGATCCGCAATTTTGGCAGCAGCTCGGCGAGCTCCTCGCGCGGCTTTCGCTGAAAGGCGACGGCGAGGCTGCTCCCAACGAGCTCGCGAAAATGAACGCCGTCTTCGAGCGCGCGCTCGAGCTGGCCGATGGCGAGGACTCTGGGCTGTTCGCGCGGGTCGCGGACTATTTCATCCTCTCGCGCCAGGTCGCGCGGGCTGTGCCGCTTTATGAAAAAGTCGTCGCACTCGAGGCCCGCTCCGGCGACGAGGCCCTGCTTGCCAACACGCGCGACAAGCTCGGACGCGCGCTTTTTGTGACCGGCGAGCAGGAGAAGGCCATCGCCGTGCTCGAGGCGCTGGTGAAGGGGAGCCCGCTGCGCGTCGAGAGCTACGAGATGCTCGGCCAGCTCTACGAGGCACGCGAGGCCCCGGAGAAGGCGCTGGCGAATTTCCAGAAATCCCTGCTGCTCGACCCGAACAAGCCGATCAATTACCTGCGCGTCTCCGACCTGCAGATGAAGCTCAAGCAGAACGACAAGGCGGTCGAGACGCTGGAGGAGGCGGAGAAGCGCTTTTCCGACCTGCCACAAATCACCTACAGCCTCGCCGTCACGCTCGGGCAGGCGAAGCGGCACGCGGAGGCGATGACGAAGTTCGAGGAGGCGCTGCTCGAGGCGCGCCAGAGCGATGCGTCGATGCTGAATTCGGCGTTTTATTTCAGCTACGGAGCCGTCGCCGAGCAGGCGGGGCTCGTCGATAGGGCGGCCGATCTTTTTCAAAAATCGATCGACCTCGATCCCGAGAACGCCGCCCAGGCGCGCAATTATCTCGGCTTCATGTGGGTGGATCGCGGCCTCCGCCTCGACGAAGCCGGGAAGCTGATCGAGCAGGCCGTGGCCGCCGAGCCGGACAATGGCGCGTTCCTCGATTCGCTCGGTTGGTATCACTACAGAAAGGGCGACTACGCCGCGGCCCTCACCAATCTGAAACGCGCTGCGGAGTTGATTCCAGGGGGAGATGCGGTCGTCTTCGACCACATCGGCGACGCCTACGCGAAGACCGGCGACACCGCCCAGGCGCTCATCTTTTGGCAGAAGGCGCTGGCCCTCGATCCCGAGGAGAAAAAAGTCGCGCAGAAGATCGAGGACGCGAAAGAAAAGGTGACCGCGCTCCCCTCGCCCGCAAATCCCGAGTGAGAATAGTCCGGGAGATTGCTCGGCTATCCGGCGGAGATTTCCACGAATGCGATCTCCCCAGGCTCGCACTCGACCGTGAGCTGGATCGACGCGCAGCAGACCGCGCAATCCTCAATCGTCGTGTGCGCGCCCTGGCTCGTGTCGATGTTCGTCGGGTAAATTTCTCCGCAGTGCGGGCACTCGACCGCGTGCTCGACGAGCAAGTTCATTCGCCCAGCTCGAGGCGCGGAGCGTCGTTCCAGAGGTCTTCCAACGCGTAATACTCCCGCTTTTGCACATGCAGGATGTGGACGAGCACATCGACGTAGTCGAGCACGATCCACTGGCTTGCCGGGTCGCCGCTCATCCCGTGTGAATCGAGCCCGTGCTCCTCGCGCAGCCCCGACCGCAGCTCACTCGCGATTGCCTTTAGCTGCGGCTCGGACGTGCCGGAGCAGATGACGTAAAAATCCGTGAAGGTCGAAATGCCGCGCAGATCGAGCGCGATGACGTCTTCGGCTTTCTTTTCGAGCGCGTGGCGGGCGCACGCGCGGGCGAGTTCTTCAGAGCTGATGGGTCGGGGCTTGGTAAAGGTTTTCCCGCTCGATGATCGCGCGCACGCTTTCCGGGACGAGGTAGCGAATGGAAAGATGGGTGCGCACGCGATGCCGGATGTCCGTGGCGGAAATATCGACCCGCCGGTGCAATGTCAAATGCGGCAACGACTCGCTGTCGTCGTGCCGGTTCAACACAACGAACTGCGCCATGTGCATGATCTCGTCAATGCGCCGCCAAGTGCCGAGCTTCGCCACGTTGTCCTGCCCGATGAGATAATGCAGTTCCGCATCCGGCCGCTCCTCGCGCAGATGAAGGATCGTGTCGATGGCATACGACGGGCCATCCGCGCGCAGTTCGCACTCATCCATTTCAAAGCCCGGCTCGCCCTCGATCGCCGCCGCGACCATCTCCGCGCGCACGTCTGGCGCAGTCGGCTCCCGGTCGAGTTTGTGCGGCGAGATCGTGTTCGGGACGAAAATCATGCGCTCCAAGGCCAGCTTTTCCATCGCCTCACGCGCGAGGATCAAGTGTCCGCAATGGATCGGGTCAAACGTCCCCCCATAGACGCCGACCTTCACAGAATATCCTTTTGCGCGCGCATCACCGGTTTCAGATTCCGCACCCTATGAACGCCCCTCTGCCCGGTCAACTGCTCCTCTCCGGCGTCCCCGGCCCCGAGCTCGACCCGGCCACCGCCGCCGAGTTCCGCCGCATCCAGCCCGGCGGCTTCATCCTTTTCAGCCGGAACATCAAGTCCCCCACTCAGCTCCGCCGCCTCCTCGACGACCTGCGCGGCCTCAGCCGCGTCGAGCCCATCCTCACCATCGACCAGGAAGGCGGCCGCGTCTCCCGCCTGCGCGAGCTCGGCACCGAACCCCCCAGCGCCCAGCAGCTCCGCGATAAAGGCGACATCGACCTCGTGCGCCGCCACGGCGAGACGACCGGGCAGCTTCTGCGGCTATTCGGCTTCAACCTCGACCTCTGCCCCGTGCTCGACATTTCCTTCGACGACGACGCCGACAATTCCCTGCGCGGCCGCTGCTACGGACGCGACGTCGCCGAGGTGGAAAAACTCGCCGACGCCTTCAACGACGCACTCCGGGCGACCGGCATCGCCACCTGCGGCAAACATTTCCCCGGCTACTCCCGCGCCCCGCTCGACGCCCACCACGAGCTCCCCGAGATCCCGCTCACTCGCGCGGAACTAGACGCCCACGAACTCGCCGTCTTCCGCCATTTCCTCCCCACGCTCGACAGCATGATGATCGGCCACGCCCACTACCCGCATCTTGATCCCTCGCGCACGCCCTCGTCCCTCTCGCGGGCCATCGTCACCGGCCTGCTCCGCGACGAACTCCGCTTCACGGGCCTCGTCATGACCGACGACCTGGACATGGGCGCGATCCTGTATCACTACGGCCTTGAGGAGACCATCCGGCTCGCCATCAGCGCCGGCAACGACCTCGCGATGATCTGCCACCGCATCCCGTCCCTCGCCGGTGCGCTCGCTTCTTTGGAAAAAATGCCGCCGCGGGAGCTGGATCGCGCGCTCGAGGCGGTCGCACGTTTCAAGACCCACCTCGCCCCGCCCGACGATTTTTCCGAGGCCGAACACCGCACCCGTGACGCCGCCATCCGCCAGCTCCGCATCGACACCCTTGGCCCCGATTCCGCCAACGACCACAGCCCCGAGACCGGCAAGCGCTCCCCCGTCGAGCTCTATTGAGGCGAGGACGCGTGCATCGATGCGATCCGGCGTCGAAGACGCCGGGTAGCGCCCGCGCCCTCGCGGGCTTACCCGGCGCGGACTCTGCCTTCGAGCCCGCGGAATTGACATCCCCGCCGCCCTTCCCGTAAGCCCGCTCCCGTGCGCTCCCCCACCCGCCCGATCCTCTTCGCGGCGATCCTCCTCACCGGTTGCTCCGGCATGCCCGACCAGGAGCGCACCGTCAGCGAAGGCGCGCTCATCGGCACGACCGCCGGAGCCGTCGCCGGGGCCGGAGTCGGCTACCTCGTCGGCGGCGGGCGCGGTGCCGGCTACGGCGCGGCCATCGGAGCCGGAGCCGGCCTCATCGGCGGCACCCAGCTCGGCAAGCACGCCGCCCGGCGCAAGGCCGAGTTCTCCAAAGCCGCCGACTACATGGACGCCTGCATCGCCGCCGCCGCCGCCGCGAATCAGCAACTCACCCTCCACAACCAATCCCTCGCCCAGCACCTCGCCATCCTCGACGCCGAGATCGCCCAGACCCGCGCCACCGAGCGCCAGCGCCAGACCCTCGCCGCCGACATGCAGGGAGCCGGCCAGCAGCTCGGCGCGGTCACCGAAGAACTCGCCCTGCAAAACGACGTCCTCCGCCAGGAACGCGCCGCGCAGACCCCCGAGCGCACCGAGCGCCTCGAACAGGAAATCCGCACCCTCGAAGCCGGCAAAGCCGAACTCGAGGCCCTCATGAAAACCATGCGCACCATGGACGCCACCGCCTCCGCTTCCTGATGCCCTGGCGCTTTGCGGGCGCGCTCTGCCTCCTCCTGTCCGCCTGCACCCTCACCTCCGATCCGCGGCGCGGCGGCATCGTGAGCTATTGGGTGCGAGGGGAAAAAGCCTACGAGCAGCGGCTGCGGCGGATGGAGAGCATCCGGGAGCGCGAGGCGCAAAGCGCCGCCGTCCAAGCCCAGGCCACCGCCGGCCTCGAGGCGCGCGCCGGCACCCGCCGCGCCGAACTCGAGGCCGGGCTCGCCGACATCGAAGCCCTCGACACTGATCTCGCCTCCCTCGAGCGCCAGGCCGCCGCCGCCCCCGGTCTTGATCCCGCCGTCCAGCCCGCGCTCGACGATCAGCGCCGGGCCGTCGATGCCCTCCGTGCCGAAGGCGCGCGCGCCGCCTACGACCAGGAGCGTATCGACCGCCTGCGGGCCGAGATTTCCACCCTCAGCCAGCGCGTCCGTCTGCTATTAGAGACCCAATGAACCGACTCCCCGCTCTCCTCTTCCTCGCCGCGCTCCTTTCCATCCTCCCCGGCTGCGCCGAGTTCGGCAGCCCCAGCCGCGTCGATACCAACCGCCCGATCCCCCGCGTCGGCATGAGCAAGACCGAAGTCCGCCAGACCTACGGCGAGCCTTCCAAACGTACTTTCACCAGCCGCGGCGAGATCTGGATCTACTGGCTCCAGCGCCCAAATCTCCTCTCCTCCTTCGTCGGCACGGGCGAGTCGAAAACCGCCGGCTTCGTCTTCGATCCCACCGGCACCGTCATCGACTTCCACTTCAACGAGTAGCCTCCCCGCGTTGCATTCACCCCCCGCGTCGCCGAGAGTCCGCGCCGTGAAAGATCGGATTGATGCGCTGGTGGAGCAGGTCGGGGAAATCATCGTCGGCAAAGACGAGGCCATCCGGCTCGCCGTCACCTGCGTCCTCGCGCGCGGGCATCTGCTCATCGAGGACATCCCCGGCGTCGGAAAAACCACGCTCTCCCATGCGCTCGCCCGCTCACTGGGGTTGGAGTTTCGCCGCATCCAGTTCACCAGCGACCTCCTGCCCGCCGACATCGTCGGCAACTCCATCTTCGACCGCGAGGGCCAGCGCTTCGCCTTCCACCGCGGCCCGCTTTTTTCCCAGCTCGTGCTCATCGACGAGATCAACCGCGCCACGCCCAAAACCCAGAGCGCCCTGCTCGAGGCGATGGAGGAGGGGCACGTCTCCGTCGATGGCGTGACTCATGCCTTGCCCGCGCCGTTTTTCGTGATCGCGACGCAGAACCCGCAGTATCAGATCGGCACTTTCCCTCTGCCCGAGTCGCAGCTCGACCGCTTCCTCATGCGCATCGAGCTGGGCGTGCCGGATCGCGCGGCGGAAAGGGCGATGCTGCTCGGGAACGACCGCCGCGAGATGCTCAAGGAGATGAAACCCGTCGTCACCGGCGACGAGCTGCTCGACCTGCAAGCCGCAGCGCGCGAGGCCCACACCGCCCCGGCGCTCCTCGATTACGCGCAGGATTTGCTCGATGCCAGCCGCCAGCGGCATCGGCTCCGCCCTTCCCCCC
>PPFU01007152.1_pt1 | contig 30446 bp, 34 predicted proteins | sample 1535991 | NCBI WGS metagenome assembly PPFU01 (sample SAMN04901290, study PRJNA319586) | Hypolithon metagenome, whole genome shotgun sequencing project. | isolation source: Antarctic Hypolithon | place: Antarctica: Miers Valley | collected 2014
GGCAGCACCACGATGCCGCAGGGGACGACGCCCCGGCCGCAGGGCAGCACCACGATGCCGCAGGGGACGATGCCCCAGCCGCAAGGCAGCAGCACGGCGCAGGGCAGTATGGAGATGCAGCAGGACACGACGACCATGGGCGCGGCCCAGACGCCCGCCAACCGGGGCTCCAGCGGCACCATGAACACCCAGCAGCGGCGCGAGTATGACCGCTGGCCGGCCGAGACCCGCACCTCGTTTGACAGCATGGAGCCCAGCCACCAGGAGTATTTCTGGTCGCTCAACCCCACACAGCGCGAATCCTATGGCTATCTGACGCCCGAGCAGCGCACGCAATTGGGTGCGCTGACGCCCGAGCAGCAGCAGCAGGCGTGGATCTCGATCACCGAACAGGTCAACCAAATGCGTGCCGGTACCATGGGCGCAGGCCAAGCTGAAACGGGCACCAGCGCCGCGCCCGGATCGACCGGCATGAACTCGAACATGGCGACAGGCGGAAACATGGGCACGACTGCGCGTGCCACAGGCGCTCCCACGGCCGGAAGCATGGGTAGCGGGAGCACTGCCGGCGCGATGGAGTCAGGGACGACCGGCTCCTCCACGATGGGTACCTCCACCATGGGGTCCTCGCCGACAATGGGCGCAGGAAACATGGGCACCTCCACAACGATGGGTGCCGGAACTGCGGGCGCAGCGAACATTCGTTACACGCGCAACGAAATGGTGCAGCCACTGCCGGCGGGCGCGACACCCGGCACGCCCAGGTCGGAATATCCCTTGTGCACCGCCCAGCGACAGGATTCCTGCATGAACCCGCGGGAGGCGGCCGGTCGTCGATAGGCAGCTCTCAGATCAGGTGAGGGCGATTGCCGTCCCTCCGTCGATCTCGGTAGATTGAATTGATAACAAGGGCCGTCCAGCGGGAGCCGGGCGGCCCTTGTGTCTAGTTGCCCGCGTTCGCCGACGTTTCCGGGCGCAAAAGGGTCAGACGGGCTGAGCCGACCTTGCGCTCGCTCTCGATGTCCAGTGCGCGCACCTGCACCGGTTCGTCGCGCGCGGTTTCAAGCGCCACCCAGCTGGCCGGGCCGATCCAGCCGAGCCGCGCCAGCTTCTCCAGCGCGACTGGCCCGGCGCCGCTGCCATAGGGCGGATCGAGCAGGATCAGGTCACGTGGCGGTCCCTTCGCAGGGCCGAGTTGCATCACCGAGGCGGGCTGCACATGGCAGCGCGTCTGTGCCTGCAGCGCGGCAATGTTGGTGCGCAGCGCGCGGATGGCGGCGGCCTCGTTCTCCACGAACAGGCATTCGGCCGCACCACGCGAGAGCGCCTCCAGCCCGAGTGCGCCCGAGCCGGCGAACAGATCGGCCACGGCCAGCCCCTCGAAAGCGCCGAGCCGGCTTTCCAGCATGGCGAACAGCGTCTCTCGCGTGCGATCGGCACTGGGGCGGGTGGCCTCGCCTTCGGGAGCGCGTAGCAGGCGCCGGCGCCATTCGCCGGCGATGATCCTCATGGATTGCGCCGGCCGGGGCCTGAGCGGGGGCCCGACCGTGGGCCTGAGCGTGGACCTAAGCCGGGGCTTGAGCGTGGCCCCGTGCCTGGATCGGGGCCGCGCCGGGGAGCGCGTGCGCCTTGCGGCCCGCGGGATGGACGCGACGCCGCCCGTTCGCCGCTGCCCTGTGCGGCCGGTTCGCGGGGCTCGCTCTTCGCGTTAGGAGCGGAGCGGGTGAGCGAGGAGCGGAACCGTTCGAGTGCCTCGCGCTCCACCTCGTGTGCGCCGCCCGGGCGCAGATCGCCGAGTACGAAGGGGCCGTAGGCGGTGCGGATCAGGCGGCTGACCTTGAGCCCGAGGTGCTCGAGCACGCGGCGCACCTCGCGGTTCTTGCCCTCTGCCAGCGTCAGCTCAATCCACTGGTTGCGCCCGGTGCGGCGTTCCAGATTGGCGTCGATCCGGCTGTAGCGCATGCCTTCCACCGTGATCCCCTCCATCAGATCCTCCAGCTGCGCCTGGCTGATCTCGCCGAAGGTGCGCGCGCGATAGGTGCGCGGCACGCCGGTGGCGGGCAGTTCGAGTGCGCGCTTGAACTCGCCATCATTGGTGAGCAGCAGCAGCCCCTCGGTGGAGAGATCGAGCCGGCCGATCGGCATCAGCCGCGGCGTGCCGGGGGGCAGCGCGTTGCGCAGCGCGGCGTAGATAGTGGGGCGGCCGGCCGGATCGCCCTCGGCGGTGATGAGGCCGGTGGGCTTGTGGAAGCGGAACAGCCGCGTGCGCTCGGCACTGGCGACGGGCTGGCCGTCCACCGTGATGCCGCGCAGGCTGGGCAGCACCGTGGCGGGTGTGGCCAGCTTGACGCCATCGAGCGCGACGCGCCCCTCGGCGATCATCCGCTCGACTTCGCGCCGGCTGGCGATGCCAGCGCGGGCGAGGAGCTTAGCGATCCGCTCGCCCTCGTTGCCCGGCCCCGGTGCGCCTGTGGGTTTGTCATTCTCGGCCATTGTGTGGCCATAGCGGCGGCGGCGCGCCGGTCCAGCCGAACCGTTAGGGACCAGCTGTTCAGGGGACTGCAACGCCGCAGGGCTTTCCATCGCCGCCGTCGGCGCTAGTTTGCCGGCCGCACAACGGATCAAGGAACAAGAATGGCCGCCACCAGCGCCCAGGAGCCGGGCCAGAAGCCAGGCCAGAAGCCCGGCCAGAAGCCCGGCCAGAAACCGGGATGGATGCGGCTGATCCGCGCGCTGGGCCACCGCAAGACGGGGTTCATGGCGCTGTTCGGCTTTGCCAGCGGCCTGCCCTTCGCGCTGTTCCTGGGCACGCTCTATGCTTGGCTGAGCGAGGCCGAGGTGGATCTGGAGACGATGGGTGTGTTCTCGCTGATCGGCCTTGCCTATGCGTTCCAGTTCCTCTGGTCGCCGCTGCTGGACCGGCTGGATATTCCGCTGGTGCGCAAGCTGGGCAAGCGCAAGCAGTGGATCGTGGTGGCGCAGGTGGCGCTGGGGATCATCCTCGTCAGCCTCTCGACGCTGGATCCGCGAACCTCGCTGGGGTGGTTCTCGCTGCTGGCGGGGATCGGCGCCTTTGCCAGCGCCACGCAGGATATCGTGATCAATGCCTGGCGGATCGACGTGGCCGACGAGGAGGCACCGCTGGATATCCTCTCCACCGTCTACCAGATGGGCTTTCGCCTTTCCTCGCTGGTGGGCGGGGCGCTGGCGCTGATCATCGCCGACGATATCGGCTGGCCGACGACCTATGCAATCATGGGCGGGATCCTGCTGGCGATCGGCATTGCCGGGCTGTTCGCGCCCGATGCGGCGACCACGCAGGATCTGATCGCCAGCGAGGAGGAACTGGCCGAACTGCGCCAGCCCGGCGCGTTGACCCCGCGGGTGCGCAACATTGCGCTGATGATTGTGGGCGCGCTGTGGGCCTGGGCGATCGGCACGGTGGGCGTGTTCATGGTCCGCTCGATGACCTATCTGCCGGAGGACCGGCCCGATCCGACGCTGTTCACCGCCACCTATGGCCCGCTGATCATCATCGCCACCATCGTGCTGCCGGCGCTGATCGCCGCCTGGCTGGTGAAGATGCAGCGCGAGGGGCGGCACGTGATCGGCCCGGAGGATGTGAGCCACGTGCGGTCTGCGCGGATCGCCGACCATCTGTACCGCGCGCTGATCCTGCCGCTGGCGGAGTTCGTCGGCCGGATGGGCTGGTCGCTGGTGCTGATCCTGGCGCTGGTGCTGACCTACCGGGTCACCGATGCGATCTGGGGCACCTTCGCCTATCCGTTTTACCTGGGCGAGCTGAACTACACCAACGGCGAGGTGGCGGTGGCCTCCAAGTTCTTCGGGGTGGGGGCGATCGTGCTGGGGCTGGCGATCGGCGGCTGGCTCCTGACGGTGCTGGGGCGGATGCCGACGCTGACGCTGGGCGCGGTGCTGGCGGCGGCCACCAACCTGCTCTACGCCGATCTCGCCATCGGCGGGGCCAACATGCAGGCGGTGAGCGATGTCACCGGCTTTACCTGGGCGGTGATGCAGTTCCCCGGCGGCAGCGAGCGGCTGGCGCGGCTGATGATCACCATCTTCGCCGAGAACTTGTCGGTGGGGATCGCGGGTGCGGCCTATGTGGCGTGGCTCTCATCGATCGTGGCGAAGGGCTACAGCGCGGTCCAATATGCGCTGCTCGCCTCGCTGACACTGCTGGTGGGCACGCTGGGGCGCGGCGCGCTGGGTCAGATGATCGAGGAGCGTGGCTATTACGAGGTGTTCATCTTCGTGACGCTGATCGGCATCATCGCGGTGGTGCTGTGCGCGGCGGAATGGTGGCGCGAGAGCCGCTTGGGCCGCCGGAGCGGCGTTGTGGCGCCAGAGGTGGCTGCGCTGCCGGCGGAGTAGCGGCGGGGCGGCGCTGCTGGCTGAGCGGCGAGAAGTTCGATCGTGCCGAACCGACGACCATCGGCTTGTCGGCGATCGGCTGAGCAGCAAACCGAGGTGAGCTGCCCCATTCGAGCCATCTTCTTTAAAACCCGTTTCGTCGTTCCTGAACAAACCAAATGAGCGGACGGCCGTTGCACCGACATCCTGTGAGCACGCAGGTTGTTGAAAACTGGATAGATAGCATGTTGAAAGCAACGATCATGGCCGCGACGCTCGCGTTTGGGGCAGTGGGTGTGGCGGTTCCGGCAACGGCCCAGAACACCGAGCAGGCTGGCCTCGTAAACGTCACGATTGGCGACGTGACCATCCTTAATGATTTCCTGAACGATACGCAGATTGCCGCTCTGAACAATCTTAACGTGCCCATTACGGTTCAGGTGCCGATCGGTGTTGCGGCGAACGTGTGCAATGTCAGCGCTGCTGTCCTTGCCCGCGGCGGCCCTGCAGGCGGAACGTGTGAGGCCACAACTGGCTCGCGGGCTCTTGCGCAGGCTGTAAACCGGCAGATGCTCGACCAGAGCCGCTAAGCCTGAGCGATACGGAAGCAGTATGGGGGCGGTCGGCAGCGGCCGCCCCTTTTATATGGGCCACACTGGCCGATCAGTGGCAACTGCTCTTCTGTTGCCCCACGGTTGACACTCCCTCAGGCCTCGGGCCTGGCGCCGAGCGAGCGGCAGCGATCCGAGCAGTACTTCACGTTGTCCCAATCCCGCTGCCACTTCTTGCGCCAGGCGAAGGGCCGATGGCAGGCAGCGCAGATCTTCTCCGCAAGGTGGGGTTTCTTGTGTGCCACCCAGCAGCAACGCGCGAGCGGTCAGTTAGCCGCCGGATGAGCCCCGCTCAGGCCTGCTGTGTGATGAGGCGGGCGGGCCGCTTCGAGCGGCGCAGCGCGACCCCGATGGCGCCAAAGCCAACGATCATCATGGCCCAGGTCGCCGGCTCGGGCACTGCCGAGATGCGCAGCACCTGGCCGGTGCCCGGTGCCCCCCGGCTGTTGGTGGTGACGTAGAACGAGCCGTCGCTGCCGATCGCCAGGCCCGTGGGGTTGATCAAGCCGGCGCTGAAGATGTTCTCCGAAACACCGCTGCCCGAGACGCGGAAGATCGCGCCACCCACGTCGGGCCCCAGGATGCCGGTTGTGTCGTACGAGAGGGCGTAGAGGCTGCCGTCCGGTCCGAAGGCGAGATCGGTCAGGTTGGTGAAGCCGGTGGCGAACACGCTGACCGTGTTGGTGCCCGGCGCGATGCTGTAGATCTGCGCCGCGCCCGGTGTGAACGGGAAACCGGTGAGTTCGGCGACATAGATCGTTCCGTCCGGGCCGACGGTCACGCCGGTGGAGACCGAGTCGCTCATGGGTACGGGCGGGCCGATGAAGCGCGGCGCAAAGCCCGCCAGCAGCGAGACATCTCCGGTGGGCGACAGGCTGTAGACCGTGTTCGCGCCGGCATCGGTGACGAACGGCCCGCCGGGCTCGGTCGCAGGTGGAAGGGATTGCTGTCGACGGGGCCGCCGACGGGGTTGTTGGCCGCTTCGAACGCGCTCACGTCGGCAAAGGTGGTCACCACGCCGCCGGTGGTGAAGGTGAGGACGTGGCCGAGCCGGCTGCCCGATGGCCGGACGGCGGGGTTGGTGCCCAGCCCGATGACCACATAGCCCGTGCCCCCCGCATCGAAGCCGATCCCCTGTGGGCCGCTCAGATCGTTCATGGCCGGGTCGAAGATCACCGGCAGGCCGGTGACGACGCGCGATTGCACACCGCCGAGAACCTGCGTGATCGAGCCGGTGGAGAAGAAATCGAACGATCCGCTGGGCGCGACCGCCGGATCGATGAAGCCTGTTTCCGCGATGTACAGCCCGCCGTCCGGCCCGAAGGCCAGTGCGCGCGGATTGTTGAGATTGGTCGCAAAGACGCTCGACTGGTAGGTCTGCGCGGTGGCCGGCGCTGCAGCGAAAGCGAGCGCCAGGCAGGAGAGGCCGAGGCCGATCTTGTGGGCGTGATTGACGACAGGCATGGCATTTCCCCTCACCGACAGTGAAATGCTCCGCATGTTCTCAGCCAATCGAATGCTGTGCGCCGATTGACTTGGCAGAGTCGACAAGATGATAGTTTAGGATCAACTAACGCCAAGTCAACCGCGGGATTGGTGAGGCATGCATCGCCGCTCCGCTAGTAAGACTTTGAACCGGGCGACGAGTGGCATTGTGTTCGCACCTGTTCGCAGTAGCGTGGCCTTGCAATTGTTGAGCTGCTAGTCGGGCGCCTCGCCGTTCGCTTTCAGCACCTGGCCCGCGAGGTAGAGCGAGCCGGCGATGAGGACCGGCAGGCGGTCATCGGGCAGCGCCTGCAATGCCTCGGCAAGGCTGTCGGCCCATCCGGCTCGGGCGGAATACCCTTCGGGTCCGTGGGCATCGCTGCCGTGGATCGGCACGGCGGTGAGGCTGGCGAGGCGCTCGCCCAGTGGGGCGATGATCGCCTGCGGATCGCGGTTGGCGAGCATCCCGATGATCAGGTGCAGGCGCCCGCTCTCGCCCGCAAGGCCGGCAAAGTGGCGGCCGATCGCCTGCCCGGCATCGGCATTGTGCCCACCGTCGAGCCACACCTCATGGCCCGGCGCGAGTGCGGTGAGCGGGCCAACCTCGAGCAATTGCAGCCGCGCGGGCCAGCGTGCCGCGCCGATCCCCTCGGCCATCGCAGCCGGGGAGACGGCGAGAGCATCCTGGTGCCGCAGCATCGCCACCGCCAGCGCGGCATTGTCGGCCTGGTGGCGGCCGGGCAGGGTGGGTAGCGGCAGGGTCAGCGCGCCATGGCGGTCGCGATAGGCGATACTGTCTACGCCGATCTCGGCCCACCAGTTGCTCCCGCGCTGGTGCAGCGACGCACCCGCCAGTGCGGCGCGGCGCTCGATCTCCAGCGCCATGGCTTGCGGGTAGGTCTGCGTCACCAGCGGCGAGCCGGGGCGGGCGATACCGGCCTTCTCAAAGGCGATGCGCACCAGCGGCACCTGCGGCACGCCCTCTTCGGGAGCGAGCAGGAAAGCCTCGTGGTCGATCCCCAGCGAGGCGATGCCGCAGGCGGCCGGGCACTCCATCACGTTGGTGGCATCGAACCGGCCGCCGAGGCCCACCTCGATGATGCAGGCATCGGCCGGGTGGCGGGCGAAGGCGAGGAAGGTGGCGGCGGTGGTCACCTCGAAGAAGCTGGGAGCGAGGCCCTCGGCGGCGTCAAGCACCTCGGCCAGCAGCGCGGCCAGTTCGGCATCGGCAACCAGCTGGCCGGCGATGCGGATGCGCTCGTTATAGCGCACCAGATGCGGCTTGGTGGCGGCGTGGACGCGTAGACCCTCCGCCTCTAGCATCGCGCGCAGGAAGGCGCAGGTGGAGCCCTTGCCGTTGGTGCCGGCGACGTGGAACACCGGCGGCAGGCGCTTCTGTGGATCGCCGAGCCGGGTGAGCAGCTCGCGGATCACCTCCAGCCCGAGCCGCCCGCGCGGCAGGCTCAGCGCCGTCAGACGATCAAGCTGGGCCTGCACCGCCGGATCGTCCGAGGCGGCGAAATCCTTCACGAGAGGAGTGGGCCCCTAGGCTGCAGCAGCCGCCGGGGTGAGGTAGCCCAGCAGCTTGCCCAGCGTGGCGCGCAGGTCCTTGCGGTGCACCACCATGTCCACCATGCCGTGCTCGTGCAGATATTCGGCACGCTGGAACCCTTCGGGCAGCTTCTCCCGAATGGTTTCCTCGATCACCCGCTGGCCGGCAAAGCCGATTAGCGCCTGCGGTTCGGCGATGTGGATGTCCCCCAGCATCGCGTAGCTGGCGGTGACGCCGCCGGTGGTGGGATCGGCCAGAACGACGATGTAGGGCAGGCCGGCTTCGCGCAAGCGGCGGGTCATCACCGTGGCGCGGGGCATTTGCATGAGGCTCAAAATGCCCTCCTGCATCCGTGCACCGCCCGCCGCGGTGACCGCAACGTAGCCGCAACGCTCTTGCATTGCCCGTGTAGCGCCGTCGCAAAAGGCCTGGCCGACCGCCTGCCCCATCGAGCCGGCCATGAAGGTGAAATCCTGCACGCCGACCACTGCGCGCTGGCCTTCGATGGCACCGAAGGCGGCGGTGAAGGCATCGCAATGGGCGTTGGTGGCGCGGGCCTGCTTCAGCCGATCGATGTAGCGCTTGGTGTCGCGGAAGCGCAGCGGATCGTCCGGCACTTTCGGATCGGGCAGCAGCTCGAAGCCGGGATCGAGCAGCTGGGCGAGCCGGGCGTCGGCGCCGATGCGGCCGTGGTGCTCGCAGCGGGGGCAGACGTAGAGGTTGGCCTCATATTCGCGGCTGAACAGCATCTCGCTGCAGCCCGGGCATTTGACCCAGAGATTATCGCGCGATTCGCGCTTGGGGGCGAAGGGCAGCGAGTTGCGGACGCGGCTGATCCAGCTCATGCGGCAAGCTTTCGGGCGTTGTGGATGGCGTGGGAGAGCTGGCCGGCGAGGTGGCGCAGGTGCTCGGGAGCGGCGGCGCCGTGCTGTTCGACCAGCTCGACGAAGGCGGAGCCGACCACCACCCCATCAGCCACGCGGGCGATCGCGGCGGCCTGTTCGGGCGTGCGCACGCCGAAGCCGACCGCAAGGGGCAGATCGGTGAAGCGGCGCAGGCGCTCGATGGCCTGCTCGATGGAGGCAAGCACCGCCTGCTGCTTGCCGGTGATGCCCGCGACCGAAACGTAATAGAGGAACCCGCCCGCGCCATCGAGCACGGCGGGCAGGCGGGCCTCGTCGGTGGTGGGGGTGGCGAGGCGGATGAGCGCGATGCCCTTGTCGTTCAGCGCGGGGCCGAGATCCTCGTGCTCCTCAGGCGCGAGATCGACGCAGATCACGCCATCGACGCCAGCTTCGTGGGCGGCGGAGGCGAACCATTCGGGGCCACGGCGGACCATCGGGTTGGCATAGCCCATCAGCACCAGCGGGGTTCCGGGGTGGCGGGCACGGAAGGCGCGGGCGATGGCAAACACCTCGGCGGTCTTCGTGCCGCGTGCCAGCGAGCGGATGTTGGCGTTCTGGATCGCGGGCCCGTCGGCCATCGGATCGGTGAAGGGCATGCCCAATTCGATGACGTCCGCGCCACCTTCGACCAGCGCGTCGAGATTGGCCGAGGTGTCGCCGTCGCCAGCGGTGAGGAAGGCGACGAGCGCCGGACGGGGCTGAGCGAAGGTGGTGGCGAGGCGGGTCAACGCGCCTTGTCCCGCGAGACGCCCTTGTCGAGGACAACGGCCATGATCGAGATCAGGACGATCACGACCCACGATGGGGCCTGAAACCGATCCCCCAGCGCGAAGATCAAACTGACGAATGGAAAGCCGACGGCCTGGATGGCGACTGCGCTCGCAAAGATGACGGCCGAGCGGCGATCGAGAGTGTCCGTCACATCTCCACTCCCAGCGCCTCGGCGACGGTGAAGATGTCCTTGTCGCCGCGGCCGCAGAGGTTGGCGAGGATGATCGCCTCCTGCGGCATGTCGCGGGCGCACTTTACCAGCGCGGCGATGGCGTGGCTGGGTTCGAGGGCGGGGATGATGCCTTCGGTGCGGCAGAGCAGCTGGAAGGCGTCCAGCGCTTCGGTATCGGTGATCGCGGTGTATTCGACGCGGCCGGTTTCTTTCAGCCAGGCGTGCTCGGGGCCGATGCCGGGGTAATCGAGGCCCGCGCTGATCGAATGGGCCTCGGCGATCTGGCCGTCATCGTCCTGCAGCAAATAGGTCTTGTTGCCGTGGAGGATGCCGGGGAAACCGCCCGCGAGGCTGGCGGCGTGCTGCTTGTCGAGCCCGTGACCGGCCGCTTCCACGCCCAGCATGGCAACCTCGGAATCGTCGAGGAAGGGGTGGAACAGGCCAATGGCGTTGGAGCCGCCACCGATCGCCGCCACCAGCAGATCGGGCAGACGGCCGGTGCGCCCCAGCATCTGCTCGCGTGCTTCCTTGCCGATGACGCTCTGAAAATCGCGCACCATTTCCGGGTAGGGATGGGGGCCGGCGGCGGTGCCGATGATGTAGAACGTGTCGTGGACGTTGGCGACCCAATCGCGCAGGCCCTCGTTCATCGCGTCCTTGAGCGTGGCGGCGCCGCTGGTGACGGGGATCACCTCGGCGCCGAGCAGCTTCATGCGGAACACGTTGGGCTGCTGGCGGGCGACATCGGTGGCGCCCATGTAGATGACACAGGGCAGGCCGAAGCGCGCGCAGACGGTGGCGGTGGCGACGCCGTGCTGGCCGGCGCCGGTTTCGGCGATGATGCGCGTCTTGCCCATGCGGATCGCCAGCAAGATCTGGCCGATGCAATTGTTGATCTTGTGCGCGCCGGTGTGGTTCAGCTCGTCGCGCTTGAACCAGATCTGCGCGCCCATGTTATCTGGCGCATCGGCGCGGAGGCGCTCGGTCAGGCGCTCGGCGTAATAGAGCGGGCTGGGGCGGCCGACGTAATGTTCGAGCAGGTCTTCGAACTGGGTGGTGAAGGCAGGGTCCGCCTTGGCGGCGCGATATTCGCGGTCCAGCTCCAGCACCAGCGGCATCAGCGTTTCGGCGACATAGCGGCCGCCATAGGGGCCGAAATGGCCGCGTTCGTCCGGCTGGTTGCGGAAGGAGTTGGGCTGATCTGTCATAATCGCGCACGCGACTGCCAGAGGCTCTGATGCTTGTCCAGCCAGCCGCCGGACTCGCCAAGCGAGCGCCGTTCAGCATTGAGGCGGGACGCTTGGTGCATGCCGGGTGCTGTATCCAGATTGTTACGGAGATTGAGTATGAAGTTCTACGCACTGGCGGCGGCGACCGCGCTTGCCGCTACCATCGCTGCGCCCGCATCGGCAGATGAAATCCGCGCCGAAGCGCGCGGCGGCGTCCTGATCGCCAACGGCAACACCGAAGCGGTGGTGGGCATTGCGGGTGGCTATGACGCCGCCATGGGTCCGGGGGCATTCGTGGGGGCGGAGGTTTCGGCCGACAAGGCGCTGGCCCGGGGTGCGGACGTCTATGTGGGCGTGACAGGACGCGGCGGCGTGCGGCTGGCCGGCGGCGACAAGGTGTTCGGCGCGGCCGGCTACACTTTCGCCCCGGGCGACAATGCATGGCACCTTGGGGCTGGCTACGAAAAGCAGATGCGCAACAATTTGTATTGGAAAGCCGAGTACCGGCACTTCTTCGGCGATGTGAGCGGCGGCGACCAGATCGTCGGCGGCATCGGCTTGAAGTTCTGAGCATGCAGGAAGGGCGGCCCTGCCGGGGGTTGCCCGTCCTCGTGCCTCCTTAAGCCGCGGCGGCACGGATGAAGGCACGGATCTTGTCGACGTCCTTGATTCCGGGCGCGCTTTCCACCCCCGAAGATACATCGACCAGCGGCGCGCCGGTGGTGCGCAAAGCCTCGGCCACATTGCCCGGCGTTAACCCGCCGGCGAGGCCCCAGGCGAGGGTGTGGCGGTGGCCAGCGAGCAGCGACCAATCCATCGCGATGCCATTGCCGCCGGGCAGCAGCTTCGTGGCCGGCGCATCGTAGAGCAGCAGATCGGCGACGCCAGAAAAGCGCTGGGCGCGATCCAGCGTGCCCGCATCCTTCAGCCCGACAGCCTTCCAGATGCCGATTGCGACGTTCTGCTTGATGAGCGCCAGCCATTCGGGCGTCTCGCTGCCGTGGAACTGCACGATGTCCGGCTTCACTGCCTGCAACGCGGCGACGGTGGGCTGGGGTTGCTGGTTGACCAGCAGCAGCACGATTTTGACACGGGCCGGCACTCGGGCGCGCAGGGCGGCGGCTTGTTCGAGCGAAAGGTGGCGGGGGCTCGGCTCGTGGTGGACGAGGCCGATGTGGGTGGCGCCGGCTTCGACTGCCGCATCGACCGTCTCGGGGCTGGAGAGGCCGCAGATCTTGATCTCGGGGGGCATGTCAGGCGCTTTCTGGCGGGGTCTGGACCAGGCGGAGGAGGGTGCCGTCCGCGTCCACCAGATAGGCGATCTCAAGCCCGCTGGGCTCGCGCCGAGGGGCGACGAAGCGGGGGATGCCGTGCGGGTTCTCGGGGACGCCGGCCGCGCGGCATTGTGCGACCGTGGCGGCGAGATCGTCGAGGCGAAGGCAGCAACCAAAGTGGCTTTCGCGGGGGTCGAGCGCGGGGTGGGGGAAGAATTCAAGCCAGATCGCGCCGCGCCGCAGGATCATCCAGTGATCGGAGCGGAAGTGCTGCGCGAAGCCCAGCGGGGCGTAGAACGCGGCCGTGGCGTCAAACGAGCGCGAAGGCAGGTTGGGGGTGGCGAAATCGGCCATGCACGCGCCCTTAGCGGCTCGGGCGCGCGGCTGTCGAGCGCCTGTCGGTCGGCTGTCGCTAGCGCGGGGCGAGCTCGTAAAGCACGGTGATGGTGGCGTTCATCTGCAGCTCGCCGGGCTGGACCGGAGTGGGCGCGGCGGCGGATTGGAGCCGTTCGGCGCGGGCGAACATCGGGGGTGGGCCGGAATAGCCCCCGCCCTCGGTGATCGAGAGCACGCGGGTGATCCGCAGGCCCGCCGCCCCGGCGTAGAGTTCGGCGCGCTGGCGGGCCTTGGCCATCGCATCCAGCCGGGCCTCGTCCAACGCGGGCTCGGGATCGTCCATCTGGAACATAGGGCCGTTGATCTGGTTGGCGCCGGCCCGCGCCAGTGTGTCGATCACTCGGCCAAAATCGTCGAGATCGCGCTGGCGGATCGAGACGTTGTTGCTGGCCTGGTAACCGATGATGCGCGGGCCCATCTGCTCGGGCGGCAGCGGCGTGCCGCGCTCCGGACCGGAGAGGGCAGCCCGCATCGCTTCGCGCTCGAGATCGGCATAAATCGGCTGGATTGAGATGTTGCTGGTCTGGATGTCGCGTTCGGCAATGCCCGCGCGGCGCAGGGCGGCGATGACCTGGGTCATGGCGGTGGAATTCTCGGCCAGCGCGGCGGCGGCGGTATCGCCCTGGGTGGTGACGCCAGCGGTGAACACCGCCAGTTCGGGCTCGCGCAGGCTGCGCCCTTCCGCGCTGACCGAGAGCAGCGTGTTGCCGGGCGCGATCTCGACTGCGGGCTGGGCGACCTGTGCCAAGGCGGGCGTGGCGGCCAGCGCGAGGGTCGAGGCGAGGGTGGTGGCGAGCAGCGGGCGAAGGTTCATCGACGGGGCTCCTGATGGAATGCGGCAAGCATGTGACTTGCTGCTCCTTTCCGGCGGGTTAATCGGGCAAGGCGTTCGTCGATCGAGTGCTACAGAGTGCCTTCGATGGCGCGCGCGGCGGCTAGCGGATTGGGCGCGCGGGTGATCGGGCGGCCGATCACCAGCACGCTGGCACCCGCATCGCGCGCCTGGCGCGGGGTGACGGTGCGTCGCTGATCGCCGGCGGTGTTTTCGGGCAGGCGCAGGCCGGGCACGACGAGGAAGCCGTCCTTCCACTGCGCATGCACCGCGGCCACCTCCTGCCCTGAGCAGACCACGCCATCCAGCCCCGATGTGTGCGCCAGTTCGGCCAGCCGCAGCACCTGATCATGCGCGGTGCCCTCAATGCCGGTGCGCTGCAGGTCGCGCTCGTCGAGGCTGGTCAGCATGGTCACGGCGACCACCTTGCAATGCTCGCCGGCGGCGGCCCTGGCATCCTCCATCATCGCGCGCCCGCCGGTGGCGTGGACGGTGACGATGGCGGGTTCGAGCACGCGGATCGCCTGCATCGCGCCGGCCACGGTGTTGGGAATGTCGTGGAGCTTGAGATCGAGGAACAGCGGCAGGCCGAGCCGGGCGATTTCGTGCACCCCGTGGTGGCCGTGGGCGCAGAAGAATTCGAGCCCCAGCTTGATCCCGCCGACATGGCCCTTCACGCGGCTCGCCAGCGCCACGGCCGCATCCAACTGCGGCAGATCGAGCGCGAGGTAGATCGGGCTGGTCACCGGTCTCGCGGGCCGAATTCGTCGACCCGAGCGCCAGGGGCCGGATTGGGTTCGGGATGCGGCGGTTCGAGGTTGGTGCCGGAGCGATCACGGTCAAGCGGCGGCTCCACCCGGATGTCGGTGGATGCGGGTCCGGATCGGGAGCCGGGCGTCTGATGGGGCAGCGGCTCGGCGGCGGGCTCATGCGCCAGGGCGGCGGCGCGGGCGGAGGATTCGAGCGAGCCGATCCGGCGGTGCAGGTGCCATTTGGAGGCCCGGTGCAGCAGCCACATCGGCACCAGCCCGATCAGGAAGGAGACCACCACCACCGCGGGCAGCTTGGTATCCCATACCAGATTGTCCCAGATCTGGACCTCGACCTCCTGGTCCCAATTGGCGATGGCGAAGATCAGCAGCACCGCCAGCAGCAGCACCCAGACGATCGTGCGGACGATGTTCACCGGCGGCTCCTTTGCCCATTAACGGAAAATGCTATAACTATCCGGCGCCCAAGGGAAGCGATCAGCCGAAGACGCCTCAACCAAAGACGCGGGCGAAGATGTGGTCCACCTGCGCGAAGTGGTAGCCGAGGTCGAACTTGTCCTCCAGTTCGGCTTCGCCGAGCGCGGCGGTGACTTCGGGGTCTGCCTTCAGCAGCTCCAGCAGCGACAGCTTCCCGTCGGATTGCCACACCTGCATCGCGTTGCGCTGGACGATGGCATAGGCATCCTCGCGGCTGACGCCCGCCTGCGTCAGAGCCAGCAGCACGCGCTGGGAGTGGACGAGGCCGCCCATCCGGTCGAGGTTAGACTGCATCCGCTCGGGGTAGACCAGCAGCTTGTCGACCACGCCGGTGAGACGGGCGAGGGCGAAATCGAGCGTGATGCAGGCATCGGGGCCGATGAAGCGCTCCACCGAGGAATGCGAGATATCGCGCTCGTGCCACAGCGCCACGTTCTCCATGGCGGGCAGCGCGGCGGCGCGGACCACGCGGGCGAGACCGGTGAGGTTCTCGGTCAGCACCGGGTTGCGCTTGTGCGGCATGGCGCTGGAGCCCTTCTGGCCGGGGGCGAAATATTCCTCCGCCTCCAGCACCTCGGTGCGCTGGAGGTGGCGGATCTCCACCGCCAGCCGCTCGACTGAGCTGGCGATCACCCCCAGCGTCGCGAAGAACATCGCGTGCCGATCGCGCGGGATCACCTGGGTAGAGATGGGCTCGGGCACGAGGCCGAGCTGGGTGGCGACATGCTCCTCCACCCGCGGATCGATATTGGCGAAGGTCCCGACCGCGCCGCTGACCATGCAGGTGGCGATCTCCGCCCGGGCGGCCTGCAGCCGGGTGCGGCAGCGGGCGAATTCGGCATGGGCCTGCGCCAGCTTGAGACCGAAGGTGACGGGCTCGGCATGGATGCCATGGCTGCGGCCTATGGTGGGGGTGTATTTGTGCTCCTGCGCGCGGCGTTCGAGCGCGGCCAGCAGCTGGTCGAGATCTTCGAGCAGCAGGTCGGCCGAGCGGGCGAGCTGCACCGCCAGCGTGGTATCGAGCACGTCCGAGCTGGTCATGCCCTGGTGCATGAAGCGCGCTTCCTCCCCCACCTGTTCGGCGACCCAAGTGAGGAAGGCGATGACATCGTGCTTCGTCACCGCCTCGATCGCGTCGATCGCCGCAACGTCGATCGCGGGATCGGTGCGCCACCAGTTCCAAAGCGCCTCGGCGCCAGCTGGCGGCACCACGCCCAGCTCGGCCAGCTTTTGCGTGGCGTGCGCCTCGATCTCGAACCAGATGCGGTACTTGGCTTCCGGCTCCCACAGGGCGACCATGGCGGGGCGGGAGTAGCGGGGGACCATGGGCAACTCCGGTGTTGGGGATGGCGCGCGGCTAGGGCGGGGTGCCGGTCAGATCAAGCCCCTCCCATCAACCCTCGGGCGCGCAGCGAGACATGGCCTTCCTTGCCCACGATGACATGATCGTGGACGGTGATGCCCACCAGCCGCCCGGCCTCCGCGATGCGGTGGGTGAGCTGGATATCGGCGCGGCTGGGCTCGGGATTGCCGCTGGGGTGGTTGTGCACCAGGATCAGCGCGCTGGCGCCGGAATCGAGCGCATGGTGGATCACCTCGCGCGGGTGGACCGAGGCTTCGTCGATCGTGCCTTCGCTGATGTGCTCGTCCTTGATGAGGCGGTTCTTGCTGTCGAGGTAGAGCACCCGCACCCGCTCGCGGGTGAGGTGGGCCATATCGATTGCGAGATAGTCGATCAGCGCATTCCAACTGCTCAGCAGCGGCTGGTCGCGCACCTGCGCGCGGGCCATGCGCCGGGCGGCGGCGGTGGCGATCATGATCACCCCCACACTCTGCCGGCCGATGCCCGAGACCTGCATCAGCGCATCCGGGCTTGCGTTGAGCACAGCCGGGAGGGACCCGAAGCGCTTGATCAGCGCTTTGGCCAGCGGCTTGGTGTCGCCGGTGCGGCGGGCGCCGAACAGCAGGAATTCCAGCACCTCGTAATCGGCCAGCGCCTCCGCGCCGCCTTCGATCAGGCGATCGCGCAGCCGTTCGCGGTGGCCGGTGCCGTGGAAATCGGCTGCGGGCTCGCGTTTCAGGGGCGCCTTCCCGGCGTGCGGAGCCGGGTCGGGAGCCAGGGCGCCGGACGTCTCCAGCGGCAGGCGGCCGCTCCAGGCAGCGGGATTTTCGTGCTCCCGGTCTTCGTCCAACGGCGGGACCTCCTTGATAGACCGCATTGCCTTTGCCCGGGCAGCAGCGCAAGTGGCGGAAATGGCCGAGGATGCCGGAGAAGACGCCCCGACCCGGCACACGAGCCAGCGAACGGGCCATAGGGCCGGCTGGTGGGGCGCGGCCGTGCTCCTGCTGCTGGTAGTGGCGGCGCTGGCGGGCATTTGGCTCAGCCGCGAGCGGATCGCCAGCGACGTGATCGCCGAGGCGCTGACCGAGCGCGGAATCGAGGCGCGCTACGAGATCGTCAGCATCGGCCCGGACAGCGCGGTGCTGCGCGACATCGTGATCGGCGACCCGGCCCGGCCCGACCTCACGGTGGAGCGCGCCACCGTGAACGTCCGCCACCGCTTCGGCTTTCCCGTTCTGGACGAGGTGCTGCTGGTCCGCCCGCGGCTGTACGGCAGCTGGCGCGAGGGGCGGTTCAGCTTCGGCGCGCTTGACCCGCTGATCTTCACCGATGGCGACGAGCCGTTCGAGCTGCCCGATCTCAGCCTTGGCATTGAGGATGGCGGCGCGCTGATCGAGACCGATTACGGCCGCGTGGGGCTGAGCCTCACCGGCAGCGGCTGGCTGCGGGGGGGCTTTCGCGGCGAGCTGGCGGCGGCGGCGCCCCGGCTGGCGTTGGGCGGCTGCGCGGTGGAACGGCCGACTTTGTACGGGATGGTGGCGATCACCAATGCCCAGCCGGATTTCGCCGGCCCGCTGCGGCTGGCGCAGCTGGCCTGCCCCCAGAGTGGCGTGGCGCTGGCGGGCAGCACCCTGCAGTTGCAGCTGGGGGCGGATCGCCGGCTGGCGGTGATCGACGGGCGCGCGGCGCTTGAGCTGGGCGCGGCCGCGATGGGCGGAGCGAGCCTCGCGCGGACCACCGGCGATCTCGTCTTCACCTGGCGCGATACTGGGCTGGTCGCCCGCTACGATCTGGCGGGAACCGGGCTGGTGAGCCCGCAGGCCGGGTTCCGCCGCGTGGCGCTGGAGGGATCGCTGCGGGCGATGCGGGATTTTGAGCGGATTGAACTCGATGCCGGGGTGCGTGCGGAGGACCTGCGGCTGGGCGACGGGCTCGATCGGGCGCTGGCCAGCGCGGCCGGCGCGACTGAGGAGACGCTGCTTGCGCCGCTGTTGCGGCAGGTGCGCGCTACGCTAGCACAACGCCTGCCGGGGAGCACGCTGGCGGGTGAACTGATCGCGCGGCGAACCGGCGAGCGGCTCTCGCTGGTGGTGCCGGGGGCGCGATTGCAGACCGGGGGGGGCGAGACGCTGCTGGCGCTCTCGCGCTTCCAGCTGGCCAGCGAAGGGGCAGAACGGCCCAGTTTTGCAGGTAATTTCGCCACCGGCGGCGCTCTGCCGCGCATCGCCGCGCGGCTGGAGCGTGAGGGCGGCGGCACGACGCTGACGGCCAGCATGGCGCCCTATGCGGCGGGCTCGTCGCGCCTTGCCATTCCGCGGCTGACGGGGCGGCTTGCTGCCGATGGCTCGCTCACCTTCGCCGGCGAGGTGGCCGCGACCGGCCCGCTGCCCGGTGGGCGGGCGCAGGGGTTGGAGCTGCCGGTTTCGGGCAGCTGGTCCGATGCCGGGCTGGTGCTGTGGCGCGAATGCACCGAGCTGCGCTTCGAGCAGCTGCGCTATGCCAACCTCACGCTCGATGGGCGGCGACTGACTTTGTGCCCGCCGCGCGGACGGCCGATGGTGCGCAGCGGTCCCCAGGGCCTGGAAATCGCCGCGGGAGCGCCCTCGCTGCGGCTGAGCGGGATGCTGGGCGGGACGCCGATTGTGCTCGATAGCGGCCCGGTCGGCTTCGCGGTGCCCGGCGTGCTGACCGCCCAACGGCTCAACGTGGCGCTCGGCCCGGCCGATACCGCCACGCGCTTCGCCGTGACCGACCTCACCGCCCGCATCGGGGACGAGATCGCCGGCAGCTTCGCCGGGACCGACGTGCTGCTGTACTCCGTCCCGCTGGATTTGCGCGATGCGACCGGCGAGTGGCGCTATGCGGGCGGGCGCTTCACCATCGAAGGCGGATCGTTCCGGCTGGAAGACCGCCGGGTGGAGGCGCCGCGCTTCAACCCGATGATCGCGCGCGATGGCGTGCTGGTGCTGGAGGACAATCGGATCACCGGTGAGGCCGTGCTGCGCGAGCCGGTGAGCGACCGCGTGGTGGCGCAGGTAGCGCTGGCTCACGATCTGACCACCGGTACCGGCGGCGCGGATTTGGCGGTGGAGGGCCTAAGGTTCGACCGCGACCTTCAGCCCGTCGCGCTCAGCCCGCTGGCATTGGGCCTGGTGGCCAATGTGGATGGGGTGATCGACGGCAGCGGGCGGATCGACTGGAACGCGGAAGCGCTCACCAGCACCGGCAGCTTTTCGTCGAACGACCTGGATTTCGCGGCCGCGTTCGGCCCAGTTGAAGGCGCTAGCGGAACGATCCGCTTCACGGACCTGATCGGCCTCACCACCGCGCCGGGGCAGGAGATCCGCGTGCGCTCGGTCAACCCCGGCATTGCGGTGGACGAGGGTGTCATCCGCCTGCAATTGCGCGGCGGCGAGGTGCTGGCGGTGGAGAGCGGCAGCTGGCCGTTCATGGGTGGCACGCTGACCATCCGCCCGATCGAGCTCAATTTGGGCGTCGAGGAGGTGCGCGCCTATGTGTTCGAGATCCGCGGGCTGGAGGCGGCGCTGTTCGTGCAGCGCATGGAGGTGAGCAACCTCTCGGCCAGCGGCACCTTCGACGGCACAATCCCGATCGTGTTCGACAACGACGGCAACGGCAGCCTCGTGGGCGGCGTGCTGGTCTCCCGTCCGCCGGGCGGCAATCTGGCATATGTCGGCGAGCTGACCTACGAAGACCTCTCGACAATGGCCAATTTCGCCTTCGATTCGCTGCGCTCGCTCGATTACCGCGAGATGCGCATCCAGATGGATGGCTCGCTGACCGGCGAGATCGTCACCCGTGTGCAGTTCGAAGGGGTCAGCCAGGGCGAGGGCACCCGCAGCAACATCATCACCCGGCGGCTGGCCCGGCTGCCGATCCGCTTCCTCGTCAACATCCGCGCGCCGTTCTACACGCTGCTGGGCTCGATGCGCAGCCTGTACGACCCCGAGGCGATCCGCGACCCGCGCGAGCTGGGACTGATCGATGGGGAGGGCAATGCGATTCGCCAACAGGTGGAGAACCCGCCCCCGCCGGACACCGCCGAGGACCTTCTCGAAAAACTCATTCAGCCCCCCGAAAGCGAGCAACAGCCATGAGCATTGCCAAATCGACCGGCCCACGTCCGAATGCGCACAAGCCAAGCATGAGAAAGCGGGCAACCTGGTTGATGGTGTTATCCGCCGGAGGGGCCCTTGGCGGCTGCATTACGGTGAATGCGCCCGAGGAGCCGATCGTGATCGAGCTGAACATCAACATCAAGCAGGAAGTCATCTATCGTCTGGCCGCCGATGCGGGCAACACGATTGAAGAGAACCCGGACATATTCTGATGAGAACCACCATGATTACTCGCACCCTGCGCCTTTCCGTCCTTGCCGCATCGGGGGCCGTGCTTGCGCTTGCGCTGGCTGGCCCGGCGCAAGCCCAGCGCGACCCGGGCTACGAGGCGGCGCGTGCGAGCGGCCAGGTGGGCGAGCGGACCGATGGCTATCTCGGCTTCACCGGCAGCCCGGATGCGGGCCTGCGCAAGGTGGTGGACGACATCAACATCAAGCGTCGCGCGCTCTATGCACAAAAGGCGCAGGCCGCCCGGGCCACGCTGGAGGAATATGCCTTTACCGCCGGCTGCCTCGCGATTGCCCGCACCGCCCCGGGCGAGCGCTACCAGGCGCCCGACGGCAGCTGGCAGGTGCGCGGAAGCGGCCTGCCGGTGCGTGATCCCCGCTGCCCTTAAGCGTATAGGCTGCGGTTTCGGAGATCGGTGCGGGGCTGCGGCCGATCGCGGAGCGCTGCGGTTGACTCGGGTATGACCCCCGTCTAACGGGGCGGCGCCCTCGGCGGGCAGTGCCGTTGCCCGTGCTGCACCTCCCCTCACAAGGAGTCTGGCATGAGCGACGATCAGCCCGCACGGGAGCCCATCGGCGAGGATTCGCGGATCGAAGCGCTCGAACAGCGGCTCCGCGCCGCTCATGAGCGTGAGATCGAGCGCAACCGGCCGCAGGTCAAGGGAACCGATGCCTCCTACAGGCTCGGCAACCGGGTGCTTGCGGAATTGCTCGGCGGGCTACTCGGCGGTGCGGTGATCGGCTGGGTGATCGACCTGTTCGCCGGCACCGAGCCCTGGGGCCTGTTGGTGATGCTGTTCCTCGGGATCGTCGTTGCCTTCAGGAACATCTTCCGGATCGCGAACCGGCCCCCGCCTGACCCAAGCTAGGGGCAGGAGGGGCGCCGAACCCGCATATTGCGCAGAGGTTTAGGGGCAAGGTGGCAGCCGACACGGCCAAGGTCGACCCGATGTACCAGTTCACGATCGAGCCGCTGTTCGGCTCTGCGAACTGGGAGCTGGCGGGCTACAACATTGCCTTCACCAACAGCGCGTTGTGGATGGTGATCACCACGGTTCTGCTGTGGCTGTTCGTGCTGGGCGGCATGAAGCGCGAACTGGTGCCCGGCCGCTGGCAGATGGCGGTGGAGAGCTTCACCGGCTTCATCGACGACATGCTGGCGGCCAATGTGGGCCCAGCCGGGCGCAAGTATGTGCCCTATATTTTCTCGCTGTTCATGTTCATCCTGTTCGCCAATCTGCTCGGGCTGCTGCCGCTGGGGTTGGTGGGTGTGCATCCGTTCACCTTCACCAGCCACTTCACCGTCACCGGCGTGCTGGCGATCATGAGCTTCTCCATCGTGCTGATCGTGGGCTTTGCCCGGCACGGCTTGCATTTCTTCAGCCTGTTCGTGCCCCACGGCACGCCCTGGCCGATGATCCCGATCATCGCCCCGATCGAGCTGATCTCGTTCATGGTGCGCCCTTTCAGCCTGGCCCTGCGGCTGTTCGTGGCGATGATGGCCGGGCACGTGCTGCTCAAGGTGCTCTCCAGCTTCGTCATCAGCGGCGGCAATGCGGGGATCGGCTATGGCATCCTCATCGGCCTGCCGAGCCTGGCGCTGATGATCGGCATCAGCGCGCTGGAGATCCTGGTTGCGGGCATCCAGGCCTATGTCTTCGCGCTGTTGACCTCGCTTTATATCAACGACGCCGAAAACCTTCACTGACTTGTTTCTTTTCAAGGAGTTATACCATGGACGCTGAAGCCGCCAAGCTGTTGGGTGCCGGATTTGCCGCAATCGGTGCCGGCCTTGCCTCGATCGGCGTGGGCAATGTTTTCGCCAAGTTCCTTGAAGGCGCGCTGCGCAATCCGGGTGCTGCCGACGCGCAGCAGGGCCGCCTGTTCATCGGCTTCGCCGGTGCCGAGCTGCTCGGCCTGCTGGCCTTCGTCATCGCCGCGCTGCTGATCTTCCAGTAAGGCGCTCTGGTTCGGCCCTGCCCGGTGATCCGGGCCGGACCGCGCCAGTCTTACCGCGCGAGGGCCTTTCGCCTCCTCGCGCCCGCGGCGGGCCCTCGGGCCCATCCTCCTGCCTGGTAACACCCCAATGCCTCAGATCGAACAGCTCGCAGCAACCTATTCCAGCCAGATCTTCTGGCTGCTGATCACCTTCGGGCTGGTGTTCTTCATCGTCGGCCGGGGCATGGTGCCGCGGGTGATGAACACGGTCGCCCTGCGGGACGACCAGATCGCCGGGGACCTTGCCGCCGCGCAAGCCGCGCGCGACGAGGCCGATGCGCGCGAGGCGGACTGGCGCCAGCGTGAAAACGAGAACCGCGCCGCGGCACAAGCGCTGGTGGGCGAGGCCAAGCTGGCTTCGGGGGCCGAAACCGAGGCCAAGCTGGCCGTGGCACAGCAGCGCGTCGATGCCCGGCTGGTCGAGGCCGAGCAGCGCATCTCGGGGGCGCGAGACGCCGCGATGCAGGAAATTGAGGCGGTGGCGAGCAGCGCGGCGCAGGATATCACCCAACGCCTCGCCGGCATTGCCGTGCCCCCGGAAAGCGCCCAGGCGGCGGTCAGAAGGGCACTGGCCGATGGCTGAGACAAACATTGTGCTTCCTCAGGCGTCCCCGGACGCTCCCGAGGTCTTTGCTACGACCGCGGCCGATCCCGCGCTGAACGCTGTGGTGGAGCAGGGCAGCGCCGGCACGCATATCGAACCCGAACTGCTCGGGCTCGCGCCCTACCAGTGGGTGGCGGTGTCGATGATGCTGCTGATCCTGATCGCTATTTTCGGTGCCAAGGTGCACCGGACCATCGCGCGCGGGCTGGACGGCAAGATCGCCGCGATCCGCAGCCAGCTGGACGAGGCCAAGGCCCTGCGCGCCGAGGCCGAGGCGCTGCGCGGCGAGTATGCCGCCAAGATCGCCAATGCCGAAAAGGATGCCGCCGCCATGCTCGAAAACGCCCGCGCCGAGGCCGCGGCGATCGTCGACAAGGCCGAGGTCGACAGCGCGGCGATCATCCGCCGCCGCGAGCGGATGGCTGAGGCAAAGATCGCCACCGCCGAGCGCAGCGCGATTGACGAATTGCGCGCGCGCACCGCCATGGCCGCTACGGCTGCGGCGCGCGGCCTCATCGCCGAGCGCCATCACGCCGAGGCCGATCGACAGCTGGTCGACGAGGCGATCGCCCACCTCTGATCGCCGCCGCCCGGTCGCTCCGGGGCGGAACCGAACCGGGCAAACGGGCGCTTCCCCCTTATAACGATGGGGGAAAACACATGGCGGTCACCGCGATTGCGATCAATTGCACTCTCAAGTCCGTGGGCGGCGAGGAAAGCTCGACCGACCGGATGATCGGGCTGCTCGCCGAGGCGTTCGGCGAACATGATGTCCGGTTGGCCGAGACGCTGCGCATCGTGGATTACAACGTGCTTCCGGGCGTCACCTCCAACGAGGGCGAAGGGGACGAATGGCCCGAACTGCGCGAGCGTATCCTCACACACGATATCCTGGTGTTCGGCGGGCCGATCTGGATGGGGCAGATCAGCTCGGTGGCCAAGCGCGTGCTCGAGCGAATGGACGCATTCCTCTCCGAAACCGACGAGGCGGGCCGCATGCCGAGTTACGGAAAGGTGGCGGTGGCGGCGATCGTGGGCAACGAAGATGGGGCCCACTTTTCCAGCGCGCAGCTGTTCCAATCGCTCAACGACACGGGCTGGACCATTCCTGCGGTCGCCGCCTGCTACTGGGTAGGCGAGGCGATGGGCGCGACCGACTTCAAGGAGTTGGACGAGATCCCCGCGAAGGTAAGCGAGACGGTGGCGATGGTGGCGGGCAATGCCGCGCATCTGGCGAAGCTGTTGAAGGACAACCCCTACCCGGGGCAGGGCTGACGTTGCGCTCCGGCGTTACGAAAGGCGTCGCGCTAGAAGCTGTCCTTGGCGGCCCGGAGCGCGGCGAAGGTTTCGTGGGGGGCCGCGCCGCCCCAGCGTTGCTGCATTGCCAGATCGTCCGCCCGCAGGAACGGGTTGGTGGCCAGTTCTCGGGCGAGCGGGAACGGCACCGTGGGCTCGCCTGCCATGCGGCGCTGCTCGATTTCACGGGCATAGAGCGCCAGCGACTCGTTCCCGGGATCGGCGTAGAGTGCGAAGCGCGCGTTGGCAGCGGTGTATTCATGCGCGCAATAGAGCGTAGTGGCGGCGGGTAGCGCCTTGAGGCGCGAGAGGCTCTGCCAGAACTGCGGCGCATCGCCTTCGAACATCCGTCCGCAGCCCAGTGCGAACAGCGAATCTCCTACGAAGGCGATCCCCGCCTCGGGCAGATGGTAGGCGACGTGGCCCAGCGTGTGCCCGCCGACATCGATCACCTCGGCCCGCCAATTGCCCAGCATCACCGTGTCGCCTTGCGCCACCGTGCGGTCGACCCCCGCGATCCGCTGCGCCTCGGCGGCGGGGGCGACGATGGTGCAGGCGCCCCAGCGCTCGCGGGCGGCGGCCTTGATCGCTGCGTTTCCGCCCGCATGATCGGGGTGCCAGTGCGTGTTCCAGATCTGGCTGATCCGCCAGTCCCTCGCCGCGGCCTCACGCAGATAGGGCTCTGCCGCGGGCGTATCGATGCAGGCGGTCTCTCCGCTCGCCGGATCGTGCAGGAGGAAGCCGTAATTGTCCGTAAGGCAGGGGAATAGGTGGACCTGAAGGCTCATGTCAGCTGTCTCTTCCTCAGGGAACTGCGCGGAATGAAGGGCGGGATTGCCAGCCAGGAATGGTGGCTTCGTTCGTACCCCGAACTGTGGGGCAGGGGAAAGACCGGCCAAGCGAGCGTGCCCACTTTGATGCCAATGCGCTGACCGCGAGAAAGGCCCGCCTGCTCGGGAGAGCGGGCGGGCCTTTCTCGCTGTTCCAGGGCTCAGCCGGGCACTTGTGCGCCGGGGCCTTGCGCGGCTTAGTCCTGCTTCTTCAGCGCCTCGCCCAGGATGTCGCCCAGCGACGCACCCGAAGCGGAGGAACCGTACTGCTCCACAGCCTGCTTCTCCTCGGAGATCTGGCGTGCCTTGATCGAGAAGTTGGGCTTCTTCGAACGGTCGAAGCCGGTGACCATCGCGTCGATCTTCTGCCCGGTCTGGAAACGATCGGGGCGCTGCTCGTCGCGGTCGCGGCCCAGATCGGAGCGCTTGATGAAGCCGGTTGCGCCGTCTTCGCCCGCCTGCACTTCCAGCCCGCCATCGCGGACCTCGAGCACGGTAACGGTGACCACCTCGCCCCGGTTCAGATTGCCCGAGCCCGCGGTGCTGATGCCGCCGGCGGCCGGTGCGCCCTTCTCGAGCTGCTTCATGCCCAGGCTGATGCGCTCCTTCTCGATATCGATATCGAGCACCACGGCCTGAACCTCTTCACCCTTGCGGTGAAGTGCCAGCGCGTCCTCGCCCGAGATGCCCCAGGCAATGTCGGACATGTGGACCATGCCGTCCACGTCGCCCGGCAGGCCGATGAACAGGCCGAACTCGGTGGCGTTCTTGACCTCGCCCTCAACCGTCGAGCCGACCGGGTGCGCCTCGGCGAACTCTTCCCACGGGTTGCGCTGCGCCTGCTTGAGGCCCAGCGAAATGCGGCGCTTGTCGGAATCGACCTCCAACACCATCACTTCCACCTCCTGCGAGGTGGAGACGATCTTGCCGGGGTGCACGTTCTTCTTGGTCCAGCTCATCTCGGAGACGTGGACCAGGCCCTCGATGCCCGCTTCCAGTTCCACGAAGGCGCCATATTCGGTGATGTTGGTGACGATGCCCGACACCTTCATGCCCACCGGGTACTTGGCGCCGACGCCCTCCCACGGATCGCTTTCCAGCTGCTTCATGCCCAGGCTGATGCGCTGGGTATCGGCATTGATACGGATGATCTGCACCGCGACCGTGTCGCCGATGTTGATCACCTCGCTGGGATGGTTGACGCGCTTGTAGCTCATGTCGGTGACATGGAGCAGGCCGTCGATACCGCCCAGGTCCACGAAGGCGCCGTAATCGGTGATGTTCTTCACCACACCGTCGATCACCTGGCCTTCGGTCAGCTTGTCGATCAGCTCGCTGCGCTGCTCGGCGCGGGTTTCTTCCAACACCGCGCGGCGCGAGACCACGATATTGCCGCGGCGGCGATCCATCTTGAGGATCTGGAACGGCTGCGGCATGTCCATCAGCGGGCCCACGTCCCGCACCGGGCGGATATCGACCTGGCTGCCCGGCAGGAACGCCACGGCGCCATCGAGATCGACGGTGAAGCCGCCCTTGACCCGGCCGAAGATGCGGCCTTCGACCCGCTTGCCCTCGCCGAACTCGCTTTCCAGCTTGTCCCACGCCGCCTCGCGCCGGGCACGGTCGCGGCTGAGCATCGCCTCGCCGTCGGCGTTCTCGACACGGTCGACGAACACCTCGACTTCGGATCCGACCTCAAGGCCGTGATCGCCATCGCCGCGCATGAATTCCTTGAGTGCGATGCGGCCCTCGCTCTTGAGGCCGACATCGATGACGGCCATGCCGTTCTCGATCGCGGTGACGGTGCCGTGCACCACGCGGCCTTCAAAGCCGCCCTCGGCGCCGCCGAGCTGTTCATCGAGGAGTTTCGCGAAATCGTCGCGGGTAGGGTTGGCGGCGGTGGATGCCATAAGCTGCGGTTATCCTGTCTTCTATTGCTTCCGGCCAGGCGGTTGTCTCCGCCGGTCTTGGTGGCCGATCTGCCCGCGTGGCCTCATGCCGGCGCGGGCGTCCTCTGGAGGGCATGCTCGGAAGCGGAAACGGAACATCGCGCCCGCCGGAAGCCTTCCAGCCCCGCGAACGCCCGGTCCTGTACCTGAAAGGCCATCGATCGCGGCCCGTTCATGTCCCCGCCGCCGAGCCTTGCGGCCCCATCGGACGGGCGGGCGCATAGGCGATAGCGCCCGCAAATGCAAGCTGCTTAGCGTTTCCGCGCTTCTCCGGCCAAGGTGATGGCGGCAGCGATGGCGGCCTCGCGGTCCAGCTCCGAAGTGTCGAGCAGCAGCGCGTCGGGCGCGGGCAGGAGCGGGGCGGTGGCGCGGGTGCTGTCGCGCTCGTCGCGCAGGCGCAGTTCATCTTCGAGAGCGGCGAGGGTGCGGGTCTCTCCCCGGTCCGCCATCTCCTGCCAGCGCCGGAGGGCCCGCGCCGCAACGCTGGCGGTGACGAACAGCTTCACCTGCGCCTCGGGCGCGATCACCGTGCCGATATCGCGCCCGTCGAGCACCGCGCCGCGGGGCTGCGTGGCGAAGACGCGCTGTCGCTCGAACAGCGCCGCGCGCACCGCCGAATGCACCGAGACCCGGCTGGCGAGCCCGCCGATCCGCTCGCTGCGCAGGCCCTCCTCCGCCAGCAGCGCATCGGGGAAGGCGGAGGCGGCGAGCGCGGCGGCCGGATCGTCGGGATCGGCGCCGCGCGCATCGATCTGCCAGCCGACCGCGCGATAGAGCAGCCCGGTATCGAGATGCGGCAGCCCGAAATACGCCGCCAACGCCTTGGCGATGGTGCCCTTGCCGCTGGCGGTGGGGCCGTCCACCGCGATGATCATGGTGCCCGTTCCTCGACACGCGGACGCCGGCGTTGCGCGATCGCCCGGCCGAGGCCGAACAGCGCGATCGCCGCCCAGAACGCCTCCAGCACCAGGCTGGCAAGATTGGTGTGCACGATCAGCGAGACGGTCAGCAGCATCGCCCCGAGCAAATTGGCGCCGTGCTGGATGAACGGGTTCGGCCGAATGGTCGCGGTCTGGTATCCATAGGCGAAGATGATGCAGGCGGTGCCCGCAAAGCCGACGACATTGGCAAGGCCGGGGTCGATCATCGGCCCGCCGTGTGGTCCAGCAGCGCCTCGAAGGCGGGGAAGCTGGTGGCGATGGGCCGAGTGTCGTCCACCTCCACTCCAGCGCGGCTGGCGAGCCCGGCGACCGCCATGCTCATGACAATGCGGTGGTCGAGCCTGGTCGCGACCGGCTCCTGCGTGCCGGGTAGCGGCTCGCCGCCAGTGCCCTCGATCACCAGCCCATCCGCGCGCTCCTCCACCCGCGCGCCAGCGAGGCGCAGCGCGGCGGCCATGGCGGCGAGGCGATCCGATTCCTTCACGCGCAGCTCTTCCAGCCCGCTGGTGATGCTGCGCCCGCTCGCCAGCGCGGCGGCGACGAACAGCACCGGAAACTCGTCGATCATGCTCGGGGCGAGCGCGGGGTCGACCTCCACGCCGGAGAGCGGCGAGTGGCGCACGCGCAGATCCGCGACCGGCTCGCCACCCACCTCACGCGCATCCAGCTCCTCGATGCTCCCCCCCATCTGGCGCAGCACGGCGAGCAGCCCCGCGCGGGTGGGGTTGAGGCCGACGTTCTCGATGATCAGCTCGCTGCCGGGCACCAGCAGCGCCGCCACGATGAAGAATGCGGCTGAGGAAGGGTCCCCCGGCACCACTATCGCCTGCGGGCGCAGCTCGGCCTCCCCGGTGAGCGTGATGACGCGCTCTCCATTCTCCTGCGTCACGTTCAGCTCGGCGCCGAAGCCGCGCAGCATCCGCTCGGTATGGTCGCGCGTGGGTACCGGCTCGATCACCCGCGTAATGCCGGCAGTGTTGAGCCCGGCGAGCAGCACCGCGCTTTTAACCTGCGCCGAGGCGACCGGCAGGCGCCATTCGATCGGCACGGCGGGGCTCAGCCCCCGCTCCATCAGCGGCAGCGTGTCCCCGGGACTGGCGGTGAAATCGGCGCCCATTCGGCTCAGCGGCTCGATCACCCGGCCCATCGGCCGCTGCGAGAGGCTGGCATCGCCGGTGAAGGTGCAAATGATCGGATGGCTGGCGACCAGCCCCATCAGCAGCCGGGTGGAGGTGCCGCTGTTGCCCATCTCCAGCGCGCCTGCCGGTTGCAGCAGCCCGCCCACGCCCACGCCGTGGATCGACCAGACGCCTGAATCCTCGCGCTTGATCGTAGCGCCCATCGCCCGCAGCGCGCCGGCGGTGGCGAGCACGTCCTCGCCCTCGAGCAGGCCCATCACGCGGGTCTCGCCCACCGCCAGCGCGCCCAGCATTAGCGAGCGGTGGCTGATCGACTTGTCGCCCGGCACGCGGATGCGGCCCATCAGCGCGCCCGTGGGGCGGAAGCGGTGCGGGAGCGGGGCGGCGGAGTGGTCGGCGGGCAGGGAAGGCGCCTTTCGGGCGAGGGCTGGTTTCAGGCGAGGGCTGGCGAATGGCGCGGGCTTTTGACAGCGCACCGGGGCTGTGGCAAGGCGCGCCGCCATTCAGACGCCGGCCCCTTGATTGCGACAGGACCGCGCTTCATCTCGCCTTTGCACGATACGCCCCGTCGGTGGGCACAAGAGGATACTTTCATGGTCAAGCCGGAATGGGGTACCAAGCGCAGCTGCCCCAAATGCGCCGAACGCTTCTACGATCTGGGCACCGACGATCCGGTGGTCTGCATCGAATGTGCCAACGAATGGTATCCCGAGCCGGTGCTCAAGTCCAAGCAGCCGATCCCCTTCCAGGAGGCGCCCGCCAAGAAGAAGGAGGTCGTGGAAGAGGATAGCGACCTGGCGGATGAGGAAGAGGATCTCGACATCGACGAGGACGAGGATTCGCCCGACAACGACGTGGATCTGGGCGGCGACGACGATCTGGGCGTGGCCGGTCCTTCGGACGAGAACGACGAGGATACCTGAGCCGCCGTCCTGCCCTTGCCCATCGGCGGGGGCAGGCGATTACAGGCTTGCGGTTTAGCGGCATCGTCCATAAAGGGCGGCGCTTCCGGCCCGTGGGCCGGGCCGGCGCCTCCCAGGGCGCCGATGGAAGGTCGGGGCCTTAGCTCAGCTGGGAGAGCGCTACAATGGCATTGTAGAGGTCAGCGGTTCGATCCCGCTAGGCTCCACCAT
>PPFU01001116.1_pt1 | contig 30422 bp, 29 predicted proteins | sample 1535991 | NCBI WGS metagenome assembly PPFU01 (sample SAMN04901290, study PRJNA319586) | Hypolithon metagenome, whole genome shotgun sequencing project. | isolation source: Antarctic Hypolithon | place: Antarctica: Miers Valley | collected 2014
CAGCCGGCGGCCCCCCCAGCCACAACCGCTGATGGCGGGCTGAGCAGGCGATCCCGAAGGGGCGGGCCGACATGCGGGCTGCCCGCCCCGTCGCAGACCGCGCCTCCGCAAGACGAGTGAGATAGGACAAACGCATGGCCATTTCAGCAGTTGGAGGCATCGAGACGCCGATGTCGGACATCAACACCACGCCCCTAGTGGACGTGATGCTGGTGCTCCTGATCATCTTCCTCATCGCCATCCCGGTCGCCATTCAGAATATCGAGCAGCTGAATGTGCCCATCTTCAGATCGGCCGAATCGCAGGACAAGGTGGAGAACCTGCTGATCACGGTCACCACCACCGATCAGGCCGGCCGCACCCCCAGCACCACGCGGACGGGTTTTGAAGGGGCTTACCGCGAGGGCGAGTGCCGGGTGTTTTTCAACAACACCACGCTGGTCGGTTCCGAAGAATTGTACGAGATGTCGTTCAACCGGCTGGACCGGATCGTGCAGCGGGCCGGTGGCGCCGAGGCGCTGATGGCGACTCCCGAGTTGATTCCTCAGGTCCACATTCGCGGTGACCAGGATGCGCCGTGGCGTTGCGTGGCGGGCGCGATCTACAACGTGCAGCGCGCCGGCTACCCCACCGTGGGCTTCATTTCCAATCCGACAGACCCGAACGGCTGACCGGCCAAAGAACACTAGAGGAGTAACCTGCCATGGCTATGTCAGGCGGCAAAGACGATGGCTCGCCGATGATGGACATGAACACGACGCCGCTGATCGACGTCATGCTCGTGCTCCTCATCATGCTCATCATCACCATCCCGGTCGCGACCCATTCGGTCGATATCGACCTCCCGCAGCCGAGCCAAAATCCGGATACGCCGGATGTCGATCCGATCCAGAACAAGATCGTGCTGACCCCCAATGGCGAGATCCTGTGGAACGGCGATGCGATCTCGGAAGGGGAGCTGGTCGGCAACCTGCAGCGCTCGATGGCGATGGCGGTGGAGCCTGAGCTGCAGTTCGAGCCCGAGGCGCAGGCCAGCTACGACCTCTCGGCCAAGGTGCTCAACATCATCAAGGGTTCCGGCGTGAGCAAGTTCGGCTTCGTGGGCAACGAGAAGTACCGCCAGTTCGGCGGCTGATCCGGCGCCAGCCGCAGCAGGATCGAAAGGGGCGGGTCATCCCGCCCCTTTTTGCATCCGCCGTCCGCGCCGCTTCCCGGCACCCCCGCTGGCCAGCGCCTCACTCCCCCACATCGCTGCGCATCGCCGCGGCGGCGAGCGTCTCCGCCTCCAGCAGCAGTTCGTCATCCACTGCGCCCTGCGGCATGTTCTCGCGCCCGATCATCACCATCACCGGCACCGCCAGCGGGCTGACCCGCTCGAGCACCACATGCTCCAGCCGCTCGGCCGCACTGTCGAGCATGTCGCCCAGCCGGCCCACATCGGTCATACTTGCGCGGGCATCGGCCCAGGCCGCCTCGATCAGCACATGGTCGGGCTCGTATTTGCGCAGCACGTCGTAGATCAGGTCGGTCGAGAAGGTCACCTGCCGCCCGCTCTTGCGGCCCGCTACGCCCTGCCCCGGCTGCTGCCGCTCCACCAGCCCGGCGATCACCGCCACCTCGCGGAAAGCGCGGCGCAGCAGGTGAGAATCCTGCACCCAATCGACGAATTCATGCGCCAGAATATCGGGCGAAAGCAGTGGCCCCGGATCGTCCACGGGCCGCAGCCCCCACACCGCCAATGAATAATCGTTGGCCACGAAACCACCCGGCAGCAGCCCGCGCTCCTCCATCCGCTTGGTGATGAGCATCCCCAGCGACTGGTTCGCGTTCCAGCCGATGAAGGTGTAGTAAACGGTATAGTGCCGCTTGGAGTGCGGAAAGCTCTCCACCAGCAGATTGTCCGGCCCGGGCAGCTGAGAGCGCCAATCCTGCACCTCCAGCCACTCGCGCACATCGTCGGGAAAGCGCGCCCAGCCCGGCCGGTCCACCAGCAGCGCCCGCACCCGGTCGGCCAGATGGGTGGTCAGCGGCAGCCGCAAGCCACCGTATGAGGGGATCATGGCCGCTTTGGCGCTGGCGCGTACGATCAGCTCCAGGTCGCTCATCTTCACCACTTCCACGTTCACGCCGGCAAACTGGAACGTGTCACCCGGCCGCAAGCCGGCGGCAAACCGCTCCTCCACCTTGCCCAGCGAGCGCCCCGGCCGCGCTCCCTTGCCGCTGCCGAAGCGCACCTCGATCATTTCGGCATCCACGATGATCCCGGCGTTCATTCGGTGCCGCGCCGCCTGCTCGGGATGGGTCAGCCGCCAGCTCCCATCCGCGTCGCGGGTGATCCGCTTGAAGCGATCATAAGCCCGCAGCGCATAGCCGCCCGTGGCAACGAAGCCCAGCACCCGGCCGAACACTGCCTCATCGATCCAGGCATAGGCCAGGCACGATCGCACCTCGCGCAGCAGCGCGCCCTCGTCGAAGGGGGCGGCGCAGGCACAGGCCATCACATGCTGCGCCAGCACGTCGAGCCCGCCGGGGCGGAAATCCTCGCCATCGCGCTGCCCCTCGTCCACCGCCTCCTTGGCGGCGGTCGCCTCAAGGAACTCGAAGCGGTTGCCCGGCACGATCAGCGCGCGGCTGGGCTGATCGAGCCGATGGTTGGCCCGCCCGATCCGCTGCAAAAGGCGGCTGGAACCCTTGGGCGCACCCATCTGCACCACGCAATCGATGTCGCCCCAGTCCACGCCCAGGTCGAGGCTCGCGGTGGCCACCAGCGCGCGCAGCTCGCCGCGCGCCATCGCGCCCTCCACCTTGCGCCGCGCCTCGCGACTGAGTGAACCGTGATGAATGCCGATCGGCAGCGTGTCCTCATTGGCCTCCCACAAATGCTGGAAGATATATTCGGCGAGGAAGCGCGTATTGGTGAAGATCAGCGTGGTGCGGTTCCGGCGGATCGCCTCGTAAAGCTGGGGCACCGCCCAGGTGGCCGCATGGCCACCCCACGGCACGCGCTCCTCGATCGGCAGCAGGATCTCCACCTCGGGCGGCGCCCCGGGCTCCCCCTCCACCAGCGCCACGCGGTCGATCTCGCCATCGGGCGCCAGCCAGCCGCGAAACGCCTCGGGGTCGGCCAGCGTGGCCGAGAGCGCCGCCCGCCGCAGCCCGGGCGCGATCGCCTGCAGCCGGGTCAGCGCCAGCGCCAGCAAATCGCCCCGCTTGCCGGTGGCGAAGGCGTGCACCTCGTCGATCACCACCCGCTGCAACCCGGCGAACAGGTCGAAGCTGTCCGGATAGGACAGCAGCAGCGAGAGCGATTCGGGGGTCGTCAGCAGCACATGCGGCGGGCGGGAGCGTTGGCGGCGCTTGCGGTCGGACGGTGTATCGCCGCTGCGGGTCTCGATCCGCAGCCCCAGCCCCATCTCCTCCACCGGCGCCACCAGATTGCGCTGCACGTCATGCGCCAGCGCCTTGAGCGGTGAGACATACAGCGTGTGCAGCCCCTCGGGCGGCGGGCCGGCCGAGGGGCAAAAGGCGGCGAGCGTTGGCAGGAAGCCCGCCAGCGTCTTGCCCGCACCCGTATCGGCCACCAGCAGCGCGTGGAGCCCGGCCTCGTCGGCGGCGAACATTGCCGCCTGGTGCCGCCGCACGCGCCAGCCCCGCCCGGCGAACCAGCGGGTGATCTCCTCCGGCAGAGCGTGTGCCGCCCCGCTCACCGCGGCCCCGCTCCACAGCCCGGCGCGCCAGCGAATATCGATGCGCCAAAATGCCCCAAGCCTGCGCCGAACCGCGCAACCCGTAGCCCCCTTCGCCGGTTTAGCATGCATGACCCCCGCCAAGCGGTGGGGCAGGCACCCGCCCTCGCTCGCTGTCGGCAAGGCGGACGATCCTGTTTCAATGCGGGCAGCATGATGGTGGGAGAATTTCGATGAACCGCAACCAATCCTATCGCCGCTCGCGTCGCGACCGTTCCGACCAGGACAACGGCCGCCAGTCCGAGCAGTTCTCCGACAGCGAATATGGCGACCATGACGAGGATCGCCAGTACCGGCAAACCGGCGACGGCGGCCGCGACACATATGGCCAGTCCGACAATGATCGCTACGGCGGTTCCTATGGGGCCAGTTCGGGCTCGAACTACGGCCGCAGCAGCCAGCAGGGCCGCTACGAAGATCGGGGCTTCAGTGATCGAGGGTCCGAAAACAACGGCTTTGCCGTGCGGGATCGCGGCGTCGCCGACCGTCAGGCAAACTACGCGCGCGACGATTACGCCTTCGGCCCGGCAGGCGGCATCGCTGGCTCGTCGACCGGCGGCTATCGCCGTTCCGGCCGCGATGACGATGACTTCGGCAGCTTCCATTCGGACGATTACGGCGGGCGGGACTCTTCCCGCCAGCAGCGGGGCAACAGCGCCGATCGCGATGCCGGTTCGGCATTCGGCGGCGCCCCTCGCCGTCAGAACCGCACCGCTGGGGGCCGCAACGAAGATGGCGGCCATGAACGCGGCTTCTTCGACCGCGCCGGAGACGAGGTCGCCAGCTGGTTCGGCGACGAGGAGGCCGCGCAGCGTCGCCGCACCCTCGACCATTCCGGTCGCGGCCCCACCAATTACAAGCGGTCGGACGAACGCATCCTCGAAGATGCGTGCGATCACCTGACCGACGATCGGGGTGTCGATGCCCAGAACATCCAGGTCACCGTGCAGGAGGGCGAGGTCACGCTCGATGGCACCGTCCCCACCCGCGAGCAGAAGCGCCAGGCCGAAGATTGCGTGCACGACATCTCGGGCGTGAAGCACGTGCAGAACAATCTGCGCATCAACCAGCAAGCCGGTCAGCTCCGCAGCGGTCAGGGCAGTTCCAGCCGTCCGTCACCGGAAAGCAGCACGGGCAGCAGCACCACCGGAAGCAGCGGCGATCATAGCTCCACCAGCGACAGCACCAGCGGCTCGCTGCCCTGATCCCGTAGCTTGGCCACACACGAAGGGGCCCGCCACTCGCGGGCCCCTTTTGGTCTCAGCGCTGGAGGCGTTACCCGATCGTATAATGGATCGGCTTGAAGCGCCCGCCGTTGGAGGCATAGGCTGAACAAGCGGTCAGCCCGATCACCAGGTCCATCGCCGCGCGCAACACGATGCGGTTACCTGCCCGGCTGGTCGGCGGATCCACCCGCAACCGCCCATCCGGCTCAACCGGCACATTCATGAACAGGTTCAAGGCGGTCGGGATCATGTCCGGCTCCACCCCAAATGGCGCCAGCGCCTCCGCCAGATTGCCGAAACAGCCGCGGTGCACCGGGTGCTCGGGATAGAAATGCCGAAAAGTCGCCTCGCTGCACGGGGTCAGCAGGAAATCGTGCCGGCCCACATCGTCCGCCACGATCTCCAGCATCACATTCGACCGGTTAGACCACAGCCGATGGCCCACGGTCAGCGCGATCGTCTCCTCGTAATCGAAGGTTCGCCCATTGGAGATCACCTCGCGCACATCGTCCGCGCTGTAGGCCAGCAGATCGGCCACCTGCACCCCTTCGGGGTCGATCACCGTGAGTTGCTGGCCCTTAGCCAGGCGGAACGCGACGCCACTGCGCGGCGCGATCTCGACGACGCCCGCGTCGGAACTACGCTCGCCGCTCACTCGGCCGGCACGGCGCGCTTGTCGCGGAACGGGCACTGCCAGCTCTCGTCCACCATCCGCCCCGAATATTGCCGCGCCTCGCTGGCCTCGCCATGGCGCGCGAGCATCGGGTTGGTATCGCCCGCCAGCTCACGATCACGGTCCAGAATGCGGTCGCGCATCTTCTCGTACAGCCCCTCGTCACGCAGCCGTTCGAACTGGTCGTGCAGATTGAATACCAGCGTCGGGCGCGGAAACCGCCGCGCCGGGCGCGAGGCCTCGGGATGCAGCCCGACCACGAAGAACGCCTCGCCGCCGAAGCTCAGCGAGAAATGCGGATCGCCCGGATCGGCGCTCACCCGCTGGTCGTAAGGCTGGCCGCGCCACTCGTCCTTGTCGGAAAGCGATTGCAGCCGGTCCCACATTGCCCGCTCGAATTCCTCCTCGGAAAGGCCGAGCGGCCCATCATACACCACCGCCAGGCTGCGCAGGCCGCCGGGATCCGCGCGATAGGCGCGCGCCCAGTCGAGCAGTTCGGAATGGATCTGGACGTCGTTCCAGGCGCTCTCCAGCGAGCGGCCAGCCAGCACCTTGAGCGTGCCGCGCGCCATCGCCGATTTCGCACCCACGCAGGGAAAACCCGCCTCTGCAATGGTAGCGAACAGTTCCTCTTGCCGCGCCTCGGCGACATCATCGTCGATCAACATGGGGAGCACCGGCTTTCCTGGAGTCGGGAAGGAAACCCCGGCAATCTCGACCGGTTCCGCCGCTGGGCGATGCTGGAGCCTGCGGAACAAGCGCGCGCCCGTGCAGCGCAACACCAACCTGTCCTGTAGGGCAGGTGCGGCGGGAGCACCGAGATCGCCCTACGGCGGTCTCAATGCCCCGCCTGCGGCCCCCGCTCCAGCCCGGATGCGGCGAGCTGATCGTCGATCTGCCCCATCAGCCGCGCCAGCCCCTCTTCGTTGAAGCTCTCCGCCCGCGCGACCAGCACGTCCTGTGTGTTGGAAGCGCGCAGCAGCCACCAGCCATCGGCGGTGTTCACGCGCACGCCGTCGATGTCGTTCACCTCTAGGACCCCCTCCGGGGCGTCCGGACCGGCGAGACGCGCCTGCACCTCCTCGATCGCGGCAAATTTTCGGCTTTCGTCGACCTGAAATCGCATCTCGGGCGTATTGACCACGGCCGGCATGGCGCTCTTCAATTCCGTTACCGTCCGGCCCAGCCGCGCAGCGGCGGCGATGAGTCGCACCCCGGCATAAAGCGCGTCGTCGAAACCGTAATAGGTGTCGGCGAAAAACACGTGTCCGCTCATTTCGCCCGCCAGTGGCGAACCAGTCTCCTTCATTTTGGATTTAATCAGCGAATGGCCGGTCTTCCACATAACCGGCTGGCCGCCCAGTTCGGCCACCCGGTCGAACAGCGCGCGGCTGGCCTTCACATCGGCGATGATCGTGGCGTTCGGGCGCGTCTTGAGCAGATCCTCGGCAAAGATCATCAGCAGCTGGTCGCCCCAGATCACCCGGCCCTCGCCGTCGATCGCGCCGATCCGGTCGCCATCACCGTCGAAAGCCACTCCGAAATCGAGGGACTTGTCCGCGACAAGTTTCTGCAGATCCGCAAGGTTGTCCTCAACAGTGGGGTCTGGATGATGATTGGGAAAACTGCCATCGACATCGGTATACAGCAGGTGGTGTTCGCCGGGCAGGCGAGCCGCCAGCCGCTCCAGCGCCGGCCCGGCCGAGCCGTTGCCCGCGTCCCAGCCGATGCGCAAGCGGGCCAGCGTGGCGGGGTCGATCCCGTCCAGCCCGGTCAGCAGGCGCTCGATATAGGCGTCCATTACATCGGTGGTTTCCACGCTGCCGGTGCCGTCCGCCCAGTCGCCCGCCGCGCTCATCGCGCCCACGCGCTGGATGTCCGCCCCGAAGAACGGACGTCCCTGAAAGACCATCTTGAAGCCGTTATAATTGGGGGGGTTATGGCTGCCGGTTATCTGAATGCCGCCATGCACCTCTTCGTCTGAGGCCTCCGCGTAATACAGCATCGGCGTGGCGCTGAGGCCAATCCGCCGCACGTCGCAGCCGCTGGCGTTGAGCCCCTCCACCAGCGCATGTTCGAGCATTGGCGAGCTGACGCGGCCGTCGTAGCCCACGGCCACCAACGGGCTGCCATCCTTGCCCCCGCGCTCGCCATCGTTCTCACGGGCGCGGCGCAGCAGCGTGCCGAAGCTGCGCCCGATGGCCCGCGCATCGTCGGGGCCGAGCGTCTGGCCGATGATCCCGCGAATGTCGTATTCGCGCAGCACCGTTGGGTTGAACTGGTAGCTCATGCTTCCTCCTTGCGGTCGTGCGGCAGATGGGCGAGCAACAGGTCGCGCGCCTCGTTGGTTTCGTGCACCTGCGTGGTGCTGCCGCCGCGATCCGGGTGAACGGTGGAGATCCGGCGACGATGGGCGGAGAGCACCTGTTCGCGCGTTGCGGCAGGCGCCACGCCCAGCAGGCGGCGAGCGGCCACCAGCTTGCGCTTGTGCGCGGCGATTTGAGCCTGCCAAGGCCAGTGCCCCATCACCAACCGCCAGGCGATCAACGCCACCAGCACCAGCGTCAGCAGCTGCCCCATGCTAAGCCGCCTCGCTCGCCGGAACCACACGCTCACCCGCATTATCAGCCGTATTGCAGGGCTCTGGCAAGTTCAACGCAGCGATCAGCGCGCGCAGCTCCTGCCGCGCCACCAGATGGCTGGTGCCCAGCTCGCCCAGCTGGCCCTTGTCCAGCAGCGTCAGCCCGCTGGGGAACAGCTCGCGATAGATCACCCGCTCGGAAAGGCCGTGCGCCACGCGAAAGCCCACCCGCTTGGAAAGCTCGGCCAGCGCTTGGTCGATCCGCCGCTGGTTTTTGGCATCCACCTTCTGCACGCGGTTGCGCACCACCAGCCAGTCCATCTCGCGCCGCTGCTCCTTGATCTGCTTCATCGCGCGGGTCTTGCGCGCGTCCCAGATCAGCTCCGCATAGAAGCTCAGGCGGCGGACCTTGAAACTTTCCGCATCCACCTGGCCGATGAGGTCGAAATCCACAAAGCTGTCGTTCATCGGCGTCACCAGCGTATCGGCCTGCGCCGCCGCGTGGCGCGCCAGCGGATCGTCACGCCCCGGCGTATCGAACAGCACGAAATCCATGCCCTCGCCGATCTCGGCCACGCGCTCCTCCAGCTCTTCCGCGCTCCCCTCACCAAACACCGCCGCGCTGGCGCCGGGCAGCGCGATGCGCCTCCGCTGCTCGGTCTCGACGCGGTTCTCGAGGTAGCGGAACAGGGTGCGCTGGCGGTGATCCAGATCGATCGTTGCCACCTTGGCGCCGCGGTAGGCGAGCGCCACGGCGACATGCACGGCGGTGGTCGATTTGCCGGTGCCGCCCTTCTCGTTGGCGAACACGATCCGGTGCGGCCCGGGCGACGGGGAGGGGTTAGCGGGTCGATTGGCCATGTGCCCGTTCTCTAGTCCAGCGGCCCGGCGCTGCCTAGCCTCGCCCGTTCAGCCGGTCCCGTTTCGCGTCCGATGCGCGGCCCTCTTGCCCCGCACGCAAGCGCCTTGCATGGGCGATACGATGCTGATCCATAACGATCTCGCGGCCTTGCAAAAGGGCCTCGCGACGCTCCCCAGGCCGGTGGCACTGGTGCCCACGATGGGCGCACTCCACCAGGGCCATCTGTCGCTGGTGCGCGAGGCGAAACGGCGCGCAAGCAGCGTGGTGATATCGATCTTCGTCAACCCGGCCCAGTTCGGCCCCAACGAGGATCTCGCCGCCTATCCCCGCCGCCTCGCCGAGGACGTCCAACTGCTGGAATCCGAAGGGGTGGACCTGCTGTGGGCACCGCCGGCCGAAGCGATCTACCCGCCGGGCTTTTCCACTACAATCAGCGTAGCGGGCGTCAGCGAGGGCCTGTGTGGCGCCGTTCGGCCCGATCACTTTGCCGGCGTGGCGACCATCGTGCTGAAGCTGTTCAACCAGCTGCGCCCGGATATCGCGCTATTCGGCGAGAAGGATTGGCAGCAGCTGGTGGTGATCCGCCGCATGGCCCGCGATCTCGATCTCACGCACCCTGCGGCCGAGGCGATCGTCGGCGTGCCCACGGTGCGCGAGGCGGACGGCCTCGCGCTGTCGAGCCGCAATGCCTACCTCTCGCCCGAAGACCGCGCCCGCGCCGCCGTGCTCCCGGCAGCAATGCGCGAAGCGGCGGCGCGGATCGCCCCCGGGGCACAGGCCGCGCCGGCGCTGGCGGAGTTGGAACGCGCGCTGCTCGCCGGCGGCTTTGCCAGCGTCGATTACGCGGTGCTGGCGGATGCGCAGAGCCTGGCTCCGCTTGCGCGACTGGGCCCCAATCCCGCGCGCCTGTTCGTCGCCGCGCGGATTGGGGGCACGCGGCTGATCGACAACATGGCGGTGACTCATTCGCCTCCTACCGCCCCGCCAGCGTTTTCGCCCAACGATGACTGAGCCGCCCGGCGGGAGCCTGAGATCCCGTCAGGGCCGCTCCCTCCCGATCGCCCCCGGCCGCGACCCTCCCGGACAGCCCTTACCAAGCGCTCACCCCGCCCCCTCCACCAAAGCCTCGACCAGCATCGGCGCGAGCCAGTCCGCCACCGCCTCCAGCCGCGCCGCAGTCGCGAGATGATCCTGCCGCAGTTCCAGCTCCATCCACTCGAGCCCGCGCGCAAAGGCATGGCGCGGGATCGTGTAATCGGTGCCGTCGAAGGCGTAGGGCAAATTGTCGCCGATCACCCATCTCTCGCCCCGCCGCTGGAGCAGCCCTAGCACCCGGCGGCCATAGCCATCCCCCGGTCCGCCATGCAGCACGCCCGCATCCCACACCCGCACCGCGCCGCCATAGACCGGGGTGAAGCTGTGCAGCGCCACCAGCACGCTGCGCAGGCCCCATCCGGCGCGGGCGTCCAGCAGTTCGGCGATGGCCCGGTGGTACGGCTCGTGAACCGCGCGCAGCCGCTGCGCCCGCTGCTCCCCGCCAAGCCCTTCGTTGGCCGGAATGCGTGTTCCATCACTGATGGCGAGGACCGCCTGTGGGTCGCCCGGGTCGCGGTTGCAATCGACCACCAGCCGCGAAAAGCCCTGTGAAACGAATGGCGCGCCGAGCCGTTGTCCCAGCTGTCGTCCGAGCAGCGCGGTCCCGATGTCCCACGCGATGTGCCGGTGCCGGTCCTCTTCCGAAAGGCCCATCGTGCCGAGCGAGCGGGGGATCTCCCGGCCCGCATGGTCGCCAAGGAGCACCAGCGGCCCGGGCGCCAGCGGGTCGCCGGCGAGGATCACGGGCGCCGGGTCGGTCCCGGCCAGCAGCTTGCCGTCCGGCTGGGCGTGCGTCATGAAGGAAGGATCGCATGCCCGCCTCCCTTGTCAACCGCGCCCGGCGCCCCTCCGCACCGCTGCAGCAGGAGCCTGCCCCATGCTGATCCGCACCGGCTTCGACATGTGCTTTCGCACCTGGAACCCGATCCCCACCATCGGCCTGCTCGATCTGCGGCCCGAATATGAGGCCCAGCTGCACACACCGCAGGACCTCATCACCGAGCCGGCGCTGGAGGTGCACCACTATACCGATATGTTCGGCAATGTCGGCTCGCGCTTCGTCCTGCCGCCGGGTGATACCTGGGTGCGGCGCGATTTCGTAGTCGAGGTGCCCGACGAGGCCGATCCGATCGTCCGCGAGGCCGCCTGGCACCCGGTGGCCGAACTGCCCGACGAGACGCTGCCGTTCCTTCTGGGCAGCCGCTATTGCGAGGTCGGCAAGCTCACCACCGCTGCCTGGGGCGCCGCCAACCCCCACGAGAGCGGGTGGGACAAGGTGCAGGCGGTGGTGGAGCTGGCGCACCGGCAGATCCAGTTCGGCTATAGCTATGCGCGCAACGATCGCACCGCCTTCGAGGGCTATAGCGAGGGCCTTGGCGTGTGCCGCGATTTCGCGCATCTGGCGATCACCCTGTGCCGCGAGCTGCACATCCCCGCGCGCTATTGCAGCGGCTATATGGGCGATATCGGAAGGGACCCGATCGACGCGCCCATGGATTTCTCCGCCTGGTTCGAGGCCTTTGTCGGTGGCCGCTGGTACACGTTCGATGCACGGCACATCCGCCCCCGGTATGGCCGGATCGTGATGGCCCGCGGCCGTGACGCGACCGACACCGCGATCACCACCCATTTCGGCCCGGCCGACCTCATGCACTTCCACGTCCACACCGACGAGGTGGCGGATACCGATCTCTCCCGTCCTCCCAGCGAAACCGCGCTGCCGCAATATGCCGGCAAGTTCGCCTGACCGGAGGATACCGGGGGAAGGTCAGAAGGTGCGAGAGGGTTTGCGGAACCGCGGTGGTAGCGGGAATCACAGAGTAGCTCGAAAACCTGTCAATTCCGGCACTCCGTAGCGAAGGCTTTTGCAGAGTACGCCCAATTATACCCCCAGATACTTCGGGTGGCAATCATTCAGATGCAATCAGCTCCCCGCGCCTGCCCCCTATCTGCCCCAGCCGAAATCATGCAGGATTTGCTCGGCCACTCCCCGGCCGGCCGCGTCGGCGCTTGACGGTCATCAGGAACAGCAATGTGCCCGCACTCGCCTCTGCCTTAAGCCCGATGTTGTTCTTTTCCGGCGCGTCGGGATCGGTCGGCCCCTTATATTCAACAATCAACTGCCGCCCGTCTTCCAGCTCGGCAACAAAGTCAGGATTAAAGTAGCCTTTCGAACTGGGCGGGCGACAGGCCTGCACCTGCGGCTTTACTCGCGCCGCGCCCAGAAAGGTGCGCGGGGCGGCAAACGCTCGCTTCTTATAGCATTTCAGCTCCATATCAGCGCGCCTTCACGTCTAAGAAGGTCTGCTTGAAGGTCACGCCTTCGGCCTGCAACCGCGCCGCTCCGTTGCGGCTGGCTTCGCCATAGATGGTCAGTGGCTCGTCATTAATCAGGGGAGAGACGGCGACGCATCTGCGCAACATCTGCCCAGGATGAGATCTGCACGCGCTCCACGCCGAGTTCGAGCGCTGGGTTGCCGCTGCACCCGAACGCACGCCGGCCAACTGGCAGAAAGCCTTCGTCGGATGGGCAACCCATCACCATGCGAAGCACCGCCACGAGTTGCGCTGAAGGGAGGGCAGGGCAGGACGGAGAGGCCACGCAGTGTCTACCGTTCCTGAAGTGTCGCATGCTTTAGCGCTCGGCGACCATGCTGCGGCTGTTGTCCGCACTATTGAAGCCTATCGTCGGTCGCTTCGATCATTTCGCTTCATCATGGCCCCTCGGGCCATCGCTTAATCGCGGCTTTCGACACTCCGGGAACGGGCTCATGCCTCGGAAGCGTGAGGTTCGACATTCCGGAAACAGACCGTTGTTCTTTCGAGAACGAAGCTTCGACATTCCGGGAACGGATCATCGTTCCTTCAGGAACGAGAGGGTGCGGGCGAATCAGCGGAATTGCGCGGTTTCTGCGGCCTTGAACGGCGCTTAACTTCTCTAACCCTCTTTAACTCATCTAACTGCCTGAAGTTTTTGGAAATTGGATGAAGGGGAGGGCAGGGGGCGCTCAACCGGTCGCATCCAGCTCCTGCAGGCAGCCCATCGCCAGCAACGCCTGCTCGCGGGGGGCCGGGCTGTCTTGCGCCGCATCGCGCGGATCGGTCGGGGATTCGTCGGCCGAGCGGTCCGCCTGGCTGGCCAGCAGCTGAGCCCGGCGATCGTACAGCGCCTTGGCCTGGTCGACTGCTTGCATCTGCTGTTCGGTCAGCGCGCCGGACTGGCGGAACCGCTCGGTGATGGACTCGATTGCCTGGCTGCACGCCAAGGCCTGTTCGTACGGGCTGGCCGCCTCCGGCATCGTGCCCCGGTTGCCGATCGAGAGCGCCTGCGCCGCCGCCCGCTCGGCCGCGCTGAACTGGCGCGCGGGTTCTTCGCCTGGCGGCGTCTGTGTGGTTTCCTCCGGGCTGGAGCAGGCAACCAGGAGCAGGGCAAGTGCGCCTTGCAGGGTGGGGCGGATGGCAAGAAACAGCATGGGGCGGGCTTCTATTCCCGATGGCGGTTTCCTCCAACAAGGCATTTGGCTAGACGCGGCCGATGCCCAGACGCGCCCTCTCGAATATTCCGTTCCTGCCGAGCCTTTCCTTCGGCCTGCTGCTGGCGCTGCTGGCGCTATTGTGGTTTGCCGGCGGCGCCTCGCGCGCCGATGTGATCGGGCAGGCGGTGACCCGGGGCGGCACCTGGGCGATCCTGATCGTCTTCGTCCTGTTCGCGGCTCGGCCCCGTTGGCAACCGGTGATGCCGGTGGCGCTGTTCGTGCTGGCGGCAATCGCGCTGGCAGCGCTGCAACTGATCCCTTTGCCGCCATCCGTGTGGACCGGCCTCCCCGGGCGCGAGCTGCTGGCGCAGGCGGCCATCGTGACCGGGCAGGAGCAGCCCTGGCGGCCGCTGTCGATCTCTCCGGCGGCGACCGCCAATGCGCTGTCCTCGCTGGTTGTGCCGTTCGCCACGCTGCTGGTGCTGGCCAGGCTGACGCAGGCCGAGCACCGGCGGATCGTGCCGGTTCTGCTGGGGCTGGTGCTGGCCTCCTCGATGATCGGGCTGCTGCAGTTTACTGGGGGGCATTTCGACCATCCAATGATTAATGACATCCCTGGTTATGTCAGCGCCTCTTTTGCCAATCGGAACCATTTTGCGCTGTTCGCCGCGATCGGCTGCCAGCTGGCGTTGGTGTGGGGCTTTCAGGAGCGGCAGGGCGCGCGCTGGAAGGGGCTGTTGGCGCTGGCGCTGCTGGCGCTGTTCGGGCTGATCATCCTGGCGACGGGCTCGCGGACGGGCATGGTGGTGGGTGTGCTCGGCATCGGCACCGGGCTGCTGATCGTGCGCCGTCGGATCATGGGTGAATTGCGCCGTCTGCCCCGCTGGGGCGCGATCGCTTTGGTCGCAGGGACCGTGGCACTTCTCCTCACCGCCGTGGCTCTCAGCGTGTCGCTTGACCGGGCCGTTTCGCTTGATCGAGCGCTGTCGCTGGAGGTGGGGGACGATCTCCGCCGGCAGGCCCTGCCCACCGTGTGGGCGATGACCGGAGCCTATTTCCCGGCCGGGGCTGGGTTGGGCACTTTTGACCCAGCCTATCGCATTGCCGAGCCCATGGGGTTGCTCAACCTGGAATATTTTAACCGCGCTCATAACGATCTGCTCGAGGTGGTGCTCGATGCGGGGCTGCCCGGTCTGTTTCTGCTGGCAGTGGCGATTGGCTGGTGGCTGTGGATGAGCCTGCGCGTTTGGCGCGCCAAGGATGGATCATCGGGCCTGCTGCCGCGTCTCGGCTCTGCCATGCTGCTGCTGGTGATTATTGCCAGTGCGGTGGATTATCCGGCGCGCACGCCGATGATCATGGCGCTGGTGGTGATCGCGGCGGTGTGGCTGAGTGGGCGCATGCCAAACAATGCACCACGGTAAGGGCTGACCCGAAGATCAGCGGGGCTTAAGGGCGCCTTCGTTGTTCTGCGGAGTCGAGCTGTCGCAAGGCTCGCTTACGAGGATCAATGAACCAGCTCCAAGCGCTCCCTTTGTGCCACATGGACGTAATCAACGATTGTGTCAGTCGGGGTGTACTCGGGAAGCAGCTTGCACAGCAGATTGCGCGCACCGATCACGTCGCTGTTTTCGATGCAGGCCCGCATCTGGTCCAGCTGGGGGCGCAATTCGGCTAGCGGGACATGCGGTTCCCTGGCTTTCATGATACGTGGGTGCCCTGTCGGCAGCGGATCGTTGCCGATCAGGAGTTCCTCATAGAGCTTCTCGCCGGGTCGCAGCCCCACGGTAACGAGCTCGATGTCGCCGTGCGGGTGGTTCTCGTCACGCACGGTCAGGCCGGACAGCTCGATCAGGTTCCGGGCAAGATCGTAGATCCTGACCGGCTCACCCATGTCGAGGACGAACATCTCGCCGCCATGGGCCATGGCGCTGGCCTGCACCACCAGCTGCGTCGCCTCGGGGATGGTCATGAAGTAGCGGGTGATATCATGGTGGGTGATCGTCACCGGACCGCCAGCCTGGATCTGCTCGCGGAACAGGGGGACGACCGAGCCGCTGGAGCCCAGGACGTTCCCGAACCGGACCATCGACAGCTTGGTGGCGGGCTTGCTTGCCGCCAGTGCCTGCAGGCACATCTCCGACAGGCGCTTGCTGGCGCCCATGATGTTGGTTGGCCGCACCGCCTTGTCGGTGCTGATCAGCACGAAATCCCGCACATTGTGCCTGATCGACAGTTCTGCCGCCAGCATCGTTCCGAAGACGTTGTTGCGGATCCCCTCTAGCGGGTTGTGTTCCACCAACGGCACATGTTTGTAGGCGGCGGCGTGGAACACCATGGTCGGGCGCCAGCTCGCCAGGATTTCGTCCATCCGGACCGGATCCGTCACCGACCCGAGGAGCGGGACCAGCTCGACCGAGCAATGCTCGTTCAGGCTGCGATGAATGGCATAGAGCGCATATTCGCTCACATCGAGAAGGAGCAGGCGGGCAGGGCCCGCCTTGATGAGCTGGCGGCAGAGCTCGCTCCCGATCGAGCCACCTGCACCGGTGACCAAGATGGTGCTGCTGGCGATCCTTTCATGGACACTGTCACTATCGGAATCGACCGGATCGCGGCCCAGCAGGTCCTCGATCGTCAGTTCGCGCAAGTCGCTGATCTGGACGCGCCCATGCGCCATGTCGAGCAGACCTGGAAGTGTGCACACACGCACGGATAGTTGCCGCAGGCTGGCAATGATCTCGTTTCGCTGCCGCCGTGAAACCGAGGGCATCGCCAGCAGCACGTCGGCGATGGCCTCGCGCTCGATCAGACCGGCCAGGTGATCGCGCGCGAACACGCGCTTGCCCAGAATAGTGCTGCCCCGCAGCGAGGCATCGTCGTCGATAAAGCCAACGACCTTGATCTCCCGGCTTTGCGCCGCCGCGCGGGCAAGCTGGCGCCCAGAGGAACCGGCACCATAGATGAGGACGCGCCTTTGCTCCGATGGCCGCGTGCCGAAGGACACGCGTTTCGTCAATAGCCACGAGGCGCCGATGCGAGAGGCGCAGACCGCTAGGAACAGCAGCACCGGCTGAATGAAGCCCAGCGTCCGCGGAATATTGTCGAACGCATAGGCGGAAATCAGTGTAGCATAGAGCACCGCATAGCAAACGATGGCAGCTCCGATCGTGACGATTTGCTGGCTTTCGAAATGGCGGAATACATCGCGGTAAAGGCCGGCCGTGGCGAAGATCGGCACGGCAATGAGAACAGAGAACGCGACAGCTAGAGACGGCCGGCCGTCCAGTTCGATCCAGTATCCAAGCCGCAGGTAATAGGCGACCCAGACGGTGAGCGCGCAGAGCGCAACGTCCAGCGTGACGACCATCAGGCGCTTGGACACCCTCGACATCGCGAGCAGTGGGCCTGAAACTCCGCTAAGCGCCATTGTAACTCCAGGAACAAGAATGCACGGCGAACCGCTGGCGTATGGGCCGGCCCGCAGCGGGCCGGGATGCGTCTAATCGCGGGCGCTCTTACCCGATGCCACCGCCGAAAGTGAAGCTATTGATCCCACGCAAGGGTTTGCTACGACCCAGCGCGGGCCGCGGCGACGGCTTTTCCCTTTGTAAAGCGATGTGAACCTCAACCCGATGTTCGAGAACAAGATCCTCCTTATCACCGGCGGCACCGGCTCGTTCGGGTCGGCGGTGCTGCAGCGGTTCATCAATGAACCCTTCGCGGAAATCCGCATTTTCAGCCGCGACGAAAAGAAGCAGGAGGATCAGCGCCTCTTCTACCGTGACCCGAGATTGCGGTATTATCTGGGTGACGTGCGCGATACCCGCTCGATTGCCGCTGCGGTAACGGGCGTGAATTACATCTTCCATGCCGCCGCGCTCAAGCAGGTGCCTTCGTGCGAATTCCATCCGATGGAAGCGGTCAAGACCAACGTAATGGGCACGGACAATGTACTGGAAGCCGCGATCGCCGCGGGCGTCGAGCGCGTGGTCTGTCTCTCGACCGACAAGGCCGTCTACCCGATCAATGCCATGGGGATCTCCAAGGCGATGATGGAAAAGGTGATGGTAGCCAAATCGCGGCTCGCGCTCGGCACGAAGACGGTGATCAGCGGAACGCGGTACGGCAATGTCCTCGCCTCACGCGGGTCGGTGATCCCATTGTTCGTTGACCAGGTGAGCAAGGGGCTGCCGCTGACGATCACCGATCTGTCGATGACCCGCTTCATGATGACTCTGGCCGAAGCGGTCGACTTGGTGCTCTATGCGTTCGAGAACGGCCGCAATGGCGACCTGTTTGTGCAGAAGGCCCCGGCGGCGACGATTGAGACGCTCGCGCGATCCGTCCTAGACGTGCTGGGTGCTTCCGACCATCCGATGAAGGTCATTGGCACGCGCCATGGCGAGAAGCTGTTCGAGACATTGCTGAGCCGCGAGGAGATGGCGATTGCCGATGACCATGGTACCTACTTCCGTGTTCCCCCCGATAACCGGGACCTCAATTACGCGGCTTTCGTGGAAGAGGGCGAGCGGCGGATCTCCGAGGCCGAGGACTTCAATTCGCACAACGCCCGGCGTTTGGACGAAGCGGCCATGAGCGCGATCCTGCGCAGGCTCGAATACATGCAGTCGGTATTGCGCGGCGAAAAGACCGGAGCTGATTGATGACCAGCAAGCGGATCGCGGTTTCCGGGGCAGATGGCTTCATCGGGCGCAACGTGCAGGTCCGCCTTGGCGAGTTGGGCATGGAGGTTCTGCCGCTGGTGCGGACCAGCGGGAGCGACGAGTGGTTCTGTGCCGTTGCACAGGCGGACGCGATCATTCACCTCGCCGGCGCCAACCGACCTGAGGATCCCGCCGAGTTCATGGCAGTCAATCACGGCACCGCAGAGCTGCTGGCCCAGGCGGTGCAGGCGGCGGGGCGGCCGGTGCGGATCGCCTTTGCCTCGACAATCCGGGCGAACGAGCCCACCGAATACGGTCGCAGCAAGCTGGCGGCGGAGGATCGGCTGCAAAGGATGGCGGGGGAAACCGGATCGCCACTCCATGTCCTGCGCCTGCCTAACGTCTTCGGCAAATGGGCGCGGCCGAACTACAATTCCGCAGTCGCGACTTTTTGCCACAATATTGCCCGCGATTTGCCAATCTTGGTTAACGACCCTGATGCCCCGTTGCGCTTGGTGTACATCGACGATGTCGTCGCGACGCTGGTTTCAATCGTCGAGGGGCGAGTGGCCAAGGGTATGGTGGAGCTGGACCCGATCTTCGAGACGACCGTGGGGGGTGTAGCGGAGACGATTTCGGGCTTCCGGCGTGGGCGCGACGACAATGTGATCGACGCGGTGGGAACCGGGCTGACACGCGCCCTGTACGCGACCTACGTATCCGCCCTGCCACCGCACGAGTTCAGCTATCCGCTCACCTTGCATACCGATCAGCGCGGCTCGTTCTCGGAGGTGCTCAAGACCCGGACCAGCGGGCAATTCTCCTTCTTCACCGCGCACCCGGGCGTCACCCGCGGCGGTCATTACCACCACACCAAGACGGAAAAATTCCTGATCGTGCAGGGACGGGCGCGGTTCCGCTTCCGTCATATCCTGTCCGGCGAGAGACACGAGATCGAGACCTCGGGCGAACACCCGCAGGTCGTCGAGACGGTTCCGGGATGGTCGCACGATGTCACCAATATCGGCGAAACGCAGTTGATCTCGCTGCTCTGGGCGAACGAGGTCTTCGACCGCGACCGCCCAGACACGGTCGCCGGGGAGACCTGACATGGCACGGCTCAAGGTCACCACCGTCCTGGGCACCCGGCCGGAGATCATCCGGCTGTCGCGGGTGATCGCCAGGCTCGACCGTTATACCGACCACCGCATCGTCCACACCGGGCAGAACTGGGACTTCGAGCTGAACGAAATGTTCTTCGGAGACCTCGAGGTGCGCCGGCCCGACCATTTCCTTGGCGTTGATACCTCCACGTTGGGTTCGGTGCTGGGCGGTATCCTGATCGGGACCGAACAGGTGCTCAGGGACGATCGGCCCGATGCACTGCTGGTGCTGGGCGATACGAACAGCGCCATCGCCGCGATCATGGCCCGGCGGATGAAAATCCCGATCTATCATATGGAAGCGGGCAATCGCAGCTTCGATCGCAACGTGCCCGAAGAGACCAACCGCCGCCTGGTCGACCACATTAGCGATTTCAACCTGGTCTACACCGAGCACGCCCGCCGGCATCTCCTGGCGGAGGGGATGCAGCATCGCCGCGTTTATTTGACCGGATCGCCGATGCGCGAGGTGCTCGAGCATTACCGCGGCCGGATCGAACAATCCGACATCCTGCAACGCCTCGGCCTCACTGCGGGCGGCTACTTCGTCGTCTCGATGCACCGCGAGGAGAATGTCGACAGCAAAGCGCGGCTTGCCGGGTTGGTCGCCGCGCTGAACAGCCTGGCCAGTGAGCACGATGCCCCGGTGATCGTCTCCACGCACCCGCGCACGAGGAACCGGCTCGAAGCGCTGGAAGGCCAGGCGCTGGATGACCGGGTGCAATATCTCAAACCCTTCGGCTTTCATGATTACAACCATCTGCAGATGCACGCGCGCTGCGCGATCTCGGACAGCGGGACGATTGCCGAGGAGAGTGCCATCCTGGACTTCCCCGCCGTGACCCCACGCGATGCGATCGAACGGCCCGAAGCGATGGATACCGGCAACATCATTGTCACAGGGGTCGGCACGGATGACATCCTCGCCGGAGTCGAGGCCGCTGTGGCCATGCACCACGAACACCGTCAGGCCGGAATCGCGGGAGAGGTTCCGAGAGATTACCGGATCACCAATACAAGCGAGCGCGTGGTGAAGCTCATCCTTGGAACCGCCCGCCTGTCGAACGCATGGGACGGTATCCGGATGCACGATTACGTCTGATGGCGGCAGGGCCCCTGCGCGTTGCGGTAGTGCTGGTCAACTGGCGCGCCGCAGAGATGACCCTGCGCGCCGTGGACGCGGTCTTCGAGCAGACGCGTGCCCCGGACCACGTCTTCGTCGTCGATAACGGGAGCGCCGATGGCTCGGCGGAAACGCTACGCCTGGCGCTCGCTGGCCGTGCCGGGCGGGCGAGCCTGCTGGTCAACGAGCGCAATCTCGGCTTCGGCGGCGGGTGCAATCCGGCGATTAATGCGGCGCTGGCCGGAGGGTTCTCGCATATTTGGCTGCTCAACAACGATGCCGTGCCCGAGGCCGGCTGCCTCGCGGCGCTGCTCGACGCCGCGTCTGCTGCGTCGGGCCGTGTCGGTGCGGTCGGGTCGCTGCTGATCGATCCCGCCGGACACCATGAACCGCACTTCGGCAGCTGGATGCGCCCGGCGGCGCTGACCTGCGGCAATGTCGAGGCGCAAGGCGATCTGGACCGGCCCTATGCCTGGTGCACGGCCGCCTCGCTGTTGCTCGACGCGGGGGCGCTGGCGGATGTGGGAGCGTTTGACGAGGGCTTCTTCATGTATTGGGAGGATGCGGATCTAAGCCAGCGCTTGCGCGCGGCGGGCTACCGACTTGTCTGCGCCCCGGCTGCACGGGTGCTGCACGAAGCTGGCTCCAGCTCGACTTCCATCCCGGTGCAGCGCTATTTGTGGCATTTCGCCTCGCAACGTCGGTTCTTGCGCAAACACCATCGCCACTATCGCCTGGCGCTGTTCTGGCTCCGCGGCAAATTTCTTCTGAAGGCGCTGTTCGATCGCGATCTGGCCCGCTTCAGGGCCCTGCTGTCCGCGCAGCGATGAGTGACCCTGCTGGCGACCTGTTCGTTGCCGCTTCTGATGTGCGAGTGAAGCCAAAGAACAGGAGCAGCAAGGTGAACAGGTAATTTTGAAAGAATGTAGACACTGCACCGACAAAATCGTTCTCAAATAAAGCGAAAGCCGTGACAAAGGCTATTGACAAAGCTGCCTTATTCAAATCTGCAAATAACTCACGTTTTACCACTAACCGATCAAACTTTGAAATAATGAATCCTAAAATACAGAACGATATAACAATCCCGGCCCATCCCGCAAAGTAGAGCGGATCGGTGGCCATCGAATTAGGATAATCTAGCTGATTGCGGCCGAGAAGGTCCTGAAGATAATATTGCTTTGTTGAAGTGCGCCCCAGGAGCTTGGCCTCCCGCGCTGCGTCTAAGAAGGCGAGTTTGGCGAGCAACGGCGTAAACATTTCAAGGTCGAACTGTCCAATCCTGTCAAGCAACCCCGCGTCCCGAAGATCGGTTACGAGACTCAGACCGTCGAGCCGCTGATACACTTCCAGCAGAAGGTAATCGTTCAACGAGTTATACCCTTCCGATCGACGCATGCTGAAGAACACGAATGTGCCGACAACGATAGCGGCCGCGATATAGACGCGGGCATTGCGATACAGGGACTGCACGAAAGCTGCAGGGCGCACGAAGCACAACATGTAGACGGCGAGAACAAGGAGACGTCCCCGTGAATCCGCTACGCCCATAAAGGGCAACGATGCGACAAGTGCGATCCCGACAAAGATACGCTGGCCGATCCTCTCGGAAGATTGGGAGAAGGCGTAGCCGAGTGCGAGCGGGACAAAGAGGATTTCATAGCCCCGCACAATGGCCAGTACGTAGATCGGCAGGCCTGAATATAGTTCGGCCATAAACTCCGACCCCTGTCGCCGGTTGAGGAGCCCGAAGGCGACAACGATCACAGCGTAGAGCACGGCAAGGGCGGGAATGGCAAAGGTTAGAATTGGGCGAGGCTGTAGCTTGTCGGGAGTTCCCGCCGCTGCAGCAGCGAGAGGGTCCGACTTCAAGTGGGCAAACAAAAATCCCGCCGCTAAGCCGATGATCACCAGAATGCCAACGCCCAACGGCGGATAATAGCCAAGCTCCAGGGGTCTGCGGATGCTCGGCATCAACAACAGATAGACCACCACCTGGGCAAGAAAGATCCATTTGAACATGAAGGACGTGTCCTATTGTCTTCAAGGGCGCATCTGCAATTCAGATCCGCCCTCTATCGTAGCGGGCGCGCTTCCGCCAACTGTGGGCTTGTCGCAAGCATCGTTTGTCCCGCTGGCGCCGTTGCCGTACACTTTCCCTTCGCCGCAATGAGGACGATCTCGTCGCAAGAACCATTGGAGACCACTGCTCTCAGGGCCTCCGCCAGATTGTACAGCAGGGTTTTCCTGCCTTGAACCGGGCTGGGCTTCTGCCCCTGCCGCAATTCCGCGCTCTGCTGCGCGATGAAGCCCCCGAGTGGTGTGCCGAGCACCTTGACGCTATCGAAACCTGCGTGCCTTGCGAGTGCCGCCAAGGAGGCGGGTGTGTGAATGGTCAGATGGCGGGGAACTTCCAGCCCCCGCCAGGCGGCACCGGACCTGCGGGCATCGCGAGAGGCTGCATTCGGCGTCCGCAGCACGAGATACCCGCCAGGACGCAGCACGCGATGCGCCTCGGCCATAAAGGCGCCAGGGTCGGGGACATGTTCGATCGCATGGCTGGCGACGACCGCGTCAGCCGAGCCTTCATCGAACAGTCCGCTTGCGAAATCCCCCTGTACAGCCTCGAACCCGAGCGCTTTTGCGCTGGAGATGCAAACGGCATCGAATTCCACGCCGCGCACCTGCCATCCGGCCTCCCGCAGGAAGGCCATACCCTGCGAATTGCCGAAGCCAATTTCAATCACGGTGCCGCCGGGCTTGTGCGGGAGCCAGAACAGGCGTGAGGCGGCCTCTGCCCTGAAGTAGGGGACCAAGCCCAGCAGGCGGCCGAGGATCCGCGCCGGCCCCGCCTGTTCCGGCGGATAGCCGAGGCGATCGTGCCAGATCTGCTGTAGCGCCAGGCGATACAGGTACTTGACGCCGGTGGCGGCCAGCACGGGCGGCGCATGGGTGCTGTAGCTTGCGTAGAAGCTGGCGATCTCGGCAGCCGTCAGGTCATGATCGAGGAGCAGGGCGCCACAATCGGCATTCTGGCAGCGCACCAAGTTCCAGTGGCCCGATACGCCGTACACCTTGTCCTCGACACCACGCGGGCCCGGCCCGAGGCTCGTGCCGCATACGATGCAGCATGTCGGCTTTGCATAGGCTAGCACCGCGGCGCCCTAGCAAGCTGCCAACCCGGCAACAACACCTCTCGCGGGCCGAAGCCGAGCGCCTCCCTGTTCCGGGGGCTGTCGTGCAGGATGGTGATCAGCAGCCGGATGGCGGCCGAGAGCGCCAGCGCCAGCGGAACGCCGGTTGCCCCGAGCAAAGTTCCCAACACGATGGCCCCGGCGACGGACAGGACGGCCTCGACCAGTGGGCTCAGCCACAGCGTATGCTGCCGGCCCGCACTCATCACGAAAATCGTGAATGCCATGGTGAGCAGGCGCAGGATCGAAGCCGGCAGCAGGAGGAGGGAGAACAGCTTCACGTCCGCCGCCAGTTCAGCGTTGAGCCAGAGTTCGAACAGCCACACCGGCATGAACGCGACGGCTGCTGCGGCCAGGAGGATGTAGCCCTGGAACAGACTGTTCACGATCAGGTAGAACCGGCGACGGCGTTCCGGGCCGCTGCCTAGCAGGGAGGCCGCGTGCAACGCAACCGGGCCGGAAATGGCGATGAGGCCGGCCGAAACGATGCCGAGCAGGCTGGTTGCGATGCTGAAGGGTGCAAGGCTGCCGGGGTGGTTCACCGCCACGACCATCACGGCGGCCGTGGTGGCCAGGAAGGCCGTCAGGTTCCACCAGACCACGCCTGATAGGCTCTTGAGCAGGAAAGGCTGCGGGCCTCCCTCTGCCGCGTGCCGGGCAGCCAGAGGCTCTGCGGAATGGTCGCCAGCGCGCGCATCGGGCCCGGCGCCATGCGGCGCACCGGGCAGGCCGACCCAGAACACCAGCCCAATGGCGATGGACCACGAGCTGGCCAGGTAGACGAGGAATGCCCACAGGAGCGGGTCGCTCAGCCCGGCCTGCCAGACCGCGAAGAGCCCGATGAGCTGAAACAGACCGGGCCACAGCTTGGCCACGTTGTCCGGGCGGAAATCATGCTGAGCAGCGGCAGGCGCGACCACCGTTCCCGCCGCCAAAACGCCCAGCGTGTAAGTCAGGAAACAGTACAGGCCCGTTCGCAGCGAGGCGGCGCCGATCTGCGTCGAGCCATAGAGACTGGTGTAGATGGCGATGCCGGCCAGGCCCAGCAGCAGCTGCAGAACGCCGACACCGAGCGTGAAGCGCCAGAAGGCGCGCATGGCGCTTTGCTGACCTTCCGCTGCCATGAGATGGTTGAGCTGGGTAGCGCTGACCGCGCGATGGGACTGGGGCAGGATCAGCATCGCCGGAACGAAGGCGAAGGCCGCCATGTACAGGTCGAGCTCCGGGCGGGTGAAGCCCCGAGCCAGGATGGCCGGAACGAAAACGGCAGACAGGATCAGCGTTCCGCTGGCAAAGACGCTTCCGAGAGAATTGCCGACGAGGCTGCGCGGCCGGAAACGCACTACCGGCCTGCCTGCTTGGAGCCGGCAGGGCTGGAGTCCAACCCCAGTGCTCGCAAGATTGCCATGGCCCGGCGCTCGACGCCGAACTGCGCGAGATGCGCAGCGAAACGCGGCCAGTCGGGCGGGGTGTAAGGCGGGATTGGCGCGGGATCGAACCCGGCGACGGCGCTGCGCGGGAGCACAATGCCGTAATCGGCCACGGTATCGCGCAGCCCCCCCACATTGGTGTGGATCACCTGGCAACCATGGGCCAGTGCCTCCAGCGCGCCGATTCCGAAACCCTCGTATTCCGACAATTGCACATAGAAGCGCGCGCTGTGCAGCAGCGCCAGCTTTTCCTTTTCCGTCACATAGCCGGCGAAGCGGACGCGATCGGCAACCCCGCGCATCCGCGCGTGAGCGGCCACCATGTCTTGGCAGGTGGTGCGGCCGATGATCGTCAGCGACGCCGAAGGGGTCTGTGCCTGGAACTTGGCCAGCAGGTCGACGGCCTCCAGCACGCCCTTGCGCTGGACGTTCAGCGAACTGTCGAGCCCTGCGATCGTCACTAGCGATGCCGGCGCGCGCGGGTGCTGGAAGTGGTGCGGGGATGCCTGTTCGACCGCCGCGACGCCATGGAAGCTGCGCTCGATCCGGTTGCGTCCGAGGAGGGCGACCGCCCGCATCCGTTCATAATCGTCGGTCGAGGTGGCGAGCAGCCGGTCTGCCAGCGCGGTGCAGGCCTGGAAAGCGGCCAGGCGCGCCGCGTAATTCGCCGCGCCCGTGGCCGCGTCATGGACCAGCTGCTCGCCCCCGCCGGTGGCGACAACGGGTATTCCCCGCATTCGCGCGATCGCCGCCACGGCAGCGGTGTGGGAGTAGAAGTAGGAAACGATGCCATCGACACGAGCCCGGCGAACGCGGGCGAGGCTGTTGGTCGCGGTTACGCTGCGCACACCGGGCATGCCGCGAAGCCCCTGGGCTTCAGCGGCATAGAAGCCCTGGTCGAGCATCGTCCGGCGGGGCACGGCGGCGAACAGCAGGAGGTCGATCGGCTCCGAGGCGGTTTTCCTCATGCAATCATCATCCGCGCGCGTTCGGGTCGGAGGAAAACATCGTCGCAAGTCACTGCCGGTCCATCCATGCGCCGAGACGCCGTGGGTTGGCGGGCCGCGGCGCGAAAAGCAACAGGCTGGGGATTTTACCCCGCATATCTGCCCCCAGGTGGCGCTCTCTCTTGGAAACACGGTCTGATCGCCTACAGCCGCCGCATGCGCATCCTGTTCCTTACCCAGTGGTTCGAGCCCGAGCCCGCCTTCAAGGGCGCGGACTTCGCGGCCGCGCTGGAGGCGCGGGGCCATGAGGTCGAGGTTGCGACCGGTCTTCCGAACTACCCGGGTGGCAAGCTTTACCCCGGCTACCGGATCCGGCCGTACCAGCGCCAAGCGGTCGACGGCATCGTCACGCACCGCTTGGCGCTGTGGCCTTCCCACAACAGCTCCGCGCCCGGACGCATCGCTAATTACCTCAGCTTCTTCATCAGCACGCTGTTGTTCGGGCTCGTGCGCGGGGGCCGATACGACCTCGTCTATGTCTACCACCCCCCGGTCACGCCATCGGCGGCGGCGGCGATCTTCTGCGCACTTCACCGCAAGCCTCTGGTCGTCGAGATCCAGGACCTGTGGCCCGACAGTGTCGCTGCTTCCGGCATGGCGGGCAAGTCGATCACCCGGGTGCTCGGCGCCCTGTGTACCTTCGTCTATCGCCGCGCGACCATGATTGTCCCACAATCCGACCGGATGCTCGCCCGGCTTCGCGAGCGCGGCGTGCCGGCGCGCAAGCTTCAACGGATCTACAATTGGGCGACCTATTGCCGCAGGGCGGGCGCCGCGCTTCCCGAGCGAACGGAGGATGCGTTCCTCGATCGCTTCAACGTCGTCTACGGGGGAAATCTGGGGCAGGCGCAGGCGCTCGACGGCCTGATCGATGCCGTGGCGCTGGCCGGGGAGGGTGTGCCTTCACTCCACCTCCACCTATTCGGCAACGGCATCGAACGCGAACGGCTTGCAGCCCATGCCGAGCGCGTCGCCCCTTCGCGCGTGACACTGCATGGTCCGCTCGACCGCCGGGTAATGGACCGCGTGTTCGACCGTGCCGACGCGCTCGCCGTCCAGCTCAAGGACGATCCGCTCTATGCGATCACCATTCCCTCCAAGGTGCAGCATTATCTCGCTTGCGGGCGCCCGATTCTGGCCGGTTTGACCGGTGAGGCGGCGGAGCTGTTGCGGCGCGCTGGCGCGGCACTGGTCTGCCCGCCGGGGGATGCGGAGGCGCTCGCCGAGGCGATCCGGCAGCTGGCCGAGATGCCCGCCGCGGAGCGCGCTCGCATGGGTGAGAACGGCCGCCGCTTCTACGAGGCGGAACTTGGCTTCGACCGCGCCATCGACGAAACGCTCGGCGTGATGCAGGAGGCGGCGCGCCGCTATGGCGTGAACCCTCGCCAGCAAGCAGGAGCGGGATGATTTCCAACGCCGAGAGCAAATGGCCCGCCTTCACGCCCGAAGAGGCCGAGGCGGTGGCCGACGTGATCCGCTCGAACCGGGTCAATTACTGGACGGGCGACATCGGCCGCCGGTTCGAGCACGAGTTCGCGCAATGGACGGGAAGCGCGCACGCAATCGCCTTGGCCAATGGCACGCTGGCGCTCGACGTGGCCCTGCGCGCACTAGGAATCCAGCCCGGGGACGAAGTGATCGTCACCCCGCGTACATTCATCGCCTCGGTATCATGCGTGGTGAATGCCGGCGCTGTGCCGGTGTTCGCCGACGTTGACCACGACAGCGGCAACATCAATGCCGTCACAATTGCGGAGCGGATCAACGATCGAACGCGGGCCGTGATCCCCGTTCACCTGGCGGGATGGCCGTGCGACATGGACGCCATCATGGCACTGGCGAAAACGCACGATCTCGCTGTGATCGAGGACTGTGCGCAGGCCCATGGAGCGCAGGTGGGAGGCCGTAGCGTCGGGAGCCTCGGGCATGTCGGCGCCTGGTCGTTTTGCCAGGACAAGATCATGACCACCGCCGGCGAGGGGGGAATGGTCACGACGAACGACCCAGCACTGTGGTCGGCCATGTGGTCGTTCAAGGATCATGGCAAGAGCTGGGAAGCGGTCTACGAGCGCGAGCACGCGCCCGGCTTTCGTTGGGTGCATGAAAGCTTCGGGACTAATTGGCGGATGCTCGAGGTGCAGGCAGCCGTCGGTCGCATTCAGCTCGGCCGGATGGCCGGATGGACCGGGCGGCGGACCGAGATCGCGCAGCACCTCGCCGAAGCGCTGGCGCCTTTCGGAGAGGCGGTGCGGGTGCCGATGCCACCACAGCAGGACCGACACGCCTTCTATCGTCTGTATGCCTATGTTCGGCCGGAGGGCTTGCGCGAAGGTTGGGACCGCGACCGGATTGTCGCCGCGCTCAGGCAGGCTGGGGTGCAGGTGCTCCACGGCACCTGCCCGGAGGTCTATCTGGAGAAGGCGTTCGACAACACGGGGTTCAGGCCCGGGCAGCGGTTGCCCGTCGCGCGTCAACTGGGGGAGACGAGCCTGATGTTCCTGACCCATCCCTCGATGGAAGATAGCGAACTCGACCGCGCTGTAAATTCACTGGGGAGGGTGCTGGCCGAAGCGGCGCGCTAGCGCTCCATCACGCGTGCCGGGTTCCCCACGACAACCATGCCTGGCGGCACGTCGCGCGTGACGACCGCACCCATGCCGACCACTGCGCCTCGGCCGATTCGCAGTGGCTTGTCGGCAGCGCCTTGCTTCAGCACCGCACCGGTCCCGATGTACGCATTATCGTCGATGTGAACGTTTCCGTTGCATTTGACGCCTGGAGCGAAGGTGACGAAGTCCCCGATCACGCAATCATGCGCGACATAGGAATAAATGTTGGCATGAAAGTGCCGGCCGATGCGGATGGCGGAGGTCAGATGCGTGAACCCGCACAGGATGGTGCCTTCGCCCATTGCGACATCATCCAGCACCATGGCATTGCCCGCTCGTACCTCGAGGAAGCCGATCCCGGCATCCACGCACCGCAATGCAAGCCTTTCGCGCACCGAGGCATCGGCGATGGCGATTACCGCCTGCTTTTCAGGGTGCGGGAGGTTCTTGAAGGCATCGAAGGAAAGGACAGCTGTGCCGTCCGCCAGCCCATCGTCGACGAAGACCACATCGGCGCCAGCGGCACCATGCTGCTCGCGCACCAGCGGCATGATCTCCTTGCCAAACCCGCTGGCTCCGTAAACAGCCACGACCCGTTGCAAATCGCCAATCATAAGTGCTCACTCCCCGTGAACGGTGACATCGTTGCCTCGCCTTCCGCGGAAATGCCTTCCCGGAACAGAACCTTGCGGATGGTTAGAAAGAGGATTTGCAGATCGAGTGCCAGGGTGCGGTGGTCCACATACCAGACATCGAGCTCGAACCTCTCCTTCCAAGACAGGGCATTGCGGCCATTGACCTGCGCCCAGCCTGTCAATCCGGGGCGAACATCGTGGCGGCGCGCCTGTTCCGTTGTATAAAGCGGCAAGTATTGCAGCAGGAGTGGGCGCGGCCCGACAAGGCTCATGTCGCCGCGCAGGACGTTCCACAACTCAGGCAGTTCGTCCAAACTGGTGGAACGAAGGAACTTGCCGAAACCCGTCAGCCGTTCGCCGTCGGGCAGCAGTTCGCCCGCCTTGTTTCGGCTATCGAGCATCGTACGGAACTTGATCATCGTGAACGGCTTACCGTTAAGCCCCGGACGTTCCTGGCGAAACGACACCGGTCGGCCCAGCTTCACCCGCACCAGCAGCGCGACCGTTGCGATGATCGGGCTGAAAAGTAGCAGAATCGCTCCGGCGATCACGAGATCGAAGACGCGCTTCATAAACCTGCTGCCGCCCGAATGTCGCATGCTTCGTTCCCGCACGTCTCTGGCGCCTGCTGATGCAGAAGACAAGCCGCATTGCAGGGTCAGCACCGCGCTGTGGCGTTGGCACGGTCACAAAAATGGTGTCGATCGGGCATCCGACGGCCGGACGTTGACATTACCTAAGGACAGAGGCTCACTTGCTATAAAGCATTCGGGTAGCGCAGGGCGAAGCTCAAAGTGACAGGAATACCGCGACGCACCGTTCTTGCCGGCAGCCTCCTCACACCCATAGCTTACGCTACCCAGCCAGAGAGGTGGCTCGGTTTGTCTGCACAGCCTCGCGCGATTGCTAAGTGGAGCGCCTGCCGGTTTCATGCC
>PPFU01004402.1_pt1 | contig 30349 bp, 27 predicted proteins | sample 1535991 | NCBI WGS metagenome assembly PPFU01 (sample SAMN04901290, study PRJNA319586) | Hypolithon metagenome, whole genome shotgun sequencing project. | isolation source: Antarctic Hypolithon | place: Antarctica: Miers Valley | collected 2014
TGGGCCAGCTGGGAAAACACGCTGGCCAGCATCGACAATGACGGCCCCGGCGGCGATGGCCCCGCGGAATACGCCCGCGCCTTCGCGCGGCTGGAGAACCACTACTTCACCAATGCCGGCTTTCTCGACCGCGACGACTGGATCGTGTCGAACGCGCGGCAGCTCGACGGGGTGACGGGCACCATCGTGCAGGGCCGCTACGACATGATCTGCCCGCCCGCCGGCGCGCATCGGCTGCACGCCGCGTGGCCGCAAGCCACGCTGGAGGTGGTGCCGCGGGCCGGCCACGCGCTGTCCGAGCCGGGGATCTCGCGCGCCTTGATCCGGGCCACGGACGCGCTGCGGCCCTGAGGGCGGCGACAGGCGCACGCGGCCTTGCGCGTCTCCGGCTGCCTGCCTATATCGTCCTCATAGCGGCGCGTCGGGGTCCACACCCGAAGGTTCCACCGGAGAGGTTTCGACGGGCCGCGCCCGTCCGCCCTCAACTGGCCGCTGCAGCTCATGTCCGAACTCATCGCCAAATCCACCATCGACCGGCGCCTGGCCGAAGTCGTCATGCCCGTGATCGAGGGCATGGGGTTCGAACTGGTGCGCGTGCGCTACATGGGCGGCAAGTCCCCGACGGTGCAGATCATGGCCGACCGCCCCGACGGCGGGATCGAGGTGGACGACTGCGCCCGCATCTCGACGGTGGTCAGCGCCACGCTGGACGTCGAGGATCCGGTCGAGGAAGCGTATACGCTCGAGGTCTCGTCGCCGGGGATCGACCGGCCGCTGACCCGGCTGAAGGACTTCGACGCCTGGGCGGGCTACGTCGCCAAGATCGAGACGACCGAAGTGATCGACGGCCGCCGCCGGTTCAAGGGCACGCTGGCCGGGACCGAGAACGACGAAGTGCTGATCCAGATCGAGGAGCAGGGCGCGCCCGTCACCATCGGGCTGAAGTTCGACTGGCTGTCGGATGCCAAGTTGGTGCTGACCGACGACCTGATCCGCGACGTCCTGCGCAGCCGCAAGGACGCCGGCCAGATCGACGAGTCGCAGTTCGACGCGGTCGAGACGGTGCTGGGCGACGACGACGGCGATGCCACCAACAACAACGACGGCGGCACCGACAGTACTGACGACGACCAGACACCGGACGGCACCAGGAACGGCGGGTCCGGCGCCCGGCGCTAGCGAACGGCGCCGCCCGCCATGGTGGCGCACCATGATCCAGGATAGGAACCACCGATGGCCATCACTTCCGCCAACCAACTCGAACTGCTGCAAACGGCCGAGGCCGTCGCGCGCGAGAAGATGATCGATCCGGTCCTGGTGGTCGAGGCGATGGAGGAAAGCCTCGCCCGTGCCGCCAAGTCGCGCTACGGGTCGGAGATGGACATTCGCGTGTCCATCGACCGCAAGACCGGCCGCGCCACGTTCACCCGCGTGCGCACCGTCTCGGCCGCCGACGAACTGGAGAACTACCAGGCACATGCGACGCTGGCGCAGGCCGCCGAGGCCGTCGCCGCCGCCCGCCCGAACGTCGTCGCGGTCCGTGGCATGTCGGTGCCTGCCGGCGAGGACGAGGCGCCGCGCGAGATCCGTCGCTTCCTGCTGCGCGCGCCCACCGGTGCCGATGACGCCGCCGTCCAGGGCGTCGATCAGGACGCGGCCCCCGCCGATGGCGACGAGATCGTGGACGAGGTGCCGCCGGTCGAGATGGGTCGCATCGCGGCGCAATCGGCCAAACAGGTGATCCTGCAGAAGGTTCGCGAGGCCGAGCGCGACAACCAGTACGAAGAGTTCAAGGACCGGATCGGCACCATCATCAACGGTCAGGTGAAGCGCGAGGAATACGGCAACGTCATCGTGGACGTCGGCCGCGGCGAGGCGATCCTGCGCCGCAACGAGAAGATCGGCCGCGAATCCTACCATGTGAACGACCGGATCCGCGTCTACATCAAGGACGTGCGGCGCGAGATCCGCGGCCCGCAGATCTTTCTGTCGCGCACCGACCCGCAGTTCATGGCCGAGCTGTTCAAGATGGAAGTGCCCGAGATCTACGACGGCATCATCGAGATCAAGGCGGTGGCGCGCGATCCGGGCAGCCGCGCCAAGATTGCCGTCATCAGCTACGATTCCAGCATCGACCCGGTCGGCGCCTGCGTCGGCATGCGCGGCAGCCGGGTCCAGGCGGTGGTGAACGAGCTTCAGGGCGAGAAGATCGACATCATCCCGTGGAACGAGGATTTGCCGACCTTCCTGGTGAACGCTCTGCAGCCGGCAGAAGTCTCGAAGGTGGTGCTGGACGAGGACGCCGAGCGCATCGAGGTGGTCGTGCCCGACGAGCAGTTGAGCCTCGCGATCGGACGTCGCGGGCAGAACGTGCGGCTGGCGTCGCAGCTCACCGGGCTCGACATCGACATCATGACCGAGGAGCAGGAAAGCCAGCGCCGACAGGCCGAGTTCGAGGAGCGGACCAAGCTGTTCATGGACACGCTGGACCTCGACGAGTTCTTTGCGCAACTGCTGGTGAGCGAAGGCTTCACCAACCTCGAAGAGGTCGCCTATGTCGAGGCGGACGAGCTTCTGGTGATCGACGGGGTCGACGACGACACCGCGCAGGAACTCCAGGCCCGGGCGAAGGACTACCTCGAGGCGAAGAACAAGGCGGCGCTGGACGCGGCGCGCGCGCTGGGCGTCGAGGACAGCTTGATTGACTTCGAGGGGTTGAGCCCCCAGATGATCGAGGCGCTGGCGAAGGACGACGTCAAGACGCTGGAAGATTTCGCAACCTGCGCCGATTGGGAGCTTGCCGGCGGCTGGACCGTGACGAACGGCGTGCGCACCAAGGACGACGGCGTGCTGGAGCCGTTCGGGATCAGCCTGGAAGAAGCGCAGGACATGGTGATGACGGCCCGCGTCATGCTGGGCTGGGTCGATCCCGACGAGATGAACGGCGGTGCCGCCGTCGAGGCGACGGCCGAGGGCTGAGCGTTGACGCGCGGCGGCCGGGCGAAGGAATGGGAAGATCCCGAACGCCGCTGCCTGGCGACGGGCGAAGCCCAGCCTCGCCGCGGGCTGATCCGCTTCGTGGTGGGGCCTGGCGACGCGGTTGTGCCCGATATCGCGGGCAAGCTTCCGGGCCGCGGGATGTGGGTGTCGGCGGAACGTGCAGCCCTTGACCGGGCGGTCGCCAAGCGCCTGTTCTCTCGCGGCGCAAAGCGCGCGGTCGTGGTGCCGGACACGCTGGTCGCCAATGTCGAGGCGCTGCTGCTGCGCCGCGTGGTCGACCGGCTGGCGCTGGCGCGCAAGGCGGGACTGGCGATCGCCGGCTACGAGAAGGTGAAGGCGATGCTGGCCGCGGGCGAGGCGCGGTTGCTGCTTCAGGCCTCCGACGGGTCCGAACGCGGCAAGATGAAACTGAGGCCGCCCGGTGGGCGGGGATCCTACTTCGACATCCTGTCCCAAACCGAATTGGGTTTGGCATTCGGACGGGAATATGTGATACACGCGGCGCTCGCCGCAGGTGGACTCGCTGAGAGATTCAGGGATGACGCCGTGCGGCTCTCAGGCGTGCGCGACAGCGGCGGCGGCAGCCTTGACGGCGAGCCAGCCGAGAAAGAATAGAAGTCTACATGAGCGATACCGACGGCAAGAAACCACTTGGCCTGCGCAGCGGCGGCGGCGGATCACGGTCGGGTCAGGTGAAGCAAAGCTTCAGCCATGGCCGGACGAAGAACGTCGTGGTGGAGACGAAGCGCAAGCGCGTGGTCGTCCCCAAGGCGTCCGAGGCAAAACCCGTCGGCGCGACCGGGCGTCCCATCGGCGGCGACCCCAAGCGGCGCCCCGCCGGCATCACCGATGCGGAGATGGAGCGGCGCATGAAGGCGTTGTCCGTCGCGAAGGCCCGTGAGGCCGACGAGGCGAAGGCTCGTCAGGCCGACGAAGATCAACGCGCCCGCGAGCGCGAGGAGCGCCGCGCCGAGGTCGAGGCGAAGGAGCGCGACGAGCGCGAGCGCGAGGAGCGTGCCAAGGCCAAGGCCGAGGAAGACGCGCAGCGTCTGCGCGACGAGGCGGCCGCTAAAGCGCGCGCCGACGCGCCGCCCGAGCCGGTGATGGACACCGCAACGGCCGAGGCCCGCGCCGCGCGCGGCCCGCAGGCACCGCTGCGCAAGACCGCAGTTCGCGACGACGAACGCACCGCCAAGCCCGCCAAGACCACCGAAGACAAGCGCCGCTCGGGCAAGCTGACGCTGAACCAGGCGCTGTCGGGCGGCGAAGGCGGACGGCAGCGCTCGATGGCGCAGATTCGGCGCAAGCAGGATCGTGCCCGCCAGAAGGCGATGGGCCAGAACGCCGTGCGCGAAAAGGTCGTGCGCAACGTGAACCTGCCAGAGGCGATCACCGTGCAGGAGCTGGCCAACCGCATGGCCGAGCGCGTCGCGGACGTCGTTAAGGCGCTGATGACGAACGGCATCATGGCGACGCAGAACCAGACCATCGATGCCGATACCGCCGAGCTGATCATTGAGGAGTTCGGGCACAAGATCGTTCGCGTGTCCGATGCCGATGTCGAACAGGTCATCACGCAGGTGCCCGACGCGGATGCCGACCTGCACCCGCGTGCGCCGATCATCACCGTCATGGGCCACGTCGACCACGGCAAGACCTCGCTGCTGGACGCGATCCGGCACGCGAAAGTGGTGCAGGGGGAGGCCGGCGGCATCACGCAGCATATCGGCGCCTACCAGGTCTTGACCGACGGCGGCCAGCGGATGACCTTTCTCGACACGCCCGGCCATGCCGCCTTCACATCGATGCGGGCCCGTGGCGCCCAGGTGACGGACATCGTCATTCTGGTGGTCGCGGCCGACGACGCGGTGATGCCGCAGACGATCGAGGCGATCAATCACGCCAAGGCGGCAAAGGTGCCGATGATCGTCGCCATCAACAAGATGGACAGGCCGTCGGCCAACCCTGACAAGGTGCGCACCGACTTGTTGCAGCACGAGGTCATGGTCGAGAAGATGTCGGGCGAGGTGCAGGACGTCGAGGTTTCGGCGATCAGCGGCATGGGACTCGACAACCTTCTGGAAGCGATCTCGCTTCAAGCCGAACTGCTGGAACTGCGCGCCAACCCCGACCGTGCCGCCAGCGGCGCCGTGATCGAGGCGCAGCTGGACGTCGGGCGCGGCCCCGTCGCGACGGTTCTGGTGCAGAACGGCACGCTTCGGACCGGCGACATCTTCGTCGTGGGCGAGCAGTGGGGCAAGGTCCGCGCGATGGAGAACGACCGCGGCGAGCGGGTGAAGGAGGCAGGCCCCTCGGTGCCGGTCGAGGTCTTGGGCCTGAACGGCACGCCCGAGGCCGGCGACGTGCTGAACGTCGTCGAAACCGAGGCGCAGGCCCGCGAAATCGCCGAATATCGCGCGAACGCCGCCAAGGACAAGCGGGCGGCTGCCGGTGCCGCGACGACGCTGGAACAGATGATGGCCAAGGCCAAGACCGACGAGAACGTGGCCGAACTGCCCATCGTCGTGAAGGCGGACGTGCAGGGATCGGCCGAGGCAATCACCCAGGCGATGGAGAAGATCGGCAACGACGAGGTCCGCGTGCGCGTGCTCCACTCCGGCGTCGGCGCGATCACCGAGACGGATATCGGCCTTGCCGAGGCCAGCGGCGCGCCGGTCTTCGGCTTCAACGTGCGAGCCAACGCCTCGGCGCGCGCGACGGCGAACCAGAAGGGCGTCGAAATCCGCTACTATTCGGTGATCTACGATCTGGTGAACGATGTCACCGCCGCCGCGTCCGGCCTGCTGTCGGCCGAGGTGCGCGAGACGTTCATCGGCTATGCCGAGATCAAGGAAGTCTTCAAGGTGTCGAACGTCGGCAAGGTGGCCGGCTGCCTCGTGACCGAAGGCGTGGCGCGGCGGAGCGCCGGTGTTCGCCTGCTGCGCGATAACGTGGTGATCCACGAAGGCACGCTGAAGACGCTTAAGAGGTTCAAGGACGAGGTGGCCGAGGTGCAGTCGGGCCAGGAATGCGGCATGGCGTTCGAGACCTACGACGACGTGCGGCCGAAGGACGTCATCGAGATCTTCACCCGCGAAGAGGTCGAGCGTCACCTACCCTGACCTGCGTGTTGATGTAGGGTTGGTGTGGTGTGTGGGCGGCCCCGCCTACTACCTCTGATAAAAAGCAAAAGAGGCAGCCTGTGGGCCGCCCCTTTCGTCTCCTCCCGAGCCGTAGGTCAGGCCGCGGCCAAGACCGGCCGTCCCGTGAACCGCTGGTTGCCCACCTGTACGACCACGCGGCCGTCGGATAGGTTCTGCACCAGATAGCCTTGGACCGACACGCAGCTTCCGATCGTGATTGTCTTGACCATCGTTTCTCTCCCCAGAAAACCGTGCATTCACCATAACCGGGATTCGCAAAGGTTCCAGCGAAACGTCATTAAAAATACACCTATGCCGAAAATTGCGGCGAACTGTGAATCAGGGAACACAACGTGCGCCGCGGGCGCGTTAAACTACAACAGATCTCGCAACATCGCGACCAATGGCCGGTCGGCGGGCGGCATCTGGTAGTCGGTCAACCGACTGGGCCGAGCCCAGGCCAAGGCCTGGCCCTCGCGCCCCTGCGGGACACCTTGCCACTTGCGGCAGGCAAACAGCGGCATCAGCAGGTGAAAACTGTCATAGCGATGGCTGGCGAAGGTCAGCGGCGCGAGGCAACTGTGCCATGTGTTGATGCCCAGTTCCTCGTGCAGCTCGCGGATCAGCGCGCATTCGGGCGTCTCGCCCGGCTCGACCTTGCCACCCGGAAACTCCCACAGCCCGGCCATGGAACGTCCCGACGGCCGTTGCGCCAGCAACACACGACCATCCGCGTCGATCAGCGCGGCGGCGGCGACGAGCACGACTTTGGCGTCAGGAGCGGTAGTCGGCATTGATCTCGATATAGCGGTGCGTCAGGTCACAGGTCCACGCCGTGAAGGCGCCGTCGCCCAGCCCCAGATCGACGCCGAAGCGCAGGTCTGACCGCTTCATGTAGGCTGCGCCGTCCGCCTCGGTATAGCCGGGCGCGACCTGGCCGTCCTGCGCGACGACGATATCACCCATGTGAACCGCCAGTCGGTCGCGGTCGGCCGCGGCGCCGGACTTTCCGACCGCCATGACGATCCGGCCCCAGTTCGGGTCCTCGCCCGCGGCCGCCGTCTTCACCAAGGGCGAATTGGCAATGGACATGGCGACGCGGCGGGCGTCGGCATCGTCGCGCGCGCCGCTCACGGCGACTTCGATGAACTTGGTCGCGCCCTCGCCGTCGCGCACGATCTGCTGGGCAAGGTCGCGCATCACGCCATGCAGCGCCGCCGCGAACCGGCCCGCATCTTCGGGCCCGATGGCGGCACCGCGCCCGGTCGCGGCCAGCAACACCATGTCCGAGGTCGACGTGTCGCCGTCGACCGTGATGGCATTGAACGTCGACCCGACCTGCGCCGCCAGCATCGACTGCAACACGACGCTGGGGACGGCCGCGTCGGTGAAGATGAAGCCCAGCATCGTCGCCATGTCGGGGGCGATCATACCCGACCCCTTGGCGATCCCGGCGATATGCACAGTCTGGCCATCGACCTGCAGGGTCGCGGCGGCGACCTTCGGGAACGTGTCGGTCGTCATGATCGCGCGGGCGGAAGCGACGATCCCGTCTGCACCAAGCGCCGCGACCAGCCCGTCCACCGCCGCGCAGATCCGCTTGTGCGGCAGCGCCTCGCCGATGACGCCGGTGGAGGCCGACAGGACGCGGCCTGCCGGCACCCCCAGCGCGCGGCCGACGGCGCCGGTCACTGCCTGCACCGCCGCGTCGCCGGCACGCCCAGTAAAGGCGTTGGCATTGCCCGAGTTCACCACGATCGCCGCGCCCTCGGCTTCGCCGGCACCGGCCGCCAGCTTCGCTTGCGCGTCGAGAACCGACGCGGCGCGCGTGGCCGAACGGGTGAACACGCCTGCCAGCGTCGTGCCGCGCGCCAGAGCGATCAGCGTGACATCCGTGCGGCCGGGATAGCGCACGTTCGCCGCGGCTGAGGCCCAGCGCACGCCGTCGATCGCCGGCAGGTCGGGCAGGCCGGCGGGCGCCAGCGGCGATGCGACGTTCATCCGGGCGGGATCAGCGCGAAAGAAGCGCCGGGTCGTTCAGCACCTCCGGATCGATCCCCTCCGCCCCCGAGGTCGAGACATCCGCGCCGGCGCTCGCATCGGCGATGGCCTGCTCGACCGCCGCCTGCCGGACCTGCACGCCGAGCTCTTCGCGCATCTCGCCGAAACTCGGCGCCTCCTTCTGGCGCGTGTCGTTCAGCCTCAGCACATGCCAACCGAACTGGGTCTGGACCGGGGCCGATATCACGCCGGCGTCCATACCGGCAACCGCCTCCTCGAACGGGGCCACCATCATGCCGGGGCCGAACCACCCCAATTCGCCGCCGCCCGGGCCCGACGGGCCGGTGGACCGCTCGCGGGCCAGCTCGGCAAAGTCCCCGCCCTCTTCCAGTGCGGTGACGATCTCCTGCGCCTCTTCCTCGGTCTCGACCAGGATATGCGAGGCATTCCATTCGGTCTCGGACGCCATCTCGGCGAAAGTCTCGTCATAGGCGGCCTGCAGTGCCGCGTCGGTCACGGCGCCCTGCGCCGCGTCGGCAATGACGTCGGCGGCCTGCAGCGCGCGGCGTTCGTTGTCCAGAACCAGTTCGATGCGGCGCGTCGGCGCGCCGGCCTGGTCGGCCAGCGCCTGCTGCTGCGTCAACTGCTCGAGGATGCCGTCGAACAGTGTTGGCGCCGGCAGTTCGCGATACTCGTCCGGCAGCCGCTCGCGCAGCGCCGCCATATGCCCGAGCGTGATTTCGGTGCCGTTCACCGTCGCGACCACGGTATCGGCATCTGCGGTCTCCGGCGCGGGCCCGTCCTGTGCAACGGCACCGGCGGCAATCAGGACACCGAAGGCGGCCGTGGCCGTCAGCCTGCGAAGTGTCGACATCGTGCAATCCTTCCCTACGGCCGCGCCGGACCGTGACGTTGACAGTCAGAAACCGTCCCCTTACCTAAGCGCGTGCAGCGGCGGGCGGCCGTTTGCGCCCTTTTTAAGCGGGCATCCGGACGGGGGCAAGCAGCCCGGTCCGCCACCGCCTCGATGGCCATATCACCGCCCGATGCAGAAACGCGGCGCGCTGCCGCTGGGAGAGAAAATGCTGGGTTTCGGATCGGTCGCGCGCAAGGTGTTCGGCACGCCAAACGACCGCAAGGTCAAGGCGACCCGTCCGATGGTCGAACGGATCAACGCGCTGGAACCCGAGTTTGAGGCGCTTGACGACCAGGGGATTAAGGCGCGCACCGCCGCCCTGAAAGAGCGCGCCCGCGCCGGCGAAAGCCTGGACGCGTTGCTGCCCGAGGCCTTCGCAAACTGCCGCGAGGCGGCGCGCAGGGCACTGGGCCTGCGCGCTTTCGACGTCCAGCTTGTCGGTGGGATCTTCCTGCATCAGGGCAACATCGCGGAAATGAAGACCGGCGAGGGCAAGACGCTGGTCGCCACCTTCCCCGCCTATCTGAACGCACTGACCGAGAAGGGCGTTCATATCGTCACGGTGAACGACTACCTCGCGCGGCGCGACGCCGACTGGATGTCGAAGGTCTACAGCGCCCTGGGCCTGACGACGGGCGTTGTCGTCCCGCAGCAGCCGGACGGCGATAAGCGCAAGGCTTATGCCGCCGACATCACCTACGCGACCAACAACGAACTCGGCTTCGATTATCTGCGCGACAACATGAAGGCCGACCTGAAGGACATGTATCAGCGCGGCCATCACTTCGCGATCGTGGACGAGGTCGACTCGATCCTGATCGACGAGGCGCGCACGCCCCTGATCATCTCGGGCCCCGCGCAGGACCGCAGCGAGCTCTACCGCACCATCGATACCGTCATTCCGGTGCTGACGGACGAGCATTTCACGCTGGACGAGAAGACCCGCAACGTCACCTTCACCGACGAGGGCAACGAGTTTCTCGAGACTCATCTGACCGGCGCCGGCATTCTGCCCGAGGGCCAGACGCTTTACGATCCGGAATCCACCACCATCGTGCACCACATCAACCAGGGTTTGCGGGCGCATAAGCTCTTTCAGCGCGACAAGGACTATATCGTGCGCGGCGACGACGTCGTCCTGATCGACGAGTTCACCGGCCGCATGATGGCTGGCCGGCGGCTGTCGGACGGGTTGCACCAGGCGATCGAGGCGAAAGAGGGGGTGTCGATACACCCCGAGAACGTCACGCTGGCCTCGGTGACGTTCCAGAACTACTTCCGCCTTTACGACAAGCTGGCGGGCATGACCGGGACCGCGCTGACCGAGGCCGACGAGTTCGCCGAGATCTACGGGCTTGGCGTGCTGGAGGTCCCAACCAACCGCCCCATCGCGCGGGAGGACGATCACGACGCCGTCTACCGGACCGCCGGCGAGAAGAACGCCGCCGTCGTCGAATGCATCAAGGAAGCGGCGAAGAAGGGCCAGCCGGTGCTGGTCGGGACCACCTCGATCGAGAAATCCGAATCGCTTTCGACGCTGCTGGAGCGCGAGGGCATTCCGCACAACGTCCTGAATGCCCGCCAGCACGAGCAGGAAGCGCAGATCGTCGCCGATGCGGGCAAGTTCGGCGCCGTGACCATTGCCACGAACATGGCCGGGCGCGGCACCGACATCCAGCTGGGCGGCAATGTCGAGATGAAGGTGCTGGAGGCCCTCGCCGCCGACCCCGAGGCCGACCCGGAAGCGGTTCGCGCACAGGTCGAGGCCGAGACCGCCGACGAGAAGCGCCGCGTCCTGGCGGCGGGCGGCCTGTTCGTGCTGGCGACCGAACGGCACGAAAGCCGCCGCATCGACAACCAGCTGCGCGGCCGGTCGGGCCGCCAGGGCGATCCGGGGAAATCGTCGTTCTTCCTTAGCCTCGAGGACGATCTGATGCGCATCTTCGGGTCGCAGCGGCTGGACAGCGTTCTGTCGAAGCTGGGGATGAAAGAGGGTGAGGCGATCGTTCATCCCTGGGTGAACAAGTCGCTGGAAAAGGCGCAGGCCAAAGTCGAGGCGCGTAACTTCGACATTCGAAAGCAACTGCTGAAGTTCGACGACGTGATGAACGATCAGCGCCGGGTCATCTTCACGCAGCGCCGGGACATCATGGAGGCGAAGGATCTCAGCGAGATCACGCAGGACATGCGCCACCAAGTGGTCGACGATCTGGTGGACCGCTACGTCCCCGCGAAAAGCTACGCCGATCAGTGGGATGGCGAGGGGTTGTATGTAGCGGCGCTGGAAAAGCTGGGCGTCGATTTGCCGATCATGGTCTGGGTGAACGAGGACGGCGTGGACGATGTCGTGCTGCGCGAGCGGGTGGCCAAGGCCAGCGACGAGTTCATGGCAGCAAAGGCGGCGCAGTTCGGCCCGGACAACATGCGCATGATCGAAAAGCAGTTGCTGTTGCAGTCCATCGACGCGAAATGGCGTGAACATCTGTTGATGCTCGAGCATCTGCGGTCGGTCGTCGGGTTCCGCGGCTATGCGCAGCGCGACCCGTTGAACGAATACAAGAACGAGGCATTCCAGCTGTTCGAGGGCATGCTGGACAGCCTGCGCGAGGAGGTCAGCGAGAAGCTTGCGCAGATCCGGCCGCTCAGCGAGGCCGAGCAGCAGGCCATGGCGCGCCAGATCGAGGCGCAGCGCGCCGCGATGCTGGACAGCGCCAAGGCGACGCCACCGCAGGGCGAGGCCGCGCGTGCCGCGTTCGCCGAGGCGGACCCGTCCACCTGGGGCAATCCGGGGCGCAACGACGTCTGCCCCTGCGGGTCGGGAAAGAAGTTCAAGCACTGCCACGGACAGCTCGCGTGACCGCCTGCTTCGGCCTGCGGCGGGGTCGGTCTGGCCGGCATTGCGCCGATCCGGTGACACGGCCGCGCGATGGCACGCCGGAGATCGACGGCCAGACCGGTCTTTAAACGTCGACGATCATCCCGCGCCCGGTCGCTTACAGGTGTCCGTGGGCCCGAAAGCTGAGCTCGGCGCTCTTGCCGATGATCAGGTGGTCGTGCAGCACCAGTCCCAGCGCGCGGCACGCCTGATCGACCTGGGCGGTCATGGCGATATCAGCGTCGCTGGGTGTCGGGTCGCCCGACGGGTGGTTGTGGACGAGGATCAACGCCTTCGCGTTCAGTTCAAGCGCCCGCTTCACCACCTCGCGCGGGTAGACGGGCACGTGATCGACGGTGCCGCGTGCCTGTTCCTCGTCCGCGATCAGAATGTTCCTGGTATCGAGGAACAGGACGCGGAACTGTTCCGTCTCGCGATGCGCCATCGCGGTGTGGCAGTAGTCCAGCACCGCCTGCCAGTCCGAGATGACGTGCCGCTGCAGCATCCGCGCGCGGGCGATGCGATGCGCCGTCGCTTCGACGATCTTCAGGTCCTGCACGACGGCGGGGCCGATCCCCTTCACCGCGGCGAGTTGCCCAGGGGTGGCCGACAGCACGCGGCCGAGGTCGCCGAACCGGTCCATCAGCGCCCGCGCCAGCGGCTTCACGTCCTGGCGCGGGATCGAGCGGAACAGAAGCAGCTCCAGCATCTCGTAATCCGGCATCGCAGCGGGACCGCCATCCATGAAACGGGCGCGCAGGCGCTGGCGATGGTCCCTGAGATAGGACGGCAGGCGAACGGTCGCGCCCGGCGGCAACGGGATGTCGAACAGGCTCGTGGGTTCGACAATATCGTCGCGATTCGTCATGTCGCAAGGATGACCGGCGGTGGTAAACACCCGGTTAACCCGCGAGACCGGGCCTCAGCCCTTCATCGCATCCCAGAACGTCTTCACCTTGGCAAAAAAGCCGGTCGTTTCCGGATTGTTGTCGTCGCCCAGACGGTCGAACTCGCGCAGCAACTCGCGCTGCCGCGACGTGAGGTTGACTGGGGTCTCGACCGCCAGCTCGATATACATGTCGCCATGGCCGCCGCCGCGCAGCATTGGCATCCCCTTGCTGCGCAGCCGCATCTGCTTGCCTGTCTGGCTGCCGGCAGGCACTTTCACGCGGCTGCGGCCGCCGTCGATGGTCGGCACCTCGATATCGCCGCCCAGCGCGGCCGCGGTGACCGACACCGGCACGCGGCAGAACAGGTTCTCGGCCTCGCGACTGAACAGCGGATGGTCCGCCACCTCGATGAATATATAGAGATCGCCGGTGGGACCGCCGCGCAGGCCGGCCTCGCCCTCGCCGCCCAGTCGGATGCGGGTGCCCGTCTCGACCCCCGGCGGAATGTTCACGCTGAGTGACCTGTCTTTCTCGACCCGTCCGGCACCGCCGCAGGTGTGACAGGGATTCTTCACGATCTGGCCCGCGCCCGAACAGGTGGGGCAGGTCCGCTCGACGGTGAAGAAACCCTGTTGCGCGCGAACCTTGCCCATGCCCGAACAGGTCGGGCAGGTCTGCGGTTCGGCCCCACCCTCGGCACCGGTGCCGTGGCAGGTCGCGCACTGAACGGCGGCCGGAACGTTGATGGTCTTCTGCAACCCGCGATAGGCGTCTTCCAGGGAGACCCGCAGGTTGTAGCGCAGATCGGCCCCGCGGCTAGCCCGTTGCCCCCGGCCACCGCCGCGCTGGCCGCCCATGATGTCGCCGAAGAGATCGTCGAACACGTCCGAGAAGGCGCTGGCGAAGTCGCCCTGCTGCCCGGGCCCCGACCGCGGCCCACCGCCGCCACCGCCACCTTCGAACGCGGCGTGGCCGAACCGGTCGTAGGCGGCCTTCTTGTTGGCGTCCTTCAGAACCTCATAGGCCTCGTTCGCTTCCTTGAACTGCGCCTCGGCCTTGGGGTTGTCGGCATTGCGGTCGGGGTGAAGCTCGCGCGCCTTGAGCCGATACGCCTTCTTGAGATCCTCGGCCGAGGCACCCTTCTTGACTCCGAGCACGTCGTAATAGTCGCGTTTCGCCATTCTTTATCCGTTCCCCCGAACGACGGAACCGGCCCGACATGGTCAGGCCGGCTCCCCCGCGTTCCCGATCGCCTCAGGAGGCGCGCTTGTCGTCGTCGAGATCCTCGAAATCGGCATCCACGATGTCGTCGTCGACACCGCGCGGCGCATCGTCGTCGCCGTCGTCGGACCCGCCGCTCGCCTTCGAGGACTCGGCCTTGTAGATCGCCTCACCCAGCTTCATAGCGGCCTCGGTGACGTTCTGGATGCCGCTGCGGATCTTGCCGGTATCGCCGGTCTCAAGCTGCTCGTTCAGATTTGCGATGGCCAGTTCGATCGCCTCGATCGTGGTCGGATCGACCTTGTCCTTGTGCTCTTCCATCGATTTCTCGGTCGAATGGATCAGCGATTCGGCCGAGTTGCGCGCCTCGACCAGGCCGCGACGCTCCTTGTCGGCCTCGGCGTTGGCCTCGGCGTCCTTCACCATCTTCTCGATCTCGTCGTCGGACAGGCCGCCCGACGCCTGGATGGTGATCGTCTGCTCCTTGCCGGTGCCCTTGTCCTTGGCTGCGACCGACACGATGCCGTTGGCGTCGATGTCGAACGTCACCTCGATCTGCGGCAGACCGCGCGGCGCCGGCGGAATGTTCTCGAGGTTGAACTGGCCCAGCATCTTGTTGTCGGCCGCCATCTCGCGCTCGCCCTGGAAGACGCGGATCGTCACCGCGTTCTGGTTGTCCTCGGCGGTGGAGAAGACCTGGGATTTCTTCGTCGGGATGGTGGTGTTGCGGTCGATCAGACGGGTGAACACGCCGCCCAACGTCTCGATCCCCAGCGACAGCGGCGTGACGTCCAGCAGCACGACATCCTTCACGTCGCCTTGCAGCACGCCGGCCTGGATCGCGGCGCCCATGGCGACGACCTCGTCGGGGTTCACGCCCTGGTTCGGTTCCTTGCCGAAGAACTTCGTCACTTCCTCGCGGACCTTCGGCATCCGGGTCATGCCGCCGACCAACACAACCTCGTCGATGTCCGACAGCGAGATGCCGGCATCCTTGATGGCGGCCTGGCACGGCTTGATCGAGCGCTTGATCAGGTCCGACACCAGCGATTCCAGCTTGGCACGGGTCAGCTTCATGACCATGTGCAGCGGCTGTCCGCCCTTCGGGTCCATCGAGATGAAGGGCTGGTTGATCTCGGTCTGCGACGAGGAAGACAGCTCGATCTTGGCCTTCTCGGCGGCTTCCTTCAGCCGTTGCAACGCCATCTTGTCCTTGGTCAGGTCGACGCCATTCTCCTTGCGGAACTCGCCGGCAAGGTAGTCGACGATACGCATGTCGAAGTCTTCGCCGCCAAGGAAAGTGTCGCCGTTCGTCGACTTCACCTCGAACAGGCCGTCGTCGATTTCGAGGATGGTCACGTCGAAGGTGCCGCCGCCAAGGTCGTAGACGGCGATGGTCTTCGTTTCCTTGCGGTCCAGGCCGTAGGCGAGCGCTGCCGCCGTGGGTTCGTTGATGATGCGCAGCACTTCGAGGCCGGCAATCTTGCCGGCGTCCTTGGTTGCCTGGCGCTGGGCGTCGTTGAAGTAGGCGGGCACCGTGATGACGGCCTGCGTCACCTCTTCGCCAAGATAGGATTCGGCGGTCTCCTTCATCTTTTGCAGGATGAACGCGCTAATTTGGCTGGGCGAATACTTCTCGCCGCGCACCTGCACCCAGGCGTCGCCATTGCCGCCGTCGACGATGGTGTAGGGCAGGTTCTTGCGGTCCTTGGCGACCTCGGGCGCCTCGCTGCGCCGCCCGATCAGCCGCTTGACGGCGAAGATGGTGTTTTCCGGATTGGTGACGGCCTGTCGCTTGGCGGCCTGTCCGACCAGACGCTCGTCGTCGGTGAACGCGACGATGGACGGGGTGGTGCGCGCGCCCTCGGCGTTCTCGATCACGCGGGGCTGGCTGCCATCCATGATGGCGACGCAGCTGTTGGTGGTTCCAAGGTCGATGCCGATGACTTTGGCCATGTGTCCTATCCTCTTCAGGCGATTGTAAGCGGCAGGGCCCAATCAAGCGGCGCCCGACCGGCGATCCCAAGGTGCTCGCCGAGTTCTGCGCCCCCGGCCCGGCGACTGGCGGTATATAGGAAGGGGTCAGATGCGCTGCAAGCCGCGGTTCGGGTGATGGTCTGGCGGTCTGGCTGTCCCGTAACCTCCCCCGACTCGGCGGCGTGACAGCACAGGCGACCTGCGTCATAAGCGCGGCGCAATGCGACGGGATGCGGCGCCACCTAGCCCGGCGTCTGTCCGTCGCGAGAGGACCGAGGATGGATCACGACCTGCTAATGCGCACGATGCGACGCCTGGCTCTGGCAGCCGGCGATGCGATCATGGAAATCTATGGCAACATGTCGGATGACGCGATGGATGTCCGCGCCAAAGGCGACGCAAGCCCCGTGACCGCGGCGGACGACGCGGCGGATGCGCTGATCTCGGCCGGTCTGCGCGCCGTGTTTCCCGACATGCCGCTGGTCACCGAAGAGCAGGCGGCCACGCACGATACCGCCGCCGCCACCTTCCTGATCGTCGATCCGCTGGACGGCACGAAGGAGTTCGTGCAGCGCCGCGGCGACTTCACGGTGAACATCGCCTATGTCGAGGACGGCGCGCCGGTCCGCGGCATCGTCTACGCCCCGGCGAAGGACCGGCTGTTCTACACCGACGCCGCCGGCCGCGCGGTCGAGGAGGCGGGGCCGTTCGATGCCGACACGCCCGGTGCGACGCGTCGCATCGCGGTCCGCACGCCCGATCCGGCGGCCCTGCTGGTCGTCGCGTCGAAATCCCACCGCGACGCCGCGACGGATGCCTATATCAAGCGCTACAATGTCGCCGACATGACAAGCGCGGGCTCGTCGCTAAAGTTCTGCCTCGTCGCGAGCGGCGAGGCAGACCTCTATCCCCGGCTGGGTCGCACGATGGAGTGGGACACCGCGGCCGGCCACGCGGTTCTGGCGGGCGCGGGCGGCCAGGTCGTGCGGGCTGACGACCTGACGCCGCTGCTCTACGGCAAGCCCGGTTTCGCGAACCCCTTCTTCGTCGCGCATGCGCCCGGCATCGCGGTCCAGGCCGTGCCATGAACGTGGCGGGACCGCGCCGCTCACGGCACCCTGGGGTGGTGTCGCGGAACCGCACGCCTTATCGCCATCTTGAATATGCGGACCTTATTTCACCGTCACGGCTAGCCAGAGAGGTTTCCAATGGATCGTAATGTGACCAAGGCCGTATTCCCGGTGGCCGGACTGGGCACCCGCTTTCTGCCCGCGACGAAGTCGATCCCCAAGGAAATCATGACACTCGTCGACCGGCCCCTGATCCAGTATGCGATCGACGAAGCCCGTGCCGCCGGCATCACCGAGTTCATCTTCGTCACCTCGCGCGGTAAAAGCGCGCTCGAGGATTATTTCGACCGCGCGCCCGAGCTGGAAGCGTCGCTGCGCAAGAAGCAGAAGCGCGACCTGATGGAGATCCTCGAACACACCAACATGCCGTCGGGCGCCATCGCCTATGTGCGCCAAGCCGAACCGCTCGGCCTCGGTCACGCGGTCTGGTGCGCGCGCCGGCTGATCGGCGACGAGCCGTTCGCCGTGATCCTGCCCGACGACGTGATCGCCGCCGAACGGTCCTGCCTCGGCCAGATGGTCGATGCCTACCATGGCACCGGCGGCTGCATGGTCGCCGCGATGGAGGTCAGCTACGACAAGGCCTCGTCCTACGGAATCCTCGACGTCGCCTCGGATGACGGCACGCTGGTGAAGGTGCGCGGCATGGTCGAGAAGCCGCCGGCGGACAAGGCGCCGTCGAATCTGGCCGTGATCGGGCGCTATATTCTCACGCCCTCAGTGCTGGAGACGCTGAACACGATGAAGGCCGGCGCGGGCGGCGAGATCCAGTTGACCGACGCGATCGCGGCCGAGATCGGCGGCGACGCCGGCGTGCACGGCGTGCGCTTCCGCGGCCAGCGCTTCGACTGCGGCACGAAGGCGGGGTTCCTGCAGGCAACGGTGGCCTTCGGTCTCGACCGGCCCGACCTGAAGGACGAGTTCGCGGAGTACCTCGCCGCCCTCTCTGTCGGCGATCCGATGGGGACCAACGCCGCGTGAGCGCCGGGTCGGGCACCCCAATCATCGTTACCGGCGGTGCGGGCTACATCGGCTCGCACGCCTGCAAGGCGCTGGCATCGGAGGGCTACGTTCCGATTACGGTCGACAACCTCGCCACGGGTTGGGCCGACGCCGTGCGGTTTGGCCCGCTGGAACGCGCCGATCTGTCGGACCGGGCAGCGCTGGACGCAATCTTTGCCCGCCACCGGCCTGCCGCCGTCATGCACTTCGCCGCCTTCTCGGACGTGGGCGAAAGCATGAAGGACCCGGGCAAATACTGGCGCAACAACGTCGTCGGATCATTGACTCTAATCGAGGCGATGCTTGCCGCCGGGGTGCGCGACATGGTGTTTTCGTCGACCTGCGCCACATACGGCGACCAGGATGGCGTGCTGCTGGACGAATCCTGCCCGCAGGCGCCGATCAACGCCTATGGCGGCTCGAAACGCGCGGTCGAGGACATGCTGCGCGACTTCGGCGTCACCGGCGGGCTGAACCATGTTATTTTCCGTTACTTCAACGTGGCCGGTGCCGACCCCGACGGCGAAGTAGGCGAGTTTCACCGCCCCGAGACGCACCTGATCCCATTGATGCTGGACGCGATCGACGGCCGCCGCGACGCGCTGGTCGTGCACGGCACCGATTACGGCACGCCGGACGGAACCTGCGTGCGCGACTACGTCCACGTGATGGACCTGGTAGACGCCCATCTGCGCGGCCTGCGCTGGCTGTCCGACGGGCGCGGCGACCGGGTGTTCAATCTGGGCACCGGGCGCGGTTTCTCGGTGCGCGAGGTGATCGACCACTCTTGTCGCGTCACGAACCGGCCCGTGCCGGTCAAGGACGGGCCGAGGCGACAGGGCGATGCGCTCTCTCTGGTGTCGGCCAGCACCCGGGCGCAGGCCGAACTCGGCTGGTCGCCGGATCGCTCGACGCTGGACACGATGATCGCGGACGCATGGCGCTGGCACCAGAACGGTAGCTACGAAAAGTAGAGGCGGACGAAATCGGCCCGTGGCGACCGAACTACCGAGCCGTAGGTCATGGACGAACGGGGCGATCAGGCAGGACCGCCGACCCGGCCGGTCAGGCCGCCGCGGTGGCCGGGCCTTCTGTCAGCATGGCGTGCAGCGTCGCGGGCTCGCTGTTTGCGCGCAGCTTGGCGCACAGATCCGGATCGCGCAGCGTCCGCGATACCACCGCCAGCGCCTTCAGATGCTCGACGCCGGAACTTTCGGGCGCGAAGAGCGCGAAGACAAGGTCGACTGGCCGGCGATCGACCGCACCGAACTCCATCGGTCGCTCGATCCGCACGAAAATGCCGCGGACCCGGTCGATCTCGTTCAGCCGGGCGTGCGGAAGGGCCACACCCTGGCCCACGCCGGTCGGACCAAGGTTCTCCCGCTCGATCAGCCTTTCGACGACTCGGCCGGGCTCCATGCCGTGCACCGATGCCGCGATTTCGCCAAGTTCGTGGAACAATCGTTTCTTGCTGCTCATCTTCGCGACGATCCGGATGGCCTGGGGTGACAGGAGGGTAGCTAGCTGCATGTCGCCTCATCACAATTCGCCGCGTGGCGCCCGTCAGCCGGACGCAGCCTCGGAGGCGGATCGGGCCGTGTGCCCGGGATCGATCCAGCCGATATTTCCGTCGTCGCGCCGATAGACGACATTGACGCCGCCCGCCGCTCCATCCGTCCGGAAGACCAGCACCGGTGCGCCGGCGAGCTCCATTCGCATGACCGCCTCGCCCACCGATATCGTCGGAATGCGCGTCGGCATCTCGGCGATGATCATGGGCTGAAGCGTCTCCGGCTCCTCCTCGTCGGGGCCGTCGCTGACGGCGAGGATATACGTCGCGCCGCCGGCGACTTCAACCGGATCCGCCTGGGTCCGGTGGTGGTCTTTCAAGCGGCGCTTGTAGCGGCGCAACTGCTTTTCCATCTTCGCGTTCGCCGAGTCGAACGCCGTATAGATCTCGGTCGCGACGCCCTTCGCCGAGACCGACAAGCCGGTCGAGAGGTGGACCGTCGTTTCGCACGCGTATTCGTGCGCCGCCTTCGAAAACACGACGAGCGCGTCGGTCGGGCGCCCGGGATACTTCTCGATCACCTCGGAGATCTGCTGCTCCACATGGGTCTGGAGCGCTGCGCCGATGTCCAACTGCTTGCCGCTGATCTGATACCGCATTCCGCCTCCGCTGATCCATGATCCCGGGCGGTCGCGCCGGCCCGGTGGTCTGGACGCCGGCGGGATTCGGCCCCGGGTCGCCACGTTATTCGGCGCCAGGGGCGCGGCCCTGTCAACCTCGCGCAATCGGGCGGGGCGCCGGCGGCCGCGACGCCGGCGCCGGCAGGACGATCAGCCCAGCCGGAACCCCTGGCCGAGGTAGACCCGGCGCACATTCTCGTCCGCCACCACCTCATCCGCGGTGCCCTGCATCAGCACCCGGCCGTCGTGCAGAATATACGCCCGATCGACCAGCCCCAGCGTCTCGCGCACGTTGTGATCGGTGATCAGCACGCCGATGCCGCGCAGCTTCAGCGCGGCCACAAGCGCGCGGATGTCCGCGACGGCGATGGGGTCGATCCCGGCGAACGGTTCGTCCAGCAACAGATAGGCCGGGTCGGCGGCCAGACAGCGCGCGATCTCGACCCGGCGCCGCTCGCCCCCTGACAGCGCCAGCGCGGGCGTGCGGCGAAGGTGAGCGATAGAGAAGTCGTGGAGGAGTTCTTCCAGGCGTTCGCGCCGGCGGTTGCGCTTTGCCACGTGCAACTCAAGGATCGCCATCACGTTGTCCTCGACCGTCAGGCCGCGGAAGATCGACGTTTCCTGCGGGAGGTAGCCGATGCCGAGATGCGCGCGGCGATACATCGGCAGCCCCGTCGCGTCGCGCCCGTCGACGATAACCTGACCGCTTTCGGGCGCGATCAGGCCGGCGATGGCGTAAAAGCAGGTGGTTTTGCCCGACCCGTTCGGCCCCAGCAGCGCCACGACCTCGCCGCGCCGCAGGTTCATCGTGACGTCGCGGATGACGGGACGGCGCCGATAGCTCTTGCGCAGGTGCCGCACCTCCAGCCCCGTGCCGGTGGCGGCGACCCGCAGATGCGGCGTCATTCGCCGGCGGCCGGTGCGGGTGCCGGGCCGGCTGCCTCGTCGGGCGCGGATCCGGTTTGCAGGACGGTGCGCACCCGCCCCTCCATCCGGCCGGTCCCGGCGACGAGGTCGATCACCAGCCGTTCCGACGACAGCGCGTTGCGGCCCTGCGTCAGGATCACGTCGCCCGACATGACGACGGTGCCCGTGTCGATGCCGTAAACCGCCTCGCGCGCTTCGGCCGCGTCGGTGCCGCTAACAAGCGTGACGCCGCCGCTGGCCTCCAGCCGGTCGATGCCGCCGCCCGTTTCGGCGTAATCGACCCGAACGGCGCCCGCCGTCATCCGCATGTCGCCCTGCGATATCAGGACGTTGCCGGTGAAGACGGCCGATCCGTCGGCTTGGTCGACCTCCAGCGCGTCGGACGCCACCTCGACCGGCAGCCCGGTGTTCTGCGCCAGTTCGCCGAAGGCCACGCCGGTGCCCTGCGGCATGGCCGGTGTCGCCGACAGCACGAGCGCCAGCAGCGCGCGCAGCGGCAGGGCGGTCGAGGCGCGGTCACTCGCGGTCATTCGGGGCTCCGGTCCGGGTTGCAGGATCGTATACCAGCTTCACCCCGCCGGAGAAACGCACGACGTCGCGCGCGCCCCGCGATGTCAGCGTCATCGCGCCGGCGGTCAGCGTGCCGGGTGGCCCGGCGGCCCGGACCGGTCCGTTCGACACCACGTCGACTGCGTCGAGCGCCGTGTCCAATGCCGCCGCGTCGATGCGGTATCCGGACGACGTGTCGATGCGGACGCCGCCGGTCAATCGGGCTCGCCGCCCGGCATCGTTCACCGACCCCGCAGGCGCCCGAAGGTCGACGGCGCCGCCGTCCGGCAGCAGGATCGACCCGGTCAGCCCCTCCAGCAGCATCCGCCCCGGGTCGTCGGCATCGGCCTGCGCCGCCTCGGCCGAGATGGCGATGGCAGCGCCGCGGTGGTCCACCCCGGCATAGCTGGGCCGCACGACGCGACGGTCGTTCACCAGCCGGTCCAGTTCGGCCGGCGCGTAGGTCAGCGTGTCGCGCGCCGTGCGCGGCGTCGCCAGCAGGAACACCGACGACAGGATCGCCAGCGCCGCCAGCGGCAGCAGCACCTTCAGCCCCGTTACGACGCGGGAATGGGTGTCGGACGCCCGGGCCACGCCGTCCGTTCCCTAATGCGCGAAGATGTCGATCTCGGGCCAGCCGCCCAGATCCAGAAGCGCGCGCGTCGGCAGGAAATCGAAGCAGGCCTGCGCCAGCGCCGTGCGTCCCTCGCGGGCCAGCCGCTCGTCCAGCGCGGATTTCAACGCATGCAGGTGCAGCACGTCCGACGCGGCGTAGGCAAGCTGTGCGGCGGTCAGCTCGGCGGCGCCCCAGTCGCTTTGCTGCTGGTATTTCGACACGTCGACCTCGATCAGTTCGTTCAGCAGATATTTCAGCCCGTGACGGTCGGTATAGGTGCGCACCAGCTTGCTGGCGATCTTCGTGCAGTAGACGGGTCCGGCCAGCGCCCCGAAGGCGTGATGCAGAGCGGCGATGTCGAAGCGCCCGAAATGGAACAGCTTCAGCACGCCCGCATCACGCAGCAGCCGGGCCAGGTTCGGCGCCGCGGTCTGGCCGGGCGCGACCTGGACCAAGTGCGCATCGCCGTCGCCAGCCGACATCTGCACCAGGCACAAGCGGTCGCGATGCGGGTTCAGGCCCATAGTTTCGCAGTCGATGGCGACCGTGGCGCCCAGGTCGAGGCCGTCCGGCAGGTCGCCGCGATGCAGGTGGTTCGCCATGGCCGGGGCCTTTCGCGCCAAGTTCTGCGCTTCTATCCGGCCCGCCCGCGCCCTGCAATCGGCCTCCGGCAAGCGGACACCCGCCGTTGACGCCTCCGTGCGAGGCGTGCTTTCTGAATAGGTAACGCTGGACGCCCGGGGTCATCGAGGAGAATCGCCCGCATGAGCCTGCAGTTCGACGGGGTAGCCAAGACGGTTGACGGGGTGGCGCATGTCCATCCCACCGACCTGATGCTGGAGCCGGGGACAATGAACGTCCTGCTGGGCCCCACCCTGTCGGGAAAGACGTCGCTGATGCGTCTCATGGCGGGGCTCGACGTGCCGACGGCGGGCCGCGTCCTCTGGCAGGGGCGCGACGTGACGGGTGTGCGCGTGCAGGATCGCGGCGTCGCGATGGTCTACCAGCAATTCATCAACTACCCCTCGATGACGGTCTACGACAACATTGCCTCGCCGATGCGCCTCTCGGGCACGCCGCGGGCCGAGATCGACGCCGCGGTCCGTCGCACGGCCGACCTGATGCAGCTTGGCCCCCTGCTGCACCGCCGCCCGCTGGAACTGTCGGGCGGCCAACAGCAGCGCTGTGCGCTGGCCCGCGCGCTGGTGAAGGACGCGGGCCTCGTGCTGCTGGACGAACCGCTCGCCAACCTCGACTACAAGCTGCGCGAGGAACTGCGCGCCGAGATCCCGAAGATATTCGAGGCGGCCGGCAGCATCTTCGTCTATGCCACGACCGAGCCGGAAGAGGCGTTGCTGCTGGGCGGAAACGTAGCGACGCTGTGGCAGGGCCGCGTGACGCAATTCGGCCTCACGCCGCAGGTCTACCGCCAGCCGGCCGACACGACCACGGCGCGCGTGTTCTCCGATCCGCCGATGAACTTCCTCGACGCGACGGCGATGGGCGGCCGCATCCGGCTGGGTACGGCGCAGGAGATGGCGGCGGACCTGCCCGACGGCGCCTACACCGCCGGGTTCCGCCCGAATCACCTGAAGCTGTCCGCGACAGGTGCGCCCACATTGCGTTTCGCCGCGCGACTCGCTGTGACCGAAATCACCGGCTCCGAAACGTTCGTGCACATCGACCACGAGGGCGCGCGCTGGGTCGGGCTGATCCACGGCGTGCGCGACCTGCCCATCGGCGCGCCCATCGACGTCTTCGTCGACCCCGCGCACGTCTACCTGTTCGATGCGTCGGGCGCCCTGGCTATGCCCGCCCCCTATGCGCAGGCGGCCTGACCCATGGCGCGCATCACGCTCGACAACCTTGCCCATTCCTATTCCGCCACACCATCGGGTCCCGAGGACTATGCGCTGAAGGAACTGAACCTCGACTGGACCGACGGCGAGGCCTACGCGCTGCTCGGCTCGTCCGGCTGCGGCAAGTCCACGCTGCTGAACATCATCTCGGGCCTGCTGCGGCCCAGCCATGGCCGGGTCCTGTTCGACGGTCATGACGTGACGGATGCCCCGACTGCGGCACGCAACATCGCGCAGGTGTTCCAGTTTCCCGTGGTCTACGACACGATGACGGTGCGCGAAAACCTGGCCTTCCCGCTGCGCAACCGTGGCCTTCCGGCGCCTGAAATCGCATCGCGGGTGGCGCGCATCGCGCAGATGATCGGCATGGAGGCGACGCTCGACCGCAAGGCACGCGGCCTGACGGCGGACGCGAAGCAGAAGATCAGCCTTGGCCGCGGCATGGTGCGCGAGGACGTGAACGCGCTGCTATTCGATGAACCGCTGACCGTGATCGACCCACACATGAAGTGGGAGCTTCGGACCCAGCTGAAGAAGCTGCATCACGATTTTGGCCACACGATGATCTACGTCACGCACGACCAGACCGAGGCGCTCACCTTCGCCGACAAGGTTGTGGTGATGTTCGACGGCCGCGTCGTTCAGATCGGCACCCCGGAGGAGCTGTTCGACGCCCCGGCGCACACGTTCGTCGGCTATTTCATCGGCTCGCCCGGCATGAACCTTTTCCCGGCGCAGGTCGCGGGCAGCCGGGTGCAGGTCGGCGACCGCACCATCTGGATGCGCGAGGACTACGGCACGCCCGCCGGCGAAGTGCAGCTGGGCGTGCGGCCGGAATTCGTGCGGCTCACCGACGATGCCAACGGCCTGCCGGTCACGATCCGGCGGATCGAGGACGTCGGCCGCCACCGCATCGTGCGCGCCAATTACGAAGGGCGCGAGGTGAACCTGATCCTCGACGAGGGCGAGGCGGTGCCGGCGGACGCGCGCTATCTCAATTTCGTGGCCGATCGCGCCTCCGTCTATGCCGACGGCTGGCGCGTCGCGCCGCGGGGGGCCGCATGACGCGGCGCCTGATGCGCACCCCGGGCGCACTGGCCGGACTGCGACCCGCCACCGATGCGCATTTGCGCGAGGGCCGCCCATGAACAAGACCACCAATCAGCGCGCCTGGTTTCTCGTCCTGCCGGTCCTGGTCCTCGTCGCCTTCTCGGCGGTGATCCCGCTGATGACGGTGGTGAACTACTCGATCCAGGACACCTTCGGGAACAACGTGTTCTTCCCCGCGGGCCTGACCTGGTTCGAGGAGATGCTGGCGTCCGAACGGATGTGGAACGCGCTGCAGCGGCAGCTGGCGTTCTCGGCCATCATCCTCGCCATCGAGGTGCCGCTTGGAATCTTCGTCGCGCTGAACATGCCGAAGAAGGGCGCCTGGGCCAGCCTCTGCCTGGTGCTGATGTCCTTGCCGCTGTTGATCCCTTGGAACGTGGTCGGCACGATCTGGCAGATCTTCGGGCGCGTCGACATTGGCCTGCTGGGCTACACGCTTTCCGCGCTGGGCATCGACTACAACTACACGCAAGACTTCTTCGCCGCCTGGGCCACCGTCATCGTCATGGATGTCTGGCACTGGACGTCGCTTGTGGCGCTGCTTGCCTATGCCGGGCTGCAATCGATCCCTGACGCCTACTATCAGGCCGCGCGGATCGATCAGGCGTCGCGCTGGGCGGTGTTCCGTTACATCGAGCTGCCGAAGATGCAGGGCGTGCTGATGATCGCGATCCTGCTGCGCTTCATGGACAGCTTCATGATCTATACTGAGCCCTTCGTCGTCACCGGCGGCGGCCCGGGCAACGCCACGACGTTCCTGTCCATCGACCTGGTGAAGATGGCGCTCGGCCAGTTCGACCTCGGCCCCGCCGCCGCGTTCAGCCTGATGTATTTCCTCGTGATCCTGCTGATCTCCTGGGTTTTTTACACGGTGATGACCAATCTCGACAAGCGGGACGGCCTCTGATGGCGGTGCGCCGGGCCCCGTTTCATCTTGTCGGAAATACTCCACGGGGGTCCGGGGGTGTGAAACCCCCGGCGGCCCGCAACAACCAGATCCGTTCAAGGAGGGCCGCGTCATGAGCGATGCCGCCAGCGCCCCCGGCGGCGCCGCCTCGATCCCGGGCGATGTCACCGCCGCCAGGGCCCGGACGCGCCCCGTCGCCGCGCGGCGGCGGTTCCGCCCGAACGGATCGGCGGTGGTGATGACCCTCTATCTGCTGTTCCTGCTGCTGCCGATCTACTGGCTCTTGAACATGAGCCTGAAGACCAACGCCGAGATCCTCGGCGCCTTCTCGCTCTACCCGCGGGACCTGACGCTGGCGAACTACGCCACCATCCTCAACGATCCGTCCTGGTACATGGGCTATGTCAACTCGTTGATCTACGTGGTGATGAACACCGTCATCAGCCTCGCCGTCGCGTTGCCCGCCGCCTATGCCTTCAGCCGCTACAACTTCATGGGCGACAAGCACCTGTTCTTCTGGCTTCTGACGAACCGCATGGCGCCGCCCGCCGTCTTCGCGCTGCCGTTCTTCCAGCTTTATTCCTCGGTCGGCCTCTTCGACACGCATATCGCGGTGGCGCTTGCGCATTGCCTGTTCAACGTGCCGCTGGCGGTGTGGATCCTCGAAGGCTTCATGCGCGGTGTCCCGCGCGAGATCGACGAGACGGCCTATATCGACGGCTATTCATTTTCACGCTTCTTCGTGAAGATCTTCGTTCCGCTGATCGCCAGCGGCATCGGCGTCGCCGCGTTCTTCTGCTTCATGTTCTCGTGGGTCGAGCTTCTGCTCTCGCGCACGCTCACCTCGGTCGCCGCCAAGCCGATCGCCGCCACGATGACCCGCACCGTCGGCGCCTCGGGCGTCGACTGGGGCGTCCTCGCCGCCGCCGGCATCCTAACCATCGTCCCCGGCGCCTTGGTGATCTGGTTCGTGCGAAACTACATCGCCAAGGGTTTCGCTTTGGGGAGGGTGTGATGGTAATCTTTAGAAAGAATGTTGGTCCTGTATCACCGGTAGACGACGCATACGAATATGAAAGACGCCTCAAGCGGCAGGCCGATTGGCACCCTATACTAGCTGGCGTTGCCTGCTACGCAGGCGCGGCCTGGCAAGGTGTAGAGATAGCGCCCACCCCTACAGTAATAGTAGCGATCCTCTCGTTAATTGTCTGGCGGGAAGTGCTGTTCGCAAGGGCTCAACGGGCAAGGTATACCGCCATTTGGATGCGAGACCGTGGCGGGAGCTTCGTAGGCGATGGAGGATCCGACCATGCTTGACTGGATGGCCTGGACCGTGCCGACCGCGATCTTCTTCGGCGTCATCGCCGCGCTGCTGGTGACCTTCACCATTCTCGCGCTCCGCTACCCCGAGACGCCGCGCACCGGCGTGCTGCGGATCGAGACGACGCGGGGCGACCGGCTGTTCATCACGCTGCTGGGCAGCGGCTTCATCAACCTCGCCTGGCTGGGCCTGACCGACGGGCTGTCGCAGTGGTGGGCGTTGGCGATCTGCGCGATCTATGCTGTGGCGGTGTTCCGTTGGGTGTGAGACACTGACGGCAATAACAAACTGACGACAAAAACAAAACGGGAGGACGACACATGCGATCACTGATGGGAACCACCGCTGCGGCGCTGCTGCTGGCGGCACCGGCCTGGGCCGGGATGGAGGAGGCGGCGACCTTCCTCGACAACGAGATCGACGGCCTGTCGGTCCTGTCGCGCGAAGAGCAGGAAGCGGAGATGCAGTTCTTCGTCGATGCGGCGGAGCCCTTCGCGGGCATGAGCATCTCGGTCGTCAGCGAGACGATCACCACGCATGAATACGAATCCCAGGTGCTGGCCCCGGCATTCAGCGCGATCACCGGCATCAATGTCACGCATGACCTGATCGGCGAGGGCGACGTCGTCGAAAAGCTGCAGACCCAGATGCAGACCGGCGAGAACATCTACGACGCCTATACCAACGACAGCGATCTGATCGGCACCCACTGGCGCTACCAGCAGGTGCGCAACCTGACCGACTGGATGGCGGGCGAGGGCGCCGACTTCACCCTGCCCACGCTCGATCTGGACGACTTTATCGGGCTCCAGTTTACCACCGCGCCCGATGGCAAGCTTTACCAGCTGCCGAGCCAGCAATTCGCGAACCTCTACTGGTTTCGCTACGACTGGTTCAACGACGAGAAGAACAAGGCCGATTTCGAAGAAGCGTTCGGCTACGAACTGGGCGTTCCCGTCAACTGGGCAGCCTATGAGGACATCGCCGAGTTCTTCACCGGCCGCGATCTGAGCCACATGGGCGTCGAGGGCGAAGTCTTCGGCAACATGGACTACGGCAAGAAGGACCCGAGCCTCGGTTGGCGCTATACCGACGCATGGATGTCGATGGCCGGCATGGGCGACGTCGGCGAGCCGAACGGCCTGCCGGTGGACGAATGGGGCATCCGCGTGAACGAGCAGTCCCAGCCGGTCGGCTCCTGCGTCGAACGGGGCGGTGCCACCAACGACGCCGCTGCCGTCTACGCCGTGACCAAGGCGATCGAATGGCTGAAGAAGTACACGCCGCCGACCGCCATGGGCATGACCTTCGGCGAGGCGGGGCCGATCCCGGCGCAGGGCAACATCGCCCAGCAGATGTTCTGGTATACGGCCTTCACCGCCGACACGGTGAAGCCCGGTCTGCCGGTGATGAACGAGGACGGGACGCCCAAGTGGCGCATGGCGCCCTCGCCGCATGGCGTCTACTGGAAGGAAGGCCAGAAGGTCGGCTATCAGGACGTGGGCTCGTGGACCTTGATGGAATCTACTCCCGTCGACCGTGCGCAGGCTGCCTGGCTCTACGGGCAGTTCGTCACGTCGAAGACCGTGGACCTGAAGAAGTCCGACGTCGGGCTGACCTTCATTCGCGAATCCACGATCAATTCGGACCACTTCTCCGAGCGGGCGGACAAGCTTGGCGGCCTGATCGAGTTCTATCGCTCGCCCGCCCGTACGGCGTGGTCGCCCACCGGCACCAACGTGCCGGACTACCCGAAGCTAGCGCAGTTGTGGTGGCAGAACATCGGCGATGCCCTGTCTGGGGCGAAGACCCCGCAAGAGGCGCTGGATTCGCTGTGCGCGGCGCAGGAAAGCGTGATGGAACGGCTGGAGCGGGCCGGCGTCCAGGGCGATATCGGCCCGAAGATGAACGAGCCGCAGGATCCGTCCTACTGGTATGAGCAGCCGGGTTCCCCCGTTGCCAAGCTGGAGAACGAGGACGAAGAGCCCCAGACGATCCCCTACGACGAACTGATCGCGTCCTGGCAGTGATCCGACCGCAATCGGCCGACGGGCCGATTGTATCGCGGGCCGGGGCAGTGATGCTCCGGCCCGTTCGCGTTCCCGGTTACCTGCTACATGGAAAAAATGGCAGCTTCGGACCCGGTCCTTGGGACCAGACAGACATGGCCGCGTGCGCGGCTCGCCCCGCGCGTTCAGGGGCCGTTGCGCGACACCGCGGTCATGGTCCGGTCCAGCCCCAGCAATGCAAGGTCTGCGTCGGGTGCGCAGCCTGCCCACTCGTCCGCGAACCGCGCGCGCCAATTCGGGTCGGGTCCCGGTCGCGGGGCGGTGCGCGCGACCGCCGTCCCGGCTTGCGAATCGCGCTGCATCACCGCCGCCAGCGCGGTGTCCGGTACGGACCGGCCGCTGATCGTAGCGACGGTAGGGCCGGGGGCCTCCACCAGATCGCGGTAGCGCGACACGATCACGTCGCATCCGGCCCTGCGCGCCCCGGCGACGCCGGAGACATGGCGCGCCAGTTGCCGGGCCAGCGCGTCGGGCGGCACATCGGGAAAGTGCCGGTGCATGCTGCGCGCCCAGGGTATCAGTGCCCTCACCAGAAAGGCCGCGCGCGGGGCGCCGCATCCCGCGACGATCGCCGCGGCCCCGTCACTGGCCTGGCTGCGGAACTTCAGCACCACCGGGCCCGCCGCAGTACCGGCGGCGGGGGGGG
>PPFU01002925.1_pt1 | contig 30269 bp, 29 predicted proteins | sample 1535991 | NCBI WGS metagenome assembly PPFU01 (sample SAMN04901290, study PRJNA319586) | Hypolithon metagenome, whole genome shotgun sequencing project. | isolation source: Antarctic Hypolithon | place: Antarctica: Miers Valley | collected 2014
GGGCCCTGCGCCGTCGCGACGGCGACGGCTCGGTCCCGCGCCTACCCGATGACACCCGAAGCACCGGCAACGCGACCGTCAGCCTTGTGCAGAGCTTCCCTAGTACTACTAGGTTAAGTAACTATTGACAGCAGGAGGCGGCGGGGGTATGCATAGCCTATGCAGCCTGCCCAGCTTCGTGCCGCCGAGCGGCGATTGACGCGGTTCTTGGGGGAGTTGACGCCGCTGCTGGGCCGAGCGGAGCGGCAGACGCATGCGGGCGAGTACGTGCGCGGGTTGTTGCTTGATGGCGAGCGGAAGTCCATCGCGCCGCTCACCGAGCGCGTGCCGGGCGCCGACGTGCAGGCGCTGCGGCAGTTCGTCAATCAGAGTCCGTGGGAGTGGGCGCCGCTGCAAGCGGCGCTCACGACACTGATGCTGGATCGCCTCTTGCCCGAGGCTGTGTTGATCCTCGACGAGACGAGCTTTCCCAAGAAAGGTGAGCACTCGGTCGGTGTCGCGCGCCAGTATTGTGGCGCGCTCGGCAAGACGGCGAATTGCCAGGTCGCCGTGAGTGTGCATCTCGGCACCGACACGGCGTGTCTCCCGCTCACGTGGGGCCTGTATCTCCCCCAAGCGTGGATCGACGATCCCGCGCGCCGCGCCGCAGCGCGCGTGCCCGAGGCGGTCACGTACGCCACGAAAAATCAACTGGCCTTGGACGCGCTGGATCGTGTGCGCGGCTGGGGCGTGGGCGCGCGCGTGGTGCTGGCCGATGCGGGCTACGGGACGAGTCACGACTTTCGCGCCGCCCTCACGGAACGCGGTCTCCCCTACTGCGTGCAGGTCGCGTCGAGCGTCAAAGGCTGGACGAGCGCGCCGGGACCCACCACGCCGCCCCCGTATCCGGGGCGCGGCCGCCCCCGGCGGCGCCCCGTCGACGCGGCGATCCCGGCATCGGCGGACCTGGTGGCCCTGGCGGCGACGCTGCCGCCCGCCGCCTGGCGCACGATCACGTGGCGCCCCGGCACCAAGGGCCCGCTCCGCTCGCGCTTCGCGCTGACGCCTTTCTGGCCGTCGCACGGCGTCAGTAGCCGCGGCCCGCTGCCCAGCGTCCCAGTGCAGCTGCTCATCGAATGGCCGCGCGCGGAGGCGGCCCCGATCAAGTACTGGCTCGCCGAGCTCCCGGGCGAGACGCTCGGGCTGCGGCGCGCCGTCCGCCTCGCCAAAGGCCGCTGGCGCATCGAACAGGACTACCGCGAACTCAAAGACGAACTCGGCCTCGATCACTTCGAAGGGCGCTCGTGGCCGGGCTGGCACCATCACGTCACGCTCGCGTCGATGGCATATGCGTTCCTCGTGCTCGAAACGCTGCGCGGAAAAAAAAACTCCGGGCGTGACACTCCCCGCCGTGCGGCGGGCGCTGCAAGCGCTGCTGATTCGCGTGGGCCCGTGGTGCCCGACGTGTCAGCGCCGCTGGCATGACTCGTCTTAACTTAACCTAGTAGTACTAGGGAAGCTGAAATGTGGCCAGTGCCTGTGTCGCACCCCCACCGCACACACCGTGTTCCACCGGGTGAGGCCGGCGCGAACGGAACCGAAGCTCCTGCACACTCGCGATACGGCAACTCGCCCCCTTCGCGATTCTTCCGGGGGATCGATGCACGATCAGCGCGGCGCGCCCGGCCTGACGCCGGGTCACTGAGGCAGTCGCACTTCACGGCATCGACCAGGCCGGCCGGTTCCGACGCCCACCTATCTGTGGTTGGACGGTCGTAGTCGCCACGCGCGCGGCCCTGACGGCGATCGCCGCGCCTGCCGCCCTCGTCTGCGCCCCGCCGCGAGACCCCGCACTGATTCCGGGCGCGACACGCGTCGCCCGACGACGGGGCGTCAGGCGCAGGGCACGCCGAACAGCGCGACGTGTGGTCGGGGGATGTCGAGTGTCCAGCCATGACGGTCGGCGATCCAGCGCATCGTCCGTTCCGCGTAGAAGCAGACGTGCGTGGGATCGCGGCGGTACCACCACGCGTGAAACGGCGCCTCGACGCCGTGGAACCGTGTCATCACGCCGAGCAGACCGCCGCCCGCAAGCATCGTCCCAAACTGCGCGAACGTCTCGGCAGGTGTATACAGATGCTCCACCACCTCCGAGCAGGTGATGAAGTCGTACCGGGCGTTCAGGAGCGACTCGTCAGGCGCGAACACCGGATCGAAGCTGGCCGTGGGAAATCCGGCCTCGCTCAACAGCCGGCCGATCAGCGGTGTGGGACCGCACCCGAAATCGAGTCCACGGACGCCAGGTGGTAGCCGCTGCTGCACCGGATCGACGAGGCGGCGGAGGAAGTCCGCGTATCGTTCATCGTCGTCGAGATTCCGGTGCTCCGCGTACCGCATCACCTCACCGAGCGGCGTGAGCCGCTGCGCCGGATCGAGCGAGATGAGCGCGCAGGTCGCACACTCGGCGTAACGATGGCCGTCTACCTCCAACATCGCGAGCGCCTCGCGCTCGACACACAGCGGGCAGGGCCAGGTCGAGTTCGGGTCGTGCTGATGAATCGTCGGGAGCATGTGGAGCCGGCGGTGGAGAGTCGGAATGGCGAATCTACCGTGCGAACACGCAGCCGGGGGCGCTGGCACGCTTCTGGAACTCTGGTTCGCCACATTCACGTCATCCTCGAGCCCCATCCCGCGGAGATATTCATGCGTTCACTCCCCTGGCCGGGACTGGTGCCGAGCTCGCCGAGGTGAGCACCGAATCGACCGATCCCACTCCGGTGATTGTCGAGCGCGGGCGCACCCTCGATCGTGAGGCACCGCGCCCATGGTCGGCGTTGGGTGTGATTGCCGCCGTCGCGGCGGTGATCGTCCTGCTGCTCTTCGTGTGGTACGCGCGCGATGTGCTGCTGCTGGCGTTCGCGGGCATTCTGTTCGCGATCCTGCTCCGCCGGCTCGCCACGATGCTCAGCAGCCGGCTGCCGCTCTCGCCGAACTGGACGCTGCCCGCCGTGGTGCTGCTGCTGGTGGGGCTCCTGGTGGGTGCGTTCTGGTTCCAGGGACCATCCATCGCACGCGAGGTCGAAACGCTTCGCGAGGAGTTACCGCGCGCCGCGGAGCAGCTTCAGGGACGACTGGCCGGGTACAGTTGGGGGCAGCGCATCATCGAGGAAGCGCCGAGCGCGGAGGCGCTGATGCCCGACGGCCCGGATGCCATCTCGCGCGCGACCGGCGTGGTCTCGAGCACGTTCAGCGGGATCGCAAGCCTGGTCATCATCTTCTTTCTGGGGCTCGTGCTCGCGGCCACCCCACGCGTGTACATGGACGGTGTCCTGGCGCTGGTGCCCGCGCGTCGTGTCGAGCGAACGCGCGAGGTGCTGGATACCCTCGCCGACACGCTCTGGTGGTGGCTGATCGGGCGTATCGTGGCGATGAGCTTCATTGGGATCGCGACGGGCATCGGGCTCTGGCTGCTTGGTATTCCGCTGGCATTCGTGCTCGCGCTACTGGCCGCCCTGCTCTCGTTCATTCCCAACCTGGGCCCGATCCTCTCCGCGCTCCCGGCGATCCTCCTCGCGCTCGTTCAGGGGCCGCAGGTCGCGCTGTCGGTGGCACTCCTGTATGCCGGGGTGCAGGCGGTCGAGAGCTATGTGCTGGACCCGATCATCGACCGGAAGACCATCTATCTCCCGCCGGCGCTCACGATCTTTGCGCAGCTCTCGATGGTGCTGTTCACGGGGCTGCTCGGCGTGGCGCTCGCGACTCCGTTGACGGCCGCAATCGTCGTGCTCGTCACGATGCTCTACGTGCAGGACGTGCTCGGGCGTCAGGACGTAAAGGTGCAGTCGCACTGAGGGCGGACGCTGATGCCTCGGCGCACCTCCGCGACCGACGCGGCAACCAGAAGCCGACGGCTGACGGTCGACGGCTGACCGCTGGTCGATAGCTGATGGGCTCTGGACTTTAAGCTCTGGACGTTGGCTGCTTCCGCGGTGGCCAACGTCCAGCTGCAGACTGGCAGGGCCTGTTCGTCAGGCGCGGCGGGCCCACCGCGCCAGTTCACGCAACGAGGGGCGCTTGCCATACATCAGTAACCCGGTCCGGTAGATCCGCGCCGCGAGCCTGATGCACAGCCAGCACGTGAGCGCCATGCCCGCAAGGACGAGCAGGAGTTCCAGCGGCGGCACAGTCGTGAGGCTCATTCGGAGCGGCATCAGCACCGGGGCCGTGAACGGCACCCAGGACACGATCCGCGAGAGCGTCCCGTCTGGGGACGCGATCACGACCTGCAAGAAGATCATCGCGGCGACGAGCAGCATCGTGATCGGCTGTGCGGCCTGCTGTGCCTCCTGCTCGGACGACACCATCGCCCCTACAGCCGCGAACATCGACGCGTAGAGCAGATAGCCCAGGATGAAGAAGGCGACCAGTCCGAGTGCGGCGCCGATCGAGATCGACGGCATCGGAAAGGCCATGGTGTTCTCCACCCCAAAGGCGCCGAGCAGCGGCCCGCGAAAGCGGAGCAGCAGTGGCGCCGCCGCGACCCAGATGCCGATCTGCGTCAACCCGACCGCGCCGACGCCGATCACCTTGCCCGCCAGCAGCGTGTTCGCCGAAACGCTCGACAGCACGACCTCGGCGACGCGAGACTGCTTCTCCTCCTGCACGCCGCGGAGCACCGCCACGCCATAGAGGATGATCGAGATGTAGAGCAGGAAGGTGACGCTCGCCCCGAAGAGCAGATTCACCATGCCGCTCGCACCTGCGCGGCCCGCCTCACTCGGGCGCTGCGGATCGATGCGATAGCGTCGTTGCGCGATGTCGCGCGCATCGCCGGGCTCGAGCCCCGCCGTTTCGAGTCGATAGGCGAGCACACCCTCGCTCAATGAGCGGTTGAGCACGTCGAGATCGGCGGTGGCGCTCGCATTCCGGCCAACGTACAGCGTCCGCTGTCCGGCGAAGGTGGTCGAATCGATGAGCATGACGCCCTGAATGCGGCGCGCCTCGATGTCGGCCATCGCCTGTTCACGTGCGGCGGGCAGCTCGGCGGCGCTGACCGGTAGCACCTCGACCAGTGCGGTGTCAGCATCTGGCCCGCCGATGCGGGCAGCCACACGACGCCCGACGTCCGTCGCGGTCGCATCGAGGATCCGAATGTTGGCCACCTCCGCGGATGCGCTGCTGCGGCTCGCCAGAATGGCGGGGAGCAGCAGGATCGCGAAGAAGAAGACGGGACCGAACGCGGTGACGATGATGAACCACTTCGTCCGCACGCGCTCGAGATACTCGCGCTTCAGGATGATGCCCAGCTTGCGATCAACCATGACCCGACATCCCCCGTTCGACGCCACTCGCGCCCACGGTTTCGAGGAAGATCTGATGCAGCGACGGCTGGACGAGTTCGAACCGGCGAATCGCGACACCCGCGCTCACGAGCGATCGGAGGAGCTGCTGCGGGTCCGCATCAGACGCCAGCTCCACGTCCACAGTCTGGCCGAAGTCCTCGATCCGGGTGACCATGGTTCGATCGCCGAACACCGTGGCGGCGGCGGCCCTGTCGCCGGTGTCACCGGCGGTCGGGTCAAAGGCGATGGCCACCTGACGAGCCAGCCCCGCGCCCGCGCGGAGCTCGCGCACCGTTCCGTCGAGCACCTTGCGACCACCGGCGATGATGCACACCGAGTCGCACATCCGCTCCGCATTGTCCATCATGTGGGTGCTGAAGATGACCGTCTTGCCACGCTGCCGGAGTTCGAGCATCGCATCCTTCAGCGCCTGCGCGTTGATCGGGTCGAGTCCGCTGAACGGTTCATCGAGAATTACCAGGTCGGGGTCGTGCACGAGCGTGCCGATGAACTGCACCTTCTGCTGCATACCGCGCGACAGCTCCTCGACCTTCGCGTCGCCCCAGTCGCGCTCCGGCGTGCGGAGGGCAAGCCGTTCGAGCCACTCATCAATGCGACGGTCGGCCTCGCGTCGGGGGACACCCTTCAGCTCGGCGAGGAAGCGGAGCACCGCACGCACGGGCATCCGTCGGTAGAGCCCGCGCTCCTCCGGCAGATAGCCGATCCGATCGGTCACGCCGCTCTCGGTGCTGTTGCGGCCGAGGACCGTGATCTGCCCCTCATCGGGCGCGATGATGTTCATGAGCATCCGGATGCTCGTCGTCTTGCCCGCGCCGTTCGGCCCGAGAATTCCGTAGATCGTCCCGCTGGGAATCGCGAGGGAGAGCGATGCGACGGCGACGTGTGCTTCGTACCGCTTGGCAACGCGGTCGAACACGACGGCTTCGGTCATGTCGGGGTGGCTTGGGAAGTGAAGGGGACGCTCGGCGCCAACCGAGCACGGCCGCATGCGGCAAAGAACATGACGGATTGAGGGGGGAGAAAGATTCCGCTTCGGGCGCGAATCGATCTTCCGGCGGCGCCACCGGCCATCTGCGAGGGACGGGCGGCGCCGGAAGCGTCCCCCGTGAACCCGTCAGCCCTGTGGTGGGACCAGTGCGTCGACGGCGGCCATGTCGGACTGCGCGAGCGTCCACGATGCGGCGGTTGCGTTAGCCCGAATCTGCGCCGGCGACGTCGCCCCGGCGATCACTGACGCGACCGCCGGACATGCGAGCAGCCAGGAGAACGCGAGTTCGAGAATGGTGCGGTCGCGCTCCTGCGAAAACTCCAGCAGCGCCTCGACACGCTCGAGGCGGTCCTCGGTGAGCAGCCCTTGGTACGCGGGCGTCTCGGCGATCCGCGTCCCGCGCGGCGCACTCTGCCCCTGGCGATACTTGCCTGTGAGCAGACCGCTCGCGAGCGGGAAGTAGGGGAGGAAGGCGAGTCCCAGCTCCTCGGCCGCCGGGAGCGCAGCCGCCTCGGGATCGCGATGGAACAGACTGTACTCGTTCTGCACGCTCGCGAAGCGTGCGGCGCCCGGAGCGGCGGCGGCATCGGCGGCGCGGAGCTGATCCGCCGAGAAGTTCGAGCAGCCGATCTCGCGCACCGTTCCGGCGGCGACGAGCTCCTGCAGCGCGCCGAGCGTCTCGGCGATTGGCACGTCTGGATCCGGATTGTGCAGCTGGTAGAGGTCGATGTAGTCGGTGCCGAGCCGGCGCAGGCTCGCCTCGACCGCACTTCGGATGTAGTCAGGGGCGGCACCCCGCCCGCCGTCAGGCATCCTGTTTCCAAACTTGGTCGCGATCACGACCTCTCCACGCCGCGGGCCGAGTGCTCGGCCGAGAAACTCCTCGCTAGGACCGCCTCCGCCATAGACGTCCGCCGTGTCGAAGAAGGTGATTCCGACGTCGAGCGCCGCATCGACGACGTCCGCGGTCCGGGCGGCGTCCAGACGCTTGCCGAAGTTGTTACAGCCGAGTCCGACGACGGACGCCGGGAGTGAACCGATGGGGCGAGTCTGCATAACGGGATGTTTGAGGATGAAGGAGGGCAGCGCTGCACCGTGACGCGACTTCCATGCGCGATGGCAGCCGTCGCCCGGAAGGCACGGATGCGCATGGCAAATCCGCAGGCCGGATCGGTGGTCGCTCGCCAATACTGGAACGCGTCTTGACTCCTCCCGGACTATCGTGCGGCTCCAAAGGATTGACATCGAGGGGCCGCGACCCCCACAGGAGAGAACTCATCATGCTACCGAACTTCAAGCCGCTGGACGAGCAGGTCATCGTCATCACCGGTGCATCGAGTGGCATCGGACTCGCCACGGCTCGTGCGGCGGTTGCACGGGGAGCGCGCGTGGTGCTCACTGCCCGCAACGCAGACGCGCTGGCGACCATCGTCGACGAGTTGACGGCGCAGGGCGGACAGGCGGTCGCCGCGGCCGCGGACGTGGCGAACCGCGACGAGTTGCAGCGCGTGGCAGATACGGCCATACAGCGCTTCGGCGGCTTCGATACGTGGGTGAACAACGCTGGAGTCTCGATCTATGGCCGCCTGTTCGAGGTTGGCGAGGCCGACAGCCGCCGGATGTTCGACACGAACTTCTGGGGTATGGTCAACGGGTCGCTGATTGCGCGCGAGCATCTACGTTCGCGCGGCGGAACCCTGATCACCATTGGGAGCGTCGCGTCGGATCAGGCGATTCCGCTGCAGGGGATGTACAGCGCGACGAAGCACGCAGTGAAGGCGTTCACCGAAGCCTTTCGCATCGAACTGGAGGACGAGGGCGCGCCGATCTCGGTGACGCTCATCAAGCCCGCCGGCATCGACACGCCCTTTCCGCAACATGCCCGAAACTACATGGACGTGGAGCCCAAGCTTCCGCCGCCAGTTTATCCTGCCGAGGAAGTCGCCAACGCGATTCTCCACGCGGCGACGCGGCCGGCGCGCGAGATCTACGTCGGCGGCGGCGGAAAGATGATGAGCGCCCTCGGCAAGCTCGCTCCGCGCGCGATGGACTGGATCGCCGAGCAGACGATGTTCGAGCAGCAACGGCGCGACGAGCCTCCCCGCGATCCCGCGGGTTCGCTGGAGGAGCCAGGACGCGACGGGCGGGTTCAGGGCGATCATCCGGGTTACGTGATGCGGACGAGCGCCTACACGCGCGCCTCGCTGAACCCGGTCATGCTTGGCACGGTGGGGTTGGTGGGGCTCGCGGCCTACGCATGGCTGAAAGGCAGCAGTGGGCAGTCGCGATCCTGACCGACCGGCGCCGCCTGGGGTGGGCACCTAACGTGTGTCCCACGCCGGCGTTGACGCCCGGACCGGACTGCGCCGCCACGATCTCATAACGGGCGCGGCTCTGCAGCACGGCTTCGTCGAAACGGCGCTGCGCGGGAGCCCGTCCTTCCCGACTACTCGAGCCGCCATGTACTCGGCACCCCTGCACGCTCTGGGTCCCGGCGCCTCGGCGACGCAGGCGGCCGTGAACGCGGGGGCCGAGGCTGCCGCGAAGCTGTTGGAGGTGCTCGGGCGGAAGATCCGGAAACCGTGACGACGCACCGCTGAGGTCGGCGCTCGTCGTGGGATTCGGTACGAAAGTCGCCATGGCGCGGGTATGCCCGAGAAACTCCAGACCACGAAACTCGCGACGCTCGGCGGCCTGGCCGGATTGGCCGCCGTAGCGTTCGTCGTCACCGCACGCCGTGTGTTCGCCCGTCAGACGACTGACGCTGACCGGGACGTCCGCGAGGTGATGCATCAGGACGCCGACAGCACCGCGGGCGAGATTGCGGATGTCGCCTGGCCGACAAGCAAGACGGAGGTTCAGCTCCCGATCGCGCTTCTTGTTGCCACTGGCGTCTGGACTGCACGGCGGCGCGGACCCGCGGCGACGATCGCCGGCGCCGCGGCATCGGCGGCCCTCGTCAGCCGCGCCTTCGAGGAGTGGCTTCCGAGCCGGCGTCCGCCGCCAGAGCGCGATCAGACGGAGCCCAGCTTCCCCAGCGGCCGCGCGCTCGAGACGTCGTCGATCTGGTTCACGACCGCCTACGTCCTCGCTCGCGAGGGGCTCGGACCGCCCGCGCTGATGGTCCCGGTCGCGCTCGCGTATCCAGTGGCTGCATCGGTGAGCAAACTCGCCCGCGACGGGCACTGGGGCACGGACGTTCTGGGCGGTTGGCTGGCCGGCGCGGCGATCGCGGCCACGTGCGCGGCGAGCTACGAGGCGTCGTCGGGTCGGCGCGCTGGACGCCGCCGGTGACCTCATCCCTGCTCTCGATCTTCTCGGGGAAGCTGGGCGGTCGGCGTCCTGTCGTCACGATCGCGCCGCGCCGCACCTTCGCCGATGTCATCCTGCCGCCGGCGACGCGACGGACGCTCGACCAGGCGCTCTCGCAGGTTCGCAGTCATGCGCTGATCTTCGACACGTGGGGGCTCGGCGAGCGCCACACGACGGGGCTCGGGCTAGCCTTCAACTTCGCCGGCCCGCCAGGCACGGGAAAGACGATCTGCGCGGAGGCGATCGCCCACGCGTTAGGTATGCAGCTGCTCGTGGTCAATTACGCCGAGGTCGAGTCGATGTGGATGGGCGAGACGCCGAAGAACGTCTCGGCGGTCTTCCGCGCGGCGGCCGAACAGAACTCCGTGCTCTTCTTCGACGAGGCCGACGCCATCGCCGCACGGCGCACCGCTGGCGCGAATCTGCCGCAGCAACGTGAGTCGAATACGGTGGTGAACGTCCTGCTCCGGGAGCTCGAGGCGTTCAACGGCGTCGTGATCTTTGCGACAAATCTCGCGGCGAACTTCGACCCCGCCTTCGAGCGCCGGATCCGCACGCACGTTCTGTTCGAGATGCCTGGCGAGGAGGAGCGGCAGCGGATCTGGCGCGTACAGATTCACCCCACGCGCACGCCACTGGCGGCCGATGTGAACTTCGCGGACCTCGCGGCTCGTTTCCTGGCGAGCGGCGGTGACATCAAGAATGCCGTGCTCAACGCCGCGACTGCGGCCGCCGCCGAACCCGGTCCGGACGCCGAGAAGCAGGTGCATCAGCGACACTTCGAAGCCGCGATCGCCGACGTCGTCGGCGCCCGCTCCGTGATGCAGCAGTCGCTGTTCGGCGCCGACGGCGCAGGGGGGGACGAGCGGATGGTTCAGGCGATCGAAGCCGCCGATGCGCGCTGGCGGACCAGCGCGATGGCCGCGCTCGCGCTTGGCGGCGTTGCATTGATCGCGGCGCTGGTCTCGCTCGGCTTGGTATTCTTTCGTTAGGGACGGGCTGTACCCGCGGAGCAACCGCCCTCGGGAAGAACTGGAGGATCGCCGCTGCCACACGCGCCGGGTGACCGCGCCGCGAACGGGTGGGTCTCATAGCTATCACCGCTGTGAACCCGCTCCCCGGAGGTCTGCATGCGTTCTACCCTTCCGTTCGTGGCAGTCGCTGGATCGATGTTGCTGGTGATGGCGTCGGCGATGCCGGGCAGTCCGGCCCGGTCGCTCCTGCCGAGCGCCGCGACGCCGCGTAGTCCTGCGGCCGAGGTCACGCGCATCCGCGCCCACTTCGACAGCGTCCTCGCCGTGCTCCCGGGACGTGACGTCTCCGGGCTCTCCGTCGCCCAACGCGAGCAGCGCTCGCTGCTCCTCGCGCGGCTCGCCGACTATCGCGACCGTGGCGAATTCCCCCGGAACTACGACTTCCCCGCGCAGGCCACGCCGTACTTCGTGGATCGCGAAACGGGCGTGCTCTGCGCCGTCGCGCATCTGATCGCCACCACGGGCCGCAGCGACATCGTGCGTCGCGTGGCGGACGCCAACAACAACGTTCGCGTGATGGCGCTGGCCGGAGACACGGCGTTCACCGGCTGGCTGGATCGCAGCGGGCTGACGCTCGCCGAGGCCGCCTGGATTCAGGTGCCATACGTCTTTCCCGATCCGTCGCTGGAACCGCCGGCACCCACACGCCTGAGTAACTCGCTCAACGCGGGCTCGGCCGTGGCAATGGGCGGCGCACTGCTGGCTTCCTACTGGAACGCGCGCCATGACGGCGCGGGCGCCGGTCAACGCTCGAGCCTGCTCGGCTTCACCGCTGGCGCGGCCGCGATGGGGTTGGGCGCGGCGACGCTCTCCGAGCCCGGCGGCTCCCCCGGCATCGGTGCGGCGACGGCGGTCGTGGGCGTTGCGAGCGTGTACTTTGCGACGCGTGGCATCTTCCGGAGCCGGAGCGCTCGCGCTCAGCGCGAGATGGCCTCGCGCGAGGCGCCGCGGGCGAGCATCGCCCCGATCATCCCGGTGGATGGCGTCTCCGGCGCCGGTGCGTCGGTGACGTTGCGCTTCTGACCGCGTCGCGGCCGATGCAAGAGAGCGGCGCGTGAGGCCTTCCGGGCGCACGCGCCGCTCTCGCGTCGGGCTCGCGCGTCGGCGCTCCATGGCGTGACGTTCGGGGTTCGAGACGCCGTGCGGCGCGAGGGCGCTGGGTTTGCGTGATGCTCCTGCATGATTGAGACACGCGACCCCGCTGCCACCATCGGCCTGGTACTTTCCTCACCGAGTCTCGTGCTCCTCGTCGGCGCGGCCGGGTCGGGGAAGTCGACCTTTGCCCACGTGCATTTCGGTCGCTCCACCATCGTGTCGTCCGATGCGTTGCGGGCGATGGTCGCCGACGACGAGGCCGACCAGTCGGCGACCGGGGACGCCTTCGAAATCCTGCATCTGCTGGTGCACAAGCGACTGCATCGCCTGCGTCTGACGGTCGTCGACGCGACCAACGTCCAGGCCACGAGCCGGCGGGCGCTGCTCGAGCTCGCGCGACGCCACCATCTGCCTGCGATCGCGCTCATCTTCGACACGCCGCTCGAGGTCTGCCTCGCGCGGGCTGCCGCACGCGGCGGCCGCGTGGTGCCGCGTGAGGCGATCGAACGCCAGACGCACGATCTCGAGCGCGCGTTGCGGTCGCTCCCCACGGAGGGGTTCGCCGCCGTGCATCGCATCGATGCGTTCCTCGATCCGCGCGACCAGCCTGTCCGCTTCGAACCGCTGGCCTCCCACCAGCACCATCGCACCGGTCCCTTCGACATCATCGGCGACGTCCACGGCTGCGGCGACGAACTCGAGTCGCTCCTCGCAGCGTTAGGCTATCGCGACAGCATCGGCGTCTGGCGACACCCGGACGGGCGCACCGCGGTGTTCGTCGGCGACCTTGTCGACCGCGGGCCGCGGATCGTCGATGTGCTCAGCATCGCGATGCGCATGGTGGAGGCGGGGACCGCGCTCGCCGTTCCCGGCAATCACGACGACAAGCTGCTGCGCCGCCTCAGGGGCCGACAGGTCTCAGTGGCGAATGGCCTGGCGGCGTCGCTGGAGCAACTCGCGGCCGAGCCTGCCCTGTTCACGGAGGCCGTTGAAGGATTCCTCGGCTCGGTTCCGAGCCATCTCGTGCTCGATGGCGGCCGGCTGGTGGTCGCGCACGCGGGGCTGCCGTCCTCCCTGCAGGGCCGCGAGTCCCGGCGCGTCCGAGACTTCGCCCTGTATGGCGAGACCACCGGCCGCGTCGATGAGCACGGACTTCCGATTCGCGGTGACTGGGCAGGGAAGTACCGCGGGCGTTCGCTGGTGGTATACGGGCACACGCCGGTCAGCGAGCCCCGGTGGATTCACGAGACGGTCAACATCGACACCGGCTGCATCTTCGGCGGCGGGCTCACCGCTCTTCGCTATCCCGAGCGCACCACGATCACGATCCCCGCCGCGCGGATCTACAGCGAGCCGCGCCGGGCCTTCGTGTCGTCACGCGCCTGACGCGGTTCGGGGCGGGACTGCCGGCGGCGCGAGCCAGGCCATCAGGGCGTCCGCAACGGCATGCGGGCGATCCCAGTGCACCCAGTGTCCTGCGTCCGCGAAGCGGCGGATCGTCAGATCGTCCACCAGCTCCTCGAGTCCCGCCAGGAGCTCCGTGCGCAGGAACGGATCGCGATCGCCCCAGAGCACCAGCGTGCGCACCCGGATCCGCGCCACGTCGTCAGGCGCGCGCTGGCCACGGCGGAGCACGCGTCGCCCGGCGGCCCGGTAGTAGTCAAGCGCGGAGGTGAGCGCATGCGGCGTGCTCAGCGCGCGACGCTGCGAGCGCCAGTCGGCCGCCGTCCACCCGCCGGGTCGCAAGACGGCGCGCCGCATCGAGCGGCGGAGCAGCGCCCAGTCGCCAGCACGGAGCAACAGCTCCGGAATCACCGGAAGCTGAAAGAACCCCGCATAACTGGACCGCAGCAGCTGACTCGGCGTGCGCAGCTCGCGGGCGAAGGTCGCCGGGTGCGGCGCGTTCAGCACGACGAGCTGGTCGAACAGGTCCGGCGTCTCGAGCGCCAGCTTCCAGCCGATGACGCCTCCCCAGTCGTGGCCGGCGACGACCGTCGCACGACGATCGATGCCACACGCGGCGATGAGCCCCGCGACATCCAACGTCAGTTGGTCGATGTCATACGCGTCGACCCCGCGCGGGCGGCTGGATCGTCCATACCCGCGCAGCCAGGGCGCGACGACCCGATAGCCGGCGGCGGCGAGCGTCGGAATCTGGCGACGCCAGCTCATGGGGGAATCCGGAAAGCCGTGCAGCAGCAGCGCCAGCGGCCCCTCGCCAGCCGTCAGGCAGCGGAGCGTGATGCCGTTCGTCTCGTAGCTGGTCTCGACGACGGGGACCGTTCCAGCGGTGCGCTGTCGGGGCGCGATCCGCGGTGCCTCACGTCGCACGAGGACTGGGCGGATCGTCATCGCCGGCGTGGGCGGGCGGGTGAGCCAGCGGACCGCGTGATGGCGAGCCCAATAAGGATCAGGACCACTCCGCTCGCGAGAAAGCCGATGTCCCACGGCATGTCGGGACCGTATCCGCGAACATGATGCAACTCGAGTAGATGATGGTCGACGATGCCCTCGACGAGATTGAAAATCCCCCACCCGATCAGCATCATCCCCACGAGCCAGCCGGTGCCGGGGAGTTGCACCGGCTGCCGGGCTGAGGGCCAGAGCGTCAGCACGCCCGCGAGGGTCGCGACCCAGGTTCCGGCGTGAAAGTAGCCATCCCATCGCATGTTGACGTGCATCGCCTCCAGCGTCACGGGCGGCACCACGCTGGACAGCATGTTGTGCCACGCGAGGATCTGGTGCAGCAGGATTCCGTCGGCAAACCCGCCGAGGCCGATGCCGAGGAGGATACCAGCGATGGCCGGACGACGGCGGTGCGGGTATGCGGTCATGGCAGGGGGGTGAGTGCGCGTGCGTGCGAACTAAGGAACACGCTGCAAGGCCACGGCCATCTTCGCGCCGACGAGACACTCTGCCGACATCCGACATGCCTTGCGCCCGACGCGACGAGCAATCGGGCTCGGCTGGCGGGCATGGAATCCGCATTGGCGGATGATGATGATCCTTCGGCCGAGCTCGACGACTGCCCGCCATCCCGGCGCGATTCAGCACCTGCTGGCCCAAGGCGCACGCGTTCCGGCGCCCTCGGGGCGCCGGATCGTGTCAGCCTGGATGAAGGTTGGAGGCGCCCGACTTCACGCGCGCGCCGGCGGCCCCGCGCCCCATCCCGGCCTGCTGCCGGTTGTGATGGTGCATGGGTTCGGGGTCTCCGGCCGCTACTTCGTCCCCACGGCGTGGCGGTTGGGGCGCGAATTTCCCGTCTACATGCCCGATCTGCCGGGCCACGGGCGCAGCGGCCTGCGGGGCATGGTACTGGACGCGGCCGGCCTCGCGGATGCGCTGATTGGCTGGCTCGACGCTGCCGGGCTGCACCGCGTCGTCCTCGTCGGCAATTCGTACGGGTGCCAGATCGTCGCGCATGTCGCCGCGCGGCACCCGGACCGCGTGGCCGGGTTGGTGTTCGTCGGCCCGACGCTCGAGCCGGCATATCGCCCGCTCCACGTGCTGCTGCCACGGTTCCTGGCCGTGGTGCCGCTCGAACGGCCGTCCCTCATCCCGATGCAGGCGCTGGCCTTCCTACGCTTCGGGCTGCACCGCCTCGCGCGTGAGTTGCGCTACCTCCGGGAGGACCGCCTCGAGCGCGTGCTGCCGCTCGTGCGTGCCCCCGTGCTGATCGTTCGCGGCGGGCGCGACCCGGTCGTGTCGCAGGCGTGGGCGGAACGACTCACGGCATCGGCGCGCCAGGGAGAGCTTCGCATCGTGGAGGGACGAGGGCATGCGCTGAACTACAGCGCGCCCGGCGCGTTGGTGCGGATCGTGACACCGTTCCTTCGCGCGCTCCCGCACGATACAGAGCCGCAACCGGCGACGGTCAGCTCGGCGCCGCCGCTCACCACGTCTCGGTAATCCCCGGATCGTCCAGGTCCGGACGCGCGGAATTTACTGGAGCCCGACCAGGCACGCGGGCAGGCGGGAAGGCCTGCACGTCAGGCAGTGCGGAGCGATCGAGCTGTGCTCGCTGCGCGGGAGAACCGCCGCGGGCGCGGGCGCGCGCCTCCATCAGGTCATCGCGGGTGACTCGTCTCGCGCTGCGTGCGACCCGCGCCGTCGGCGACTCTGCGGGGGCCGTCGCGGCGGCAGCTTCCTCCGCACGGGCCGCAAGTGTGGTGGTCCGCCCAATCCAGCGACCCACGAGCAGGCCGATCGTAATCCCGAGTGTCGCGGCGACGGCACCGCTGATGCGCGGGGCGTAGCCGTGGCGCATGTCGTACGGCATGAGCTTCCACCGCAACGCCGACTGCGGATGCAACGCGGCGAACGTGAACTTCGGCGCGGTGGCGTATGCGGCGGCCTTGGCCAGGCTGAGCAGTGGATGCGAGCGTCTGGTCGGACGGGATCGATCGGATCGGGTCATCGGTGCTCCGAAGCGAGAGGGACACGGTTAACCGTGCGGCAGGCGAACGCCGGGTCGTCGCCGCAGCCTGGACGCTGGCGGGACGCGCGGCTCCGCTCGTCCGGAGCAACCGCACGCTTCGTGCAAGGTCAACCGTGACACAACATGCATGATCGGTTCCGCGCGCCGCTGGCCGTCCTCCAGGCCGGCGACCGCTACCACGGCGCGGGATGCTCACCACCTACGGAGGTGCTGGACGATGCAGCGATCCATCCTCGTGCCGCTGGACGGCTCCCCCACGTCGGAGGACGCGCTCCCGATGGCTGCCGCCCTCGCGCGCCGTCGCCAGTGGTCGATCGAACTCCTGCTCGTTCGGGAGCCGGTCGCCAGTCCGGGGACGATTCACGGTCCGACGGCTGAGATCCGTGCGCGCGATGCGGCCGAACGGGCCGCCGCCCAGCACTACCTGGACGGCATCGTGGCCCATCTGCTCTCCCAGGGCGTCCCATCGGCACGCGGAATGGTCGTTGATGGCGAGGTGGTCTCGACGATTCGGACGCGGGCCGAACATTCCGGGGCCGGATTGATCGCGATGTGCACCCATGGCCGCGGCGGGTGGAGCCGCTTCTGGCTCGGATCCGTCGCGCAGGAACTCATTCGTCGCGTCCACTACCCGCTCCTGCTCACTCGCCCGCATGGCCAGGATGAAGGGCAGGCCGCGCCCCCGCCATCCGATGGGCCGGTGCACGTCCTGGTGACGCTCGACGGGAGCGTATTCGCCGAACAGGCGCTCGACGTGGCGATGCAGCTATTCGGTGCGCACGAGACCGAGTACACGCTGCTCCGGATCGTCCGGCCTGGCTCCGTCGCGCACGGCGTGCAAAGTTTCGCGCCGCTGGGTGAGGAGGACGATGTGGCGCAGCTCGCCGAGGCCGAACGGTATCTCACGCGGGTGGTGGAGGGTCTGCGCGCGGCCGATACCGCGCTGTCGATCAAACCCGTGGCCATCGTGCGCCAACACGTGGCGGTCGGGATCGCCGAGTACGCCAACGAGATGCAGGTGGACGCGATCGCCATCGCGACGCATGCGCGGAGCGGCATGCCGCGGCTCATAGTCGGGAGTGTCGCGGACAAGGTGCTGCGTGCCACGCCGATTCCGGTGCTGATGTACCGCCCGCCGATCGATCAGGCAGCCCCGCTGGACGACGTCCTCGACTCGCCGGCGCTGGCCATTCCGCCGGTCGCCGGATGAACGCACCCACACCGCGCACTCGGCGCCTGACGTTTCCCGGCGGCTCCGGCCATCCGCTTGCCGCGCGTCTCGAACTTCCCGCTGACGGCGAGCCTCACGCGTACGCGATCCTCGCGCACTGCTTCACGTGCGGCAAGCAGCTGAGCGGACTCGTCAGGCTCGGCCGGGAGCTCACCCGCGCCAGGTTCGGCGTACTCCGGTTCGATTTCACAGGACTCGGAGAGAGCGAGGGCGAGTTCTCGGAGAGCGGCTTCGCGTCGACGGTGGCCGATCTGGTCGCGGCCGCGGACTACGTGCGGGCGACGTTCGGCACCCCCGCGCTCCTCGTCGGCCACTCGCTCGGCGGGACCGCCGCGCTCTGTGCCGCCGGTGCGATCGGCGACCTGCGGGCGGTCGCGACGATCAACGCCCCGTTTCAACCCGCACACACGCTCCGGCTCCTCGATCATGCGCGCCCCGAGCTGGAGCGCGAGGGGAGCGCCGAGGTCAGGATCGCCGACCGGCCGTTCGTCGTCAGGCGTGAGCTGCTCGAGGAGTTGGAGCACACGAAAGTCGACGACGCCATCGCCGCCATCGGCCGGCCGCTGCTCATCATCCACGCGCCTGACGATCAGGAGGTCGCGATCAGCGAGGGCGAGCGCATCTTCGCGGCCGCGCGGCAGCCGAAGAGCTTCATCGCCGCCGGCCGCGACCATCTGCTGATGGACCGGGCGGGGGCGCAGCTGGTCGGCCGCCTGGTGGCGGACTGGGCGAGCACGATCATCCCGCCCGACCCTGTACTGCCCGCCGCCGCGCTTCCCACGCGCAGCGGCGTGGTCGTTCGCCTGACGTCGGGAAGTGGCTTTACGACCGAGATCATGGCCAACGGCCACACGATCATCGCCGACGAACCCGCGGCGGTCGGCGGGAGCAACGAGGGACCCACGCCGTACGATCTTCTCGTCGGCGCGCTCGGCGCGTGCACGGCGATGACGCTCAGCATGTACGCGAAGCGAAAGGGATGGCCGCTCACCGAAGTGATGGTCGCGCTCGCCCACAGCCGCGTGCACGCCGAGGACGAGGCCCGGTGCGAGAACGAACCTGTGCGGCTCGACCGCGTCGAGCGGGAGATCATCCTCGAAGGGCCGTTGGACGACGAACAGCGCGCACGACTGCTGGAGATCGCCGACCGTTGCCCCGTCCACCGCACCCTCGACGCTGGGGTCATCGTCGTTCCATCTGGCGTCGTGGCTCGCGACTCCGAGTAGTTGGTCTGGCAAACCGTCGCGCGGGCGCGGCTCGGTGCCGTGCAAGCTCGTTTACTGCTGATGAACGCCGAGGACGCGGAGGACGTGGAGAACGCAGAGTGACTCCACGCGGCGCGACGTTCCGTGGTCCGAATCAGCGCTGAGGCCCGTATGAAGCCTCGAAACAAAAGGCGGAACGCACGCCGGTGCAGTTCCCCCCTATTGTCGGCGGGCCCTGTCTGACGATATCGCGGCATCTCGCCGCGGGGTTCAGGCCCGCATACGAATCCCTCTGCGTCCTCTGCGTCCTCTGCGGTGAAAACTCCAGGACTCGCCCATCGAGTTGAATCTGGTTTCGTCCGCCCTCATGCCTCACAACCGTGTAGTTGGTCTGGCAAGCGGCGCGGGGGTGCGGGTCCGGTGGCGTGCGAGTTCATCAAACGGCCGATGGACCGCAGAGGACGCAGAGGACGCGGAGGGACTCCACGCGGCGCAACGTCTCGTGGTCCGAATCAGCACTGAGGCCCGTTGAAGCGTCGAAACAAGAAAGGAACGCACGCCGGTGCAGTTCCCCCCTATTGTCGGCGGGTCCTGTCTGACGATATCGCTCGCATCTCGCCGCGGAGTTCCGGCTCGCGTACCAACCCCTCCGCGTCCTCTGCGTCCTCTGCGGTGAAAATTGCTGGACCCACTCGCGAGACAAACGCCGACTTCGCCACACAAGCTCCGAACCGCTCGCCCAGCGCTACATCTCGAGAATCAGCGCGAACATTAACGGCGCCACAATCGATGCGTCCGATTCGATCACGAACTTCGGTGTATCGACCGCGAGCTTCCCCCAGGTGATCTTCTCGTTCGGCACCGCGCCCGAGTACGAGCCATAGCTCGTCGTCGAGTCGGAGATCTGGCAGAAGTAGCCCCAGACCGGGATGTTCTCGCGCTGCAGGTCCTGGTGCAGCATCGGTACGACACAGATCGGGAAATCGCCGGCGATGCCGCCGCCGATCTGGAAGAAGCCGATCGACCCCGACTCGCTCGTCGTCGTGTACCAGTCGGCGAGCGTCATCATGTATTCGATTCCCGTGCGCACCGTATGCACGTTGCTGATGTCGCCCGAGATCACGTGCCCCGTGAACATGTTGCCCATCGTCGAGTCTTCCCAGCCTGGTACCCAGATCGGCAGCTTCTTCTCGGCGGCAGCGATCATCCAGGAGTGCTTCGGATCGATCTGGTAGTGCTGCTCGAGCTTCCCGCTGCGAATGACGCGGTACATGAACTCGTGCGGGAAGTAGCGCTCCCCGGCCTGATCGGCCGCCACCCACTCCTCCAACACCGCCGATTCCAGGCGGCGCATCGCCTCCATCTCGGGAATGCAGGTGTCGGTCACGCGATTCATGTGGCGATCGAGCAGATCCTGCTCGTCGGCCGGCGTCAGGTCGCGGTAGTGCGGCACCCGCTCGTAGAAGTCGTGCGCGACGAGGTTGAAGAGATCCTCCTCGAGGTTCGCGCCAGTGCAGGTGATCGCGTGCACCTTGTTCTGTCGGATCATCTCGGCCAACGAGATGCCGAGTTCGGCGGTGCTCATTGCGCCAGCGAGTGTGATCATCATCCGACCGCCACTGTCCAGATGCGCGCGATAGCCGTCTGCACCATCCACGAGCGCGGCGGCGTTAAAGTGGCGGAACTGGTGCCGGATGAAGCTGGAGACGGGCGTCTCCGTCGCCGTGCGGGGCTGCGCGGTCGTGGTCATCTCTAGTGTTGCCTCTGAAGGGATGGCGGCGGCCGGCGAAGCCTCATGCGCTCTCGCCGAATCAGGGAAATCTATCGTTCTCGACACTCGCCCGCTCCCGTAACCGACCCGCGTCCCGGCGGGATCGTGCGCGATGACAGGATGGGTGCGGCGGGCGCTCCATGGGTGGGGCAGTGATCCCTCACTGCCCGCACCGCCCGCATTTCCGCACTGCCCGCCCCCCGGCGGTAGCTACGGTGCGTGTACGTTCCGTCTGCGCGAGCCGCGCACCACCACCGCGAACCATGCCGAAATCCGCCGCCATGACCACGACCGCCGCGCTCCCGCCCGAGACACTCGAGGGGTGGTACGCCTCGCACCAGACCTTCGCGCTCGATCACGCCGCCCTTCGCGCCGCCGACCCCCAGGCGCGCAGCGCGGCCCTGGACGCGGCCCGCGCCGTACTCCGGGCCCTCACCGCGGATCGTGGTGAGGATGAGGGATGGAGCGTGCTGGCGCCGCTCGTCGGGTCGACGAGCGATCTCCTCATCATGCATCTGCGCCCCACGCTCGCCGCGCTCGCCGATGCCGAACGCGCGGTGAAGACGCTGGGCATCACTGCGTGGATGCGGGCCGAGTACGCGTTTCTGAGTGTGACCGAGGCCGGGCTCTATCATGTGACGGCGCAGCTCGCGCGTGAGGCCGTCGCGCGCGGCGGGGGCGCGGGCGACGAGGCCTATCGTGAGGCGCTCGCCGCACGCGCGGAGTCCGAGCGTGCGGTGCCGCATACGCGACGCCGGCTCTATCCGCCCATTCCGTCCGCGATGCCCTGGCTCTGCTTCTACCCGATGTCCAAGCGGCGCGCCGTGGGGCAGAACTGGTACGCGCTCTCGCTCGACGAGCGGAGCCGGCTCATGCAGACCCACGGCACCACCGGTCGCCGGTATGCCGGCAAGGTCGTGCAGATCATCACCGGCGCGATCGGCTTCGACGCCTGGGAGTGGGGGGTAACGCTGTTCGCCGGCGATCCGCTGGACGTGAAGCGCCTCGTGACCGACATGCGGTTCGACGAGGTGAGCGCGCAGTACGCGGAGTTCGGGGAGTTCTGGTTCGGCCGAGTCACGTCCGCGGACGCGTGGGTGGATTCGCTCGTGCGGCAGCCCTGAACTCCCCCCGAGGACGACGGACCCGAAACCCAACCGCGGCGCGCGCGTAGGGAGTGGAGACCCGATGCCGAGGAGGAGGCGCGATGCGGACACTGATGAAGCTGCTGTTCTGGGGCGTGATCGCGCTGGTGCTCGCGGTGCCCGCCGGCATCGTCCTGCTCGCCATCGGCCTCCCGCTCCTCGGCGTGCTCGCGATGCTCGCCCTCCCGGTGCTACTCGTCCTGGCCGTGGTCGGCCTGCCGATCCTCCTGGTCGTCGTGCTCGGCGGCGCCGTATTCGGGATCGTCTTCGGCCTGCTCGGTGCCGGTCTCGGGATCGCCATTCTGGTGGCCAAGGTCGCCTTCTTCGTGCTGCTGCCGATCGTCGCCGTCGTCTGGCTGGTGCGCAGGATGTTCGGCCGCGGCGCTCGATCGGCCGCAGAGGCCGCACCTGAGATGAGCGGGTTCGAGTGACATCGGCGCCGCCGGGGCGGTTGGCTGGTCGCGGGGGCGGGGATGTCGGAGTGGGTAGGTTGTCGGCGGGGGCGAGGGGCGCTATACTGTCGACTCTGATCGCGGGTGTCGGGCGGGGGAATGCCTGGCGCCGCGACGGGACGTAGCGCAGCCCGGTAGCGCACCTGAATGGGGTTCAGGGGGTCGCGGGTTCAAATCCCGCCGTCCCGATTGGAGAACGAGATGTTAGTTGAGGCCGCCCTGTGACATTCACAGGGCGGCCTTTTCATTCTCCGGGCGCAGCGGCCCAGCGCAGGAGAGCAGTTCTTTCCAGGCCTACACCGCGGACCTGCCCCGACCGCAGCCCGGGTCCGCGGGATCAGAGCCCGGAACGACCGCCCGCATGCGAGGACCAGAGCTCATAGCTGGATCAACTCGCGGGTGTCACGTCAGGATCATTGAATCCTGTAGCGTACCTCCGCATCGACCGTAGCCGATCGCGCGCCGGGCACCCTATGAAGTTCGTAGGTGCCCTCGAACGGCACCGAGTCGATGGACACGACCCGCTGACTCACGTAGCGCATCTCCGGCCCGTCCTCCCCTCCTTGCCGAGCCCGCATCTCAAAGCGGACATCGAAGGAGGAGACCGAACTCGGGAGGCGGAAGGCGCCCGGGGACATCGTGGAGCCCACGAAGAGCCACTCGACGCCCCCAACGCTGGGGTATGTGTAGGGCACGTCGTTCACGTACGCGATGACCTGAACTACGTCCCGCGACGAGGGCGGGAACAGCTCGACCCCCTCGATGATGAGGCGAGTCTGGGTCACGATCGGAGTCTTGCCGGTTGGCCTCTGCGGACCGCTTGGCGCACCTGACGAGTCCAGCGGTCGACCTGGATCGGAGGTTCCAGGGGGAGCAGCAGGGCTCGCAACGGCAGGAGTGGCCAAATCGCTACCACCCGGCGGGCTCGATCTCCGAGCATCCCCATCGTTGCCGGTCTTGTCCGTGCGCGGCACAACGAGCAGCGTAAGCACACCGACTGCGATGCCGCCGCCGGCGAGTGCTCGCGCCCACATTGGATACGACGCGAAGAATCTCTGTACGGCCTCAACCCAGTCCACCTGTGGCCTCCGCTGGAGGAAATGATGGCAGCGACGATGCTCTTCCGTTCTTCCTGCGAGCTCGAGATCAGACACGAGCGAAGCCTGGTCCTGCTGCGATCCCTCGGCCAGGGAGTGAAGACGGGCGCAGGCTGCGAGTCCTGCCCCGCCGTCGGGCACGGCATCGCTCGGACGTTCGGTTCGGCCATCAGCCCGGCGGGACGTGTATCGGTGCGGAGGGAGCTGCACCAGAGATTGAGTGAACGACTGAGCTGATTTCATACATCCTATGCGTGGACGTCCGCGCCGCAACGTGTCACACGCGTCACCTGCTCACGGCGCGCCAGCCGATACCGCGATCGGGACACGAAGCTCGAGACGCACCTCAGCCCCCGCGATCCGCCGCTGGCCGGCGACTGCGCGCCGCCCGGACCGAGACGATCACCAGCGTGAGCGCGGTGAGCGGGAGCACGAAATAGATCATCGCCGTCCCGAGCGCCGCGGCGGCCGCATGCTCGGCCGAGTTCAGCACGAGGTACGTCGTGTAGGCCAGATAGTAGGCGAGAAAGACGGCCCCCTCCCACCGGGCAATCAGGTATCCCGTGAAGAAGATCGGCAGCGCCGCGATCGCGACGGCGACCATCACGGGGATGTCGAAGCTCAGGGCGCCGGGTGAGACCGGCACGCCGCTCGGCGCGACGACGCCGCCCAAGCCGAGCACGGCCAGCAGGTTGAAGATGTTGCTCCCGACCACGTTGCCGACGGCGATGTCACGCTGGCCACGGATCGTCGCGAGCACCGAGGTAGCGACTTCGGGGAGCGACGTGCCGGCCGCGACCACCGTGAGCCCGATGACCAACTCGCTCACGCCGAGCGCCGTCGCCGTGGTCACCGCCGCATCCACCAGCCAGCGCGCGCCGAACACCAGCATCGCGAGGCCGACCAGCATCAGCCCGATGTTCACGAGGGGCGACGAGTGCGGTGGCGTCGCCCCGGCGACCGGGGCATCCTGCTCCTGCCGCACGCCGGCCGATTCGCGGCGGCTCTGCCGCACGAGAAAGATCGTGTAGCCGATCGCACCGGCGAACAGCAGTACCCCGTCCGCGCGACCGATGGTGCCGTCCAGCGCCAGCACCAGCGCCAGCACCGAGGCGCCGATCATCACGGGGACGTCGAGCCTGACGAGTTGCTGCGCGACAACGAGCGGTGCGACGAGCGCAGAGATTCCGAGGATGAAGAGCACATTGAAGATGTTGCTCCCGACCACGTTGCCGACGGCCACGTCGGCCTCTCCCGCGAACGCGGAGCTGACCGTCACGGCAAGTTCCGGCGAGCTGGTGCCGAACGCCACCACGGTCAGCCCTACCACCAGCGGTGAGATCCCGGCGGCAATGGCGATGCGCGACGCGCCGCGCACGAGGAGCTCCGCGCCGCCGATCAGCAGCACGCCGCCAGCGACGAAGAGCAGGAGGGTCGTCAGGGTCATCGATCTCGCGCGTCAGGCATGGTCAGGTTTCCGGCGTGCGGCCGCAGCCGCGGGGCGGGAACCCATGGACGGCGCGGGACGCTGCTGTCGCGCACGACTGGGTCGAGCATTGTGCCATCCCGGCGAGGCCCTGGTCGCATATCAACGTGCGCCGTTTGGGCGGAGCCTCCACCTCCGTTGGCGAGGAGGGGTCGCCGACATTCCCGGCGTCGTACATTCTACCCGTCCGCAGCTCGCGAGTAGATCCACGCCCCGAACCGGTCGGCCACGCTTTACATTACAAAGTGCTTGACACACTCCCTGCGACCCATTATCTCATCCACCATGCCCATCCCCCTGCGCCAGGATCGAACCGATCCACCGCTCTCGATGCACGAGCGCGCCATGGACGACCTCCGCCTTATCCGTCGCACGATGGAGCGGGCGGGCTCGTTCACGGCGCTGCCGGGGTGGGGAGGGGTCGCCATCGGCGTCACGGCCCTGCCCGCGGCGGTGCTCGCCTCGCAGCAGTCGACGGCCGCGCGATGGCTGGTGGTCTGGCTCGGGACGGCGCTCATCGCGGCGCTGATCGCAATCGGAACACTGGTGGTGAAGGCGCGGCGCGCGCGGGTGCCGCTGGTCACCGGGCCGGGGCGCACCTTCCTGCTGAGCTTCCTCCCACCGGTCGGCGCGGCGGTTGCGCTAACGGCGGCGCTCCACGCGCACGGCGCGCACGCGCTGCTGCCGGGGCTCTGGCTGCTGTCGTATGGCGCGGCAGTGATCACGGCAGGGCGGTTCTCGGTGCGCGCGCTGCCGCTCATGGGCATCGGATTCATGGCGCTGGGTGCGGTCGCGCTGGTGACACCGGCCCAGTGGGCCGATCTCTGGATGGCGGTCGGCTTTGGTGGGCTGCACATCGGATTCGGGTTCGTGATCGCGAGGCGGCATGGTGGCTAGAGGCGGGGCAGCGCGGCGCGAGCCGGAGAACGAAGGAGAAGGCGGTGCACCGGTGAATTCAGCGCAGGGGCGGAAGCGCGCACGCAGGACTTCGCCGGTCGAGTTGGACCGCGTCATTCACGAGCGCGTACGACTCGCCATCGTGAGTGCGCTGGCCGGGGCGGAGACGCTGAGCTTCAACGAGCTCAAGGATCTGCTCGACATCACCGACGGCAACCTCAGCGTCCACGCTCGGCGACTCGAGGAGGCGGGCTTCGTCGCCTGCGAGAAGTCGTTCGTGAACCGGGTCCCGCGCACGGAGTACACGCTCACGGCCGCCGGTCGCCGCGCGCTGGACGAGTATCTCGATCACATGGAATCACTGATCCGACGGGTGCGCGAGGGCTGAGGCCTTAGGTGGGACGCACACGACGGGCACAACTGCGGGGACAAGCTTTATGGTACAAAGGGCTTTGAGTGACTGCGGTGGACTGCGCGTCGCGATCATCATGGACGGGAACGGACGCTGGGCGCACGCGCGCGGACTTCCGCGCACCGCTGGCCACCGCGCCGGCGCGACCGCGGTCCGGCGTGTGGTCGAGGCGGCACCCGCGCAGGGCATCGACATGCTGACGCTGTACGCGTTCTCGTCGGATAACTGGAAGCGGCCGCGGCTCGAGGTGAGTGCGCTGATGCGGCTCCTCGATCACTTCCTGCGTACAGAGGTCGCCGCGTGTGTCGAGCAGGGGGTGCGGCTGCAGGTGATCGGACGGCGTGACCGGCTCCCGACGCACCTGCGGATTGCGATCGCCGCGGCTGAACGCGCGACGGCCGCGGGCAGCGTGCTCCGCCTGCGGCTGGCGATCGACTACTCCTCGCGAGACGCGCTCGTGCAGGCGGCGGCGCACGGCCCGTGCAGCCGAGCCGAGTTCGCCCGACAGCTCGAACCTGAATCCGACGGACCCGTGCCTGACGTGGACCTGCTGATCCGAACGGGCGGCGAGCAGCGATTGAGTGATTTCCTGCTCTGGGAGGCCGCGTACGCGGAGTTGTACTTCACGGAGACGGCATGGCCGGACTTCGACGGTAAGGCGCTGGCCGAGGCCGTCGAGGAGTTCGGCCGTCGGCAGCGCCGCTTCGGGGGGCTGACGAACGTCGCCCAGATCGCGGCCGTGGCGTCATGAACGTACGGACGAACTTACGCGGGCCGGCGCTGCTGGGTGCGCTGACGTTAGGCGTGCTCGCCGATCTGCTCGTGCGGGTACCCGGCCGGCCGGGTCTGAACGTCGCGCTCTGGGCGATCGCGGGCGTTGCGGTGCTCAACGTCCTGCTGCGCCGCCGGACCGATCCCGCCGCACGAGACACGTGGTGGCTGGTCGGCGGCGCGCTGGCCCTTGCCGGTGGGCTGGCGCTTCGTGATGCCGAGGCGCTGGCCGTGTTCAGCCTGTTCGCCGGCGCAGCGTTGCTGATACTGGCCGCCGGTCGTGCGGCGGGCGCGTGGGCGGCGCGTGCGCAGGTGAGCGACGTCGCCTTCGCGGTGGCGCGCGTGGGCCTGTTCTCCTTCGCCGGTCCACTTGGCTGGGGGCGCCGAGCCCGCGATCCCGACGCGCGGGACGCGGGGTGGGGGTGGCACACGCGAACCGCGGTGCGTGGAACGGTCATGGCACTGCCTGCGCTGCTGATCCTGACGGCGCTCCTGATGTCGGCCGACCCGGTGTTTGCGCGCATCGTCGAAGCCACGATCCTGATCGAGATCGAGCCGCTCCTCGAGCATCTGGTGTTCGCCGCGGTGGTCGCCTGGCTCATCGCCGGCTACCTGCGCGCGTTCCTGGTTCGTGACGATGCGCTCATGGACCGGCTCCGCGTGCCGCAGCCGGCGATCGCGCCAGCCGAGGTATCGGTGGCGCTCTGGATTCTGAACGTGCTGTTCCTCGGCTTCATGGCCGTGCAGCTCCGCTACTTATTCGGCGGCGCGAATCTCATGGAGGTGACGGCCGGCCTCAGCTACGCGGAATACGCTCGGCGCGGCTTCTTCGAGCTCGTCGCGACCACGGCGCTCGTCGTGCCAATCCTGCTCCTCGCCGACTGGGCCGCCGCACCGGCCGCCTCCCGATCACGGGACGTGCTGCGCGCGACGACGCTCGTCCTCGTGGTGCTGCTGCTCGGCGTGATCGCATCCGCCAGCTACCGCATGTGGCTGTATCAGGAGGCGTACGGCCTGACGGAGTCGCGTCTCTATGTCAGCGTGTTCATCGTCTGGCTGACGGCGGTCCTCGGCTGGCTCGTGCTCACGGTGCTGCGCGGGCACCGCGAGCATTTCATCTTCGGGACAATCGTCGCCGGCGTCGCCGCGATCGCCGCGCTCTATGTGATGAATCCACACGCGCTGGTCGCGCGGATCAACATCGCTCGCGCCGCCGCCGGCGCGGAATACGATGGCAGCTATCTCCGCTCGCTGAGCGCGGACGCGGTGCCGACGCTCCTCGCCCGCGCCGACCTGCTGCCTGACGCCGAGCGATGCGCCGTGTTCCGGATGCTCGCGGAACGGTGGAGCGGCGAGCGGCCCGGCGGCTGGCGCACGTGGAACCTGAGCGACTGGCGTGCTCGGCGGCTGGTCGGCCGGCTCCCCGCCATGCCGTCGTGCCCAGCCATCGACATCGAGGTGCCGAGTTCCTGAGTCGACTGCCAAATGGAGCGTAATCTCGCTGTGGGATCAGAGCGCCGGGCACATCGCGCTGCTCGCGGCATCCGCACGACCGGATCGCCGGATCGGGAACAGCTCCAATCGCAAAGAACGCAGAGAGCCGCAGAGAACGGCCGCAGAGGACCACCTGAAGCTGCGCGCTCCTGTGAGGCCCAGCATGCTCACGCACGAGTGACTCAATCGTGGATCAATGGTATGGCGTCGCCGGGGTGGTTCCGCGTGCGCTGCGCCCCCCACGATCGACCAGCCGTCGGCTGTCGCCCGTCGTTCACTCGAGGGCGTGTCCGCGCACGGCGACCGTTGCCTTGACTCCCGTCAGACAGTCGGATAGCATGGCGCCAGGTGCAGACCGCGTGTCCGGCACACCGTTCCGACTCACCTCGCTATGGATCCGCTCCCAGTTCACGTCGCTCCGTCGCCATCCGATGATCGCTTTTTCGACATCGCGATCGACATGCTCTGCCTGCTGAACTTCGACGGCCACTTCCGCCGCTTGAATCCGGCATGGGAGCGCACGCTCGGCTTCACGCGTGCCGAGCTGATGTCGCGGCCCTTCATCGAGTTCGTACATCCGGATGACCGTGAGCGCACGCTGGCGCAGAACGCGGCGGTGCGGGGCGGCGGGCAGGCACTGTGGTTCGAGAACCGATACCAGTGCAAGGACGGCTCGTATCGCTGGCTGCTCTGGAATGCGACTCCCGACATCATCGGCGGCGTGATCTACTCGGTGGCGCGCGACATCACGGACCGCAAGCGCGCCGAGGTGGAGCGCGAACGCCTCGTCGGTGATCTACAGACAGCCCTCGCGGAGGTGAAGTCGCTCCGCGAAATCCTGCCGATCTGTTCCTACTGCCGGAAGATTCGCGACGAGGCCGACTCCTGGCACACGCTCGAGAGCTATCTCTCGGCGCACACCAAATCCGTGCTGAGCCACAGCATCTGCCCGAGCTGCATGGTAACCGAGGTGGAGCCGCAGTTCGCGAAGCGGTGATGGGAGGAGACAGAAGGCAGGAGACAGGTGCCGGGTGCCGGGTTCCAGGGCCACCCGGTTAGCGCCGGTGTGCCGACCGGGCTACAGCTCCCCGACACCCGACAGCCGACACCCGTCACCGCTCGCTGGGCCCTCCCGGACGATAGCTCCGCACCGTCCGGCCCTCCAACTGCGCCGGGTAGAAGTAGACCTCCCGGAGTGTGCCGGTGCTGTACCGCTCGGCCTGATCGGCGAAGTGGCGTGAGGCGGGATTGCCGCTCTGTCCGCCGGCGGTGATCGCCATCGCCCTCACGCGGTCTCCGAACTCGACGGCGGCGACGAAGCTGTTGCCGCTCGTGCCGTACCACTGCTTCGTCCCCGGGTAGGGGCGCGCGCCGAACGACGCGAGCGAACCCCACCGCGCCGAGGTGAAGCCGACGGGGATGCTGGGGCCCGAGTCGCGGAATGGCTGCACGATGTCGCCCGTCAGGCGCTGAAACCGGTTGATCTCGCCCCACGGCGTTCGCCAGCGGCCGAAGTCCGTTACGAGCCGGTCGGATGCGGTGGCCAGCGCCGCGAGCCGCTGCTCGGCTGTGGCGCCATTAGCCATGTAGGCATCGATCGCCGATCCGGCGGCGCGGGCGTCGGGCGCGATGAGCTGCCCCAGCGCCTCTCCCCAGAAGACGGCGAGCGAGGTCGGCACGGACCCGACCGACCAGCGGTAGTCCCAGCCGCGGAGCAGCTCGATCTGATCGGCGAGCCGCGCCCGGAAGGGGCCGGCGGCGGGCGACTGGTCGTACGCCGCGATCAGCTGCGGAATCATCTCGGCGAACGCGGGGAGGTAGCTGTCGTATGCGGCCTCGATGAGCGACTCGAGCGTGAAATCCGTTCGGCCCTGCAACACGCGAATGGCATGGATGCCGCGCGCGTTCTCTGGATACCGGTCCACATACGAGGGGTAGTCCGCCTGACGCGGGCTGTCCGGCCCCGCAGCGGTCCACGGCCAGTTGTTCGTGTTGTAGAGCCATCCGGTACTCGGATTCTTCACGAACGGCGAGTTCTCCACGGAGAGCAGCGGCCCCCACTCGGTGGCCGGATCGCTGCCGTCCACCGGACGCGTCCA
>PPFU01034528.1_pt1 | contig 30266 bp, 24 predicted proteins | sample 1535991 | NCBI WGS metagenome assembly PPFU01 (sample SAMN04901290, study PRJNA319586) | Hypolithon metagenome, whole genome shotgun sequencing project. | isolation source: Antarctic Hypolithon | place: Antarctica: Miers Valley | collected 2014
GACAACTGCGGGCGGTTGATTGAGATTCGCTTGAACGCAGCCGATACCCTGGTCAGACCTTGGATTCACGATTTATCGAAACTGCTAGAACCAGAGCATGTTGCCGTTAATTTGAGCAAAACTTAGGTAATTAACAGCGGTGCTTCGGTTTGGCCGACGAAGATGTTGCCTGCTGCCGAGAGCGTTTCTGACCCGGAGGTTTTCATGGTGCGCATCCTGATCCAGGCGATCACTTGAACCGCTTTTTGCAAAATGCCGTAGTGGTATAGCAGCCTGATAAAGGCGGAGAAGAAAATAACGGTCGGGAGAACTTTGAACGCAAAGAAAAAGTCCTGAAAGTTGTCACCGAAGACAAAGGAAGCGCTCGCATCTGAGTAGTTGAGGAAGCCGCCAACGGCGTTGCCTAGCCATTGAAATATAGTGAAACCGATTGCGGTGCGTAGGATGAATAGGGCAAAAATGATCTGGAGTGCGAGTCCCCAGCGAATGGGCTGCCAGCGAATGGCGCGGCGGTCAACAAAGGCTAGATAGGCGAATCCTACAAAAACGCCCAATCCCAAAAGCGCAACCAGTCGTTTCATAATAGGTTCCCCGTAGGGTGGGCAGTGCCCATCCTACGGTTTCGGCTTATAGGGATAGGCTGAGCTGGCCGTTGTCGGGTTCTGTGGGCTTTTTGCGGTTTTGCTTTTTGGCAAATTGCTGACGCTTGGGGTTGCTGAGCCAGCTACCGTGCGCGACAAACCAAGTGCGCAGCTTTTTGACCTGCTGTTTGTCGAGATCGTCTAAATCTAGGGCAGTTGGAAACAGCGCTTCAATGGATTGCTGCGCCCATCTAACATCGCTGGGAAAAAGATCGGCGCCGAAGGGTGTGACGTCTTCGGGCATTCGAGTAATGAGTGAGACGACGTTTGGGCTGTGGATAATCTCGTAGCGCTGGTCGTCAATGCGCTTTTCTCGGCGGGCTCTGGCTTTTGAATAGTCGAGGATTTGAGCTGGATAGCCCTTCAGCTTAGGCGGCTCACCCAACTGCTCGGGCTTAAGGTGAGCTAGCTCGGGCACCCAGCGGTGGACAAATTTGCCCTGTGGGTCGCAGCGGTCGATGGCTTCCTGACAGGGGTTGTAAATGCGAATCCAGGCTTTGTCGAGGCAGTGGGGGACGCCCGCTTGCTGCGCCCACTGGTAGTGATCGATTGGGCAGTCGCCGTCTATTAGGTGGCGCATGAAGTGAAGCGCGCCGTAGCGCCAGTCCATGCCGATGAGGTTGCTGAGAAAGCTAGCGTAAATGGCACGGACGCGGAAGTTGAGGGCGAGCCAGCCGCCGGTAGCTTGCAGGCAGCGGGCGGCGGCGTCTACGATGGGGAAGCCGGTGTGGCCAGTTTTCCAGGCGTCGTAGTGATCTGGGTTGAAGTCCCAGCCGTTATTTTCAAAGCTGCCGTCGGTGAAAGGGGTGTAGAGCGATCGCACCTCCAACTGCGGCAAATAGCGAAACCGCTGCGTAAAGCCGCTGCCCCATCGCAGCCGAGAAATCACCTGATGAGCGCTACGCTGCACCCGCTTATCATCAAGCCACTGCGGCTCAGCCTGCCTGCGCCAGACGGTTTGCGCACATTCTCGAATGGAGATGGCACCGTATTTAATATGAGGGCTAAGGCCGGTGGTGGCATTTGTGCCGGGGTAGGAGAGCTGCCAGTAATATTTTTCGGCCTTGCGCTGGTCAAAAAATAGGTTGAGCAACTGACGAGCTTCGGCAGCGCCGCCTTTAGGAATGAGCTTTTTATCGGCGGTATGGCCTAGATCTTCTAAGGTAGGCAGTGGATCTGAAGGGATGTCTGGCGGGACGTTAATCTGCTGAGGGGTGGGGATGACCGGCTCGCGCATTTGCCGGTACCAGAGCTTTCGATAGTCTGGGTAGGGAATCAGATCTGGGGTCGTTCCCGGCGGTTCAAACCATCTGATTTTTAAGTTTTCTTCGGCCAGCGCCCGGTTTAGGTTCACATCGCGCACTCGGCCATATATGCGCTCAAAGTCGATAGTGCTATAGATGCCGTCTGCTTGGGTTGCTTTAACCAGCTCAGGAAGCACTTTGACCGGATCGCCCGCACGGAGGATGAGCCTACCGCCGCGCGATCGCAAGTCCCTGTCCAAAGCCGCCAAGCAATCGAGCATAAAGCGCACTCGCCCCGCCCCAGTTTCAGGATGCAGTAGCAGCGCCCGGTCGAACACGAACACAGGAATCACCATGCCACGCCGCGCCGCCCGGTACAGCGGCTCATGGTCAGCTATGCGCAGGTCGCGGCGAAACCAAACTATCGTGCGGTTCATAGCGGGCGTCGGGCAGCTAAATCAGACAGCTGAATCGGATCGGCAAACAGTTATTTCTCTACATACTCTAGAGAAGATTTTAGATTTTTGCAGAAATTTAGTTCGTTTGTACTATACTTGATTCACTGACAGATTTAGGAGACCGCTGATGTTACATTCTGGCGCATCTAGCCCTTCATCACCCCCCGAAACACCTCGACCGAAAACCTCTAGGCCAAATGCATCTAGAAAAATGGCGATTGAAAGCACGGCGCGAAAAAGTGAGCGCAGCAGCTATACAGGCTTACCGCTGCCTTTAAAGCGTTTAGTGCGATCGCTCTCTAAAACAAATAGTAAAACAAACAGCAGGAGAAAAAATAGCGGAGGGAGCCATCACCAGAGCAACCGCCAAAGTAAAGCCGCCGCCTCTAACCATCCTTGCAAGGTTTTGTGGGCGGGTGGCTCGGTAGCGACGCTGGCGCTGCTGGCGATTGTGCCGGCGCGGGTGGGGTCGCAGGCGATCGCCAGCTCAAGCTGTCAGGAGGTGATAAAGTCTGGCGCTGAAATTTCTAGAGGCGAGCTTTCTCGTCTATTATCTATTCCTGAAGGCGCATCCCAAGAGGCCGTGCGTCAGGTGATTGACGCACCTTATTGCCTGCTGCCCGTGGCCGGAAGTCAGCCGGATGCCAAACAGACTGATGCCAAACAGACTGATGGCGAATCGGTCGAAAAAGCGGCTACGCGAGAGGCCTATCCACTGGCTTTTGATCCAGAAGCCTGGGTGGTTGTGAGCTATGAGGCGGACGAGTATGCAGGCTATGACTTTGTTTTTAAGCCGTGATATTTTTAAGCGGTGATGTTTTTGCGGCTTGTTGAAACATCTCAGGTGTTCTCCAGCTCAGGTGTTCTCCAGCTCAGGTGTTCTCAGTGTCCGAATATCCTCTCCAGGTGTTAATGGGACGGTTGAGGAGGGCGATCACCGCTTCGGCCGGAACCGCCTTTTGAAACAAGTAGCCCTGCCCATATTCACAGTCTAGCTGCTGTAGCTGCCTGAGCTGCGCCATAGTTTCAATACCTTCGGCAATCACCTGCATTCCCATCGTTCTAGCAATATTCACAATCAAAGGGACGACGCCCAAGCTATTTAGCTCGGCTGTAATCGGCATCACAAACGACCGATCCACCTTCAGACAGTTAACCGGCAGCGTGTGTAGATAGCTCAGGGCTGAATAGCCAGTGCCGAAGTCATCAATGCTGAGGTAAATATGGCGATTTTGCAGTGCCCTGAGTACCCCATCTACAAAAGTATGATTGTTGATGACGGAGCGTTCGGTCAGCTCCAGCCGCAGGCGGTGAGGGGCAATACCCGACTCTTGGACAATCGCTTGAATGCGCTCTAAAATGTCTGGCTGTACAAGCTGCTGCGCGGCCATATTGACGCTGACGGTGATTTTCGGCCCAATGACGCCCGCTTGTTCCCAGCTTGCTACCTCGGCGCAGGCCATTTTGAGCACCTGCTCGCCTAGCTGAACGATCAGGCCATTATCCTCAGCAAAGCCAATAAATTCATTCGGCATCACCAGCCCTTTGGTCGGATGCTGCCATCTTGCGAGCGCTTCGAAGCCCACCACCTCCAGCCGGTAAAGATCAACAATGGGCTGATAGTGAAGCCTAAATTCCTCGCGTTCGAGCGCCAGTCGCAAGTCAGTTTCTAGCTGAAATAAATGCACCGCTTGGCTATGCATATCTGACTCAAACCAGCAGTACGGAGAGCAAGAGTTCTTAGCCTGATACATCGCAACATCTGCATCTCGCAGCAGGCGCTCTGCAGAATAGCTTGAATGGCCATATACCAAACCCATGCTAGCATCAATAAAAATCTCATGTCCGGCTAGCGTAAAGGGTTCAGACAGCGCTTTAAGGATCTCTTCCACGATGGCCACAGCATCGCTTTGCTCGGAAGCATCCGTGATTAACAGGGCAAACTCGTCACCGCCAAAGCGAGCGACCATATCGATCACGCCCTGGTTGCTCTGAACTTTACACAGGCGGTGAGCAAGGCCCTGAAGCAACTGGTCACCAACCTGATGCCCAAGAGAATCATTGATGCGCTTAAACCGGTCACAGTCTAAAAATACCACTGCAAAACGGGCTTTAGGGTGAGTTTGAGCATGAGCCATGACCTGCCTCAACTGCTGTACAAAGGCCGGTCGATTGGGCAGTCGGGTTAGGCTATCGGTCAGGGTGCCTTCTACTATCTGGCGATTGGCCAGCTTTAACTGCCGATCGCGCTCCTGCACCTGATTTTCTAGGGCTGAATATAGCCTTTGCTGCTCTTGCTTGGCCGTCATCAAATTAATTTGATGGCGGACTCTGGCCAGCACTTCTGCTGCCTGAAAGGGCTTAGTAATATAGTCAGCGGCCCCTTTTTGAAAAGCCTGCACCTTCTTAAAAGGGGCATCTAGCGCGCTGAGAAAAATGATGGGAATAGTCGCCGTTTCTGGCCTAGCACGCAGTTTTTCACAAGCTGCATAACCGTCTATACCCGGCATCATAATGTCTAACAAAATAACGGTAGGTTGCCAGGTACGAGCGATCGCGACTGCGGCAGAACCGTCTGCTGCCTCCCTGACTTCGTAACCTTCGTGTAAGAGCAGCTTTGAGAGAATGACGCGATTAGTGAGGGTATCGTCAACAATCAATACGCGTCCCATGCGCTTAACGTTGGAGGTAGATGCAGTCGTAATGTTTGACAATGTTCTGTCCAACAAAAGGACAAATGTTTTAGTGCTTTATGTTAAGTCATGTAATATTAAGTCGTTTACTTTAGGCTGTCTAAAAGACCCTCACAGGCGTCGGTTAGTAGGCCAATAACGTAGTCAAAGCCTGCCTCGCCGCCATAGTAGGGGTCAGGAACTTCTCGGTCGCTATGGGTTCGGCAATAGTCGCACATCAGCTTTACCTTGGGTGCGTACTGCTGGCTTGAATCCAAGGATAAAATGTCACGATAATTGCTTTGATCCATTGCCAGGATAAGGTCAAAGTTCTCAAAGTCTGCCGCTGCAAACTGGCGAGCGCTGCCCACGAGCATAATGCCGGCTCGCTTAGCGGCTACGTTCATTCGTCGGTCAGGCGCACTGCCGACATGGTAGCTAGCCGTCCCGGCTGAGTCACAGGTGACGCGATCGCCCAACCCCCGTTTTTCAATCAGGTGGTTCATAATATTTTCCGCCGATGGAGAGCGGCAAATATTGCCCAGGCAAACAAAGAGAAGTCGAGTAGTCATCGCGCTAAAGTCCTCTAAAACTCTACTAGCTTATAGCCCAGGCAGACCTATAGCCTAGTCAGCCCTATAGCCCAGGCAGCCCTATAGCCCAGGTAGATTGAGCCCGCCCGTGAGTTCTTCCATTTGCTCGCGCATAGTCGCCGTTGACTTGTTGTAGGCATCTAGCATGGCGGCTTTCACCAAATCAGAGAGAACCTCTGCGCCTTCGCCCAGAGCCTCCTCGGAAATCTCTACGCTACGGGGCTCCTGATTGCCGCTCATGGTCACTTTGACCATCCCTTCGCCAGCGGTGCCCTCAATTTCCATTACCTCCAGCTCTTCTTGCAGGCGTTTAGCGCCCTCCTGCACCTGCTGAGCCTTTTGAAAGGCTTCTTTAAGCTCCTTCATTTTGCCGAGGCCGAACCCGAATCCTTGCCCTTTAGTCATGATTTGCCGTATTTAAGAGTCAATTAACTGTCAAACTATAGCATTGGCGACAGCGATTACAATTCCCAGCCAAAATCATCCGGATTGCGATATCACAAAATTGTCCCAACCCAGAAACCGTAGGGTGGGCAAATAGAAACCCCATTGGATCGAGAAAGCCTACCTTCTAATACCCACCATCCCCCCAGCACCCATCATCATCATCCGCTTCCAAAATCGCCCATAATTTTCACCTCCGTCTCCAGCGCCACGCCATCCCGCGCACGCACAACAGCCTGCGCATGACGAATCAGCGCCAGCACATCCTTAGCCTTCGCACCGCCCAAGTTAACAATAAAATTAGCGTGCAGCGTAGAAATTTGAGCCTGACCGATCTGATACCCCTTTAGCCCAGCCGCTTGAATCAAACGCCCCGCGCTGTAGGCTCTGCCTTCGGCATCAACGCCTGGCGGATTGCGAAAAACACTTCCACAGTTAGGTAAGTGGTAAGGCTGAGTTTCGCGGCGCTGCCGAAGATCTGTCGCGGTTGCTAACTTTATGGTTGCTGCCTCATGCCCTGGACTGAGCTGAAAAGTCGCGCTAGTGACAATGCGATCGCCCCCCTGAAGCTTAGACGTGCGATAGTGAAATCCTAGATCCTCGGGCTTTAGCCTAGCTACCGTCCCATCCGGACTAATCACATCAGTCTCCACCAAAATATCCGCCGTTTCGCCCCCATAAGCCCCGGCATTCATCGCCACCGCACCGCCGACCGTGCCCGGAATCCCGATCGTCCACTCAAATCCTTTGAGCCCATGGCGAGCCGCCTTCCAAGCTAAAGAAGACCAGGGTTCTCCAGCCGCAGCGATCACTTTGCCAGTAGTCGCGTCGAACTCGCTATGACGGAGGGCGCGAGTGCAGATTACTAGGCCAGGGAGGCCGCGATCGCTAATCAACAAATTAGACCCCGCCCCCAATAGCGTAATCGGCAACCCTTTTGATCGTCCCCATTCAAGCGCTGCCTTGAGCTGCTTAAGCGTTTTAGGTAGGATTAAATAATCAGCATTGCCGCCCACTCGAAACGTCGTAAGCTTTGCTAAAGGCGCTTGATGCGTGATGGTCAATAATTTTTCGCAAGAGACTTCTACGCTTGTCCATTCCTCTGCCATAGACTATCTCAGCGCAGCTTCTGGCTGAAGGGCTTCTAGTTGGGCCGCACTTTGGTAGGCGCTCATCACCTCAGGAATAATCTGGTTGAGATTACCAGCGGTTAAAAAGATGACGATATCACCCGGCGTCAGGCTCGTTTTCAGCGCTCGGGTTACCGCTTCTGTGGTGGCGTAATATTCGGTATTAGGATGGTGCTGGGCGATCGCCCGTTCAACCTGCTCGCCCGTAATATTCGCAATATTCGTTTCTCCCGCGCTGTAGATATCGGTTACCAAAACGCGGTCGGCTCCCTCAAAAGCGGTGGCAAATTCGTTGAGCATAGTGGCCGCACGGCTGTAGCGATGAGGCTGAAAAACAGCAACGACCTGGCGCTCTCTGCCTGAAGGGAGCACCTCGCTGCGCTGCACCTGAGCCGCTGAAAGCGTTGCCTTTACTTCACTCGGGTGATGAGCATAGTCGTCAATAAACAAAGTCTCGTTGTAAAAGCCGCGATGCTCAAATCGGCGACGCGCCCCTGCAAAACTGGGCATATGCTCTACTAGGGCAGCAAAGCTGACGCCGAGCTGACGGGCGACTGCGATCGCCCCCAACGCATTACTGAGATTATGCAAACCCAGCAGCGGTACTACAATATCTCCCAGCTTTTCACCTCGCTCCCAAATTTCGGCAGTCGTGCCCTCGGCGTTTTCGCGAATGTTAACGGCGATGTAGGTTGCGCCAGAGTCAGCCTTCAGGCTATAGGAAATGTCAGGCTTGATGCAAGCCTGCACCGTTGGACAATCAATACTGCCAATCACCGTTTTGCACTGAGCGGCGAACTTATCGAAAATTTCCACCACCTGATCGAGACTGCTGTAATGGTCAGGGTGATCTAGCTCGATATTCGTAATCACGCCAATGTGAGAAGAGAGCTTCACCAGCGAACCATCCGACTCATCAGCTTCAGCCACCACGTAATCGCTTTGCCCCACGTAGGCATTCCCCGACCAGGCTTCGACTTCGCCGCCAATAATAATCGTTGGATCGATGCCTGCTTTGAGCAGCAGATAGCCTGTGATGCTGCTAGTGGTCGTTTTGCCGTGGGTGCCTGCGATCGCAATTCCCCTACGCTCATTCATCAGCGCCGCCAAAATATCCGAGCGATGAAAAATCTGACAGCCTAAGGCTAACGCCTCCTTGTACTCGGCATTGCTCTGTGCGATCGCTGTAGAGCATACGACCTGAGGCAATTGTGCCGCACCGCCCGCGCCCGCCATTTGCCCCGTAAAAAACGATAAATTCTCTGCCTGCTGCTGATTGAAAATATAAGCGCCCTGAGCCGCCAGTCGGTCGGTGATGTGACTCAACCGCAAATCTGAGCCCGACACCGGCAGGTTTCGAGTGGCCAACACATGTGCCAAAGCCGACATCCCGATTCCACCAATTCCAATAAAATGAAATGGCTTCCCGCTGAAATCCACTGAATTCAGCATGTTTAACTTCCTCTCAAGTCGCGTCCGCGTCAATATAATCAGGCGTATCATAGCAGGAATCTTTAGCTTCCCGGTAACCGGCCAGCAACTGTTAAGCGGGATCAACTAATGAGGAATCAGCTAAGAGGAATCAGCTAAGAGGAATCAGCTAAGCGGGATCAGCAAGGGGCCGAGGGGTGGCGGCGATGCGATATGATTAATATTGCTTATCAAGAGCTTATCTTGACCTGATTTTTTCGATACCAACTTTTCAACTTCTATTTCTAAAGCCAAGAGGTTAACGCGCAGTGGTTAGAGTAGCGATCAATGGTTTTGGGCGGATCGGCCGGAACTTTTTACGGTGTTGGTTGACGCGTGAAAACAGCAACCTGGATTTGGTTGCCGTCAACAACACTTCCGATCCTAGAATCAACACCCATTTGTTAAAGTACGATTCCTTACTCGGTACGTTGGATGCGGACATCTCCTACGATGACGACACCATGACCGTCAACGGCAACGTGATTAAGTGCTATTCCGACCGAAATCCCAGCAATTTGCCCTGGAAAGACTGGGGCATTGACTTGGTCATTGAGTCTACCGGCGTTTTTAACAGCGAAGAAGGCGCTTCTCGCCATATTGAAGCGGGCGCTAAAAAAGTGTTGATTACGGCTCCGGGCAAAGGCGGCAATGTCGGCACCTACGTCATGGGCGTAAACGACCAGGACTACGAGCACGACAAGCAGAACGTGGTCAGTAACGCTAGCTGTACCACTAACTGCCTAGCGCCGGTTGTCAAAGTTATCAACGATAACTTTGGCATTATCAAAGGCACGATGACCACCACCCACAGCTACACGGGCGACCAGCGAATTTTAGATGCGAGCCACCGTGACCTGCGCCGAGCCAGAGCCGCTGCGGTTAACATTGTGCCGACGACTACGGGCGCTGCTAAGGCCGTTGCTCTGGTAATTCCTGAGATGGCTGGCAAGCTCAACGGGATTGCCCTGCGCGTACCTACCCCTAACGTATCTATCGTTGACTTGGTTGCTCAAGTGAGCAAAAAAACCATCACCGAAGAAGTGAACGAGGTGCTTAAGAAGGCTTCTGAAACCACAATGAAAGGCATCTTGGCCTACACTGATGAGCCTTTGGTTTCGGTAGACTTCCGCAAAACAGATGTCTCTGCCACCATCGACTCTGAGCTGACGCTGGTAATGGATGGCGATCTGATGAAAATTATCGCCTGGTATGACAACGAGTGGGGCTACTCTCAGCGCGTGGTCGACCTGGCTGAGCTGATGGCTACTAAGTGGAAGGGCTAGGTTTGAATGTTCGGATAGGGGCACATGCCTCTACCCGTTCCTCCACAGGATGTTGAAAAAGATATTGCTAAATAAGAGAAAAGCAGGCGTTTTAGGCACCTGCTTTTTTGTTTTTTGCCCTCACCCGAGGATAAATAAGAGAGAATTAAGTCCTCTGTCTAAACCTGTTCCCTATTCCCCTGCTTTTATTTGTGTCTAATTCGGTCTTCTCTCTTGAGAAACGTCTATTTACGCCTGCTAACCTCGCTGACGATGCGATACCGCTGATTTTTGCCTTCCCCAATGAATACAGCGTCGGTATTACCAGCTTGGGCTATCAGGTGGTGTGGGCGATGTTGTCGCAGCGTCAAGATGTTGACGTTAGCAGGTTATTTACCGACGTGCGTGAAGCACTGCCGACACAGGCCGAGCTGATAGGGTTTTCGCTGTCTTGGGAATTGGACTACGTTAATGTGCTGAGCCTGCTGGCAGATCAGCGCATTCCGCTGCAATCAACTGACCGTAGCGATCAGCATCCGCTGGTGTTTGGCGGGGGGCCAGTGTTGACGGCAAACCCGGAGCCTTTTGCCGCTTTCTTTGATGTGATTTTGCTAGGTGATGGCGAAACACTGCTAGATGACTTTTTGGATGCATATCAGTCAATCAGAAACACTTCAAGATCGCACCAGCTCAAAACCCTCTCCCAAGTTCCTGGCGTATATGTTCCTTCGCTATACGAAGTCACCTACGAAAGCCCTGATGGGCCCATTGTGGCGATCGCACCCATAGACAGCGACGTACCCACCGTAGTGCAAAAGCAGACGTACCGAGGCAATGTCTTATCAGCTTCTACCGTCGTCACCGAAAAGGCGGCTTGGGAAAATATTTTCATGGTAGAGGTGGTGCGGAGCTGCCCAGAAATGTGTCGGTTTTGTTTGGCGAGCTATCTGACGCTGCCGTTTCGAGCGGCCAGCGTTGAAGCCTCTTTGATTCCAGCGATTGAGCGCGGTCTAGAAAAAACGCGCAGGCTTGGACTTTTGGGCGCTTCGATTACGCAGCATCCTGAGTTTGAAACGCTGCTGGACTATCTCAATCAGCCTATCTACGACGATGTGCGGCTGAGCATGTCATCGGTGCGCACGAATACGGTAAACCAAAAGCTGGCTGAAGCCCTGGTAAAGCATGGGTCTAAGTCGATTACGATCGCGATTGAAAGCGGCTCCCAGCGAGTGCGCGACATCGTGAATAAAAAGCTGGATACCGATGAGATTACGGCGGCGGCGCAGCAGGCCAAAGCGGGCGGACTGAAGTCGCTGAAGCTGTATGGCATGGCCGGTGTCCCTGGAGAAAGTCAGGATGACCTGAAGGAAACGGCAGACTTGCTTATTCAGCTCAAAAAGCAGGTGCCAGGGCTACGGCTAACGCTGGGGTGCAGCACGTTTGTGCCGAAGGGTCATACGCCGTTTCAGTGGTATGGCGTGGACAGGCAGGCTGAAAAGCGACTGAAGTTTTTGCAGAAGCAGCTACGGCCCTGCGGTATCAACTTTCGGCCAGAAAGCTATAGCTGGTCAGTTATTCAGGCTTTGATTTCTCGGGGCGATCGCCGCCTAACCCCCCTTTTAGAACTCACTCGCGGCTACGGCGACACGCTGGGCAGCTACCGCCGCGCTTTTAAAGAACTCAAGGGGCAGCTACCACCGTTGGACTTTTACGTGCATGACGAGTGGCCAGTCGACCGAGTTTTACCCTGGGAGCATCTGGCAGGGCCGTTGCCCAAGGCGACTTTAGTAAAGCATTTGGCTGAAGCGCAATGTGCTATGGCAGCGGTTTAGAAGGCTCAGACGGCGCGGTGAGACTCCTGATAATAAAGGGCAGCGTCACTGGCTAGGCCAAATTAAAGATTTGAACAGGCAGGCTTTGCTTCAGCTTTTGAAAGCTTAGCAAATGTATCACGGAGCTGTTGAGCTGCTTGCGCGGGAGAAAGGCCAGTGACATCGACTTCGGGCACAGGGCGATCGCGCTGCTCTAACCCATAGCGATAGGTGCGGTCGTAATAGGTGAGCGTAATGGCGATCGCACTCACCAAATCCCCCATCTTAATATAATTGATTGCCTGCTGTGTCCGCTCCCCACCCAGCCGTTTTTGAATACGCGCTGTTGCCTCAATCAGCTCATCGCGATTGGCCTGACCGTAGATATCCGCCAGCAGCGCCAGCCGTTCTGAAAGAGGGCGCGTAATTTCTAGCGCAAACGCGGCGTTCATTTGCTCAAATAGCTCAGGCGGAACGCGACAGGAGCCGACGCTACGGCTTTCGGCTTCTATCCAAATAGGGCGCTGCGAGTCGAAGGTGTGCCACTCGGTCGCGATCAGATTTTCAAACTGTTCTGTGCTGGGCTGAGGCGGCAAACACACTGCGCCATAGCTGCTGCCTCGGTGGTTGGCATGGCCTTCTAAGTCGAGGACTTGTTCGCCTTGGGCGGCGAGCGCGTGGAGGATGTCTGTTTTGGCGGTGCCGGTCATGCCGCCGAGTAATATGATTTTTTTGGCGATCGCCACACTATTGCGAACCCACTGACGAAAAGATTTATACCCGCCAGTGAGGGTCACTGTCTGGAAGCCGCATAGGGTAAGCATGGAAGCGACAGCGCTACTGCGCATTCCCCCTCGCCAGCAGTGAACGCGCAGGATTTTATCGGGTGCAATCACCTTAGCCCTGCGTACCATTTCACCGAGCTTTGGCCCCGTCAAGTCAAGCCCTAGTTCTACGGCCTGCTCGCGGCCTTTGTGCTTATAGCGGGTGCCTACCTGGGCGCGTTCGTCGTTGCTAAAAAGCGGAAAGCTAATCGCGCTAGGAATGTGACCTTTCTCATATTCGCCGGGCGATCGCACGTCCAAAATCGGCCCAGGCGCGGTGAGAAATTCATCGATAGAAAGCTGAGGGGTCGCTTGAAACACAGATATTTTATGAGGATGCTGCTGGTTTACTCGATTGTAAGGGTTTGAGCACCTGATGATGTTTGTCCCTGTGACGTTGAGGTGCCAATACATTGACTGTGCTCAAATCCAAGGCGATGCAGATCGCTCAGACACGCTTCTACATTGGCTGATGGGATACTAGCGAGCAGTCCGCCGGAGGTTTGTGGATCGAAGAGAATTTGGAATAGGGGTGAGGATTGAGCTGTGTGGGTTTGTATGTGGGCGATCGCACTCTGCCGGTTACGGGCGTGTAAAGAACTCAAAATACCTTTTTGCAGCGTATGTTCTACGCCAGCTAATAGCTCGACGTTATTTAACACCAGCGTTGCATCGACCTGCGAAGCCGCCATCATTTCTAACAGATGGCCTGCTAGTCCAAAGCCAGTTACGTCGGTGCAGGCAGTTGCGCCATGTGTTCGCAGGCATTCGGCAGCCGTACGATTGGATTGCAGCATACTGGCCACCGCACCCTCTATCCATCGGCCTTTTGCCTGCTTTTGCATATCAGCCGCAAACAGGCTCCCAGTGCCAAGCGCCTTGGTGAGGATCAGCGATTGACCAGATGCCATGCCGCCCTTTTGCCAGATCTGTTCATCTTCTATCCAGCCGTTGCAGGCGAACCCCAAAGAGAGATCTGGCCCTTCAGTGGTATGACCACCGACTAAAAACGTTTTGGCATCAGCTAGAGCGATCGCCGCACCAGAAAGTAGCTGATAGAGACTCTCTTCTTGCTTGTCGTCAGTGCCGTAGGGAACAGTCGCCAGGGCGAGGGCGGTACTGCTAGTTGCGCCCATCGCGAATAGATCGCTCAGACAGTGATTGACGCAAATTTGGCCAAAGATAAACGGATCGTCTACAAGGGCGCTGAACTGATCGACGGTATGAACAGAGAGCTTGCCCGCCGGGACTTTTACGATAGCGGCATCGTCTGGTGTATCCAGTCCCGTGTGAATGTTGTTGCGGTAGGGCCAGTCAGCGTTGTTGGGAGCCTCAGCCCGAACGCGGCTAAGGGCACGGCTGAGTACCTGCCCGCCTACTTTAGATCCGCAGCCTGCGCAATGCATTGTGGGAACGTGGCTATCTCCTGCGGAGACGCTGTGCGAACGGCTGCGCTCAGCCACCGGGCTGGAATCAAGGTGGCTGAGCGCAGTCGAAGCCATCTCCGGAAAGTCAGAAAACAGGCGCATGAACTTTTGGTCAATGCTGTTTTTCCAGGCGCGGCACCATTTTGCATGAATGGCGAATGGGCCCCAAGAGGCGATGGATGTTTCGGTGTCGGTATCGATAATATTGAGGTAGCGGCTTTGGGGTTTAAATGGCTTGAGCGGCTGGCCGGTGACGTAGCGCTTCAGGTTCTCATATAAAGGTGGGCCTTGACGAACCGCGAATACGCCTGCTTTTGGGCGCTTGTGGTTAATCATGGTTGCTACGTCGCCCGCTGCAAAGATGTTGGGATGCGAGCAGGTTTGCAGCGTGTCTTTTACGGCGATGAAGCCCGATTCGGTGAGGGTGAGGCCGCTGGATTGGAGGAAAGGAGGGGCGCTGGCGTTGGTGACCCAGAAGGTGCGATCGCACCCCACCACCAGCCCCGACTCGCACCGCACCGCATCCGCCATTACCTCACAAACGCTCTCTTCGGTATGCACAACAATTTGTCGCTCCTTACACAGGCTCTCTACCCTATGCTGAGTCCATTGATTCCGCCCTTTAGCGAGATGTTCGCCCCGCTGAAAAATGTGAATAGCCACCTGTTGCTGTGGATCTTTCCCCTGGCTGCTGACAAACTGTTGCAGTCGGGTATGCATTGCAAAAGCCATCTCAACGCCACCGACGCCACCGCCCACGATGCTGATAGTAGCTACTGTTGTAGGATCGTTCTTCAGGTCTTTCTCAAACGTGTGGAGATAGCTTTTCCAGGCGCGCAATAGCTTAGGAACCGGTTTTGCCGGGATAGCATATTGAGCGGCCCCCTCTACATGAGACTTGCTCGGCGTACTGCCAGTATCGATAGAAAGTACGTCGTAAGCAATCGGTGGATGATCGCGGCAGATAATCTTCTGCCCATCAGAGTCTAGCTTGACCATCTCATCCATAATCAGCCGACAGTTGGCAAAGCGAGTGAGGGGCCGCAGGTCGATATGGGAGGTGTCAAAGTCATAAAGGCCAGAAATATGACAGGGCAACATGCCAGAGTAAGGTGTGTCGGCTAGGTTGGTAACCAGCGTCAGGCGCACGTCAGCGGGCCAAGGCTGCATTCCCATTTTGCGCAGCACCAGGGCATGACTGTGCCCCCCGCCCACCATGACTAAATCTTTGCTGATAGAAACGGGTGACTGCATAAGGGTCAGCGTAAAAGCTAGGCTATTGCTGTGCTACTAAGTTTACGGGTATATGTTGGCTGAAGTTTTCGAAGTCTTTATCGGTTGTCAATATGGCGTATTGGCGGCGACTGGCCACTGCGCAAATCAGAAAATCTGTATTTGAGCCCTGAATGCCGCGCTGGCGACATATATTGAAATAATCAGCCGCTAGCTCATAGTCTTCTGAGCTGAGTGCAGGGTTGGGAAATGCTCGCAGATGCGTTTTTAGCGTTTCATACTGTTCTTTGTGACGGATGCCCGAGAGCGTTTCTTGTCTGACAACACCTAGTAATACAACTCGTCCATCGACGATAAGCTCTTTGAGTAACGTGACTTCAGGATAGATTGAGGGCTGATCTGACGCCTCAGAATGCCGCTTGTTATTTCTTAGGGCCAGCGACCACACAGCAGTATCGACGATAACATTCATTTTTGATGCCGCTGCTGTTTGTAATCGTAGCTGTCTTCGTACTCTATAAAACCAAATAATTCGAGCACTTTGAGCTGCTTACGTCGCTGAACGTATTCTTGCAGCGCTTCTTCCACAACGCCTCGCTTAGTGCGATGCTTACCCAACTTCAGCGCTTCTTGGATCAGGCCGTTATCAATTTCGAGATTAGTTGCCATTCTTATTCCCCTTAAAGCTAAGCAGGCTCACGCACAAATTATCGCACAATCAACCGCACATAAACAGGCATGACCCTGTAAGCGGGCTGCTAGTTTGCTAGGGTTGACATAGCTTAATTGCTGGCACATAAGCCAGTCTCTAGTATGGACTATCGTCAGGTTGATTATGAGCTGAAGCACTCTGCGGCTATCAGGCTGTTGCGTAGTCGTAATGCTGCTTTGGTGGTTAGCTTTTTGCACAGCCAGTTCAAGGCTCAAAGGCAGTCGGTCTCGATTGCGCAGCTTGTGCTGGAGGAGAAGCTGAGGAGCTACTTAGAGTATTTGCAGGAGGGTGATGCTGAGGGGGAATGGCGGCTACCTAAGGAGTATCTGAAAGACTGGTGCGATAATCAATGGCTGAGGAAGAGCTTTGACCAAAGTGATGAGGCTGTGCTGAGCCTGATGCCAGCGGCGGAGAAGGCGATCGCCTGGGTAGAAGACCTACAGCAGCGAGACGAATTTGTCGGCACAGAGTCTCGCTTTTTGCAAATATTCTCCTTGCTTAAGGAAATACAAGACCGTAGCACCACCGACGTAGAAGCTCGGATTTCTCAGCTAGAGCAGGACAGAGATAAAATTCAGCAGGAGATTGATCAAATTCGTGAAGTAGGTGTGGTCTTTACATACAGCCAAACGCAGCTTCAAGAGAGATTTTTGTCGGCCAATCAAATGACCCGTCAGCTCATTGCAGATTTTAAGACAGTTGAACAGAATTTTAGAGACATGACCCGCAAGGTGCAGACTGCGCAGCTTGAAGAAGGAAGCCATCGGGGAGCGGTTGTAGGCCGGGTGCTGGATGCCGACCAGGCGCTGAAGGAGTCTGACCAGGGGCGGAGCTTCTATGCGTTTTGGCAGTTTTTGCTCTCTAGCGACCGGCAGCAGGAGCTAAGAGCGATGATTCAGGCGGCGTATGAGCTAGAAGAATTACAGCCGGTGACCCAAAAATACGGACTGCTGAAGCGGATTGAGTACAGCCTGTTAGAAGCGGCTCAGTACATTGTGCGCTCTAACCATCGCCTGAGCGAAAAGCTCCGCCAAATGTTAGACGAGCGGGCGCTCAGAGAGAATAAGCGAGTGGCTGAGCTAATTCAGACAGTGAAGCGACTGGCCGCAGCCGCTAACGCATCGTCTGATTCAGACCTTGAAAAGCTGGACTTTTGGACGCTAGAGGGAGACCCAACCGCGCAGCTCGTGATTGAGCGCCCGCTGCATCCGCTGGAAGATCCAGAGCCGCCTACCTTTGCGTTAGATTTCACAGATCTTCCTGAAGACGTTGAAAACACTGAAGCGATGTCCGACCTGTTCCAGCAGTTTTATGTAGATGAGGCCATTCTCTCCGAACGGATTGATCTCACCCTGGATCAGCGCTCTACGGTTTCTTTTGCTGAATTGATTCAGCTTTACCCGGTCACGCAAGGTCTGCCGGAAGTGGTGGCCTATCTCTCTTTGGCAACCCGCTCAGCGCAGCACTCTGTAGACAGTAGTACAATGGAAATAGTGTTGGTTCCTAGCCTGGAGGCTGAGACGCAGCTTAAGCTTAAGCTCCCTCGAATTGTCTTCTGCCGCTGACTTCGTTGTTCTTCTTACATTCCAGTCTACATGTCGCCATCTGACCCTTTACAATCGCAATCTACACAGCCTTATGCGCCTGTCGTGCTCAAGCTTTTACAGGGCGTGCTTTACAGTGACGACTTGCACTGGGATCGGCTACAAAGCTATCTGTCTCCGATTGAAGACTATTTTGCCCAAATTGGCTTAAGGCTAGAAAACTACGAGAACGAGGGGTTTGCTTACCTTTCTCAGCCCGAGCCTAACCCGGATGTTCCGGGAGACCCGCTGCCCCGGCTGACGGCGCGGCGACGGCTGAACTTTAAGCTGACGGTGTTTTGTGTGCTGCTGCGGGAACAATTTCTTCAGTTTGACGCCAGTGCTGATACGGGGCGATTGGTGCTAGATATTGAACGAATCCGAGATTTGCTGCGGCCTTACTTGCCGGAGGAAAATAACGAAGCTAACTTTCGGCGGAAAGTGACTTTGGTTATAAAGCAGGCGGTTGAGCTTGGCTTTTTGAGACGGTTGGCCAGTGCAGAAGAAAATTATGAAGTGCGCTCTATTCTTAAGGCTAAAATAGATGCTGAGATGTTAGAGCGCCTGAAGCAGAAGTTGGAGAAGTATCAATAGCGGAAGTGTTCGGTCTTAGAAGTTGCAAACCAGAACTTGGAAGCTACAAGCCAGACCTCAGGAGCTGCAGACCAGAACTCGGGAGCTACAAACCAGACCTCAGGAGCTGCAAACCAGAACTTGGAAGCTACAAACCAGACCTCAGGAGCTGCAAACCAGAACTTGGAAGCTATAAACCAGAACTCAGAAGCTATAAATTGGAACTCAGAATTACAAACCAGAACTCAAAGGTGCAAGCGGGAGTGTTCCGATTCTAGTAGATTTGGTCATCCTGGCTAGCTGCTTCAAGGCAGGCGAGACGCCCATCCCACAAGAGGTTTCCGTGATGTGTAAAATAGAACTGAATTGGACTTACCCAAAAGCCAGAACACTCTCATGCAAACTTCTTTGAGTCTAGATCAGTCTGTGCCGTTGAATCCGATGTTTTCAGCGGGCGAAGCTTTACCGGCGGGCTTTCGGCTGCAACGATTTGAGGCGCTGAACTGGGGTACTTTTCACCAGCGTCCCTGGTCGCTGGCGCTGGCGGGCGAAACGGCTTTGCTGACGGGGGACAATGGCTCGGGGAAATCGACGCTGGTGGATGGGATGCTGACGCTGCTGGTGTCGAACGCTCGCCGTAGCTACAACCTGGCTTCTAGCGCGGCTGGGAAGAAAAAAGAGCGTGATGAGAAGAGCTATGTGCAGGGCGCTTACGGTCGCACGCGCTCGGAGGAGGCTTACGGGTCTAAAACGAAGCTGCTTAGGGAGAAAGATGAGCTATCGGTGCTGCTGGCGCACTTTAAAGACAGTGCGGCTCAAAAGTCGGTGACGCTGGCGCAGGTTTTATGGATGGAGAATGGTGGGATTCGTAAGTTTTTTGTGATCGCAGACACCAAGCTAACCATCGCAGACCATTTCTCGCAGGTGACCAGCATCTCTGAGCTAAAAAAGCGGCTACAGGTAGATAATGTCGAAACGTTTGATCAGTTTTCTCATTACAGCCTGGCTTTTCGCAAGCGCTTGGGGTTTCAGTCTGAGCAGGCTCTGGATCTGTTTAACCAAACGGTGAGCATTAAGGAGATTGGTGGACTGAATGACTTCGTGCGCAATCACATGCTGGAGAAAGTAGATGTGCAAACGAAAATTCAGGAGCTGCAAGAGAGCTATGAGAACTTAACCCTGTCGCATACGGCTATTCAGAAGGCGCGTAAGCAGCTAGAAGCCTTAGAGCCGCTGACAAAAGCAGCAAAGCGCTACACAAAGCTTGAGCTTGAGGTTGCCGCGCTTTTGCGGTTTCAGCTCGCTGCGCCTGTGTTTTTTGCGGAGAGAAAGCTCGATCTGCTGATGGATGAGCTAAAGGTTGTTGAAGAAAATTTGCTTCAGGCTCAGCACCGGACGGCGGCGGGCGATCGCCTGCTAGAAACCCTCCAAACCCAAGCAAAAGAGCTAGAGTTTGCCCTGAAGCAGAACGAAGCGGGACAGCGTTTGCAGGCACTGACTGATAAGATCGCACAGCAGCAAAAATCAGTCGATGCCAAAAAGCAACAGGCCAAGGAGTATGACCACTTAGCCGTCAAGCTAGATCTGCTAGAGTACAGCGATCAGGGCAGCTTTTATGCCGCTCGAACGAAAGGAGAAGCTATCCAGCAAGAGATCGATGAGGCATTGCAAACGCTAGAAACAAAAAGGGATGAACAGAAAGTCCGTGAGTCTGAGTTGCAAAAGCAGCAGCATGAATTGAGCAGTGAGCTAATATCTTTGCGGAGTCGAAAAAGCCAGATTCCTACTCGGAACTTAGAGATTCGCGATCGCCTCACCCAAGCCCTCAGCTTAAACAGCAGCGAGCTTCCCTTTATTGGCGAACTGCTCCAGGTTCGCGCCGAAGAGAAAGCGTGGGAAGGTGCCATTGAGCGGCGGCTGCGAGGCTTTGGCCTGTGCATTTTGGTACCGCAGGCGCACTATCAGGCTGTGAACACCTATGTAAACAAAACGCATTTGCAGGGGCGAGTGGTGTACTATCGCGTGGCATCTGTTGAGCCTAGCCCCACTCAGCGGTCGGCAGAGCCGGGTCGCATTCCTCACAAGTTAAGGATAAAACCAGACAGCGAGATATTCTCTCAGTGGCTGAAAGACCGGCTAGCACAGCAGTTTAATTACGTTTGCTGTGACTCTATTGGGCAGTTTCAGCGGGAGACGCGGGCGATTACGCCAACTGGGCTGATTAAGCATGGTGGGGAGCGGCATGAGAAGGATGACCGGTCAAAGCTGGGCGATCGCAGCCAATACATTTTAGGCTGGGACAACGCCAACAAAATCAAAGCCTTAGAAGCCGATTTGCAGCAGGTTGAAGTAGGTATCTCGCACGTTAGCGGGCAGATTCGGACGATAGAACGACAGCAAAAGAAAAAGCGACAGCAGGGCGATGAGCTGCGAGACTTTATGAAAATTGCCAATTATGCTGAGATTGACTGGCGGGCGGCAGAGCGCGATCGCCTCGACTTAGAAAAGCAAAAGCAAGACTTAGAGGCGACTTCTAACCAGCTCAAGCAGCTCAAACAACAGCTCCAGGCAACTCAAACAGAAATCGCTGAGGCCAAAAGCCACCGAGATTTATCCCTTAGAGAAAGTCAGACGCTGGCAGACGATCAGCGTAGAAATAAGGAAGAACAGGCCCGCTGCAAAGCAATGCTACAGGCCGACAAACCTGATTCTAAGTCGAGTGCTAAGCCCGACACAAAAGCCTTTGAAGCCAGCATGGCAACCGCGTTAAAGCAGTGTGCCTTGACGCTAAAGACCATCTCAGACGACGAATCGAACTTAAAAGAGAACATTCAAGAGCAGCTAACCAAAAAGCGAGAACAGCTCAACAGTGCTCAAAACGCCATTGAGAAATGTATGCTCTCGTTTAAGAACGATTTTCCTGAAAGCACGTTGGAACTGGGCACAACTAGAGACTACTTGGATGAGTACCTGGCGCTGAAGGCTCAAATTGAACAAGACGATTTGCCTCAGCATGAGAAGCGATTTAAGCAGATGATGGATGACAAAATTGTAACGGCAATTTTGATTTTCAAAAGTGGCCTAGAGCAGCATGAGGAAGCGATTAAAATCGCGATTGACAACATTAATGCGTCTTTGCAACAAATTGACTATACGGATTCAACCTACATTGCCCTGCGCTACGACAGCACTCGCAACCGGGAGATTCGAGACTTTAAGGAGGATTTGAAAATTTGTATTGGCGACGTGGCTCGTCAGTCGGCAGAGGATCATGAGCAGCGGTTTCAAGATATTCGCACGCGCCTGATTGAAAAGTTTAAGTCGGGCGATCGCTGGACGAAGCTGGTCACCGACGTGCGCAACTGGCTAGACTTTTCGGTGAGCGAGCGCTACCGGGCAGACAATACCGAAAAAGAGCACCATACCGACTCTTCGGGTAAGTCGGGCGGGCAAAAGGTGAAGCTGGCCTATACGATTTTGGCCTCTGCGATCGCCTACCAGTTTGGCCTCAATCATGCCGTGGAACCCGAAAGCAGCAAATCTTTCCGATTTGTTGTAATTGACGAAGCCTTCAGCAAATCAGACGATAGCAATGCCCGCTACGCCATGGAGCTATTCAAAAACCTTCAGCTTCAGCTCCTAGTCATCACCCCAAAAGATAAAATAAACGTGATCGAATCCTACATCTCCAGCATTCATTTGGCCTCTAACAGCGCTGAAGGCAATTACTCCCGAGTTGACCCTATCTCGATTGAAAAATACCGCCAAAAACGTCAGCAGGCGCTAGTTACTGAGTCATGATTAGTCCTTCTGAGATTAAGAAAAAGGCTGAGAAGCAGTACGCCGTCTTCCTTGCCTCAATCGTTGCAGGTGAGCCGTTTTTCCCCTATAGCTTTCCTGTTGGTGCTTTGCCAAAGGACTATATGGCGCTCAAGCAGGCGGTCACTGAGCTGATTGATGGTTCAAGCAAAGTCATTGGATACGGCTATAGCCTAACGCTTAAGCGCCGTAAAACTCGCGACTATGGAGAACAGTCCCTCCCTTGCAAAATCTGCATCGAAACAGAAACAGATTATCTAAAGCTGCTCAAAAAAGAGAAATCGTTTTTAAAGTTCAAGGCAGATGTTGCCCTCATTCAGGCGAATATGCCTGGGCTACAGCAGTGGATTTGTCGCCATCCGCTGCAAGTTACTGAAAACCATGGAAGCTGGCCCGACTTGATTAAGGTCTGTCAGTATTTTATCAACAATCCGAAGCCTAATCTCTATATTCGAGAGCTTCCGATTGCAGTGCATACAAAGTTTGTTGAGCAAAATAAAAGGGTTCTTCGCAGCCTTTTAGAAGAGATACTGCCTGACGACCAGCTTGAACTTGTAGAAGCCGGACAGAACTATGCGTTTGAAAAACGATTCTCCTTAAGGTATCCCGAATCACTCATTCGGCTAAGGATTCTAGATCCTGACATTCAGCAAAAATATGGCTTTCAAACTGCTGACATGAGCGTTGTCATTTCTGACTTTAACCGGCTACAGCTAGGAACGCCTCGCTGCTTTATTACTGAGAACATGCTGCCTTTTTTAACGCTGCCTCCTCTAACCAACAGCATCGCTATTTTGGGTGAAGGCTATGCCCTCAGCCGGCTAAGAAACGCAGCGTGGCTGTTGCACTGCCCCATTTTTTACTGGGGCGATATGGATGTAGACGGGTTTAGAATGCTTTCTCAGTTGCGATCGCACTTCCCCCAAACCCAATCCATCATGATGAACCCTCAAACCTATGAGCGCTTTCAAAGATTTTCAGTGCAGGACGTAAAAAATGCCGAAGCCCTCCCCCATTTGACGGCTGAAGAGCAAGCTTTGTATATTCATCTTGCCCAACAGCAGCAGCGGCTAGAGCAGGAACGAATTAGCCAAGGCTATGCCAACCAGTTTTTGCAGCACTTGCCACCAGCAAAACCCAAACCGCTATAGATTTCGTTCGATAGTACACCGAATAAGCGAGAGGTTTCTCTGTGTAATAAAGACTTATAAAAACGCCCATAAAAATGTTCAAACTGACAGTAAAGAGATAGCTTAATCTCTTTACTGTCAGGAAGAATCACTTTAACAAAAGGAAAATAATACTCATGTCCCAGCAGCGCGGCAGTGCCGTTACAAATCAGCTATTAGCCAGATTACCAGAGGTCGACTATCAGCGTATTAAGCCCCACTTACATCTGTTTTAGACAGGCACCCGTTAGAAGAGACTGCCTGTGAGTGCTATCGGGTGGTGAAAATGAGTATCACCGCCTGCTAGGCTCTAGGGCGCAGGGTAATGAGTATCACTCTAAATAGCTTTGAATGTAACGATATGTTACCTATGTGGGTCACAGTACACAGCCATGCCAGTGCCGACTGCCACACTAAGAACGTAAAAAAATACTTCTTAAAAGATTCAATCATATGAACAGCACAATTGTAAACGTGACCGCACTCGTTATTGCGAGGAACGTAGCAGATGCCTTATCAGATGCGCCCGAGTACCCTTACCAAATAGCCTTTTCTATTCCCTATTATCAGCATAAGCTTCTAGTTTATGTCCTGAACAGAGTTCGCAGTCACTACGTTGTTCAGCAAGGAGAGGCTCCCAGTCAAGCGCTTGAGACGATGCGCTATTTTGACGAAGAGCTGGCGAACATAGAAGCGCTCATTCAAGAGAGCCTAGACAAGGTTTTAGAAGCAGAACCCGATTGGACGGAGCATATCGAGATTCTTGATAGCAACCCTGTTTTTTATGGCGTTAATCGCATCAAGTAAGGGATGTGCGCACAAAGAATGTACCGCTTGTAATCGCTTCATTGCAGGGGGCTTAGCTTGCTAGGCTCCTACGGGTGTGTTTAATGGCGGGTAGAAAGGGTGGGTAGAAAGGGCGGGTAGAAATACTCTAAACTGTGTTCCTTCGCCTTCTACGCTAGAAACGTCGATGAATCCACCGTGGCTGGTAACAATGTCTATCGCGGTCGATAGCCCTAGTCCTGTTCCTTTTGAAAAAGATTTGGTGGTAAAGAAAGGATCAAACACTCTATCGAGGATCTCGGTGGGTATGCCTATGCCGGTATCTGAGATTTGGATGACGACGTAGTGTGCGATCGCGCCTTCCACACCAGCCGTATCACTGGCCGTATCACTGGCCGTATCACTGGCCGTATCACTGGCCGTATCATTCAAGGCACTTTGGCCAAAGGTGAAATTTTCAACAGAAAGTTCGAGCACTCCGCCTTGAGGCATCGCATCACGGGCATTAAGGCAAAGATTCACCAATACCTGATGTATTTGATTTTCCTTAACCTCTGTTAGCCACAGCCCCGATGGCAAATCGGCTTTAATAGAAATAGAGGCTGGCAAGGTAGGCCGAATAAGCGACTGAATATCGAGAATCAAGTCATTTATACTGACGGGAGTGCACTTTTCATGATCTCCTCTGACAAAAGAGAGCATTTGCCGGAGCAAAGCGTTAGCGCGGTGGGTGTTGGTACCAATGATTCGAAATAGCTCGCACTGCGAGTCGTCGGCCTCAGGAAACTCTATTCGGAGAAGGGTTGCGATCGCTGAAAGTGGCGTCAGTAAGTTTTTAAAATCATGAACTAGCCCAACGGTCAAGTCATCTATGCTTTTAAGCCGCTGGCAGCGAAACAAGCTCGACTCTGCCTGCTTAAGCGCGCTAATATCAGTGCCTTCTATCATTAGCAGGAGAGGGTTTTCCCAGACCGATCCACTCGATCCTCCAACAGGGCGCACAGCCAGCTTGATCGTTGTCCGCCGCTTCCCCGACTGAGGCACATCAACCTCATAGCTACTAACTTGCCCATTCGCAGCAGCGATCATAGCCGCCCGTAGGCGTTCCTGCCTCTGGCTAAAAAACGCCGTCTCAACCACGCGCTGACCTACAACCTGCTCGGCCTCAACACTGCAAAATGCTAAAGCCGCTTGATTGGCCTTTAAAAGAACACCGTCTAGCCCTACTAGCCACGTGAGCTGGGGAGACTGGTCTAATAAGGAGCTAAACGCCGTGCTGATGTTTTGAATGCTGTCTTGAGGACGGGGTTGAAACAGATGATGGGTACCAGTGCTCGCTATCTCTATACCAGTGCTCGCTATCTCTATACCAGTGCTCGCTATCTCTATATGTTTTCTATCGAGCATTCTTATTTTCTCTTTTTGTAAAGCGCTATAGGCTAGCTAGTGACGATAATCAGAAACTCCTTTTTCAACTATGGCAAAGTTGCGCGCGCTCATCAGTCGGATTGCGTACATACAAAAGTTTAGTTTTTATCCACCATCACAAAAGCCATCACAAAAGCCATCACAAAAGTGACCGTTTAACGGGTGTTCGGTGGCGTACCGAGTAAGCGCTAGCTGTTCTGTTACAATTACAGTTACGACTTATCAGGCATAACAATCGGATGGATGCTTCGTTTGATTGTGAGAAAAGCAAAACAAAGAAGACCACAAACTCTATGTCTCAGCCGCATCACCAAGCCGCACAGAGTCAGTTGCTGGCCCGCCTGTCACCAGAAACCTACCACCGCCTCAAGCCTCACTTACAGCGCCAAACCTTCCCGCTCGAAAAAGTGCTCTATCATCCCAAAGAGCCCATCACAAAAATCTACTTCCCAGTAACCGCGCTACTCTCCTGGATCTCACTGATTGAAAATGGCACCCTAACCGAAATCGCCTTAGTCGGCAACGAGGGCATGGTGGGGTTGCCTGCCATTTGGGGCGGCGGCTCTACTCCTAACAGCGTCATTGTGCAGGGAGCTGGCGATGTGATGATGGTTGAGGCAGAAGCAATTCGAGAAGAATTTAAGCGCGGCGGCGATCTCAACAAAGAACTTTTTCTTTACATGCAGGCTCTGTTCACTCAAGTAGCCCAAAACGCCATGTGCAATCGCCAGCACACCACCGAAGAACGGCTCGCCCGCTGGCTGCTTTCCGTGCAGGACAGCGTTCATCAAGATGAGCTAATGCTAACTCACGACTTCATGGCTAGGATGCTGGGCATTCGCCGCTCTAGCGTAACGGTGAGCGCCGGCATATTGCAGCAGGCTGGGATGATTCGCTATACCCGAGGGCAGCTGTCCATTTTAGATAGACACAAATTAGAAGAAACTGCCTGCGAGTGCTATCGAGTTGTTCAAAGTGAGTATCATCGTTTGCTCAATTCGAGAGCACAAAACGAGGGTTAGCCCAGCGCCTTTTCGATGGCCGCTTTCAGCCCAGCATCATCAGGAGCCGTACGCGGGCCGAATCGCTCTATGATTTCGCCATCGCGGCCAACGAGAAACTTGCCAAAGTTCCAGTCAATATCTGGGCCATCACCCACCAAAAACTGATAGAGGTCACTGCGGTTTGCGCCGTTGATATCTTGCTTTTCCAGTAGCGTGAAGTCTACGTCATATTTAGACTTAGTGAAGTCTTTAATCTCTTCAGGGCTACCGGGTTCCTGGCTACCAAACTGGTTGCAGGGAACGCCGACAATCACAAGGCCTCTGTCTTTATATGCCTTGTCTAGCTCGACTAGGCCGCTGTATTGGGGCGTTAGGCCGCACTGGCTAGCGACGTTGACGAACAGCACCACTTTATTTTCCAAGGCACCGGGTGCGAGGGATGTGTTGTCGATGGTGGCTAGGTTAGTGGGCAGCCGAGTAGGAAGCGCCATAATGAATACCATTTTTTATAACGGCCTTATTATCAGGCATTTTTGAACCGATAGCACCATGAAGCTGGATTTAATAGATCGCCGCTAGCCAGCCTGCACTGCCAGCGGCTATGCCTGAGAGCAAAAGCGCGCTGAAGAGCCACCAGGTTGCGATCGCCACCTGCTTCCTAACCGCATCAGCCTGCCTTTGCACATCAGCCTTAACTGCCTCCGCCTGTGCCTCTATCTTTTCCTGCGCACTAGAAATCTGTTCCACTATTTGCTGACGAGCCGCTTCTAAAAAATGACCGTCGGGTAAAAGATCGCTATCGGACAGCGTTACTAGCTCGCTCGCTTCGTTTTGGATGGTTTCAATCCAGGAGCCGATTTTTTGTGCGGCGGGCTGCCAAACCGATTCGCCCCATTCTAAAATCTGCTGAATTTCATCGGTAGTCATATCGCGACGCTTTGCAAGCTCCCGTTCCCAAAGGCTTTTATCCCACAGTGAGCTAATTTGTGAGCTAATGTCAGAGAGATCTGGAAGTGTGGATGGATGAGGCAGGCTGCTGAGCGCACTGCCGACAATTTGCGCAATGTCCCGGACGATTTGCTCAGGGTGAAAAGCTGACTTTTCCTGATGGCGCAAGTAGCGAACGACCTGCTTGCTGAGCTGTTCTGGCAGGCCGCGAGCAGCGTGAACCGTAAGGGTAGAAGATGAGTGAATTAACTGAGATTGATGGTTATTGCGAGAGGATTTTGCCGATAAGGCTGATTTCAATGCTTTGATCAATGACTTCTTTTTCTCCGGCGTTATCTTGTTCCGTCGAGACAAAACATCGCTGATAGCGTCTATCTCTATCGAGAGATTATCCGCAGTGCTCATAGAATGTTCCTGTAGCTGTGATTGAATTTTTTCCGTCAAACCTTCGGGCGTTAGGATGTCTAAATTCGTGTACCGACAGTAGGCAATTAACTTAGCTTGAATAGCCTTGCTCTCGGCAGATTTTTCTATTTTAAGGTCTGACTCCTGTTCTGCCGATTCTTTTGTCTCTTGATCCGACGAAAGTGATGTCACTAATTCTGTTTGAATGTCGCTGAGCTGGTTGGCGATCGCCTCCACCCGCTCCACGCCCAAATCCTTTCTTTCCTGAAGCCAGCCCACAAACTGATCCCGATCTAACGCCGACACTTGCTCAAGAATTTTTTCAGGAATGTCTTTCGGGTCATAAATCTGTTCAGTAAAGGCCTCCTTTAAGGCTTCAGGCTGTAATGACCAGCTTGGCGCATGGCGAAGGTAGGCTTCGGCGGCTTGTTGAATGGTTTTATGAGCAAACTCCATCTCTTTGCTATTTGAAAGCGCAGGTAGCTGTTGCCACAGACCCTTTACAGACAAATCTGATAAATCTATTTGACCATCCAAAACTTTTCCTAGCACTTGTTTCCAGTCAGGCAAATTAAGCTGCGATAGTACATTGGACTGAATCTTAGAAATGGGAGAGCGGGATGAAGTTAATACCGATGGGCTATCTGAGAGTGTCGGCTTAGGACTGTCGTGTTCTGCGGGTTCAATTTCTTTTAAGAGGTTAGCTATCTGCTCAGAAGATAGTTTTGTGCGATCGCCTATCTCAGCTAGCAGTGTCTCCTTTTGCTGCTTTAACAGTTCTGGGAGCGCCTGCTGCACATCCGCAATTTGAGAGATTTCTGCGGCTAAGCTTTTCATCAGCGACTGTTCTGCTGCTGTTAAATCACTTTCTTGGGTAGGGAGCACTTGTTTCATGGCTGAAATGAGCTGACGTCCGCCAGCGATCGCACTTCCCAAAACCGAATCAGCCACGCTCATAGCCGTAGAAGAGCTAAGCCAAATAAAGAGCAGCCAATACGTTGCCCAAAAAATTAGGCCAAAAATAACGCCTCTACGAGGATCTAAAATTTGGCTGAACTCTGCGGACAGCAGCGCGGCAGCGAATATTACAATAGAGAGACTAGCCACAACCCCAAAGCCAAGCAAATGAGTAACCGGCAGCGAAAATTCTGATGAGGATGTCGTCGATGAGCTTTCCCCATCGCTGCTTTTTTGGGAGGCAGATAGGCCAGAACCGCCAGGAGCCCAGTCAAGCACCGTTAGCCCCAACGCTACCCCAAAGTTCGCGAGCAATAGCTGAAACACCAGCGCCACCACCAGCCCGCCCGCTATGGAAAAAATCAGCTCCATTATTAGCCCGCTTCAAAACTGCTTAAAGATTTCCTTCTGAAGATAGAGGTCTGAGCGCGCAAACGTCATCTACCAAGGGTATTGCTCTGCTGCTTCTCCGCTACTCTCCAATGTGAGCGGACTCTTTTTTAGTTTCACCTAAGCACCTGTACCTTCCTCACTTTCGCCTTCAAAGAGCGTCTTTAGTGGACTCGCGTTAAGCCCCATTTCTTCGGTGAGATAGCGAGAGAGCACGTCGTTTTGACCATGCGTGACGTATATGTTTTGGGCTTTGGTTTGCTTGACGGTATTGATCAAACCAGGCCAGTCAGCATGGTCAGAAAGGACAAAACCGCGCTCGTAGCCACGTCGTCTGCGGGCACCGCGTACGGCCATCCAGCCCGAGGCAAAGGCAGTTTGCGGGCGCTTGAAGCGTTTCATCCAGCTAGATCGGTGGCCAGAGGGCGGTGAAATAATTAGATCTCCTGCAAATTTGTAAGACTTCTCCATTTGCGAAACCGGAACAGTCGGCACCATTTTTATCCCCACTTCGCGATAAATTTCAGTGAGCGTATGGACTGCACCATGCAGATATACGGTGCGATCTGTGAGCTTGGCGAGTTCGGCGAGTACCCGCTGCGATTTGCCAAAGGAATAGCAGAAGAGGAGAGATGGGCGGGTGCGATTCTCCGCAGGAGAGGCTACGCCATCGCCCTGCCACCACTTATAAATTTCTGCTGCGGTAAATTCGCCACTGTCCCAGCGATAAATCGGCAGGCCAAAAGTAGCTTCCGTAATAAAGCTGTCGCATTCTACTACTTCAAAAGGCTCGCAGGAAGGATCTGCGTCGCGCTTGTAGTCGCCAGAGGCAACCCACACTTCGCCCTTGTGCTCCACACGCACCTGAGCCGAGCCCAGCACATGGCCCGCCGAATGAAACGACACCCAGGTATCGCCTATTTTTAGCCTATCGCCATAGGCAACGCCGCTGAGATTGATATCTTGCCCCAGCCTACGGCGCAAAATGCCTTCTGAAATGGCAGTGGCGTAATACTGCTCGTGGCCGCTGTAGGCGTGGTCGGCGTGAGCGTGGGTGATAAGGGCAGTCTCTACCGGCTTCCATGGGTCGATATAGAAGTTACCTGCGCCGCAGTAAAGACCTTCAGAGCGAACCGTAATCAGAGCAGCCATAATTCAAAAAGGGATAATTACGTAGGGTGGGTAGGCAGAAAAACTCACAAAACAAACCAAAACTGAACCACTATGGACTGAAAGTCCATAGGTTGTAATGAAATGGGGACTAAAAGTCCCCGGCTCTC